>OJOS01000027.1_pt1 | contig 132769 bp, 79 predicted proteins | sample 1598271 | NCBI WGS metagenome assembly OJOS01 (sample SAMN03922451, study PRJEB24848) | human gut metagenome | isolation source: stool sample | host: Homo sapiens | place: Germany | collected 2009-11
GGTAAGCAAAGATAGCTAATTTTAAAACTTAACAACCAGAAATTTCCGCTGAGCCGGATTTTCCGGATCAGTTTTCCAAAATATTCTTGGCGTATCAGCCTTTCCCTTCAGCTCCCACTAGAAAGTTCGAAGCATTTATGCCCTCATGCCCTCACTGCAAACATAACAAGCTAACTATAAACCATTTATACGCCAATGGTAAAAATACTTGCTCTCACTCATACCCTCATGCCCTCACTACATTTTCAAGGAAAATTTCACATAGTATACTGTTTATCAATCATATACTCTCTTTTTTATAAACTATTCCAGCTTGACACAAAGTAGAGCATTCCAAGTCTTTTTCAATGAAAAAGCACCATAAAAGATTTGTACCTCCAAGGAATGACGGCTTACGATGCATCGGCAGAGATAAAAAACACCCCTGCCCTGATGTGGATTTTCATTCTGAACGTATGGAAGTTCATATACATACATATAAGAATGAATATAATATATGTATAACCCTGTACATACACCGGATTCATCACTAAAAGATTTTACCTGTATCCCCAAACCTTTCCCGCCGTATGATTAAAGGTTTTCTTCCCGTCTGTTTTATCTCCGCAAGCCTTTGGAGTTATCTCCATAAGCTTTGGAGTTATCTCCCAAGGCTATGGAGATAGAATACATCCGCATAAAAAGGGTTAATCTGGAGATAAAAAAGGCTTATGCAACAGGGCTGGATGCGATATGCATTCTTTTAATCCCGCCGACGGATTATTATTTTTCCGTATCTCCTCCTCTTGAATGTCACAACAGCAGAAAAACCGGACCGACAAGCTTCTTTCACACACACTACAGATGTTTATACCGAGCCTGAAAAAAGATATGAATGGAACAATAAAAACAGCCTTCATTAAATTTCTACCACCTCAATTTACCAACTGTTCAAACAAATGGCCACACTGTTCTATTTCTCCCTTTTAAACATAAATAATACCGATGGCTTGTTCATTCCTAGAATAATAAATACCTTTGCAGCCTTAATAAAAAAAGCAATGACGTTTGATATAAAAAAACATATTTATTTAATACTTTTATTCATCTTATCTTTCACTGTAGAGACAGCTCAGTCACAAGAAGTTACCAACATCCATATAGCGGCGACAGATACGGTGCCAACCTATACCAGCGACTCTGCCGTTATCAATTTCTTAAAGGATGCCGGCATTCCTATCACCCAAAACAGCAAACTGAAATTATTAAAAAGCGGTCGGGCCAAATTCATCGATCTCTTTGAAGAAATACGGCATGCCAAACATCATATCCACTTAGAATACTTCAATTTTCGTAACGATTCCATAGCGAACGCACTATTTGATTTATTGGGAGAAAAAGTGAAAGAAGGAGTGGAAGTCAGAGCTTTGTTTGATGCCTTCGGCAATTTGTCAAACAACAAGCCATTGAAAAAGAAACACATACAAGCAATCCGTGACAAAGGAATCGAAATTGTCAAGTTCGACCCTTTCAAATTCCCCTATATCAATCATGCCCTGCACAGAGACCATCGCAAGATTGTAGTCATAGACGGAAAAATAGGATATACCGGTGGCATGAACATAGCCAATTACTATATAAAGGGTCTGCCGGAAATAGGCGACTGGCGCGACATGCATATCCGTATAGAGGGAAATGCCGTAAACGAATTGCAGGACATCTTCCTGGCCATGTGGAACAAAAGCACCAAACAACACGTAAGCGGAAGCCAATACTATCTCCTACGAAACGATTCTACTTTCAAGGGAAATAAGAATGTAGCCATTGTAGACCGCATTCCGAAAAAAGAACCCAGACTGATGAGGCAGACTTATATCAAGTCCATTGATGCCGCACAGGATAAAATACAAATAGTGAATCCCTATTTCACTCCCATTCCAAGCATTAAAAAAGCCATAAAACGTGCGTTGAAGCGAGGCGTTGAAGTAGAAATCATGATACCGGGCAAATCGGATATTCCTTTTACCCCCGATGCCGCGTTCTATACAGCAAACAAGCTGCGTAAGAAAGGAGCAAAGATTTATGTGTACAATGGCGGGTTCCACCACTCTAAGATCATGATGGTGGACAGCCTGTTCTGCACTGTGGGAAGTACGAATCTGAACAGCCGCAGCCTACGCTATGACTATGAGGTCAACGCTTTCATTTTTGACAAAGAAACCACACATGAACTGAGCACCATGTTCGAGCATGACAAGCTGGACAGTACCCTGTTTACCAAGGAAGAATATAAAAAACGCTCCGGATGGAAACGCTTCGTCGGTTGGTTCGCCAATCTGTTCACTCCGTTCCTATAAACCTCTGCCACTTCCCCAAACAAAGGTTTACAGATTGTTTCATTTCCTGCAGGGGCTTATCCCATCCGCAAGTATTCTCCATGCAGTAAAGCTTGACAGGTCATCATCAAAGAGAGCAATGCCTGTAAGCAGGAGAAATGTTACTCCACCATCACGGACGGTATCCCTGACAAGTGTGGAAAACCACGGCTTAGCTGCAAGGAAACGCTTTTCTCTCCGTATGTTTCACTTTATTATAGAATAAAGATAAAATAAATCGCTTTTTCATCCCCATAAACTACGATATTTTTCTTATTTTTGCCCAAATATGTAATTCCGCCCGAGAAGGCATAAGAGAACGAGACAGAACGATGAGAGTAGTTGATTTAATAAAAAGCACGGACAATACGGCTTTTTCTTTTGAAATTCTCCCTCCGCTGAAAGGAACGGGTATTGAAAAACTGTATAAAACGGTTGATACGCTACGCGAATTCGACCCTAAATATATCAATATTACAACCCACCGCAGCGAATATGTGTACAAGGAGCTGGGAAACGGGCTGTACCAACGTACACGCCAGCGCCGCCGTCCCGGAACAGTTGCTGTTGCCGCCGCTTTGCAGAACAAATACAATATAACGACAGTGCCACATATCCTGTGCAGCGGTTTTTCCCGCGAAGATACAGAATATGTATTGTTAGATCTACAATTCCTGGGCATCACCGACTTGTTGGTACTGCGTGGTGACAAGGCAAAGCACGAATCAGCTTTCGTACCCGAAAACAACGGTTACAACCACGCCATAGAACTGGAAGAGCAGATCAATGATTTCAATAAAGGCGTATTTGTAGACGGTTCCCCCATCAAGGTAACAGGAACTCCGTTCAGTTATGGAGTAGCCTGCTATCCTGAAAAACACGAGGAATCACCCAATATGGAACAAGATATTTATTGGCTGAAGAAAAAGATTGAAGCAGGAGCTGAATATGCTGTGACACAGATGTTCTATGACAACCGCAAATATTTCGAATTTGTAGAAAGGGTAAGAAAAGAAGGAATCAATGTACCTATTATTCCGGGTATCAAGCCTTTCCGCAAATTATCCCAGCTGAACATGATACCCAAGACGTTCAAGATAGACTTGCCGCAAGAACTGGCAAGCGAAGCGATGAAATGTCAAACAGATGAAGAAGCGGAAAGTCTTGGCATAGAATGGTGCATACACCAGTGCCGTGAATTAATAGCCTGTGGGGTTCCCAGCATTCATTTCTATACCGTAAGTGCCGTGAACAGTGTAAAGGAAGTTGCAAAAGCAATTTATTAAACAGTAAATAAATGACTATAAAAAGCAATGTTATTTAAAGATGTAATAGGACAAGAGGAAGCAAAACAGCGGCTCATAGCCGAGGTAAAAGAAGGAAGAATCCCTCATGCACAACTGATTTGCGGTCCCGAAGGTACAGGAAAGTTGCCTTTGGCAATAGCTTATGCCCGTTACATCTGCTGTGAAAACCGTGGTGAACAAGATGCCTGCGGAATTTGCCCCACTTGTGTGAAATTCAATAAGCTGATACATCCCGACCTGCATTTCGTTTTTCCTGTTATCAAGAAAAAAGCCGGAAAGGATACCGTATGCGATGATTTCATAGCAGACTGGCGCAACTTTGTCCTGCAGAACCCATATTTTAATCTGAACCATTGGCTGAAAGAGATGGGAGCAGAAAACCAACAGGCGCAAATCTTTGTAAAAGAGAGCGATGAGATTGTACGAAAGCTCAGCTTGAAATCCAGTCAAGGCGGTTACAAAATCATGATTATATGGCTTCCCGAAAAGATGAACGTGGAATGCAGCAACAAACTGCTGAAGTTACTGGAAGAGCCTCCTGCCATGACTGTCTTTTTATTAGTATCCGAAGAGCCTGATGCCATTTTGCAAACGATCCAAAGCCGTACCCAACGATTTAATATTCATGGGATCAAAGAACCTGAGATCTCAAAAGTATTGCAAACCAAATACGGACTACAACCGGAAGATGCTGACGATATAGCACACCGCTCAGAAGGCAATTTTCTGAAAGCACTGGAAACCATACATCTGAGCGAGGAAAACAAACTGTTCTTTGAACTCTTTATAAATTTGATGCGCCTTTCCTATCAACGGAAGATACGCGAAATGAGACAATGGAGCGATGCGGTAGCCTCCATGGGGCGTGAACGTCAGAAGAATTTTCTGGCCTACTGCCAACGTATGATACGAGAAAACTTCATATACAACTTTCATCAACGTGATTTAGTGTATATGAATCCCGAAGAACAAAATTTTTCCACCCGTTTCGCACCGTTTGTCAACGAGCGGAATGTGATGGGCATAATGGACGAACTTAGTGAAGCACAATTACATATAGGACAGAATGTGAATCCCAAAATGGTGTTCTTTGATTTCTCTTTAAAAATGATTGTGCTATTGAAAAATTAAAAGTTGAGAATTGAGCATTAAAAAATAACAGAACCGCATGGCATTTATTTCTTAGTTCTCAATTTTCAATTCTCAATTAAAACAGAATTATGGACAATGAATTCAAATTAAAGAACGGAAGCGGCTGTTTGTGTTGCAAAGGCTGCGGACGACAGGATAAGCAGCTGAACACCTACGACTGGCTGGCTGATATTCCCGGCAACACCGAGGAACAGGAAATGGTTGAAGTTCAATTCAAGAATACCCGCAAAGGGTATTATAAGAACAGCAACAAACTGAAGCTGGAAAAAGGGGATATAGTAGCTGTAGAAGCAAGCCCCGGACACGATATCGGTACAGTAACCCTGACGGGAAGATTGGTACCTTTGCAAATGCGTAAGGCAAACATCAAACCCGATGCCGAAATCAAGCGTATCTACCGCAAGGCAAAACCTGTAGATATGGAAAAATACGAGGAGGCAAAAGCCAAAGAACATGACACAATGATCCGGTCCCGCCAGATAGCCAAGAATCTGAACCTGGACATGAAGATCGGTGATGTGGAATATCAAGGCGATGGCAACAAAGCTATCTTTTATTACATCGCGGACGAACGTGTAGACTTCCGCCAACTGATCAAAGTACTGGCCGAAGCTTTCCGTGTACGTATAGAAATGAAACAAATTGGCGCCCGTCAGGAAGCCGGACGCATTGGCGGTATCGGACCTTGCGGACGTGAATTGTGCTGCGCTACCTGGATGACAAATTTTGTATCTGTATCTACCAGTGCGGCACGTTATCAAGATATTTCTCTGAATCCCCAAAAGTTAGCCGGACAATGTGCCAAGCTGAAATGCTGCCTAAACTATGAAGTAGACGCCTATGTAGAGTCCCAAAAACGCCTTCCAAGCAAAGAAATGACTTTAGAAACGACGGATAGTACATTCTATTTTTTCAAAGCGGATATTTTGAAGGGAACTATCATGTACTCTACTGACAAAAACTTCATAGCTAATGCTGTAACCATCACCGCACGCCGTGCTTTTGAAATTATTAATATGAACCGACGGGGTGAGAAACCGGAAAGCTTAACCGAATCTGTCAAAAAGAACGAACCTCAAAAGCCCGTTGATTTAGTAGAACAAGAAAGCTTAACCCGATTCGACAAACGAAAAGGCAACAACAGCAACCGAAAGAAAAAACGTAAGCCGGAAAATAACGGTAATAACGGAGAAGGTACTCCCAATGAAAACAGACGTCCGCAACAACCTAAAGAGAACCGGTCACAACAACCCAAAGAAAACCGGCCACCTAGAGAAGGACGTCCCAAACAACCTAGAGAGCCTAAAGAAAACAAGACTCAGCAGCCACGCGAAGAGAACGGAAACCGCCCTAAAGAAGAAAATCGCAACAGGGAAAGTCGCAACCGGGAAGAACGCAGTCGTGAAAATCGGGAAGACGGAAACCGGAACCGCAATAAACGCCGCCCCAATAATGGTAATAATGAAGGAGGCAGTGAAAACCGGAATAACGGAGGAGGAAAGGAAAATGACAACAAGAACAACGGAAACAATAGCCAAATCCCGAATGAAAAGCCACAAACTCCTGTATCAACTAAAGAATAAACTGACATGGCTGCCAATACTCATATTGGCAGCCTGTCAAAACAATATCATCTATCACTCTTACGCCCCCGTCCCCCTTGACGGATGGGATAAAAGTGATACTCTTATTTATACCCTGCCCAATTCTATCCCTGCCGGAAATTACGAAGCAGAAATCGGTATCCGTTATCAAGAATCTTATCCTTACAGAGATATTTGGCTAGAAGTCAGCCATAACACAAAGGATACTTTAACTTACGTCACAGACACTTTACAACTTTTTCTGGTTGACGAAGCTGGAAATAAAACAGGAAATGGTCTTTGTGGATTATATCAATGTGACCTGCCTTATAAAGCATCTATTCCTATCCGTACAGAAGGAAGCACACGTACTTTCCGCATCGTCCATATCATGACGGACAACCCGTTGACGGGAATCAGCGATATAGGTATCCGGTTGCGCAAACCGGAAAACCAATAAGCTCTAACGTTTTCCCCGCCCTGCATCAATACGCAAGAATACAAAAAGCAAGATCGTAAATCCCCACAAAGAAGATCCCCCATAACTGAAAAAAGGCAGTGGTATGCCTATAACGGGGGTCAGTCCTAAAACCATACCTATATTAATAAACAGATGGAATAAGAAAATGCTTAATACCGAATATCCATAAACACGGGCAAAACGAGTATGCTGACGCTCCGCCACCACAATAAGACGCAAAATAAGTCCGGTAAAAAGAAACAATACGGCCGCCGAACCTATAAAGCCTTCTTCTTCCCCTACCGTACAGAAGATAAAGTCTGTATCCTGTTCAGGCACATACTTCAGTTTAGTCTGTGTACCATTCAAAAAGCCTTTCCCCCATAAGCCTCCCGAACCAATAGCAATCTTACTCTGATTCACATTGTATCCTGCCCCCGCCAAGTCTTCCTCCATACCAAGCACCACTTTAATACGTATCTGCTGATGTGGCTCCAGCACATTATTGAAAACATAATCGGCAGAAAAAAGAAATCCCACCGAACCTATCGCAAATAGAGCAATATAAAAATAATTACGCATACGTTCATGCATAGAAAGGAAGATCAAATAGAACAATAAAACTACGCACAATCCATATTGGAACCAAGTAATGTCAAAAGGGATAACATAATACGAAAATAATAAAGCCAGCAAGGTACCACCAACACCAATCCCTCCGATATACCACACTACCGATGCTTTTTTGCAATAACTATTAACTAATAAAGCAGAAAGGATGACTATCAGCAGCAACACAGAAAATTCACCGATGGAAGTACAGTCATCCGCCATCAATTCATTGCCAAAACGGATTCCAACTACAAAATAGACCACGGCGCAAATCCCGGCAAACAAAATAGAACCCGGCATTCCCTCCCGGTACAACATAAAAAAGAAAGCCAGATAAACCAAAGCCGACCCCGTTTCCCGTTGCAAAATAATAAGCAGCATGGGCAGCAACACCATCCCTACCACAGGCAATGAATACTTTAACTTACTCATTGTAAACCCGTAGACATTCATAAATTTAGCCAAAGCCAGCGCCGTGGCAAATTTAGCAAATTCCGCCGGTTGCAAACTTACAGGTCCGAATTTTATCCATGAGTAAGATCCCTTAGTATCCTCTGCCAGAAAAGGTGTTATCAACAACAGCAGCATCATGCCTCCATATAAAATGTAAGCAAACATATCATACAACTTATCCTCCAACATCATCAGGATAAATCCGAGCCCCAAAGAGCAACAGATCCATACAAACTGTTTTCCTGCCCTAGTGTCGAAACTAAAAAAATCAATCTCACCATAATCATAGCTGGCTCCACATACGCTGAACCATCCAAAGATAACCAGCATCAGATAAATGCAGATAGTCATCCAGTCCACTGATTTCCATATACTATCGTTCGTGTATGCCATAATCTATTCGTCTGTTTTGTATTTCCGCCGCTTTCGCCTCACTTTCCGGTGAAAGTTCGCCTTTTAAATATTTCTCCATCATCAATGCACCGATAGGTACACCATAGGTTGCTCCCCAACCTCCATTCTCTACATAGACTACCACGGCAATCTTAGGATCATTCATTGGTGCAAACCCCATAAAAGCAGAATGGTCCTTTCCACGGTTTTGCGCCGTACCTGTCTTGCCACACACTTCAATTCCCGGAATGTTCGCATTACGGCAAGTTCCTCCCAATACTGCCGAACGCATACCTTCGACTACTGTCTGATAATGTTCACGGCTTACTTTAGTATAACGTTTGGTCGTATACAGGGTATCCAACGGCTCGTCTTCCACTTCTTTCACTACATGCGGAGTAATATAATAGCCCCGGTTAGCAATAGTAGCCCCAAGGTTAGCAATCTGCAACGGAGTAGCCGTCACTTCCCCCTGGCCGATGGAAATAGAAATAATCGTCAGTCCGTTCCATGATCCCCGATAGTTCTTATCATAATAAGCAGCATTCGGGATCATCCCACGCTTCTCACCCGGAAGGTCTACTCCCAAAGGATAACCAAATCCCATAGAAACCATATAATCACGCCATGTATTCATGGCAGTCTGTACAGAACCATACTTCTTCTTCGCCCCTATCATGTGAAACAACCCCCAACAGAAATAACCGTTACAGGAAGTTGCAATGGCAGGCACCAAAGGCAGGGGCGACCCATGAGAGTGGCAGCCCACCCTAAGACCGGCATACACAAAGCCATGATAGCAAGAATAGGCTGTCTGAGGAGTAATAATCCCCTCTTGCAGGAAAGTCAACGCCTGAGTAGTCTTGAAAGTAGATCCCGGTGGGAATTGCCCCATAATAGAACGGTTCAGCAATGGTTTCCAACTGTCACGCGCCAGTTCCAGATGATTTTTACCCCGTTGGCGCCCCACCATCAATCTTGGGTCAAAAGTGGGAGCAGATACCATACAAAGTATTTCTCCTGTGGATGGCTCGATAGCCACTATACTGCCTATCTTCCCTTCCAACAGACGCTCTCCCAACATCTGAAGCTCTATGTCTATACCTAGTTTCAGATTCTTCCCCGGAACGGGAGTCTTGTCATATTTCCCGTCCATATACCGTCCCTGAATACGTCCACGGGCATCGCGCAGTAATATCTCCACTCCTTTCTCGCCCCTCAACTGTTTTTCGTATGAGCGTTCCACCCCCTGTTTCCCTATGAAGTCACCGCGTACATAGTAATCATCGGCTTCAATATCGCCCTTAGACACTTCTGCAATATCTCCCAGAACATGAGCAGCCGCATTGTAATTATACTGGCGGATAGTACGCCGCTGAATATAGAAACCGGGAAACTTGAACAGTTTTTCTTGGAAGACTCCGCACTCTTCTGCCGAAAGCTGGGTCATAAATACCTGATGAGTATATGGAGAGTAGCCCGGATTGGAACGTCTGTCCTTTATCTCGCGGATACGCTTTTTAAAATAGTCGGGGGTAATATTCAATGTTTTACATAAATCAAGCGTATCAAGGTTGTGCACCTCTTTCATCACCATCGTAACGTCATAGGCAGGTTGGTTATACACCAGCAGATTACCGTTCCGATCGTACATCACCCCACGGCTAGGGTATTGTGTCTTGTTCAGAAAAGCGTTGCTATCGGCATTCTTTTTATAATCCTCACTCATAATCTGCAAGGTAAAAAGACGTATCAGGTAAATCAGCACAATAACGATCACCGATGCACCGATTACATATTTCCGCTTCTCCAGATTATAATCTCTTTCCACTATTTTTTCCTCCTGATCGCCTCAGCACACAATATACAAATGATGGTTATTGAGGCATCTGTCAATATTTTCAACAATAAGACAGGCAGGTTGAAGAATGAAAAAGTATCTATGACAAGTAAAATGGTACAAAATAAGAAAGTACACAATAAGATATACCGGAAGAAAGGCGAGAATCCCATACTCTTGATACCCGGTTCAAAATCCTCGACGCTATCGCGGAGCGTGACTAATCGTAATACAGGTTCACGCATAAAAGCCAGTACAGTGGCCGCAGCCGCATTCATCCCCGGAGTGTTGCCTAATATATCGACTGTCAATCCCAACAGGAATGCCCATATCATAAGGACATTACGGCTAACTCCCGAATTGTACTTCAAAATAAAATAGATAAAAAAGAAAGGAGTGGCATACCCGTTGATATGCATATGATTCAGCACCAGCACTTGCAACAGTACCAGTCCGATAAACCACTCTATTCTTTGTAGATAAGTCAACATCAACCTTCTTACTTAGTCGTTTTTACCTGCTTTTCCAACTCCAATTGTTCCTCCTGCCCTTTTTGGGCAATTACGCGCACATCATTCAAACGGGCGAAGTCCGTAAATAGTTTCACCCGCAGCAAATAAGACAAGCCATCGTGACTATCGGCGATATCATCTACCGTACCCACCGGAATGCCGGAAGGGAAAACAGCACTGTGTCCACTGGTTACAATGGTGTCACCTAAAGAAAATAATGAATGACGGGGCATATCCTTTATAAAAGCAAATTCGGATGAACCGCCATCCCATTTCAAGAAGCCGAAATAATCACTCCGTTTTATCTTACAGCTAATACTGCTTTTGGAATTCAATACCGGAATGACAATGGAGTAATGTGGAGAGGTGAGATAAACAATACCAACCACACCGCTTCCATTTACCACTCCCATCTCACTACGAATGCCATCCGCTTCTCCTTTGTCAAGTGTAATATAGTTATCAGCATGAGTGACACTGTTATTTATCACGCTAGCCTTGAATATATCATATCCTGCCAGTGCTTCCTGCTTAAGCTGTTCTACACCACTGCTGTCTTCCGTCGCTTCAATCAAAGCTTTACGGATACTCTCCAACTGCAATTCCAGTTCCACATTTTTCTGTACCAACTCATCGTTGATCGTTTTCAGATGAAAATATCCGGTAACATTATTGGCTGCATCATACATAGCTCCCGAAACAAAATTAGCAGATGTAAAGAACGCACTCCCCTGATAACTGTTGAAGCGGAATAATAAAGCAAAACTGATTATCTCCAAAAGAACAAAGAGAAACCAGTAGTTATACTTTAAAAAGAAATTCAGCAGATTTTTCATTAATACCAATTGTTCAATGTGCTAATTTGCCAATGTGCCAATGTACTGCGCTATCCATACCGCATGGCATTAGCAAATTAGCAAACTGCCTCATTAGCAAATCATTTACCGCATCAAAAAAGAGAAACGATCTACATTCTTCAGTGCAATACCGGTGCCTTTCGCCACACTCAGCAAAGGATCTTCGGCTATATGGAACGGAATATTGATTTTGTCTGTCAGACGCTTGTCCAAACCGCGCAGCAAAGCACCACCACCAGCCAAATAAATACCGTTCAAAACAATATCAGCATAAAGTTCAGGCGGAGTCTGTTCCAATGCACTAAGGATAGCTGTTTCAATTTTTGCAATACTCTTTTCCAAACAATGCGCCACCTCCTGATAACACACCGGAACTTCCATGGGAAGAGCAGTGATACGGTTAGGCCCGCGTACAATGTAATCTTCGGGAGCATCATCTCCCAAATCAGTCAAGGCAGCGCCTACATGTATCTTGATACGTTCGGCCATACGTTCACTCACCTTCACATTGTGCTGACGGCTCATATATTCCTGAATATCGGCTGTAAGATCGTCACCGGCAATACGTATCGAATTGTTGGAAACAATACCACCCAATGAAATCACGGCAATTTCTGTAGAACCACCACCTATATCAACAATCATATTACCTTCAGGAGCCTCTACATCAATACCGATACCAATAGCCGCGGCCATAGGTTCAAAAATCAAATAAACATCCCGTCCTCCCGCATGCTCAGCACTGTCACGTACCGCACGAAGCTCTACTTCAGTGCTACCCGAGGGAACTCCGATCACCATACGCAAAGAAGGAGAAAAGAAACGATTACCCATGTTCACTTTCTTTATTAAACCGCGCATCATCTGTTCACAGGCATTAAAGTCGGCAATAACCCCGTCGCGTAGCGGACGTACAGTACGAATATTCGGATTTTCCTTCTCGTACATCATTTTAGCCCGTTCGCCTACGGCAATCATCTTGTCGGTACGGCGATCAAGCGCAACGACCGAAGGTTCGTCCACTACAATCTTCCCGTTATTTAAAATGATGGTATTGGCAGTGCCAAGGTCCATCGCAATCTCTTGTGTAAAGGAGAATAATCCCATAAATTCATTTACAATTTAGCAATTTACAATTGACATTTGCAATTTACCATTTACCTGAACAATGCTGTATAAACAGTCCGATTGTAGCCGCAAATGGTAAATTGCAATGATCTTAGTGTTTAAAGTGACGAATCCCTGTAATGACCATAGCTACACCATGTTCATTGCAGTATTGGAAAGTCAACTCGTCTTTTACAGAGCCTCCCGGCTGGATAACAGCTTTCACACCCTCCTTATCCGCTATCTCTACACAATCGGGGAAAGGGAAGAAAGCATCACTGGCCATCACTGCGCCATTCAAATCAAACTCAAATGATTTTGCTTTTTCAATGGCTTGTTTCAATGCATCCACACGTGAAGTCTGACCTACACCGCTAGCCAGCAGTTGTTTGTTCTTGGCCAGTACAATAGCATTACTTTTACTATTCTTCACAATCTTATTTGCAAATAACATATCTTCTATTTCAGTCGCCGTAGGAGCTTTTTCAGTAACCTGCTTCAAGTCGGCAGGAGTTTCCACATCCAGGTCTCTTTCCTGAACCAAAACCCCATTCAATAAAGAACGGAATTGTTTCTTCGGCAATTTAGCTTCCTTACGAACCAAAATAATACGGTTCTTCTTCTGTCCCAGAATCTCTAATGCATCTACATCATAATCCGGAGCAATAATTACCTCAAAGAACAGTTTATTGATTTCTTCCGCTGTTTCTTTATCAATCACGGCATTAGTAACCAACACACCTCCGAAAGCCGACACCGGATCGCCTGCCAACGCATCTTTCCATGCTTCCAGCACAGTAGGGCGCGAAGCTAATCCACAGGCATTATTATGCTTCAGAATGGCAAATGTCACCTCATCAAATTCATCAATCAAATCTACGGCCGCATTGATATCCAACAAATTGTTATAGGAAATTTCTTTTCCATGAATCTGGTCGAACATCGCATCCAGATTTCCATAGAAATAACCTTTCTGATGAGGATTTTCACCATAACGAAGTTGTTTTTGTTCTTCCACCGCGCAACGGAAAGCCGAACCTTCACCACCATCAAAATAGTTAAAGATAGCAGAATCATAATGAGAAGAAACAGCAAACGCTTCTTTTGCGAACCAACGGCGTTCCTCGCGTGAAGTAGTAGCGCCATGTTCCAGCAACATATCACGGAACGGCTTATATTGTGCCTGACTAGCGATAATCACCACATCATTAAAGTTCTTAGCAGCAGCACGAATCAAAGAAATACCACCTATATCAATTTTTTCGATGATAGCTTGTTCTTCGGCCCCCGAAGCCACAGTTGCCTCAAACGGATACAGGTCAACGATGACCAAATCTATTTCGGGTATTTCATATTTTTCTATCTGTTGCATATCTTGTTCCAAACCACGACGGCATAAAATACCTCCAAAGACTTTAGGATGCAGTGTCTTCACACGTCCGCCCAAAATAGAGGGATAAGTAGTAAGATCCTCCACCGCTTTGCAAGGGAAACCTAAAGATTCGATAAACTGTCTTGTACCTCCTGTTGACAGGAACTCTACTCCTTCTTCGTGTAGTTTGGTTATAATCTCGTCCAAACCTTCTTTGTGATAAACCGACACCAATGCGGTTTTAATTCTCTTAGCCTCTGACATTTTTTATAGATTAAGTATTTGGGCTACAAAGGTATAAATTTTCACTCTATAAATTCCACACATAAACGTGAAATATTATTTATCCACTCATATTTGTTTCAAAAAAGAAGAGATCCGCCACTAAATATGGATAATAATAAATTAAAAATCAAGTTGTGTGAATCCGTGCAATCCGTGGCGAACAAAAAAACACCTGTAACACAAATGTAACATATATGACATTTTATCATAATATACCTCCCGTACCTTTGCGCCCAATAAAATAGAGAGACAAAATTATATGGAAACAATGTTTTTGGGAATCGTCGTATTCCTTTTTCTGCTAGCCATATTCGATTTGGTAGTAGGCGTCAGCAACGACGCAGTGAACTTTATGAATTCCGCCATCGGTGCTAAAGCCGCGTCATTCAAGACCATCATCGCCATTGCCGCTTTCGGTATCTTCATCGGCGCCACACTGAGCAACGGTATGATGGAAATCGCACGGCACGGTATTTTCAGGCCTGAACAATTTTATTTTCAGGAGTTAATGTGTATCTTTCTAGCAGTTATGGTAACAGACGTAGTCCTATTGGATATTTTCAATTCCTTAGGAATGCCTACCTCCACTACCGTATCCATGGTATTCGAACTATTGGGAGGTACTTTCGTTCTAGCTCTTATCAAAATAGCAGGAGACGAAACCGGAATGCTAGGATTTGCTGATCTGCTGAATACGGAAAAGGCATTGTCCGTCATTTTAGGTATCTTCCTCTCAGTAGCAGTAGCTTTCTTCTTCGGCACATTAGTACAATATCTCTCCCGTCTCCTCTTCACATTTAATTATACAAAGAAACTGAAATACACTATCGGACTGTTCGGCGGTATTGCTGTTACGGCCATAATCTACTTCATGTTGATAAAAGGTCTGAAAGATTCCGCCTTCATGACCACCGAAAACAAACATTGGATTCAGGAAAACACCTTGATGTTAGTAAGTTGCAGTTTTGTGTTCTTCACCATTCTGATGCAAATACTGCATTGGTGCAAGATAAATGTATTCAAGGTGGTGGTAATGTTAGGTACTTTTGCCTTAGCTATGGCTTTTGCAGGCAATGACTTAGTAAACTTCATCGGTGTGCCCTTGGCAGGCTTCTCAGCTTATACAGACTTCATGGCTAATGGAAACGGTGAACCAATGGGATACTTGATGAACTCACTGAATGGTCCGGCTAAAACCCCATTTCTTTTTTTATTTTTAGCAGGCGTCATTATGGTATATGCGCTGATTACTTCAAAAAAAGCGCAAAATGTAGTGAAGACTTCGGTAGATCTCTCGCGTCAGGATGAAGGTGACGAAATGTTTGGTTCTTCCGCTGTAGCACGCAGTATTGTCCGTTCTACCATGAGCGCTTCGGAAAGTATAGCCAAAATATTGCCCGACAATCTGAAACGATGGGCCGACAGCCGTTTTAACAAAGATGTGATGATTATGGAGAACGGGGCAGCATTTGATTTGATACGCGCTTCTGTCAATTTGGTACTGGCCGGTCTGCTCATAGCTTTGGGAACCTCTTTGAAACTCCCTCTTTCTACCACTTACGTAACTTTCATGGTAGCTATGGGTAGTTCATTAGCCGACCGTGCCTGGAGCCGTGACAGTGCCGTATACCGTATCACCGGTGTGCTTTCTGTTATCGGTGGATGGTTCATCACTGCCGGAGCCGCTTTCACTATCTGTTTTGTGGTTACGCTCATCATGTATTATGGAGGCACATTCGCCATGTTGGCCCTTATTGCACTTGCCATCTTCCTATTGGTTCGCAGCAACATACACTACAGCAAGAAACAGAAGGATAAAGGCAAAGACGACATATTCTCCCGCCTCATTGCCAGTAAAGACAAAGAAGAGCGTTGGAGATTACTCCGCCAGCATGTAAATAACACATTGGTAGCCGAAATGGCATTCACCAATGAAACCTACCGGCAGATAACCGACGGTTTCATCAACGAAAATCTGAAAGCTCTGCGCAAGGCCGTGAACAATACCGACAATCAGAAAGAAATGTTAAAAAAGATACGCCGTAAAGAAATACTAGGTCTGCGCCGTATAGACAACTTTACTGCTATCGAGAAAAACACTTGGTTCCACTTGGGAAGCAACAGTTGTGAACAAATGCTTTACTGTCTGAAACGTATCTGCGATCCTTGTAAAGAACATGTGGACAATAAGTTCACCCCATTATCGGAACGTGCCACTAACGAGTTCATCCCTATCCGCGATGAGATGACCGCATTAATGACCAAGGCTACTGAAGTACTTGCCAACAAGGCCTACGATCAGACTGATGCCTTGCTACGTGAAGGCGCCCTTCTGAAAGGCAAGATCTCTACCTTGCGCAAAGAACAGATGGACCGCATACAAGAACGGGATGTCAATGTAAAAGCTTCCATGGTGTACCTCAATGTATTGCAGGAATCACAAGAATTGGTTTCCTACTGGCGTCATCTGTTACGCGCCGACCGTATGTTCCAGACTGATTTGAAAAAATAAAAAGATTTATATTCCTATTATATGTTTTTTAAGATAACTTCTTTCCTCCAATTGGAGGAAAGAAGTTATCTTTGTTTCGTATATATAGACATTATTCAAACAAACCTATGGAAAACCTCAAAAAAATTATCAAACAGTTCCCCAAAGTGGGTGAAGTGAAAGAAATCAAAGCTTTGACATCCGGCCTCATCAATCAGACTTATCTGGTAAAATCGGTATCTCCTGAAGAGCCTGACTATGTATTGCAACGAATCAACCATTTAATATTTACCAATATTGAAATGCTGCAACACAATATAGAAGTAGTAACCAGACACATCCGCCAAAAGCTGGAAGCCAGACACGAAGAGGACATTGAACGTAAGGTACTCCATTTTCTACCTTCCACCAATGGCAAGACCTATTTCTATGATGGAGAAGGTTATTGGCGAATTTCAATATTTATTCCGCGTTCACAAACATTGGAAACAGTTACACCGGAATCTTCCTATCTGGCAGGACTGAAGTTTGGTGAATTCCAGGCCATGCTGGCTGATGTACCCGAACAACTCGGAGAAATCATCCCCGATTTCCACAATATGGAATTCCGCTTAAAACAATTACGTGAAGCCGTATCCGCCAACATATCCGGCCGTTTGGCAGAAGTACAGGACATAGTGGACGCTATAGAAAAAGATGCTGATACGATGTGCAGCGCTGAACGTTTTTACCGTGAAGGCAAATTGCCCAAACGCATCTGCCACTGTGACACAAAAGTAAGCAACATGTTATTTGATGAAAACGGAAAAGTGTTGTGTGTCATTGACCTGGACACGGTAATGCCCAGTTTCATTTTCTCCGATTTCGGTGATTTCCTCCGTTCGGCAGCCAATACCGGCAAGGAGGATGAGGCTGATTTAAATAAGGTGAAGTTCAACATGGAAATCTTCAAAGCATTTACCAAAGGTTATATTGAATCGGCCCGAACTTTCCTGACTCCTCTCGAAATAGAAATGCTACCTTACGCTGCCACCCTGTTCCCCTATATGCAAGCTGTACGCTTTTTAGCAGATTATATAAACGGAGACACGTATTATCAAACCCGGTATAAAGACCATAATCTGGTACGCACCAAAGCGCAGTATAAACTGTATCTGGAAGCAAAATCCGCTACACCGGACATGAAGGCTTATATCAACAGTCTGCTATAATATAAAAACAACAAGGAGCACAAAGGTATCTTAAAATGACACGAACCCTCTGTGCTCCTTTCATATTCGTCCGGCAATGATCCTAAATCTACCGTTTCGGTATATCTACCGATTTTTCACTTTTCCCTTTCAGATGTTCGGAAAAGTAATCAACCAGTTTCCAATAGAAATATTCATTCATATCACCGAATCCATGACGCTGTTGAGGAAGAATCAGCATATCAAAACGCTTCCCGGCACGAATCAAGGCGTCAACTACCCGTAAGGTATTGCCCGGATGCACATTATTATCAATATCACCATGAATCAGTAACAAATTTCCTTTCAATTGCTTCGCTATTTCAGGATTAGTAGCAATCTTATAAACGAAAGTTGTATCCCCTTTCTCACTCACCACCTCTTTTACGCCGTGATGCGTTTCACTCCACCAACGGTTATAGATATTGTTATCATGATTTCCGGCACAAGAAACAGCCACTTTGAAGAAATCCGGGTATTGGCACATAGCCGCCGTACTCATAAATCCACCTCCCGAATGTCCATGAATACCAACCTTATCTATATCTATAAAATGATGACGCTGCGCCAATTGCTCAATAGCATATTTATGATCGGCCAGCGGATAATCACGCATATTTCCATATCCATAATTATGATACCATTTAGAGCGGCTAGGATGCCCGCCGCGTTGTCCCACAGAAATAACAATAAATCCGGCCTGTGCCAAACGGTCGGTACGGGGACTCATACGGGTAAACGGATAATAAACACCTTCCACCTGTGGCCCAGGATAAACATAATCCACAATAGGATAAACCTTAGTTGAGTCAAAATTAAAAGGTTTATACATCACACCATACAGATCTGTCACGCCATCAGCCGCCTTTACCTTAAATATTTCCGGAAATTTATAACCGGCAGCAAAAAGCTGTGAAAAATCACTCTCCTGAATATCCATTACCTTATTGCCATTAGTATCCAGCAGGATGGCGCAGGGCACCGTATTTACACGCGAATAGTTATCCACCACAAAACGAGCATCATCATCCACTTCCACACGATGGAAATAATCCCCTTTGGTCAGTAATTTCAAACCGCTGCCATCCAGATTCACACGATACAAATGTTCATAATAAGGATGTTCTTTCGCATTCATTCCATTGGCAGTAAAATAAATCACACGCGCCTTGTCATCTACTTTCAAGATTTCCTCCACATGCCAGGGACCTTTTGTGATACGATTTTTCAAATTACCCTGATCATCATATAAATAAAGGTGTGCCCAACCATCACGCTCACTCCATTGAATAATTTCCTTTCCACCATTCAAGACTCTTAAAGGACGAGTTTCCTGATAGGTATTCATCCGTTCCTTTATTACTGGTACAACAGAATCCTGTCCTATCGTATAGGAACAAACATCAATCCGATGTAAATCACGGCTGCTGCGGGTCAGGAAGAAACGGTTGTTATCACCCAGCCAAACGGCAGCCTGATCTTCCATATCACGCTGTTTTTGCATCATTGGTTTGTATTCCAGGCCAATGCTTTGATCTTTATAAGCTGCTACTTTAATTTCCTTACGTTTATTATCAACCAAGTCAAACAAGTACAGGTGTTCTATGGGAGCTTCCTTTTCTCCCGGCATCTGGTATTTATAAGTTTCCAATGTGGGACGTGGACGGGCCATCGAATTTATTACCCATAACTCTTTCACAGCGCGATCGTCAGAAACTGTCATAGCAAAATAACGTGAATCCGGAGACCACACTCCACCTACACGACGACGCTTGCCATTACATAAAGTATCTGTATTCAACATACTATAGGGAATACCATAGCCAAAATCCTTCATGCCATCTGTAGTAAGCTGGATTTCCACGATCGTACTATCCTTTTCATTTTTTTTCGCCTTTTCATAATCTTCACGACTCATGCGATACAAATTCAAATCCTTGGCATAAATCACCGTTTTACCATCAGGAGAAACCGATCCCCAATAGATTTTCTTCAGGTCGTCTTCTTTATCTTTCAGATGGGTCAATTTACGGGTAGGATAGTCATAAGAAAAATAAAAGATTTCCTTCTCATTCTTCTTGTCCTTCTTATCCTTGCCATCTTTCTTTGGTGTCGCATCTTTTGTTGACTTTACTTCAAAAGTAAAGGTACGCCCATCTTCTTCCGCTTTCAGATTTGTGATTGGCAAATGGCGTGCCTCAAAGGGATCTTTTACAATTTCGGTAAGCTGGGAAGCTAATTCATCCCTATCAAACAAAAGCTTCTTTGTCCGGGCAGCCGGATCAACCACATACCAAAAGGTTCCTTCACTTGTTTTGTACTCGAACCAGAAATTATTACCTTTCTGGAACCAATGCGGATCCACCACAGTAGAAAACAACATGGTGTTCAATTTTTCTTGTGTGTATTTCTCTGCCTGCAGATATTCCGGCAAGCGTTCCTGCGCTTTTGCAACAGAAACTGTCGTACACAGACCGCCCATTAAAAGGGTAATGAATAGCATTTTCCTCATAGATTGAACTTTTATCGTGTTTATAAAAAACAAACATACACAAAATTCTTCATTTAACAATCTTAAACAAAGAATTTTGTGTATGTTTGTTTCATTTATCCTTTTCTTATCAGAAACTATACCCTGAAGTAAAGCTAACCATATGATTCCGTATCCTTAAATCATTCTGTTCCTTATTATATTTTCCCCAAGCCAAATCATACCCGATAGTAAATGAAACCCGTTTAACAGCAATCCCGACAGAAGCCGTTCCTCCCCAATCCAAACGAGGGGACGCCTCAAAACCAAATTCCTCATTTACTGTTTTTCCTTTAAATGTGCCAAACCGGTAATAATCATTCCGGTATTCGTACTGTCCAACACCTGTTTCTTCATCTATATTATATTTTGAGGAAGAAACATAAGCATTAGTACGTCCACCAATTCCTACAGCTACATAAGGTCCTACTGCTAATTTAAGACGCACATCATCACAAAGTTTAAAACCCCAATGAGCCATAACAGGCAATTGCAAATAATAACGCGTGGACTCAACATTCGTTTTTTCATAATCCATGCTAAATCCTCCCCCTGTTGATATGTTTCCCCAGCTCATAGGATGATACCCACCTTTCTGCATTAAGATATAAACCCCGGACTTCAAGCCAAAAGAAGGCTTCTTTCCCACCCCTTCCTTTAACTGATACAACACACCGGCACCGGCTTTAAAACCTAATGTAACTGATGTCCCTTCATTTTCCTTATTCACTACCAAGCCGGCTTCCGGCGTAACACTCCAACGAGACTGAGCGTTCAACATCATACTCGCCAAAATACCTGCCATAAATAAAATTACTTTTTTCATCTTTTTCTTCTTTTTAGTTCATTATCTATGTAAAAGACTAAAAATTCAGAAAAACCCCCATTGCATATCCGGAAAAATAATAAAATAACATGAGCAACTCACTCACATAACAAAAGAAACACCCTACATTTAAACATACCGTTCAAGAAATCAAAAAAAACAAACGCTGCAAAAACGAACCAACAGCAGCAAAAGTTATCGCTTATTTTTCGCATTCTCTTTATATTCGGTAGGTGTCATACCAAAACGTTGTTTAAAACATTTGCTGAAATAACGAGGATCATTAATACCCACCATATAAGCAATCTGCGTCATATTATAATCACCACTCTCTATCAATTGTGCGGCACGTTTCACACGCATCTCTTTAATAAACTCAATGGGGGCAAGTCCTGTCAGGGTCTTCAGTTTCTTGAAAAAGACAGAACGGCTCACCGCAAGCTCCTGTACCAAATCATCCACTATCAAATCGCCATTATCCATATTCTTCTCCATTAATTCCGTCAGTTTCTCCATAAACTTACGGTCATGGGAAGACATCTCAGGCTGTGTTTGCTGTTCTTCCTCCGCAACAGGCTGAATATTCATCAGATTCGCACAATACAACTGTTGCAACTTGACACGTTGTGTCAGAATATTCTCCACCCTGGCCTTCAGGTAAGTAGCACTGAACGGCTTCGTTATATAATCCTCAACTCCCAGTTCCATACCTTCCAACTTACTGTCCATATCCGTCTTAGCCGTCAGTAAAACGACTGGAATGTGACTGGTCGCCATATTAGCACGCAAATCTTCTGTCATGGTAATACCATCCTTTTCCGGCATCATGATATCACTAATAATAATATCCGGAACAAACTTCAAAGCCTTATCCAAACCTTCAGCCCCATTGACAGCCTCTATGACATTGAAATTTGAGATAAAGATACTACGCAAAAAGAAACGAAGTTCCAAATTATCTTCAACCAGCAACATCGTTTTGCTTTCATTCCTCTTCTCTTCATGTCCCTGAACAGATTCTTCCACCTCTTCGGGCCTCATTTCGACAGAATCAGAGAGAATGAACTCTACATTCTCCGTATAGTGCTCCTTGCCTTTCAAAAACTCAACCGTGAAACAACTGCCCTCCCCCTCTTTACTATCCACACGGATAGTCGCTTTGTGCAGTTCCACCAATTCCTTAACCAAAGAAAGACCGATACCAGAACTTTGCTGATTAAACAAATTCTTGTCCAACAGATTTTCAAAACGGACAAAAAGGGAAGCTTTCTTGCTTTCAGAAATTCCTATACCTTGATCCTGCACACCAATCGCCACATTATGTTCATTTTCATGAATGAAAAGCGTAATCATCTTACCCTGTGGAGTATACTTGAAAGCATTGGAAAGCAGATTGAAGACAATCTTTTCCAACTTATCCGCATCTACCCACAGTTTCAAGGAAGGCATTTCACTTTCGAATACAAAATCAATATGATGCTCTTCGGCCAGCGATTCAAAATTATCCATGATATGGCGTACAAAAGGAACAATATCTATCTGCTCTATACGCAACTTCATCTTATTTTTCTGTATTTTGCGGAAATCAAGAATTTGGTTCACCAAGCGAAGCATACGGTCGGTATTACGTTCTACTACATGCAATTGTTCACGTACATCATCCGGCAAAGTCTTGTTTTTCAGAACATATTCCACAGGACCTGCAATCAATGTCAGCGGAGTGCGAAGTTCGTGAGAAATATTTGTAAAAAAGCGAAGCTTTATATCAGAAACCTGCTGTTCCACAGACACTTCATGTTTCAGACGATAAATAGTAAACAATATATATACTCCTGAAAACAGAATCAACAAAAAAGCAAGAATATAAATTGCCATAGCCCAAGCCGTTTCCCAAAACGAAGGCTGAATGGTGATTCTCAAACTACGCTCATTCTCTACCCAAACCCCATCACTATTGGTCGATTTAACCTGAAAGACATACTCTCCTTTCGGAAGATTAGTATATGTAGCGGTACGCTGTCTGTCTACATAATTCCATTCTTTATCAAATCCGCGTAAACGATAAGCATAACGGATATTTTCAGGATAAATCATATCCAACGCAGCAAACGATAAGGTTACAATATTCTCCTTATGTGAAAGCACCAGATGTTCTGTATTATTGAGTGACTGCCGCAACAAGCTTCCCGGTACGCCTGGAACTACCTCCTGATTGGATATCTTCAAAGTACCTAAAATAATGGATGGAACATAATTACTCTTCTTAATGTGCTCCGGTTCAAAATAAAGCACGCCACGACTGGTGCCAAACAAAATAGTGTCGGGACCAAGCTTCAACGATGTTCCTTCCTCAAAACGTATCTTACCACCAAAATCCCTTTCATTATAATTCTCAAAACGTTGTTCGGACGGAATAAATTTACTCAATCCGTTTTCCGTACTTATCCACAAGTTTCCTGCGCCATCCTCTTCTACAGACAACAGGATATCTGAAGGCAGGCCATTCTTCACTGTATAAGATTTAAATACAGCTCCCCCTTCTCCGTTCATGGAAACAAGCCGGTTAAGACCGCCCCCAAATGTAGCCAAATAAACTTCTCCTTGAGAAGTGGTTACAATCCGATATACGTTATTGTTGCTCAGACAATTCATATCATCGGGGATACGTGCATAAAGATGGAACACAATCGACTCCGGATCTTTAAAATCCTCTTTAAAACTAAGCGCGCCATCACTGCTCCCCACCCATATATTCCCCTTCTTGTCAGAAGTGATATGGCGTACACGGTAACAACGGTCATACGGAAAACCTTTCAGGTTATTTCTAGAACTAATAAACACATATTTCCCTTCAGGAGTTTTCTGAATATAATTCAACCCTCCACCGAAAGTTGCCACCCAAATGCGTCCATGCTTGTCTTCATGTAACCAGTAAACACTATTATGACTCAGGCTATAAATATCATCTTCATCATATTTGAATCGAGTAAACTTAAAATGGGTCCCCTCCTTTTCTGCCAGAATAATACCATCCCCTTTGGTCGCAATCCAAATGTTTCCGTGAGAATCTTGCATGATATGATAAGGAACTCCCCGTAACGGCCTGCCAGATTTGGCTATATCCCCCTCTTCAGTCAGAATACCCTGAAAATCTAAATCAGAAGAATAAATTTCAATCTGACCATCCCGTTTTCCCATCCAGATGCGATGTTCGCTATCTTCAAACAACGCACGTACCGTATTGGAATTCAAGTCATAGCTGTGGCCCATGCGGGGATAAATATGGAACTGGCTTCCTAAAAAAGTAATCTTCTCCAACCCCTTAGAATGAGTACATAACCAAAGATTGCCTTGCTTATCGGATAACATAGAATGTAATTTATTGGAAAAGTGCCAATCGGGTGAATCGGGATCATTATAGAAAGGCAACAGCCGATTTGCCTCTCTGTCATACCAAGAAAGCCCTCCTCCTTGCGGATGTACCCACAAATTACCGTTCAAGTCTTCACAAATATGAAAACTGGGATAGGAACGATCGGCACCACGAGGCTCCACTTGCATCTTTTCTTGCTTAAATACTTCCGTCAAAGGATTGAAATGACAAACCTTTCCCCATTCGGTCATCTCAAACCATGCTTCCTGCTTACTGTCAACATAAACAGAACGGAAAGCGTCTGCCGGGAATTCGGGACAATTGGATTTATTATAGACTTTACACTTTTTTGTATCCGAATGGTACAATATCAATCCTTCATGGGCAGTTGTTATCAACAGTCCCGTACCTTTTATTTCATTTATAGCAATCACTTTATCCTTTACCGGCAATTCCCAAAGACGAAAGATTTCATTCTGCAAAGAATAGCACCATATCCGTCCTCTGTCTGATCCAAAATAAAGTTCGTCACCATAACTGCAAAAAGAGTAGAAGGCCTGTACGGGTTCATCTTTGCCTGACTGGATATTCACAAAATAAGAGACAGGCTCTTCTTTATCATTCGTAATCTTCAACAGACCGTTATCAGTAAGCAACCACTCTTGATTGTAAGCATCGCTAAAAACCTGATTAATATGAACGGCATTTCCTCCACGACTATGAGTAGCATATACTTGGGTAGTTATACTGTAATCTTTAGGGTTTGTTTTCACACGGACAGCCCCCTCATTTTCAGAAAGTAGCCAAATGACACTGTCGGGCAATATTTTAATAGAAGAGAAACGCATACCCTCCTCTTCACCTTCGGCAGGGATTTGTTCGAATTTCTCTGTTCTTTGGTCAAAACGATACACACGGTAATCATACGTTTGCAGCCAAATATAATTATAAGGGTCTACTTCCAATAAGTCTACCCGGTTGTTAGTCATAGTAATTTTATTCCCTTGTCTGGCTTTATAAACTTTGAAGTCATAACCGTTGAACCGGTTGATTCCATCCCAAGTAGAGAACCATAAAACTCCATTATGGTCCTGTACCATGCTCATGATGGAGTTCTGAGACAAACCGTTTTCCGAAGAATAATGAGTAAAGATACAATTTGGCTGACTTTTTGCATAAAAAAAGAGCAGCAAAGTAAGTATAAACAGAATGTGTCTTTTCATTTCGTAGATTTTCATATATAGTATGGCAAAAATACATAAAAAACGAGAGATACTGACATACAAGTTCCTAAAAAAATAAAAGGGGCAAAGTTAAATCCCCCTTTTATCATTCTACTCTTCCCTGACACTTTCCATAGGAACAAATAGAATTCCTCCCTACAGTGACAAAGTATTATTACTGGTAGAAAGAACAGCTTATCTCTTTAAATTCTGCAACAATACATTTCCATTTTCCACCGGATTCCACCCGTCATCACCTGCCAAAATCTGTGCTTCATTATAATTACTGATATCGTTCAGCTGCTTTCCAAACGAAGCACGCGAAGCGGTAGCCGCCCCTTCTCCCGTATTCCGGTATTCAGCATAGAATACGGTTTCCTCATTTTCTTTTTTGCCCCAGTTGTTCCAACCCACCGGAAGAATATGCTTTCCCAAATCACAATGAATATAAACAGCCTGTGCATAAGGACGCCAAGGACGGGACAAATACACCTTCTGAGCCTCAGCCACACCCGTCAATTTACAGCCTATAAAAACATAGCCATATTTTTTGCCTTGATCTGTAGAAGGAGCGGTAACATACCCATCACCCAAACTATGGATGGTGCAATCCTTAAACAATGCCGTAGACCAGCCAAAAATAAAATCCACCGTACCCTCTATATAACAATGGTCATAAAACTGACGACTGTCTTTGCCATAAGTGTACAAAGTATCCTGATTTCCCAAAAAACGACAGTTTTTGAAATAAGCGCGATCTCCACTAACAAAACAGGCCACTGCCTGCCCCACTCTGCCGGCACTATTCTCGAAAGTGATATTCTCAGCATAGAAATCGGGAGCATAGATATAACAGGTTGATGAACCGGAGGTAGACATTTCTTCTCCGAAATAGTTCTTTTTAGAAGCAAAATCATCATTTGTCAGAATTGCTCCGTCCTCACCTATCAAAGAAATACTAATCTTGCTTTCAGGAATAACCACTTTTTCTTTATATACCCCTTTACGGACTAGAATAGTAGTGCGTCCTGCTTTACGAAAATCGGGGACAGCATGAATCGCTTCCTGAATGGTAAAGAAATCACCACTGCCATCTTTTGCCACTACAAAATCATAATGACGTACAAAAGGCGCCAATGCAGGAACCTCTTTAGCTATAGCATCCACTGTCAAACCAGCAATAGTACGCGCCCCATATACATTCAGGTGCGTATTATCCTCACGCCCTTTCGGACAAGCTGCACACACACCTTCAGGAATCCACATGAACAATTTTTTTGAAGCCTCCGGCCCCATCTCCTGCACCAAATCATGCGTTATCTTGTTCATATCCACAAAAGGCACATCCAACTCTTTTGCCACGTTACGCGGAGACTCCAAATATTTTCCATGAGTATCAATCAACACTTCTCCATCTTGAGAAACACTCCCCTTTGACAAATCCTTGCGCACATCATCTTCGGCTACCGCATTTTTATTATTCCGGAAATTACGACGGACAATGGCATTGAACAACACGGGAATTCCCCCTTTAGCACGTGTTTCTTTTACAAAACGGCGTAGATTGGCATCAAAAGTAGATCCGGGATCAGTATGACGTTTCTCATCGGCCTTCTCATCATTATGCCCAAACTGAATAAAAACATAATCACCCGGCTTTACTTTATTAATTACTACCTCCCACAATCCTTCATCAATAAAACTTTTAGAACTCCGACCATTTCTAGCATGGTTTTCCACACGAATATTCTCACTGAAATATCCTCCCAGCACATGGCCCCATCCACGTTCCTGATTACCTCCCTCTAAGGGTTTGTTGGCCATAGTCGAGTCACCTATCATAAAGATAGTAATTGTGCGGTCTGCCGTAAAAGCAGAAAACAACAACAAGGCAACAAATGCCATCAACATCTTAATTTTCATCGCTTTCTATTTTAAATTTTGATTAAAGAACTCAAGTATATCATCCTGTATCTCCTTACTGCAAAAATGGGGCAAATCATAGAACTTGGTGGTCAACAGATTTTCTACCGATTGACTCTTCCATACATCCTGCATGGTAGAGAAAGCCCTTTCAACGCCCTTTACAGGAAAAAGTTTGTCCCGCAAGCCATTGATGAACAACATCGGTTTGGGGCAGGCGATAGATGCCACATGAGGATAATCCATCCAATTCCGTATTCCGGGAATAATCATGGAATAAGCAGACCCACCTTTGTTCTGATTATTGGTAAGTGTCATTAAGCTATCTGTAGTATTCATCCAGCACACAGCAGCGCCTGCCTTCACCACATCTGTAGCAGCACTGACCATCCAGGCACGATGTGCTCCCATAGAAAATCCCATAGTACCTATCTTTTCCTTATGAACCATTGGCAATGAGGCCAGAAATTCCGCGCTACGAATATCATCCCAGGCTATCAAGGCTCCCCAAGACATTCCCATCTGTAACATATTGGCCGCCAACGCTTGCTGTGAGTCATAGCGTACTCCTTCCTTACGTCCCCGTTCCCCCCAAAACAAGGCATCCACAGCAAGCACTACATATCCGTGACTTGCCAGATAATCACCTACATACTGTTTGTCATAACATTTTTCCGCCCAATCGTCCGCATCGGCCAGTACAGATGCTTCCACACCGAACGGACGTACCATTTTCTCTTTCCCTATCGAAAAATGCGCACCGTGATCGTGAAGCAGCAATACTGCCGGGAACGGGCCATTCCCGTCAGGAACCAACAGATAAGCAGGAACACGAGAATATTCCGAAACACTGAACAAAATCTTCTCCGCCCTATATCCATTCCGTTGCTCGGTATCTATCACTTCCTTATCAAAAGCCGTAGCAGGAGGAGCAGGCAACATGCAATCCAATAACGTTTTTCGAGCTTCCTCACGCCACTTTTCGAAATTTCGGATAGCAGAGTTCCCCCATGCCATAGGATAAGTCAGGTTTTCTTTCATCTTCTGATAGAACAGCGGCATATCATTCTGCGTTTCATAACGCATAGAGACTGTTTCCACCTTTTCTTGAGCAGAAGCCGTCAGACTTATCCCGAACAACAATAAACAAATTACAGTATTCTTCATAAACCTATACCTAACAAACTTTACTTTTCAAGGTAACTAATTAATTTTATCATATTATCAATATAATCCCCAACAGAGATGCACAATTCTCCGGTGGTACACGGATAAGGTGATGTATCGTGCTCGTCCCCTACAAAGGTAGCTATATATTTCGTTTCCTCACTAGGTCCAGAAACAGTATATGGCTTATACGGGTTCGAGGTTGACTTTAAAGGAGAGAGCCAGCAACCGTCCTTAGTCAGTGATTTCACCAATTTCCGGGCAACTTCTTCCGTAGCTTTTCCACGTAAACGAGTATAATATTTAGGTAAAGGAACCAAATGATCCTGCAGCAAAGGTGAATTCTTCGCCAATTCGGATACAGGAAGTTTTTTCACTTCCTCATAACGACGACGCAGTTCACCAGGATTCACAAAAGTTGCCGAATTATAATGAGCTATTGTATTTTCTATATTCTGATCTATATAATAAGTACCGTTTTTCACATTACTTCCCTTACGATGGACATACAGTGGTTTACCAGTATCAGGATCTACAAAACGAGGAACCAAAATAGCTTCCGGATTAGTCGACTGACTCTTCCATTTCTTCACATCCGATTCCGGTAATTTCATTGATTCCAAAAAACGAATTGCAGCAGGAATACCCGACAGGAAACGAGTATCAGCTGTAAGTTTATAGTAATCCATCATTAAATTAACAAGACGGACGGTAGTACCGGTGTTCACACTGCGCGGTTCATAAGAACGGGCATGAGCCGGTTTCAAATCATCTACTGTATATTGGTCTGCCCAGCCTGCATAAGGTTCCCCTTGTTGAAGGGAAATCATCAAGTACATAGCACGCATAATAGGCTCCTTTACCCCTTGCAACCCCATTGCCTGATAGCATTGAATCAAAAACTCGGTCGCATCAGGAATCACATCATCATTCAGAGTAATAAAAGACGAATAATCTTTCTTACCTTGAAAAGGGTGATCATACATCAAAGGATACCGTTGAGGCCATCCACCCACCGGATATTGACTTTTCAAGACAAAATCAATGGTTTTCTCCAAAGCCGGACGGAAAGCAGGATCATTTTTTTCCACATACATACGAAGTAGAAATTTGGCAGCCTCCATAGTACCCGCATCATCGTAAGTCGCATTTCCATAATAATGTTGAAATTCTTCCAGACGCCAGCCATTTTTACCAACGGTATCATACCAGGACTTTAAGGAGTTCTCTCCTGCAAAATCGAACACATAATTCCATCCGCCACATTCAAGCTGTCCCCAAATCAAGGTGTTAGCCACTTTTTTCGCAGCTTCATAATAATACTCATCTCCTGTAGCATGATAAGCGTCAAGCAACAAATGACCGACAGAAGGAGTTCCCGGCGGCTGAATCCATACCATTGTCCTCTTGGCTTCCATTTCTCCCCATGAACGGGACATATCCGGCAAATAATTCCATACGAAGCCACCATTATAACTCACTTTGTCCATCATAAACCGAGTGGCGGTTTTCATCGTATTTATAACTTGGTCATCTAATTTTTTATTAGTTTGGGCTATACCTATACAAGCAAAATTTGCCATGCACAGGCAAAGGACAATTCTTTCCCAGTTCTTCTTTAATGTGCTTTTCATTGTTGTTTTAGTGTTTTGATTCAAGTTTAAATATCATTATGAAGCAAAATAAGCCATTTTCCGGAGCTTGGATTTGTAATATTTGGTCTTTTCCTCGTATATTTTAATCACGACGAACTACCCTCCCCATATTATAAGTATATTTGAAGAAAAGTTTTAGTTATTCATTTTATATTAAATGCAAGATCATGAATCGTAAGGTAAGAACCGCATTGTATGCTTGCGCCTTGATGGCACCACTACTATTGCAGAGCTGCAATGCACAAAGTGAAAAAAAAGAAAGCAACAAAGAGTGTACTGAAGAAACAAACAAAAACACTGAAAAAAAGGTTATGAAAACAGGTAGTGAAAACTTCATTTTTGCAGAAGGCAAAGAATGGGAACCTGCAGGCGAAGGTGTAGTGCGCCAGATCATGGGTTACAATGATGACATCATGGTTGTTAAAGTAAAATTTGAAAAGGGAGCTGTAGGAGCTGTCCACCATCATATCCATTCACAAGTGACTTATGTGGAAAGTGGAAAATTTGAGTTCACCATCAATGGTGTGAAAAAAATTGTATCGGCCGGCGATTGTCTGTATAAGGAACCGGATGCTGTGCATGGTTGTGTATGCCTGGAGCCGGGTATGCTGATAGATTGCTTCAGCCCGATGCGTGCTGATTTCCTGGAAAAGAAATAAACAAGCCATATATTCCATCCACTGCAGGAGCAGATTGTTGTGCCCTCCTTTGGGCATTTAATATGCTCCTACAGTGGAAATGAATTCTATTTTTTAATCTGCAAAACGAATGGGATTCGTTTTTTCATGGTATCTGTTATTTTATTTAAAATCAATCATATTGAATATCAGCTTTTTGGCTACAAGTCCGGCAGCCGAATCATTAATGATGTTCCCATAGATATCCAATGTAGAGAACAAAACACTACCCTTACCCATAGGTACAATCCCCATAGCAGTTCCGATAGCCATAGGATAAGTATGATAGGCTCCGACCAGCAATTCCTCACCTTCCATCACTAATCCCATACGCTCCACCCCTGTATGTATCAATGCCTGATAAGGCCAGTTGAGAGCATTTCCGACAGGAAGTTCCTTGAAAATATCATGCGGCTTATTAAACATCACCCCGCCCAGCCAGTTGGTTCCAACAAAGAATTTGTCCTTAAACACCACTTTACTATTAGCCGCTATAAATTCCGACCATTCATCAGCACTCTGAATAATAAAGATTTTGGTTCCATCATTTACGGCACGTTCCATTAAACGCTGTGCATCCGGCATCTTATCATTAGGAACAGCCCAATCCAAACGACAACGCGCGTTACTACGAGGATGCCTGAAACGGATCTCTATATCGGCAGACTTGCCTCCTTCCAAATAGACTTTTCCATCGCCCAAATGCTCTTTCTTCCTGGTAATTTCATATATTTTCTTACCATTGACAAAGACTTCAATCATACTACGATCATTACTCTGAGGAATAATCGTATATTCACCACTGACAGAAGGAAGTACTTTACCACTCCATTTAATACCATAACCATCAAGCATATACACAAAAGGACTTGGTGTAGCTCCCTCAATAGCACTCAGATTAACCACCTTGGCCACTTCATGATAAACTTCCTTCTGAAATTCCATATCCTCATAATAGACCACATCCAATCCCGGTTTGCCATCGGCAGAGCGTAACGCTTCCATCGGCACCATTGTCAACTGATCTTTCCTAGGAGGACGGGCCACCATAATCCAATCCAACTTTCCTAAATTATCCTCGTAAGCTGCAACCGCTTCTTTCGTTTTACCCTTCAAGAAATTCTGTAAAGCACTCCCATCTTCCCAAACGGCCCCTTTACCATCCAACATATTGGATGCCAGATTTACAGACAATATATCATCATACCCAGTTGTAACAACAGAATTTTCCTTACACAGTTTTGCTTCAATCCTACAAAGTCCCCCAACTGCAGGAACTGGTATTTTTACATCCTTCACCAACAACTGACCATAAACCTCACCTCCGGCGGCTTCCGTTTCATAAGTCCCTACCTCCATCACTTTTCCTTGAGAGTCTGTCACCGAGATTTTCAATTGATGGTTTCCCCGGACATTCTTCTCATTAATCAGATAAAAATCAACGGTCACCTTTCCCCCTGCGGCTGCAACCTGTTGCCTGGTCTTTACCGCTACATACAAAGGCTGATTATAACGAGCTATGATAGCCGGATCTGATTTGGGATAACGAAAACAATCGACAATTCCCGAATAATTCTCCGTCAATTCCGATTCCCATCCATTAACAACGTATGCATCCGTCAAATTATTCATTCTGGCCGATTCTATTTTACGTCCCTGATGTTCATAGGATACAGTTCCCATAGCCACACACAAATCATCCACGGTAGGATAAACAGTCCTTAACTGTTTAGCATCCAGAAATTTATTGAATTCATCATACCAACGTAGAAACTCTCTGCCATCCCATCCTTTATAGTTATATTTTTCCAAATCTTCTTTATTCTTTTCCAAACGAGGAGGTGATGATAAAGCCCCTTCCTCACCAAAGAATACAATTTCACGCTTATTCTTGGTATCATTATAATAATCGTCAGGGCCTTTATACAAACCTTCATTCCAAACAGCAGGTCCTCCGGCACGATGATAATCATACCAACCACTCCAATACACTTTTTCATCGTAAGGACGAATATGAATTTTAGCCTGATCTTCTATATCATCTCCCTTAGCCCAAGCCGAGGTACGAAGAATCAACCGGGAAGGATCCAATACACGCATATCCTTCATCGCTTGAATTTCCAATTCTAACTTTTCAGGAGCAGCATTTCCCGATTCATTCATCATATTATAGATAACCAGACAGGGATGACTGCGATCCCTCTTTACCATACGGATGACCTTTTCATGCAAAACAGCATTCATAAACGGCTGTCTCACATCCAGACGGTAGCCGCCAGGCTCTTCAAAATAGAGCAGTCCCAACTCATCAGCATAATTCATTACGTCAGTATTACCGATAAAACGATGAAAATTCAGCATATTCAATCCTAACTCCTTAGCGATGCGAATTTGCCTTTCAGCCAATTCTTCCGATGGAAAAATACCATTGACCGGCCAAAAACTCCAACTGATGGCCGAGCGAAGCATGATACGTTTTCCGTTTAAACGAAAAACAGCATCCTCACCTATACCGGAAGCCTCGAACCAACGGAATCCAAAACGGCGGGAATCTTTATCTACCCAGTTCTTTCCTTCGGATAACTCCACCTCACATACATACAGATTAGGATCATCCACGCTCCATAATTTCGCATCCGGAGCTGATACAGGAATCTTCAGTTCATTTAGGCCTTTATTTAATGAAACACCCTTTATCTCTTTAGAATAAACTATTTTTTCTTTATTTTGCCACTCGTACACCGTTATACGAAGATCCTGCTTCGTAGTCTTTCCTTTTTCATTCTGTAATGTCAGAATAGCATTGGCGGTGGTTATCTGAGGAGTATTCTGCATATAAATATCTGTCACATAAACAGCATTACAGACCTTCATACCAACTTTTCCTGTTATTCCTCCAAAGCCATGACCGGGAGGCAACATTTTATCTCCCCACGGAATAGTTCTGGAGTCGCGCCAATCATGGTTACCACCCGCATCCGTTATACGTACAGCCAATTGTACTTGTTCTCCCGATTTTATATAAGGAGTAATATCCGTTTCGAAAGGAACATTGTCCACAATCTGATAATCCACTAATCTCTGATTAATAAAAATCTCCGCCCGTGAACGTATAGAGCCAAAATTCAAAAAGACTTTTTGTCCTTTCTTCAATACCGGAATATCTATTGTACGACTCCACCATGTAACTCCTGTAATATCTCCTTCGGGTCCGGACTGAGTTTGAAGATATTCTTCAGCTGTTCCGGGAACCTGTACCGGAAGAGCCTGGGCAGAAGTCAATATATCCCATCCCGCTGTAGGAACAATTACAGGACTTTTCCGTGCCTCTTCCAATGTCAAATAAATATCCTCTGTCTGCCAAGTCGCTTTTTTATCCTGCCATAAATGCCATCCTTTTCCTGACAAATCAAAAAACGGTCTCTCCTGTGCTCTCACCCCATAAAATGGACATAACAACAAAAATGCTATGGCAATAATACTCTTCTTCATAATTATCTATTACTTTCTTTTAATCACTCTACTCCCATTCCACCTTCATATAGTGCAGCATCGTTGTACTTTCACCACAGCTGCCCGTATGCTGGATACCGGTGCCCCCAAAAGTATTCGAGGCTATATCCGCCTCCAAATCTACCGAAAGTTTCAAGTTCGGATCAGTTACAGGCGCCGGAAGCGGAGTTGTTGTTGAAGCATGTGCTGTCAATTTTCCTCCTTTAGCAGTCAATGTTATGGTACAATCTGTACGATAGCAGGTAGAAGATACCGGTTGACTGATAGCCTCAGCCACCCCGTTCTCATATTTCATCAAGATAAAATCAACTGCATTACTATACTTGGTCGTACGAATGATACGTAATGCATATCCTGTTAAAGTACGGGTATCAAACTTGATATACAAATCCAAATACTGTCCTGTAGCACTACCAAAACCTTGTCCTGCTGTTTTACTGGCATCCACATTCAATGTTATTGCCATATCTCCATAACTGCCATCCAATGGAGTATAAAGCAAACGAGCTCCTTTCTGATCTTGTAACAAACCGGTTCCATGGGAACCATTCATTCCCGGCCCATAAATCCAATAATCTTTATCCGGAACTACCTGCCAATCATATTCTGCCGTATCCAAAGGCTTATATCCACCAATCGTCCAGAATCCCGGTAAAAGTTGTGGTTGATTCTTACATGGAAAGTTCTGAAAATCCGTTTCAAATATATGAGTGATGTTCACTTGCCCTTTTTTTATCGGAGAGTTGGAAACAACAATTCGTTCTTCCCCCGGCAAACAACGCAGATGCTTGGGAGCGATAACTGCCATCAGATAATAACCAACATCTTCTTTTACCAAAGTATAGGAATATTCCGGTTCATTCAAGCGGGATACCGAAACCGGAAGTCTATTAGTCCCGTTCCTGTCCGTACATCTATACCAGGTTATCAATGATTCATCTTTGCGCCCATTCAAATCCAAAGCATAACTGACAGTAGCTACTCCTTTAGTAATATTCAGTTTTGGATTTTCCGTAAACGAAGGAGCCGATACATAGTCCGGTGCAACCGTAAGTTCTGTGGCACATTCCAAACCATCCTCTGTATAGGCTATCACTGTAAAATGCTTTGTTTCATCCTCCACATTAGTTGCCTCGACAACACATTCATATCCCTCGGAAGTGGATAATTTCACATTCTTTTCATAACCTTGTTGTACTTTCCACTTCACGGGAACATTATTCAGCACATAGTTGCAATGCCTTTTTACCGTTGCAACCAGTCTGACCGGCTGGCCACCAGTCTGAATGGAAGCCGTTAAGGGCTCTACAGAAAGACAAGAAGGCATCCGGGTATAATCCCTTCCATCTCGCTTACCTATAGCAATAACACGGTCTTTCACCCGAAGAGGATCCCAGTCATCCTCTCCTCTCAATAAATTGTAAGTATTATAAATCACCTCTCCATTCTCTTCCAACCGGAAAGCTTTCAGTTGATTCAACTGATCCATGCAAACCGTATTATAAGGCTTGTCAGCCCCTATTACATAAGGTTGCCCGTTCAGCTTCACATTGTATTGATAACAACGCAACCAATCTGTAGGATCATGTGTCCAGCCCGCATAAACCGGCTTCTTCGAATGATAACGGCAATCAACAATACTTAACGGCCCGACCGACTTACAAAAATATTGCCGGTCTTCCTCATGACACACATAAAAGTCACAGTTCAAAAATACAGCTCCGCCCATATCACTTCTCCAAAAAGGTTTCTGACCATAAAAATGAAGTGTACAATCCAGATAAACCCCTGTTCCGGTCAATGCGTCATCCGTACTTTCCATGTGGCATTTATTAAAAAGTATCCGCTTGGCGCCATTCAACGGATTCATATTCAAGCGGCTGATGAAATGTACATTATCCGCCACAATCTTGTCGCCATGACAATAAGCAACGTGTGCCTGAGTGATGGCAGACATTCGTTTTTTCCTGCTTAATTCTTTCTTCAGAGGATATTCCAAATCGACATTACAGAAATTCCCCATGGTCAAGTCCTTTACCAACAGACCGTCTCCCCAAAAATCAAACATGGTGAAATTACCGACAGCCCCCTGTGTCTGTCCACGGCTGGATGCCAGGACTGTATTTTCAGGATGGCTATTCAATCCGATAATATGGAGATAAGGGCATTTAACAACCAAGCCGAACGGTTCACGTCCGTCTTTACCAACACGAATAGCAGGGTCATCTGGATCATCAATCCAATAGACATAAGGAGCCAAATAAACTTTCATCGGTTCCGCTTCCGTACCAGCTGAGAAATTAGCGGCAGCTTTATTGAAACTATTAAAAACATAAGGATTATCCGCCACTTCCCTATCGGACAACTGCCCATCAACAAAAAATGTTTTCGGACCTAAAATAATTTCTTTATCTGCATAACGAAGGCAGTTCCCTTTAAATTCTATAGGTTGCGAAGGATCTAACGAACTATAATGATCAATACTTTGTGCTTTTAACAGATGTCCCCATACAAGCCAGCACAAGGCAAAAGCGAGGAAATGTAAATGTTTCATTTTGTATAGATTAAGATTTGTTCTACTACAAAAGTAAACGAGAGACAGGGGACAGAAAGGTAAAAATTGGTCTATTATGTGCAAATTTTGAAGAATGTGCTAATTTGCCAATTTGCTAATAGACTAATTGACATGCGAACATAGCGGAACCAAACGGCAAATTAGCATATTAGCAAATTAACACATTCATAAATTATTCTACTTCAGTTATCCTTAGCAGCAGATAAGGACTTGCAGGCAGTCTTACTCTCCCTTGATTTTTATCATACACCCTATCCTTTACAGGAGCAGTTGTTTCAAAAACGGCAGGCCATTCGGCTATCGTCATGTTCCAAGTATCAATGACTTCCACTTTAAAACGTACTCCTTCTTTCAAACGTGGATAAAAAGCGTTTTTTACCGGTAAATCAAATGCCCATTCCGGTTTTATTTCCTTGCCCAGATAAATCATATAATAATTTTCTCCGGCAGTCGAAGTATAAGGGTCCCAACTACTATCACATAAATGCAGAGGATTAGGAAGTGCGTCCAAAATCTGTCTTGTAAAGCCGATGCGCTTCCAGGACTCCCCTTGAAAAGTTCCTCCTACAGCCAGAAAATCACGAGAATAATCTTTTGAATTATCCATATAACATTCTCCGTGAGTTACGTAAGTTCCCACAATCAGCCCTTGCCACAAGCGATAAAGATATTCCTGACCGCTCAAGCTTCCCCATCGGTTATCCATATTACCCTCATAACATACCTCATCAAAAATAATCGGTTTCTTATAAATATTCTTCACCGTAGCCGCCCTTCCAAAACCTTCTACAGGTGCCTGGTCCTGTATACTGGCATGAGTGTATTCAGGTTCCCAATATTTATAATACTTAGCTGTATAAGTATGAATGGAGCATAAATGGGAATAAGGATCATTCTCTACTACCGTATGTGTAAAAGTATCCCAATATTCCGGTTTTAATTCTCTCAAAAAATCATATTCATTGGCCAATGACCACCAAATATTGCGAAATGAACTCATACGGGCTGTCAGATACTTCAAGTATCGGACACCGGCTTCCAAAGGCATTCTGTCAAATCCCCAACGACCACCATCATAAGGGTGGAAAAGAATCAAATCAGCCTCTACTCCTATTCCGGCCAATTTATCCACACATGCTTCCACATGAGCAAAATAAGCAGGATTGAAGCGGGTGAAATCCCATTCATACACAGGTTTTCCCTTTTCATCCTTTACTATCTTCTTTATCTCAAAAGGAAACATGGAGGGTTCAGGATAATCCGGATCAAAGTTTTGCACAAAAAACAGCATCCTGATTTTATTGAACTTGGATAGTTCCAATGATTTCACTGTCTGATCAGGCTGGTTACCTGCCACATGCATCCAATCATAAGAAGTAGTTCCAACTGGATAATAACGCGTTCCGTCAGCATATTTAAAATTATAAGTTCCATCCACTTTAACTGGACCATGATTTCCTTTACCCGGAGCAATACATTCTATCCGCCCTTTCACCTTATTCAGCACGGGAATCTCACTCTGCGTCACGTACGACCATACTCCCTGGCTCACAGGCATAAAGCGAATTTTGAAGGTATCATTTCCGTCATAGAATCCACGTACAGTCAATGTAGTATCCGGTCCGCTAAACGTTGCCGTAAGCTCAATATCAAAAGGGTTCCCCTTTACTTTGGCAGGCAGGGAGATTTCATAACGTCCCCAACACTCCACCTTATCCTGGGCAAATCCACCGGAAATCCCCAAAAGCAATAACAATAAAAAAGAGCAGCAATATTTCATAAGCAATTCAATCATTAAATTCCAGCTAAACAACGCATCAATCAAGATTTCTCAAAACAAAATCTGTTACTTCCACCTGCCCGTCACCACCGGCAAAAATACCTGGGCGGACAAACAAGAAACCATATACCGTATTATGATGTACTCCCGATATCTCAAATCCCCATGGATACTTATGCCATTTTTTACCATCGGCACTGTACCAGGCCGACAATACATTAGCATCATTCCGCAAACGTAACCACATCTTTCCACATTGGTTTGCTTGAGGAAGTTTTGATTCCGTACGACTTACTTGCCCACGCCGATAACGAAGCATCTGCTTATGATTAAAACCAAATCCAAAATGATAATTCTCATCATAATAAGCCACCAATCCGGCAGATGTATTTTCACCTTTCAGTTCAAAACAAGCCTCCACTTCATATTTATGAGCACTGGTACGTGCTAATAAGGGAGATCCTTCTTTTGGAGTATTCCCCTTTGCCTCTACACTGATTTTATCAGAAGTAATCCGGAACCGATCATTTAAGTTATGTTCCCGGCACGTCTGCCATACAAAATCTTCTATACCAGATAATTGCAAACGTTCCGGTGCAGGTAAAGAAATGGCTCCTTCTTTCAAATGTAACCATCCATCTTCTTTTTGGACCAGTTCACGTAAAAGGGTCTGACGCCCCAATGTCTGGAATCCGTTTTCATAAGCATGGAAAATCATAAATAACCGTCCATCTTCCGTATCAACAATAGAGCCATGCCCTTTACTCCACCATTTTTCATTACGGGATTCCGTACGAAGAAGCGGATTGAAAGGAGCATTCTCCCAAGGACCCATTATATTTTTACTACGTGCCTGTACTACCATATGACTGGTGGGAGGACCTGCCGTACCTCCTTCGGCCACGAACAAATAATAGTACTCTCCTACTTTTTTCACGTTCAAGCCTTCCATGGAAACTCCTTCTATATCCCATTCCTCCGGTATTTCCCATTCCTTATAAATCCGAACCGGTTCTCCTGTAATAGAGCATCCGTCATCCGACAATGGATATAAAGCACCGGAACTGAGCAACAGATAGCGTTTTCCATCCTCACCAACCACATGTTCCGGATCAATTCCTCCTATTTTCAAATCTACCGGAGTACTCCACGGACCTTCCGGAGTATCCGCCCAAGTTACCATATTGGTTTTCTTTCCTTTCCCATTCAAAGTCGGAAAATAGATATAAAAACGCTTGTTATGAAATACGATGTCCGGAGCCCAGATATCTCCAGTAAAAGTAGTTAAAGCCGTGGAACATGGAACCCAGTTCACCAAATCATCTGATTTGTAAACTACCAATCCTGGAGTATAAACAAAAGAAGAATGAACTAGATAATAAGATTTTCCATAACGGACAATAGAAGGATCCGAATTATCACCTTCTAAAATACGTACAGTTGTTTGATCCTCATTCAAAGGATCTTGGGACTGCCCCCATAAAGGGAGCGCCCCAAAGGCTAGCAAAAATGCGCAAACAGATAAAATGTTTTTCATATATAATCTTTATTCTTGTGCCAAACCATATCCATTCGTTATCTTTCCTTTAGACTTGCTCAACGTTTCGAATGGAATAGGCCAATAATATCTGGGAGGAACATTACCTTCCTTTACTCCCGGCAACAAATTACTATTTGTATAATGATCAGCATATTTCACTAATGTCACTCCCCAATCAACCTTCGAATATCCCTCGTCAAACAATTTCTTTGCTTCAGTACCATTGGGATCTATATAATTAAACAACCCCTCAATAGCCAAGTTGTGGTCTGTTCCAGTAACTTTTACCGGAGTGGTACTATAATCGTATTGTCCTCTCCATCCTGGATACAGAGCTGGATTTGACTCGTCAGGATCAAAAGTCAATGGTGAACTTAAATGCACTTTTTTAGTATATATATAATTCGAGATCACATTCCCATTAGCAAATTCATGGTATCCTTTTGTTTGCAAATCATTAACCATCTCCGTCATTTCTGCACGAACAGCTAAAGCTTTTTCCACAAACTTACCCGAACGAATCAAATCCCAGCGACGAGTGCCTTCACCTAAAAGTTCTAATTTGCGCTCCTGCAAAATAGCTTCCTTCAAAACTTCACCTGAAGCTGAAATATCATGTTCAGCATTCCCGAATGCACGTTGACGAATTTGGTTAAGTAATTGGATTGCTTCTCCTTCTGCTCCTAATTCTGCTTTAACCTCCGCTTGCATCAAAATAAGGTCAGCAAGCCTCAACACCGGCCAATTCATTCCCGAAGTACGTTGAGATGTAGTATAAGGAGGATTCATACGATTCTCATCCCATTTATTAATAGCAATTCCCCCATCCAACTTGCTACCCGGAGCAAAAGACAACAGAGCTTCATTGCCATCACCTTTACTGCCAGTAACAGTCACACTAGCATCTCTACGCATATCACCCGCTTCAAACTCACCATAATAGAAAGAGGGAATAATACGTAACGCTCCAAACGACTTGCAAGGCGCAGCCTGATTACTACCACCACTAGACGGGCGTCCAAAAGCATAAGAATATTCACTGGTAGTAGTCTGCCCACTTTGTCCCCCTTGTATATTACCTACTTCAAAAATAGATTCCGGACTAAGAGCCAGATCATGAGTGTATTGGAAATGACGCTGAAACGGATTATTCGCATAACTCCGGTCATCAACCGTAACTAAAGCAGCCGTTCCTTTATTATTCAAAGCAGCCTGAAAATACTTCTCGGCAATCTTATAATAATCTAGATAATCATTGCGCCGAGCATAGACACATCCTAGTTCTTCTTTTCCTTTTGTCGTAAACTGTACGTCACCATACAAACCGGGAACATCTGTACGAATTGTCTGATATCCACCGGAATAAAGAGCTATCTGTCCTAACAACGCGTCAGCAAACCCCTTGGAAAAACGTTCAGCAGTAATGCCACCTTCTCCCAGTGGATACATCAATGCTTCTGCCTCCTTCAATATCTCAATAAGATTATCATAAATTTCAAAACGGGAAGTCAATGAATAATCTTCCACATTGTTATTTTCATATCCATAAGGTACATCACCATAATGTTTTACCAAATCAAAATAGCAGAAAGCCTTCATTGTTAAAGCCTCACCATAAAGTTGAGTCCAATCATTTACTTTTCCTGCTGCCACAGCATCTTGAAATGCAGGTTTATCAACTACCAATTCCGCTACCTTAGATGCACGTGCAATCGTAGTATAAAGCCCGTTGAAGCCTGAACCACCAGCATTTACACTTAACAATTCCGGTAATAGTCTAGCGTTGGCATTATTTAAAGAGCCTATTTCCGGATATATTTCAGAGTCTGAGCCAATGGGATCATTCCAACGATAAGCTCCCATAATACAATTCTGCCGATAATTAGCATAACACCAAGACAGGATTTTAAAAGTTTCGGAAGTAGAAGAGGTTACAAACTCATCTCCAGTGTTCTCCGGTGAAGAAGTATTCAGATAATCACTACATTGAGCAAAGGAACAGCATAGTGCCAATGCAGATATATATGTTGCTAATTTATTCATAATAATTAATTTAATGATTTGTTTTTTTGATTAGAAAGCAAGATTTAAACCAACCACAAACGAACGTGCTCTAGGATAAGTACCCCAGTCCAATCCTACTGTAGGGTATTTCGCCTTATTCTGAGATGTATTAGCACTAACTTCAGGATCCAGACCTGAGTAACCGGTTAAGGTAAACAAATTATAGATTGTTCCATAAATACGCAATTTACTCAAACCAGCCTTATGCAAAACCTTATCGGGCAATGAATACCCCAATGTCAACGTGTTCAGACGCAAATAAGAACCATCTTCAATAGCAATACTGGAAGTAACCCCATTTTCACTATAAGGTAATGGTAAATTAGCATTTACATTAGCTGCATTTAATTGCTCAGGAGTAGTGAGACGAACTAATTTCCCATCTACCACGTCATAAATCTTATAGGAGTCTTTCATAAAGCCAAGTTTATTCTCATATACTCCTTTTTCTTTTGCACCGTACAAGGAAGCGATTTTATTCACATTATACACATCATTACCATAACTCCAATTAAAATACAATCCTAAATCAAAATTTTTATAAGTTGTATTGATATTGAAACCACCTGTATGAACAGGATTCATATCACCAATAATGGTAACATCTTTCTCATCAATGCTGCCGCTATTATCCATATCCCTAAATTTCGGAAGACCCGGATAGGCATTTTGTCCGGACGGACGGTCTACCCCATGTACAGGATTAATAAAAGAACCTAAATCTGCCACGCCCTCTTTCAATATATATTGTCCGTTTACATAATTAAAGTCATCTGTAGTATAAAAGCCATCATATATAAAACCTCTGACCATACCCACAGGTTTACCTTCCTGTAAAATATAATCCTCACCCGGGAAACTGCTACTGCCACACCAACTAGAGCCATATAAACCTGTTACATTTTCTGCCAACTTATCGACCTTACCCTTATTGAAATTTATATTCATACCAGCCGTAATATTCCAATCTTTATTTTCAAAAATCACACCTGACAAAGAAAACTCAATTCCCTTATTACTAGTCTGACCAATGTTATCATACGTAGATGTGAATCCGGTAATCCCCGGAAGCGAAGTCAACATCAGCAAATCCTTTGTTGTATTCCAATATAAATCCAAAGATCCCCACAAACGGTTCTTTAAAAATCCGAAATCAAAACCAAAATTACGTGTAATAGTTGTTTCCCATTTTAGATTTTTATTTGCCATTTGTTCCGTTGAAAGGTCATAAGAAGATGAATACTGGTTATTTAGTATATATTGATATCGTAAATCTGTTTCAGAAGTCCACGTTTGTGACCATAAATCTGAGCTGATACCATCATTACCTACCGTACCATAAGACAAACGGACTTTCAAGTTATCTAACCAATCTTTCGTCCCTTCCATGAAAGTTTCTTCAGAAAGGCGCCATCCAAAAGCCGCAGCAGGAAAATATCCCCAACGGTGTTCGGGGGAAAACTTAGAAGAACCATCGGCACGGAATGTCACAGTAAACAAATAACGATCCATCAATGTATAATTAGCACGACCAAAGAATGAGAGAATACGTCCAGGAATATCTACTCCAGAAGAAAATTTACTTGTTCCATGCTCCGCATCATATTGGTTAATCATGGCAAATGCATTATCCTTTGTAAAATTAGAGGGAAAGTGACTAGCTGAAATTGACATTTTACTACCTCCGGAGTCTGTAACTTCATGTCCCAACAGAATATTCAAACGATGCTGTTTAGGTAAAAAATTGAAGTCATAACTGATTGTATTCGTCCAACGCAGTCCCCAACTGTCACGCTTTGTATATTCCACATTTCCCGCATATAGTTTGGCTCCTGTTTCGTCATCCAAATAATTATTATAAATAGCTCCCCCCCAAATCTTATCTTGTTCCCATGATTGGTTTAAAGTAAAGTCAGTATGATATGCAAAGCCGTCAAACAATCTCCAATTTAAAGATAAAGTACCACGAAGTCTTTGTTTAATATATAGTGGATCATAATCTCCGATACGAGCCACAGGACTATAAGTATCCCAGGCAGACTGACGACCATACATCTCCATATTCCCTTCACGCAAAGCATTCAAGTCCCCCAAAATATCACGAGTAGCAATCGGACGAAAACGATAAGAAGATGAAAGCAATGAGCCGGAACCATTAGTTGTTCCTTCATCTCCCATAGTACGCATATCACTATAACGGGTATCTAAATTAATATCCAAATTATCACGTAATTTCTGATTAATTTTCAACGAAACACCTCCACGCTTTGCATAAGAATTAAGTTTCATACCTTGCTCATCCATATAATTCATCGCAAACAAAACTTTTGTTTTTTCAGTGCCTCCACTAACCGACAAATCATGGTTATGAGATACAGAACTATTATACACATCTTTTTGGATGTTATAATTCCTGGTGTTACGATAACTTTCTATACCTCCTGTATTACTACCAGAATAATCACCGATGCCATACAATTTTTCGAATGGTAGACGATATGCATCGCCACTAGCAGCTGCATTTCCCCAAACAAACGATAAATAATCATAAGGATCCAATGTTTCCAAATATTTAGTCGGTGTATTAAATTTAATATAACCATTATAAGAAACAGAAACTTTCCCTTCTTTTGCTCCCTTTGTAGTTACAAGAATTACTCCATTGGCACCACGTGCACCATAAATAGCAGTAGAAGATGCATCCTTCAATACATCAATACTTTCCACTTGATCAGACGGAATATCATTTAAAGAATTCACAGTTACACCATCTACCAGAATCAAAGGTTCATTACTTTGCGAAATGGAACCTCCTCCTCGCACACGAATAGAAATCGCCGCATCAGGACGTCCATCTTGTGAGGTAATGTTCACACCAGGAAGTTTACCTTGCATAGCCTGTGCTACATTAGAAACAGGCATAACAGACACGGTTTTACCACTAACGGAAGCAACAGAACCAGTTAAGTCCTTACGTTTAATAGTCTGATAACCAATCACTACAACTTCATCAAGCACCTCATTATCACTCTCCATCTTAATGGCAAACGTATTTTGGCTACCGACTTTTACATTCTGAGTTTTGTATCCGATATAGGAAACAACTAATGTAGCGTTTGCAGGAACTTCCAATGTAAATTTACCATCCAAATCTGTAACAGTTCCAGTAGTAGTCCCTTGAACTAAAACCGACACACCAATCATAGGTTCACCTGTTTCATCAATAATGGTTCCGGTAATATTCTTTGTCTGACTAACAATTTGAACACCAATGTTTTTTCCACCGACAGAAACCTCAGCCATCATCGGTATAACACTTATGGACATTGCGGCCGACAAGCTCCAAATAAGAAAAGAACGGCTGGCTTTACAACCGTATGCGCTTGCAAACAAACGCCTTGTTTTCTGAACATTTTCCATACTTTCCTGGGTTAACAAATAATCATTTTAGATTTAATAATTCTTTTTGTGTTCTCTTTAAGCGTGTTCCATAATCATAGTATCTTAAATCACACATTGCAAAAGTAGAAATATTTTCGGAAAACAAAAGCAATTTTGCACTTTTTTCTTTATTTTATTTCGTTTTCTTTCATTTACAACAAACAATATAACCTAAAAACGAAAAAAAACGATATAAAGTATTGGACATATGTGTTCTATACCCTTTAGTCAGACAAAGAATGAGGAGATATAGCACTTTCGTTTCCTTTCAACCAAGCTAAATTAAATTTATAATAGAAGCGGCTTGTTATCAAATGAATCATATTATCAGGTGTTTGTGTTCCGGCCAGGTAGCCACGAGGCTCAGCATGATTCTCATCCATTTCAAAAAACTGAGTCCAAGCCCCACCATTAAGAAAACGATTAGTGCCATCAGTCAACAAACGTTTTACAGGCCAGGTCTTACCTTCATCGTATGACAAAGCAGCGTACATGCCATATCCTTTAAAAGGCTTTCCTGATTTATCAGTAAACATCATACCACGCTCCTCTTTCGGAGTACGATAAGGATGTTCAGTAAAAGATATCAGCAAAATAGGACCTTCATTCAAACGCATCAATACCAGCCGTTGTCCTCCATCAATGGGTGGAAATTCCGAAGCGGAATAATGCCAAGTCTTTCCCATATCATCAGATACACTCATAGGCATACGTAGACGTCCTTCTTTATCACGAATACTATTGTTACGTCCCAATGCCATCAATCTGCCATCCTTCAATTGCACCACTCCGGCATGGATTCCGGCGATAGTGGTACCTGTCCCTCCCTCTTTAAAATCGGGCAAGGGTGCTCCATCCCATGGGTCCGTCCAAGTTTTTCCCTTATCCTTACTGATATGAACAGCAGCCCCGTCTCTTCCACCGGGTCCGGCATCACAAGCCTGAACAAACCAGCCTTCCTTTGTAATAGAGGTTCCGGCTATCACTTGATGGCGTTTCGTATGCTCGGGAGCAATCATACGAGGTTTACTCCAAGTTTGTCCATTATCTGTACTTGTACGCAAAGTCATCATCAAATTCTGCCAATGTCCGGCCGCTTCCACTCCATTGATATGATAAAGAGTCCCTTGACGGTCGTTCAACAATGCAGTTCCGGTCAAGTTACGATCAGCTATCTGATAAAACATACGGGGCTTTTCCCATTCACAGCTTCCGGCACGCAAGCGCGAAGAGAGCACCACCATCTCACGGCCTTTTTCTTCATTGGTAGAAAACCACACTGCTAACAAGTCTCCATTATCACACCAAGTCAATGCCGGCTGATGATTATGCTTGAAAAAAGGCGTTCCACTATGCACATCCGGTTCATGCACATAAACCAAAGGAGCAGCGAAGACAGGTTCCGTGACACATTGAGAGTCCCAATCCCATTTTATCTGAGACACAACATACTCATCTTTTGGCTGAGAAAGCGGAGCAGTTTGCGGATACTCTGCCTGTACCACCCGAAAGCCCGTCATTGTATGTTTATCCTCCGGCAACATAGCCATACGGTTTGCCGAACGGAGATATTTCACCGGTGTATTATGACTGCCTCCTCTGGTCACACGTGCTATACCGTCCGAATAGCCGACAGGATCAGTCTGTTCCTTGTCTATATATGGCCCATACCAGTCCAAACACCATTCCTCCACATTTCCGCACATATCATATAGCCCCCATTCGTTAGGAGGAGTTTGTGCCACTTTCAAAGACAAGGGTTTGGGAGTAGCCGCTATCACTTGATTCTTTTGCCAAGCGGCAGGAAGCTTGTCATCCATATAGAAATTCCAGTAACGGCCTGCCTTACATGCATATTCCCATTCAGCTTCGGTAGGCAGACGATAAGTTTTTCCTTCTTTCCGGGTCAACCAGTCACAAAAGGCAACGGCATCTTGATAAGTTACGAACACCACCGCTTCGTCATCTTCACTTGAGAAACCATTTTTACCACGCAGCGACTTATGTTCAGGGCAGAACAATTCATATTGCGCATTAGTCACTTCGGTCAGTCCCATTTTAAACGGTTTGGATATGTGCACCTTATGCATAGGTGCTTCATCATAATTTTCATCTTCACCCAAAGTTCCCATATAGAAATTTCCTGCGGGTATTTCTATCATTGGAATCAATTCACCTTGTGCCGCAATACTTGCCGGCCATATCATGATGCTAACTATTGTACTTACTAAAACCTTTAATTTCATTTCGTATCTGATTAAAATATGTCTTGATACAAAAGTAACAGGCTATCAAAGAAGAACAAAGTAAAAATTGGTCTTTTATGTGCACAATTTTGCAACAGGCGAACAAACCTATCACAAAAAAGATTTCTACCTTTCTTATTGTAACTTCCTACAACAAACTGCTGCCCTCTACATCTACCTATCCATAGGTGATTCGGTAAAATGGTGACAGCTATGGTAGCAGAAATTACAAGCTTTAAGAAAGCAAACCTTAAGTTCAAATTGTCAATGCGATAATAACAGGAATGCCTGTTTAGAAATACATTCTTAAGAAACACAAAAAAGGAGAGAGCATTTACAATACGCCCTCTCCCCATACATTTATTTTCGTTTAACGAATGAATTATTATTCCTGTTTAAAGCCATAACCATTCGTAAAGCCACCGGCTGCCATTACATTAGGAGTAAACGGCCACAAATAGATAGGAGCCGAAACGTAATCATAATCCCAAAACAGATACTTATCATATTCATCCCTATTATCAACCAAATCAATACCCCAATTAACTTTGGTATATCCTTGGCTTTCAAGAGATGCTGCCTCTTCTTCAGACACTATTTCAAACAACCCTTTTATTGCTAAATTGGTAGCAGGAGTCGAACTTCCATAATTCAATCCCATTTCTTCCCAATTATCCTTTTGTCCGCGCCATCCCGGATAAAGCACCGGATCATTGACCTTGTCTGTCGGACACTGTGCTGTCAAACGATGACCATATATAGTTTTTGCATCAACTAACTTTGTCCATATATAAGCAGAAATGATATTACCATTTTCAAACTCATAATAACCTTTAGTTGCCAAACCATCCATCATAGCTTTAGTCATATCTTTGATTCTTTTTATATCTTCCGGAAGATAACCAGAACGAATCAATGTCCAACGACGATCACCTTCACCTGCATATTCAAACCCCCGTTCTTCAATAATCGCACGAACTAAGTCATTACCAAAAGATGCAATAAAAGCATCTGTGTTAGCCAAACCTTGCGGGAACGAACGTTCACGAACCGTTTTTAAATATTGTTTACCTGTAACTACATCACCTAATGCCGCACATACTTCCGCATAGCCCAAATAAACTTCAGACATACGCATATACGGACCATTGATACCTGATTTACGTTGTGCTGCCACCCATGGATTAGCCTGACGATTCTCATCCCATTTATTCAATGTCAAGCCACCGCCTTCAGCTTTTGAGTTGGGGACAAAAGGAATTAACTTCTCAACCCCTTTACCATTACTGCCGGTCATAGTAATGCTCACATCACGACGCATATCATTCGGATCAAAGACTCCATAAAAATAAGCAGGATTTATACGTCCCTGTCCATAGCTCTTACATGGATACGCAGCCTTTGAGCCACCAGACGAAGGACGACCGAAAGAATAGGGGCGACCATCATTTCCACCACCTTGCTGCATGGGATATTCATAAATAGACTCATCCGCATAAATAGCATCATCCATATGCATCTGTTCAAAGAAATACTGGTACGGATTATTAAAAGTACGTCCGGATTTATCCGAGGCACCCCGTGGATCAGTCAAATGAAACAGTGCATTACCCGGATCAGCCAACAAAGCCTCGTAGTATTTTTTAGCTATTGAGTACAAGTCTTGCCAGTCAGAACGACGTCCATAAGTAGCTCCATTATTTTCTTTCCCTTTGGTTTCAAATGTCATGCTTTCCCCTTTTCCGTTCACACGTTTGATATCGCCACGACGAGTCTGATATCCAGCTGCATCCAAACACATTCTTCCAATCAAAGCCTGCACATAGGTTTTAGAAAAATAATTTTTATTAGCAGCAGCAATGCCGGGAATGGAACCGATGGTGTACATCAAAGGCTCCACTTTCTGCAAATCTTCAATGCATACATCATAAATAGAATCACGGGAAACCAAACCTTTAGGCACAACACCATAAACGCCAACGTAAGGAACATCTCCAAAATTTTTACACAGTTCACGGTAAGCCGTAGCACGCATAGCTACCGCCTCACCATACATTTGCCCCATCTCTGATTGTCCACCATTGATGATCGATTCAAAATTTTCCGCATTTTCCATGGATGTTATCACCGCATTGGCCTTGCTTACAACCGCATACAAGCTAGCATAAATATCATTCTCCTTCAAATACGAAGTCAATCCATAACTACTTGCATATGTACCGTTTTGATAAAGACATTCCGGATAATGGCGTCCCAACTGATTAGAGAAAGACTCCGGGTGCCGTTCTATATCAGACCCGGCAATATCAGCAGCATAAAACAATCCATCGCCAAAAACCTTATTCTGCGCACAATCCCTCCACTGTTCATAAGCACCGTCTAATGCGGCACGTGCTGTTGTCGGATTAGAAAAGACAAAATCCGAATCTACAATAGAAGGAGAGCCAACCTCCAAATAATCACTACATGCTGTAGTCAAAAACATTCCAGCAAAGAAAAGGGTCGAATATACTATTTTTTTCATACGATTCATCTCCATTAATTAGAAAGTTAAATTAACACCAAAGGTATAAGTTCTAGCCTTAGGATAAGACTGGTAATCAAAATAAGGTGTAGGGAAACCATCCTTACCATCAGTCTTCGTGTTTACATCCGGATCTATACCAGAATATCCATCAATACAGAACAAATTACTTCCTGTAAAGTACACACGTGCATTCTGTAATCCAATCTTATTCATCCAATTTTTCGGGAAAGTATAACCTACTGTCAATGTATTCAAACGCAAATAAGACGCATCTTCAATAAATTTAGAACTTACAATTCCATATTCAGAAAAGAAAGAACTGTAGTTTGTATTCGCGTTAAGAGCCGCCAAAGCTGTAGGATCTTTCACCAGCATCAAGTCACCGTTTGTATCGACATCATAATATTTGAAAGTTTCAGAAACGAACTTCAAACGATTCTGACCAGCAGAATTGTCTTTATTTCCCATCAAGGAATGCATTGCATTGGCATTATACACATCACCACCAATCTGATAAGTAAAGCCTACAGAAAAATCGATTGCCTTCCAATTACCGTTAATTGTAAAACCACCTGTATGTTGTGGCATAGCTTCGCCGATAATCGTTTTGTCATCCTCGTCCACAACACCATTACCTGTTGTATCTGCAAATTTAGGCATACCCGGTACGGCGGTTTGTCCATCTGCTGCCAGTACTTTAACTCCATCCGGATAATTCACAATACCTTGAATATCCGGAATGCCTGGTTTCAATGTGTATTTACCATCCGCATAAGTAAAATCATCAATCGTATAATATCCTTCAGATTTAAAACCTTGGATCGTACCTACAGGATGCCCCTCACGGATAATATAATCATAAGCAGGCTTAGCCATAGATGAACCCCAATCATTCATAGCTCTCGTATCTGCCAAGACCCCATCCATCAGTTCGTCAATATTATTCTTATTATAATTATAAGTCAAGTTTACACCTAAATTAAAATCTTTACCACGAACAATGTCAAAGCCTAAAGCCAATTCAACTCCCTTATTTGAGGTTTTACCTACATTTTGGAACTGATAGCTATAACCAGACGCTGCATCAATAGGCACTTTCATTAAAATATTCTTTGTCGTATTCCAATAATAGTCCAAACTACCACGAACCCAATTATTAAAGAAACCAAAATCAACACCTAAATTACGACTAATAGTAGTTTCCCATTTCAAATCAGGATTTCCTTTCATATCACCAGGCACATAAGTGGTAACCTTTTCACCATCCACTGTAATTTGTTCTGTTTTCCATGTTTCTCTCCATAAAGAAGCATCAATATTATCAGAACCAGAAGTACCATACGATACACGAAGTTTCAGATTATCCAACCAATCTCTTGTATTTTCCATGAAAGCTTCATCTGAAATTCTCCATGCTGCAGCTGCTGCCGGGAAATACCCCCACTGATGACTAGGTGCAAATTTAGAAGAACCATCAGCACGGAATGTAGCTGTCAAAAGATACTTACCTTTATAAGAATAATTAGCACGACCAAACCAAGATAAAGTATGATTAGGAGTACCTATCTCACCTTTAAAATAATCTTGTCCCAATGAAGGAGTAGTCATATTAATCATACCAAACGCATCATCCATTGTAAATCCTTCAGGATACCCTACACCATATATTTCAGTGTAATCTGACTTTGAAGCCAAGACTTCATTACCAACCAAGAAAGACAAATTATGATTATCTCCAAGCCCCTGTACTTCATAATTCAAAGTAGTTGCCCAACGCACACCGTAACCATCACTTTTCTTCAATTTAGCAGAACTATTATCTTTTTCTGTCTGTCCTGCATTCCATGTCTTTTCCTGGTTCCAATTACGATTTAACGATAGCTCCGTCTTTGCCGTCAAACCTTTAATAACATTCCAAGTTAAAGCACCTTTTGCACGGATACGGTACATGTTTTTTATATAATCTACAGTATTCAAGTAATACAAAGGATTACTAGTTTCTTCCATATTTGTATCACCTTGACCAAATCCAGCGGTAAAAGAAGCATCCCCCAAAGGATTATCCACAGGACGATAAGTGTAAGCAGAGGTTGCATTACCAAAACCAGAACCATTAATTTCTATTTCACTATAACGTAAATCAAAGTCCGCAGTTAACTTTTTATTAATCTTTTGCGTCAATTTGAAATTCGCATTCCAACGTTGGAAACCAGACTTCACACGGATACCTTCATCATCCATATAGTTAACTGATGAATAAAACTTAGTTTTGTCTGTGCCACCAGATAAAGATACATCATGATTCCAAGAAGACGCAGTCTGCATCAAATCATTTATATAATTATGAGTGGTCATATTTTTATATTCATTCAAATGATTTCCATACTTGGATCCTAATCCAAAATATCTGGCAACTCCATCCCCATAAGAATCCCCCAGACTCTTCATATATGCCCATGTATTATATACATAATCATAAGGATCCATAGTTTCCAATAATTTTGGATTCTCCTTCATCTGATAATACATATTATACTTGACGGAAACCCGGCCATCCTTGCCTCCCTTAGTAGTAACCAATATTACACCGTTAGCACCACGGGCACCATAAATAGCCGTAGAAGCAGCATCCTTTAACACATCAATACTTTCGATATTGTCAGCAGGAATATCATCAATGCCACTAACTTGAACACCATCTACAATGAATAAAGGATCATTAGACTGGGTGATAGAGCCACCACCACGAATACGAATAGACATACCTGCACCCGGACGACCGTCTTGAGAAGTCACACTTACACCAGGCAATTGTCCTTGTAAAGCCTGTGCGACATTGGCAACTGGATTAGCCGCTAATTTTTCTCCAGTAACAGAAGCGACAGAACCAGTCAAATCACGTCTTTTCACCGTGCCATAACCAATAACAACGACTTCATCCAAAGTCTTGTTATCTTCTTCCAATACAATTATCAAATCTTTTCCAGATTTTACCTCTTTGGTAAGATACCCAATATAAGAAACCACCAAAGTAGCATTACTCGGAACATCCGGAATTGAAAACTTACCATCGAAATCCGTGATTGTACCATTGGTTGTTCCTTTTACCAGTACATTCACACCAATCATAGGTTCGCCTGTTTTGTCTTTCACCAAACCTGTTGCGGTTTGAGCAAAAGCAACCAAACAAAGCATACTCAAAAAGAGAGTTGAGACAGCTTTTCTAGCTAATTCTTTTAGATTCATAAGATGTGTTTTTATAGTTATTAAAATGTTTTTTAAGGTTTTGACCTTAGTTTCACTGTTGCAAAATTATGGATATAACATTACCTTGATGTGTAGTTTTTATCTTTTTATGTGGATTTATTAGGTGTTTTTTACGGGTTCCAATTATTCAACACAACAAAAAAAGGAAACCTCCACCAACGTAGAAGTCTCCTTTTCAAGCAATTACAAAATCAATCTAGTCTATTGGGTTCCAATCACTTTGAGTACGAAAAATAGCATCGACCGTCACCGCCTCAGCTTCTTTCTTTGTTAACTGTTTGCTCCACGCCACCCTTTCCGAAGCATTTGCACCCTCACCGGTATTTTTATATTCCATATAACGGGCGGTTTCTTCATTGGACTGCTTACCCCAATTGTGCCATCCGGCAAGAACAATATGTTTCCCCAATTCACATTCTATAAATAAAGTATAAGCATATGGACGCCAAGGACGACCTAAATACACTTTATCCACTCCCGGTTCTGCCGTCAGCTTACAGTGCTTAAAGACATATCCATATTTAGCCTCTTTCGGAGTGGAAGCAGCCGTTACATACGAATTGCGCTTACTGTGAATAATACAATCTTCAAATAAAGCGGTAGAAGGACCGAAAATAAAGTCGGTAGTACCATCAATATAACAATCCTTGAAATAAAGACGGGTAAATTTAGCACCGGTATAAATAGTGTCCTGATTGCCCAAGATACGACAATTGATAAATTTCAAACGGTCACCTTCCGTATGTAAAGCTACCGCCTGTCCCAACTGAGCCGCATTGTTCTCAATAGTCAAATTTTTAAAAGTGATATCACTGCCCTCTACCTTCACCGTATAAGTGCGGAAAGTACCCATTTTATTTATATTCGCATGATCATCATAAGTAATAATCGTCTTATCACGATCTTCACCTATAATATCTATATTTTCCACCCATGAAGGAACAATCACTTTCTCCTTGTATACTCCGTTCTTCACATAGATCGTAACAGTATAATCCATGAAAGCCCGCGCACTCTCTATAGCCTCCTGCAAAGTACGAAAATTTCCCGTTCCATCACGTGAGACTACAATTGTATCCTGACGTTCCTGAGCCCATGCTGCGCTTACAACAGACAATAGCAACAATAATCCTAAAACTTTCCTCATCGTATCACCTCCTATTATTCACATGCAGTTCCACAACTGTTTTTCTGAAACAAACGTTCCCATTCCAGACTGGCCATAATAAACGGACCTACTGCCTTCGCATCATTAGAACGTATTTTTTCAGTTATATAATAATTATAATCTCCAGTACGATACACTGGCTTGCCTCCCAAACCTGCAACAGCACAACCTTTAGTAATAGAAACCACACCTCTATCATCCACTTCTATAAATTGGGTCAAAAGCCCTTCATATCCCTTTTTAGCCACTTCCATGTACGAAGGACAAATATATCCCTTACGTAACGCTTTCAACAGAGTATATACAAACATGGTAGAACAAGAGGATTCCAGATAATTCCCCTCATCCCCGCTTCTGTCAATCACCTGATACCATACCCCTGTTGCTGGATCTTGAGTACGTTTAATCTGGGCAGCCAGTTTATTCAATATTTCGATAACAGATTCACGTCCGGCTTCGTGTTCCGGTATAAAATCGAGTACATCCACACAAGCCATTGCATACCATCCCATGGCGCGTCCCCAACAGTGTTGTGACCACCCGGTAGTTTTATCCGCCCACTTTTCACGCTTGCTCACATCACATGCATGACGGTATAGATCAGTCTTCGGATCATAATTATGGCGGGCCACTGTGACAAACTGATTGATAATATCAGCATAATCATTCACACGGTTGTTACGGTAAGCATACTCCGCATAAAATGGTTGCCCCATATAAAGCCCATCCAGCCACATCTGATTCTCATAAATCTTCTTGTGCCAGAAACCGCCATCGGCATTACGAGGATGCGTATCCAACTGACTGCGCAACAAATCCAATGCTTTCTTGTATTTCTCGTCCTTAGTCTGCTCATAAATACGGAAAAGCATCTTGCCGGAATTCAGACGGTCAATATTATATTCCTCCAGTTTATAAGTTTCGATAGAGCCATCCTGATGAATCATTGTATCAGCATAAGCCACAGCATAATCAAAAAACTTTTTATCACCGTATGCATCATATACATCCAGCATAGCTTGAAGTTCCAGGCCATGACAGTAATCCCACTTCAAACGGGTCTGAAAATCCAATTGCCAAGATTCGGGACAACGCACCATTTCTGATTCCGCCATACGTACAGACCAAGGCTTATTACCACAAACCTGCTGAGCCATGCCCATCAAAGGAACAGCCGCAAGCAAACCGGACACAATAATTTTACAAATAGAATTCTTTTTCATGAAGACATTTATTTTTAGTATTAGACCTATTTATTTTATGAAACAAAAGTAGTATTTTCCTCGAAAAGCAGTGTGCACTTTTCAACCTACTAAGTGTATTATTTGGTATTCGTGTGCGAAAACGGTTATTTTTGTGCACGATAACGATAAAAATCGTTCAAAAATTGTCTTTTTACTAATTATTATGTCTTTCAGGTTTGATAAGTTGAGAAAAGGTTTTATTTTTGGGGCAGTTTTTAATTTATACTATTGTAGAAAACACAGTCATTTACTATTAATTCACAAGAGAATGGAACAAGTTTTTAGTTATATCATCGGTTTAGGAGCAGCGGTGATGATGCCTATAATTTTTACAATCTTAGGCGTTTGTATCGGAATCAAATTCAGCAAAGCATTAAAAAGCGGTTTGTTGGTAGGTGTTGGTTTCGTTGGTCTATCAGTGGTTACCGCACTTCTGACCAGCAGTCTGGGTCCGGCCTTAAGCAAAGTGGTCGAAATATATGGCCTGCAACTGAAAGTATTCGATATGGGATGGCCTGCTGCTGCAGCCGTAGCTTATAACACTTCCGTAGGGGCATTCATCATTCCGGTATGTCTGGCCGTTAACATCTTAATGTTATTGACTAAAACCACCCGTACGGTTAACATTGATTTATGGAACTATTGGCATTTTGCTTTTATCGGAGCCGTAGTTTATTTTGCAACAGATAGTATTTTGTGGGGATTCTTCGCAGCTGTTATCTGTTATATCATCACATTAATCTTAGCAGATTACACAGCAGACAAATTTCAAGGTTTCTATGATAAAATGGAAGGTATTTCTATTCCGCAGCCCTTCTGTGCAGGTTTCGTACCATTCGCTCTCATTATAAATAAGGTATTGGACAAAATTCCCGGATTTGAAAAGCTGAACATTGATGCGGAAGGTATGAAAAAGAAATTCGGTTTATTAGGCGAACCTCTCTTCTTGGGTATCCTGGTAGGATGTGGCATCGGTGCATTATCTTGCAAGAACGGACAAGAAATAGTAGACAAGATTCCTTATATTCTAGGTTTAGGTATCAAGATGGGAGCGGTAATGGAGTTGATTCCCCGTATTACCAGCCTGTTCATCGAAGGGTTGAAACCCATTTCGGACGCTACCCGCGAACTGATCGCCAAGAAGTTTAAGGGTGCTGTAGGCTTAAATATCGGTATGAGTCCTGCCTTGGTGATCGGACATCCGGCCACGTTGGTTGTATCATTACTATTAATCCCTGTTACTATCTTATTGGCAGTGGTGCTTCCGGGCAATGAATTCTTGCCATTGGCTTCATTAGCTGGCATGTTCTATGTATTCCCATTGATATTACCTATCACAAAAGGAAATGTAGTAAAGACTTTCATCATTGGTTTTGTTGTGCTGGCCATCGGTCTGTATTTTGTAACAGATCTGGCTCCTTATTTCACCAAAGCAGCACATGATGTATACGCCAAGACACAAGATGCTGCCGTAAACATCCCGTCTGGTTTTGAAGGTGGTGCATTGGATTTTGCTTCAAGTCCTTTCTCATGGGCTATTTTCCATTTGACTTATTCATTCAAATGGATTGGTTCCGGAATTTTAGTACTGATAACACTATTCTTAATGGTGCTGAACCGTCGTTCTATCATTAAATACCAGAAAACAATGAAAAATTAAAATTTAAAGATAATGATTATGAAAAAATTAGCGATTGCAATGATGCTGAGTGTTTCTGCCTTGGCAGCTTCAGCTCAAGTAAATTACAAAGTACAGACCGCTTGCCATCCGCAAGATGTGAAACACTATGATACAGAACGTCTGCGTAGTTCATTTATGATGGAAAAGGTGATGGCGCCGGATGAGATCAATGTTACATACACCCTTTACGACCGTCTTATTTACGGAGGAGCTATGCCGGTAAACAAAATTTTGAAGCTGGAAACTTTCCGTGAACTGGGTCCGGAAATCACTTACTTCCTTGAACGGCGTGAACTAGGAGTCATCAATGTAGGCGGTGACGGCGTAGTTACTGTAGACGGTAAAGAATATCCTATGAAATACAAGGAAGCCCTCTATGTAGGTTGCGGGAATAAAGAAGTTACTTTTAAAAGTAATGACGCTGCCAAACCGGCTAAATTCTATATCAATTCGGCACCGGCTTACAAGCCATACGTTACTCAATTGATCACTACCGACGCCAAGCTTCAAAAAGCAAATCCTAAACAGTATGCTTTAGCTATCTCAGATCATTATGGAAAAATGGAAGATAGCAACGACCGTATTGTAAACCAGTTAATTGTAAAAGATGTATTGGAAAGAGTGAAAAACGGTGGTACAAACCAATTACAGATGGGACTTACCGAACTGGCTCCGGGTTCTGTATGGAACACCATGCCGGCCCATACACATACCCGTCGTATGGAAGCCTACTTCTATTTCAACCTGCCTGAAGGAAATGCCATTTGCCACCTGATGGGCGAACCGCAAGAAGAGCGTCTGGTATGGTTACACAATGAACAAGCCATCACTTCTCCCGAATGGTCTATCCATGCCGCTGCAGGTACCAGCAACTATACCTTTATTTGGGGTATGGGAGGTGAAAACCTGAAATACAGTGACAAGGATGAAATAAAATACACAGATATGAGATAAGTAGAATGGTACACACCATTACTCATTAGCTCTTGTCATTCTGAATGTTGCAAGAAATCAACTCGTTTTCAGTTTTTTTTGCGACATTCAGAATGATTTTTTTAGAAATCTTACCATTGTACCGATTTATACAGGCTTTCCACCAATTTTTGCATAGAGAATAGGTACAGAATGGTTATTTTTGCGTCTAATAAGAAAAACATAATTAAATCTATTATCATGAGTACATTTCAAAAAGTAGGTGAGAAGATGACAAACTTCAGATGGATAATCTGTGGTCTGCTATTCTTTGCCACTACAGTCAATTACCTCGACCGTCAGGTGCTTTCACTAACTTGGAAAGACTTCATTGCTCCGGAATTTCACTGGACGGATTCGAATTACGGAGATATCACAGCTATTTTCTCTATAGTGTATGCCATTGCCAACCTGTTCGCCGGTCGTTTCATTGACTGGATGGGAACTAAAAAAGGTTATCTCTGGGCTATCTTTGTCTGGTCCTTAGGAGCTTGTCTTCATGCATTGTGCGGTTGGGCAACCGAAGAAACATTAGGTATTCATAACGCAGAAGAGATGCTTTCTGCAACAGGAGCCGTCGCTTCAACTATCGCCATTACCAGCGTTTATTACTTTATCGCTGCCCGAATCGTATTAGGTGTAGGTGAGGCAGGAAACTTCCCAGCAGCTATTAAGGTAACAGCCGAATATTTTCCGAAAAAGGACCGTGCATATTCCACTTCCATCTTTAATGCAGGTTCTACAGTAGGTGCTTTAGCCGCTCCGATCACTATCCCTCCTTTGGCACGTTATTTCCAAAGTATTGGTGTGGGCAACGGATGGGAAATGGCTTTCATCGTTATCGGTGGTTTAGGATTCATTTGGATGGGACTTTGGATGTTCCTCTATAAGAAACCCAATGTCAACCCTCGCGTGAATGCTGCCGAACTGGAATATATTGAACAAGACAACAACAATCCTGAAGAATCAGCAGAACAACAAGCTGCTGCCAACGACTTCGACAACAAGAAGATTTCATTCTTGCAATGTTTCAAATTTCCCCAAACATGGGCTGTATTTGTCGGTAAGTTCATGACTGATGGCGTATGGTGGTTCTTCCTGTTCTGGACTCCGGCATATATTTCGGATGTATACGGTTTCGCTTCAGATACGGGTACCGCACAAATGTTGATTTTCGTATTATATGCTATTACCATGTTATCTATTTATGGTGGTAAGTTACCTACTATTATCATTAATAAAACAGGTAAGAATCCATATGCAGCCCGTATGCAGGCTATGCTTATCTTTGCCTTGTTCCCACTGCTGGCATTGTTTGCCCAACCTTTAGGCAATTATTCATATTGGTATCCTATCATTATTATCGGTATTGCAGGTGCTGCACACCAATCATGGTCTGCCAATATTTATTCTGTAGTAGGTGATATGTTCCCCAAAAGCACCATCGCTACTATCGTAGGTATTGGTGGTATGGCAGGTGGTATAGGTTCATTCTGTATTAATATGGGATCTGGCAGACTGTTTGACTATGCAGCAGAAACGAATATGACTTTTATGGGATTCGAAGGAAAACCTGCCGGCTACTTCATCATATTCTGTGTATGTGCCGTAGCTTATTTGGTTGGTTGGATTATCATGAAAGCATTGGTCCCCAAATACAAACCGGTTGATGCCTAATTAAAGAATTCACCACAGACTACACACCTAAGTAGCCTGTGGTATTTTTTTCCCTAATAAATAGTTTTCAGAAGATATTGATAGATAGAATTATGACTTAATATTTCAGGGACTCCTGTGATAAAAAGCTGCTTGCGTGCACGCGTTAAAGCGACATTCAGCTTACGGTCAATCTGTACACCGTCCTCTTCTGTCAGGTTGGGCAGAAACCTTAATTGATAGAGGTGATTCACACAAAAAGAATAAATAATGACATCACGTTCGCTGCCCTGATACCGTTCCACAGTGTCAATGGAAATCCTACTCAAAGCAGGAATAGCCAATGCCTGAAGCTCTTTACGTATCAAAGCAATCTGACTTCGATAAGGAGTAATGACCCCTAACGTTCGATTCGGATCAAATTCCTCTTCATGAGCCAGATACACCTCTTTGGCTAAACCGGCGACAATCTGTGCCTCATATCTGTTTGTTTTTCCGGAAACGCTCTCCAAATCTTGCTTCGAAGGGATAAAACGTACCGGAGCCTCTATGTGCTCCAACTGATGAGGTAATCCCAAAGCCTCCAATTTTCCGGCATAAAATGCTTTATTGGGAAAAAAAGCCACTCCCGGATGCATACGCCCCTGACGGCAAAGCATATCTATCGCTTTAGGAGATTCTTCTTTTAAATGAAAACGATAAAGCCGCTCAAACAGAGAATCTTTTAAATTAAAAAGTCCGGCTTCCCTAAGTCCCTCATCATGCACTTCAGAATGTCCGCTATTCTGCAAAATAACGGCAGGCAACTGTTTATGATCACCTATCAGGATAAATTTACCCACTGCATTTCTTTCATCGGCAAACTTGGCACACAGAATACCCAACAATTGGGGTTCTAATATTTGGGTGGCTTCATCCACTATGGCTACATCAAAACGTTTTAATTTAAAAAGTTCAGCTTTAGCCGCAATAGAGGCCACGGTTCCAACATATACTCTGCAATCTGCCATACGGATATTCACCTCTCTCCTACTGTTACATTCCGCCAATATATTCTCCAACAGATGTCCTCTAAAACGTACATCACAGGAAAGCTCACTTCCCACCCGTATATAATCTATACCGGGGGTGATAGAGGACAGTGACTGACAAATTTCATCAACAGCCCGGTTGGTATAAGCCAGTAACAATATCTGCATAGATGATGCTGCATAGAAATGTTCCACCATTCTACGCAACGCCCTCGAAGTCTTTCCTGTTCCGGGAGGTCCCACCAGAAGAAAATAATCACGGGCCGACTCAGCTTTCAACGCCACCCTCTCAAAATCATCACCGGTCAGCGCTATAGCTTCATCAAAAGACGAATCAAAGCGGGGAGGCCGTTGTCCCAGCAATAATTCCCGTCTTTCCGTATTCGCATCCAGAAAAGCGGAGAGTCCCAAATACATACTGCGAAATGTAGTATCCATCGTATCATGTTCTACAGCATAACGACTGTCCGGAGAAAAAACGGAAGCATTACGTTGGGTAGCACGTAAACGAATACGCAATTCTGTATCTGTAATCTGCTCAATATTACCCTTAAAAACCATTTTATTGGTCGCATTATCCAAGTCATTATTACGCTCATACAACACAACCACATCTCCTGTACGGAAATTGGGAAGAAACATTTCATCATATTGCGGAATAGACAAAAGTATATAAGCCTTATGAGCCTGTGATGCCCTATTTTCCATTATCTGCAAATCATATAATATCTCTCCCGCCTCACGTTTCTCATCCAGTGTACTCAGCCAAAGAGCTGAAGCCCCTGCACGTCCTTCATAATCCACATCTCCCGATTTGGAGGTATAAAGTTCTTTTGTAATGAAATTATAAAGCGTATAAAAATAGGCCTGTTCCAAAGGTTCCAACGCCGACAGCTTCTCCCGGAAACGCGAGATAGAGGGCTTCAAATACTGTTCCCAGAATCTGCCGCTCAGTTTTCTTTCATTCACCACCTCCGGATTGATTTGTGCCAACAAGTTGCGTGTAAAATCAGGATGATTATGGAATTGTACCCCATACTCGGCAGCAACAATACGGTTACGCAAATTGATAACCCGCCTTACCTGAGCCCACGATGCTCTGGCCGGATACAATAAAGGATAACGGGTATAAAGCAAATAGGGATGCATACGCCGCCGGTCCTGTCCCATGCTATATTCCAACACTGCCATATATAGCAGCATCTGAACCTTATTATTTTCCTTGGGTTCCACTTTTCCCTGCATGGAGAATTCATCCGCTTTGCCCGATTTCATTTCTATAAAGCTGCTCATATCCCGCTGCATATAGTCCAGACGTCCCTGAATGCCCAACGCCTCGCAAATATAGGACGGTTCCAGCACAGCCTCCTTTTTATCCAGATTATACCCCGGCTCCAAAAAAGTGTGTTGTACAACGTCCCGTATATGCTCAAAATGCATCCGGCAATCCTTGGCAAACTCTTTCTCTTTGGACGGGTCACGAAGTTCGGCACAAGCAGCCAGTTCAATGGGATACTGCCGGAATGCCTTCTTCATACAGTCTATATAGTCCGGCTCCTCCTCACCTGCATGTATCCATTCATCCAGGAACAGATTGGCTATATTTCCCAACAGCAAAGGGCGGGCATTATCAATCGGCACCAGCCGGCTCAAAAAATAGTTTGCCGGATGGCTGCCATAATCCTTGTAACATTCCGCCAGTGAACTGATATCTATCAAATAATCCGGTTCCAATACGATAAAAGAAGGGGTATAAATTCCATCCCTATCTACAGAAACATCCAGCAGATTAAGCTGGGCATATCGCCAAAGTTCCTTTATGGTTTCTTCAAATTCATGATTGATACCGAGTTTATTATAAACAACCCGTATAGGTTCATCAGCTATTACATCTACAGGATGTACATACAAATAGGTATCATCGGCATAATCAAAGCATACACGGATGCGGCGGATGTATTCCATCTTTTCTTTTTTCCCTGAAGATGCTATTTCCTGCTTGGGAAGAACTGAAAACAACTTCAATGGAATATCCTGTGCAAACATCTTCCTATATGCGTATGCCACTGCACGCAAATCACGCAGGAACTCTTCTTTTACAGGAGACTTACGATGGTTCAAAATATCATTGGAAGTCAGGCGAAAGGTATGTAACTGATTCTGTTCTTTCAGATCCAGCCCATATTGAGTGGCTACATAATTAATACGGGCGGCCAAATCAGTGGTCTGCAAACTATTCCCTTGTATCTTTTCACGCACCACACGCTCCAATGATTCACGCAATTGCCTGTAACGGCGTTCCAATGGCTGGTTTTCATCTATACAAAGCCTGTATAACTCTTCGTAATACTCTTCTATCTCTTCATTCATGCCGTAAAGATACACAAATTATTATTTATAGAATACCGGCATAATAATAGGATGGGTTTCCCATTTACGGGTCATCGGATTAAATTCCCTCTCTGCTCCCGCTTCAATTCCGAAACTATCCGATATTTTAAATTCCAAAGTGCCTCCGTATGAATTCTGGTTCATAAAAAGCTGTGAAGCGGGAGTCATACCATATCCGTTATACACCGAGTATGTGCCGAACATATTGATCTTCATTCTGTCATTAATGCGAAAAGACAACTTTCCCTTAGCACCTAAATCATTAAAGCGGACTCCATATACATTGTATTTAGCAGCATATACTCCCCCCGTCACGGTTATAAAATCATTGAGATGCTGTGTGTACATCACTCCGGCATTACGTGCCTCACCTATAGAAGGCAACCCTTGAAAGGAATGATAACCACTCAGAATCCCTGTACTATTAATCTGATAAGCACGTCCATCTATATAATCATGTCCGAAAGGATTTCCGGAAAAAGTATAAGGGGATATCTTAGGCATTTCTTCACGGAGAGTAAAATCAAATTTTGGCATCCGCAACGTATCAGATAAAACGGGAGGTGTCAACGTAGGAGGTTCGTTTATAAAATCCATACTTTTATCAGCCTCATTCATCTCATTGATAAACTCATTGATTTTATCTTGCCGGATGATGAGCGTATCCTTGTCATTTTCAACCTGAGCTATGCCATGCAAGGAAAGAATACAAAAGAATAAGAACAAGCCAATGCGTTTCATTTGTAAATGTGTTTTTTCAAAATTACAATTTCCGCATTGACTTTTCCCGTTTCATTAAGACTTAATAAGACTTTTTGGCTGTATTCCTCAAAAATGCTATTGATTTACCATAGGAAGTTCCAGCCATTCGGTAGAAATATAATTCTTACTTGAATCTATAGCAATTAATACCTGGTCATTATCCCGATTATAACTGCCGTCATAGGTAAAAGGAGTAATTTTACTATCAAATTCTCCTATAAAAGAAAGTTTTCCATCTTTAGGACTATACCACCATACTTTCTTTTTTGCGCCACTGATTTTAGTCAAGTCAACAGACATCGGATTTCCGGAGTAATTGTATACTAACAAATAATCCTTTCCGCGAGTCGCAATGGCTCTGTCATAACGATTCCCATTCGTACCGGCAATTACACTTTGATCCGGTACACGTTCAAAATAAGGGAAAGTTAACATCAGATTCTTCAGATATTTCATCTGATTGAAGCCGGGATCCTGCATTGCTTTATACCAAGGTTTCTCTATTCCATCAGCTCCATACCCACCGGGTGTACCCGGTTTCAAAAACTGCATGATATTATTATGTCCGTATGTATGTCCGCAAGAGCCCGCAAAAACAGACCAATATCCATAGCGTCTCACATCACAGTCACGCCAAAGTGGCTGGGCAGGATCATGCAATCCCTGAGGAATACCTTCATAGCTGGGTTCTGCATCCAGAACAGGCTTCAGTGGAGTCATGGACAAAGCCTCTTCTACATAACGCCAATTGTCTTCCTCCAATCCCGTAACAGAAGTATCACCATCTCCTTTTTTCTGGCCATAACGCCTGTGTCCACTTTGGAACATATTCATATCCATCCACTCCTTATTATTCAGATGGGTAGCACTGGATGTACGGCCAAACGGATGAAAGGTCATGATATGATTCTCGTCCACAGCAAGAATACTATTCGCCAACGCCTCCCAAATCTCAGTATTCCGGTCAGCATAAGTATCTCCACCGATTACCCAAATAATATTAGGGGCATCTTTATATCGTTCACCTAAAAATCTACCATACGCTTTGGCCTCTTCAACATTCATCTTTCCGGAGCGCACAAGCCCTCCCCAGATACATACCATCGCTATGTAAATGCCGTTCTGCTCAGCTTTCTGAATAATATAATCCATGTGGTCCCAATACCCGTAAACTCCTTTTCTGTCTATATTCTTAAAATTGAAACCATCTATCATGGAATACTGGCCATAGAAATTCATGGCAGGAACTCCATTTATAGTCTGTACCTGCACCACATTGAAACCTGCCTGACGACAATGTTCCAGATAATAAGCAGCCTCATCTCTATTCAGTTTCTCGGGCAACAGCCATCCCGTATCCCCCAACCAGAAAAAAGGAGTTCCGTCCGCATTCATCAGATAACGGTTCTCTTTACTTACTTTCAGTTGTCCATGACTCCAAGGCTTATAAACCGACGATTTGCTCTGTGCTGCTGCCGAAAGCAGCCCTCCTTCCACCATCAGAAGAAGGAATAATAATACTAGATTCTTGTTTTTCATTTGTGCATTCATCTTATAAATTTCAAAAGCCCAAAGTAACTTATTCAAGCAGACAATTCTGGGTAATAACTAGTCTTTTTGAGGGAATCTTTTAGCTTCCTCCGCTTTCAGGTTGAGCAAAACTGATTCGGGAACTTTTATGATAGTACCATGCTTATGTCCTTGCGGAATAGAAATCTGATCGTCAATGGGAGTAAAGTTCTTAAAGTCTTTTGTAGACACGGCTCCAAACCGTCCTTCCCGATAAACATCAAAATAAATCAACCATTCATCACCTACTTTCACGGCACACGGACCTTCAGAGTAAGTCGGTGCAAATTTTACTGACGGATCAGCATAAGGTCCTTCTGCCGATGGCCCGGATACACAGAACAAATCACTGTAACCAGGCTTGCGATTGTCTTTTATAATTAATACATAGTCGTTTTTATCACGCTTTACTATAAATCCGTCAATAGAATTAAATCCCGGATCATAAAACGCCTTTGCAGGAGTAAACGTTTGGAAATCCTTGGTCGTGGTATAATAGGCACGGTGACTTTTATTAGCTCCCAAACTATCGGCTGCCGTATATCTTTCTACAGGAATGGCAGAAGACCAGGCAACGATGAACTGTTCCTTTTCATCATCATAGAAAACTTCCGGTGCCCACACATTGTTAGTCAAAGAGTCTTTCATCACTTTGATTTCGCGTTGTTCACTCCAATGAATCAAGTCTTTAGAACTGGCATAACCAAATCCCTGTTCTCCATTCCAACTGATTGTCCACACTAAATGGAAAGTTCCATCCGGACCTTGGGTCATGGACGGATCACGCATCATCGAATTGGGAGCATATTTCTGTTCTTCGGTCTGTTTAGTGAAATAATTATAATAAGGAGTCTTATTTCCTATTTCCGGTTTCAACCATGAACCTGCGATACTATCCCAATGATAGCCGTCATAGCTGTAAAGATAATGTAACCCGTCCAATGCCGGCTCACGATGAGAAGTGAAGATATAGACTTCCTTTTCGGGTTTTGTACAAGCTGTAAAAGCCAATAAGGCAAAAACGAAGGAAAAAAACAATTTCATAGCATGCTGTTTTATGATGAATAAACCTTTTAGAGTAAGACGAAAAAGCGAATTGCCTGTACTCTATAGGCAGAAAAAGAATCAAAATGAGACCCGCCTACTTTAATCAGATTATTTTCATTTGAATTTTGATTAAAAAAACAATCTATAAATTTGGGGAATATAATAAACCCCGTTCTTCAATAAATATAGTTTTTTTTCTTTAGCGGAAAATCACAATTATCCCGTTTATATAATATTGCACAATAAAATGTCCGGTACTATAGATTTTTGAATGGTACTTTGCAGATACCTTACAAAGCAAGATTAGAAAGAATCGAAGAAATAGTAAAAGTGGATATTTATCTTTTGTTATCAACGATGAAATTTGAATCAATCAAAGCAAGAATTTTAAAGGAAAAAACAATATATATTATGAGAATATCAAACGCATTAATTGCCAGTACTGTTATAGTCTGCACATTGTCATCATGCACCCCTGACACTTCAATAAGAGCCTGTGTAGCCAAGCATCCAAAAACATTCTGCAACCCTCTCAATTTGGATTATCGTTTTATGGTCATTGATGGCGGTAACGGTATACGTGAAGCGGCTGATCCAGTAGTTATACCTTTCAAAGACAAATATTTCCTGTTTGCGTCAAAATCATCCGGTTATTGGCATACTTCTGATTTCAGGAATTGGACTCATGTCATTATTCCTGATTCTATTCTGCCTATTGAAGATTATGCACCTGGCATTTTTGTACACAAAGATTATGTTTACTATGTAGGTTCCACCCATGGTAAGGGAATGCTATACCGTTCTAATGATTTGGAAAAAGGAACGTGGGAAAAAGTGAAAGAAATCTGGTCATATTGGGATCCCGCTTTTTATGTAGAAAACGATAATCTTTATCTTTACTATGGTTGCTCGCCATCAGACCCTATTTATGCACAAGTGCTTGACTTAAATACCTTAGAAGCACGTTCTGAAGCTATCGAATGCCTGAATAGTAACAAAAATTTTCATGGCTGGGAGCGCACAGGAGAACAGAATGAATTGGAACGGCGTCCCTATATAGAAGGTGCATGGATGACTTGCCACAATGGGAGGTATTATTTACAATATGCCGCCCCCGGCACAGAGTGGAAAACTTATGCCGATGGCGTTTATGTAGCAGATTCCCCTTTAGGACCCTTTACTTATATGGAAGAAAGCCCTGTTTCCTACAAGCCGGATGGTTTTGTTGGTGGAGCAGGACACGGCTGTATGTTCCAAGTAGGCAAACATCAATGGAAAGCAGCGACTAATGCCATTAGTGTACGTCATATGTTTGAACGTCGTCTTTCATTTTTTCCAGCCGGGTTCGATGCCAATGGAACGCTTTATACAAATACCTATTTAGGTGATTATCCTCTCTACTTGCCATCATCAGATATGGAAAACGGAAATATCACTCCAGGATGGATGTTACTTTCAGCCCATAAACCAATAACAGTTTCTTCGGCACTCATCAATTATCCTGCCGAAAATGCAGTTGATGAAGAAATTCGTACTTCTTGGGTAGCCAAAGGAAACGGAGATACAGAGTGGGTACAAATTGATTTGGAAGAAGAGATGTCTGTGAACGCAATTCAAGTGAATTATGACGAATATGGTGTCATACAAAAGGGTGTGAATCCGACAGGATATCAAAGTTATCTACTCTCTGCCTCACACGACGGAAAGAAATGGTATACAGTCGCTGATTTTAGGAAGAAACGTACCGATACCCCTCATGACTATGTTGAATTTGAGAATCCTTTTCGTACTCGCTACATCCGCTGGGAGAATTGCGAATATTCTCTGTCTGCCAATGTCTCATTACGTGAATTTCGCGTCTTTGGGCATGCCGATGGGCCAGCCCCCTGTGAAGTGAAAGGGGTAAAAGTGACACGTGACATAAAAGACAGATGTCATGCTTTGATTTCTTGGCAACCATCTAAAGACGCAACAGGTTACATTATACGTTATGGACTCACTCCAAACAAGCTTTATCACAGCATTCAAGTAACCAATCCTTCCGGGCAATTAGAAATTACAGGACTTAACAGTCAGTCTGCATATTATTTCGCAGTCGACGCCTATAATGCCTCAGGAGTAACACGTGGAAAAACGGCTGAGCACATCGGCGGCTCTTAATAAAGGTAACAAAGAGAACATCATTCAAAAATTACGAGCCAAATAATTAAAAACACAGCAATTATTCTTAATTTTGCAAGAAGTAATTTTTGTAAGGTCTGTCAATGATTAATTTTGAGACGTTCTATATAACTTGGTATTCTCGCGCAAAATATTTTGCGCGAGAATATGTCTTATCTGAAGCCGAGGCCGAGAATGTGGTTCAGGATGTCTTTCTACATTTATATGAACGGTGGGATTTGCTGGATGAAAACATAAAGCTAGTAGCTTACTTCTTTACTGCCATAAAAAACAGGTGCATAGACTATTTGCGCAAGCAAATGCAGGAATTTCAGACAGCCAATGAATTACAAAGTGAATTTGAATTGGCTATACGCATGAAATATGATTCTTTGGAAATCTTTGAGGCCGATTTCCTCAATGAAGAAAGTTTGGAGAACCGACTGAAATGTGCCTTGCAAAAATTACCAGATCGTTGTCGTGAGATATTTATCATGAACAAACTGGAAAGGAAAAAACAAAAACAAATAGCCGAAGAATTAAAAATCACAGTCAATACCGTGGAAACACAAATGGGAATCGCTTATAAAAAATTGCGTGAAGAATTAAAAGACTACCTTCCTTTATTCCTTTTTCTTTTTACTTCCTTTTAAAATGCATCGTCCTCATTACAAATAATTGAAATTTGTATATGAGTTCTTCTATCAATAGCATCATTTAGTTGTAACAGCTAAAAAAGATAATAAAAAAACATTCTCTTTTAGCGGATTTTTCCATTATCTTCGTTTACTATATAGAAAAAGATAAAATGGATGATAGAATCATAAAATATTATGTGGGAGAACTGAGTGGGGAAGAGCAAAAAGCATTGTTACAAGAGGCCTTTTCCAATCAGGAATTGAAGAAACAAATGATGGAGTACCAACATTTGCAGTCATTAATGCAACTTCATCCGCAGAAAAAGAACGAAATTTCAGGTAAAGAAAGCTTGCGGCGTTTTATGCGGATACGCAAATCAGAAAAGGAAAAAAGATTGTTTTTCAGGATTTCACGCTATGCAGCGATTGCAATAGCATGTATTCTGTCCACTTGGTGGATTACTTATTCATTGGTGGATGCAGAACTGCCTCAGCCGGTTACTCAGGAACTATTTGTTCCTGCAGGCCAACGTGCACATATTGTATTGCCAGATGGAAGTAATGTGTGGGTTAACGCTAACTCCAAACTCACTTACCCTTCCACCTTCGGAAAAGAACGGCGTATTGCATTAGTAGGAGAAGCTTTTTTTGAAGTTGCCAAAAATCCTTCTGCTCCTTTTATCGTTTCAACAGGAAAGATGAATGTAAAAGCTCTTGGTACAGCATTCAATGTGTTCAACTATCCACAAGAGCCGCTGAGTGTCGCGTTGCTGGAAGGAGCTGTACAAGTCTATACTCCCCAAAACGAAGGAAATGGAATGAGATTGAGCCCCAACCAACAACTGGTAGAAACAACCAAAGGATTTCGTATAGAGCCTTTACAGCAAAAGACTATGTTATGGAAAGAAGGAATCTTTGCATTTGACAAACAGAAGATGAGAAACATTCTGCAGAAGCTTGAACTATATTATGATGTGAAGATTACAGTAAAAGATCCCTTTATCCTGGAATATGAATACACCGGCAAATTCCGCCAATGGGATGGTATTATGGAAGTGCTACGCATCATACAAAAGATTCATCATTTCAAGATAGAGAAAAAAGAAGATTCGAATGAAATAATACTATATCGTTAAACCTTATTGTCTAACCTATAAAAAAAGAACAAGAATATGAAAACATGAAACATCTCCGTCAACAGGTCACTTTGTATTAAAAAAGTCGGCAGATGCTGGAACATTTGCCGACGGTAAGAATCAGGAAGACCTTTCAAAAATCTACTAAGAATCAGAAATAATCCACTTAATTCGAAACAAAGATATGAAAATAAAACCTTTGTTTGGGCATTTCTTATGCCCAAAAGTGAGCAATAGAACCTTAAATATTATGAAAGTATTTATATTTGCCATGTTTGTTTGTGCTTTTCAATTATATGCATCTCCCGGAAATGCACAAAACGCAACTATTGAATTGCCATCCAATTCGCTGACGGTCGAGACACTGTTTTCCGAGATTGAAAGGCAAACAGAATATCTGGTAGTGTACAGTAGCCGCGAACTGGATGTAAAAACAACAGTCACCTTATCCTCCAACACAGGAAAAGTCTGCGATATATTAAATGAATTATTAAAAAACACAAATCTAAAATATGAACATTCCAATAACTATATCGTGTTCTCGAAAACAGATAAAGTCAATTCACAACAACAGAACAAGAAAAGAGTAACTGGAAATGTAACAGATACTAACGGAGAACCTGTTATCGGTGCCAGCGTTCTTGAAAAGGGAACTACAAATGGAACGATAACAGACTTTGAAGGTAATTTTGAACTGAATATTCAGGGGAGTACATTGGTCGTTTCTTTTATTGGTTATCAAACACAGGAAATAGCTGTAGATAAAAAATCTTCCGTCAAAGTTATCTTGAAAGAAGATTCAGAAATGCTTGATGAAATCGTTGTAGTAGGTTTCGGTTCACAGAAAAAAGTCAATCTGACAGGAGCGGTAGCCACAGTTTCAGCGGATGTCTTTGAAGGACGTCCGGTACAGAATGCGACCATGATGCTGCAAGGAGCAATTCCTGGATTAAACATTTCAAAAGGAACCGGAAAATTGGATGAAGCTCCTTCTATCAATATCCGTGGTATCGGTACTATAGGAAAAGATGCCAATGGTGAAGCCTATTCCAATGCTAGTCCACTGATATTGATTGATGGTATGGAAGGAGATTTAAATATGCTAAATCCTCAGGATATAGAAAATATTTCGGTTTTGAAAGATGCAGCTGCTTCTTCTATTTATGGTTCACGTGCGCCTTTTGGAGTAATTTTGGTAACAACCAAATCAGGGAAAAAAGATAAATTAGTCGTAAACTATAATAATTCATTTCGTTGGAACACACCTACTAAACGACCGCATACAGTAGATTCCTATCGTTTCGCTACCTATTTCAACGATGCTGCTACGAATGCAAAAAAAACCGGTCACTTTACCCCGGAACGCATGCAACGTATCAAAGACTATATGGATGGCAAGATTACTACAGTCAATATTCCTAATCCTACTAATCCTACAATATGGGCAGATGGTTATGACAATGGAAATGCCAATGTAGATTGGTATGACGAAATGTACAACAAATGGGCTTTTTCTCAAGAGCATACCGCCAGTGTAAGCGGTGGCAGTGACAAAGTGCAGATGTATGCTTCTTTCAACTATATGGGAACAGATGGTATGATAAAGGTATCAGAAGATACTTATGACAGATATGCCACCAATCTTAAAGTTAACAGCCAACTGACCAATTATCTCAGTTTAAGCTATAATATGAAATACTCAAGATCTGATTTTGACCGTCCGTCAAGTATTGACAATATTAATAAATTGGGCTACCAAACATGGCCAATGTTACCAGTATATGATGACAATGGTTATCTATATGATGCTCCTTCTCCTCTAATGGCTATCCGTGAAGGCGGACGTGACAAGACCCGCAAAGATCATTTAGCCCAACAACTACGTGCAGTCATCACTCCTTTAAAAGGTTGGGAAATTGTAGGAGAATTAAATTATGCGATTAATCGAAATCATAATCATAGGGATACACAGAAATATTACAATCACAATGTAGCCGGAGATATTATTCCTAATGATCGTAGTACGGAAGTATATGAATATAATTACTCAAATGATTATATGAACTTGAATGTATTCTCTACCTATAGCCACGAATTTAAAAATGGACATAACATGAAAGTGATGGTAGGATTTCAGAATGAAAGCTCAAAAAATAATGATTTTTCAGCCAAACGTAATGGCATTATAGTGCCAGGAATGGATGTAATTGACATTACCAATGGTACCGATGGTAGTGGGGCAACAGTACCTCCGGGGGTATCGGGAAGTAGAAGTCAATGGGGAGTAATCGGTTTCTTTGGCCGTTTAAACTACGACTATAAAGGAAGATATCTCGCAGAGGTGAATATTCGCCATGACGGTTCATCTCGCTACCGTTCTAACATGCGTTGGAAAACATTCCCTTCCGTTTCATTGGGATGGAATGTAGCACGTGAAGCATTTTGGGAGGATTTTGCATCTTTTATCAACACATTGAAGTTAAGAGGCTCTTATGGATCACTGGGCAATCAGAATACCCGTCTATTATATCCCACTTATGTAACCCTGCCTGTCGGTACATCAAACAGTAGCTGGATCATTAATGGAAACAAACAGAATACAGCTAATGCTCCAGGATTAATCAGCACAGCTCTGATATGGGAAATGGTGAAAACATTTAATATTGGACTCGATACTGACTTATTGAACAATCGTCTTAACCTCAGTTTCGACTGGTATCAACGCAATACAGAAAACATGACAGGACCAGCCCCCGAGCTTCCGCTTACCTTAGGTACAGGTGTTCCAGTGACTAATAACACCAACCTGAGAACCAGAGGATGGGAAGTGAATGTACGTTGGCGGGATAATCTTACCAAAGATTTTGCTTATGATATAGCCTTCAACCTATCGGATGAACAAACTGAAGTGACCAAATATCCCAATGACACATATAAGTTGGATCAATATTATAATGGACAGAAATTGGGGGAAATATGGGGATATGAAACCATTGGTATCGCTAAAACACAAGAAGAAATGGACAGGCATTTGGCTAGTTTGCCTAACGGTGGTCAGAACGCCATTTGCGGTAGTGTGTGGGAGGCCGGAGATATTATGTACAAGGACTTAAATAAGGATGGAAAAATAAACAATGGCAGCAACAGTTTAAATGATCATGGAGATTTAAAAGTAATCGGTAACAACACTCCCCGTTTCAGATTTGGATTAAATCTAGGTACATCATGGAAAGGATTGGATCTCAATCTATTCTTCCAAGGAGTGATGAAACGTGATTATTGGGAAGGCAGTTACAACTTTTGGGGATGGAGCGGCGAGCTATGGCGCTCTACTGCCTATGAAGAACATATGGACTACTTCCGTAATGACCCCAACCACTATATGGGGCTGAATTTGGATTCTTATTACCCACGTCCTGTGCAAGGTGACAATGACAATGATAAAAGAAATCTTCAAATCCAAAGTCGTTATCTTCAAAATGCAGCATATATCCGGTTAAAAAATATACAAGTAGGCTATACATTACCAGCTTCCCTTGTGAGCAGGCTGAATATTTCTAACTTCAGAATATTCATCTCTGGTGAAAATCTTTGGACAGGTACCAGTTTGAGCTCATTATTCGATCCGGAAGCTCTAGGATATGGCAGTGGAAGTATTGGCTATCCATTATCAAAGACTTTATCTGCCGGAGTTAGTATTACTTTGTAAAACATTAATTCAAGAAAAAACAATGAAACTAAGAAAAAAAATATATACCCTAATAATGGGATTATCAGTATGTGTCATATTTTCATGCAATGATGATTTAGACATGTTTCCGGAGTCAAGCATAACTCCTGAAAATTATTTATGGGAAGAGTCGCAGTTAGCAGCATACACCATAAACCGTTATGAATCTTTCCCCATATCAACAGATAAAGGCCTTTTTGCATCCGATGATGCAACTGACCTGCAAGCGGGAAGAAATATACCAGATGAATTTGTAAGCGGCCAATACAAGGTAGGTTTGAAGGACGGTTCATGGGAATTTAAAGAAATATACAATATTAACTATTTTCTAAATACCGTCATGCCGAGATATAAAAATGGAGAATTGAGAGGTAATGAAGACATGATTAGACACTATATAGGAGAAATGTATTTCTTCCGTGCTTTGCAATATTCATTTAAATTAAAAGAACTAGGTGATTATCCAATTATAAAAACCACTCTACCTGATGATAAAGCTATTTTAACTGAAGCCAGCAAACGTATGCCTCGCACAGAAGTAGCACGTTTCATTATCTCCGATCTCGATTCTGCTATTGTCATGATGAAACCCAAAGCTCCTGATGGTGGTAAAAATCGATTAAGCCGTCCAGTTGCCCAATTGTTGAAATCAAGAGTAGCCTTATTCGAGGGCACTTGGCTGAAGTATTTTAAAGGAACTGCATTTGTACCCAACGGTCCTGGATGGCCCGGAGCAGAAAAAGAATATAATAAAGGTTATCAATTCCAAGCAGGCAGCATCGACGAAGAAATGAACTGGTTCTTTGAACAAGCTATCGAAGCATCCGATGCAATAGCTTCTTCTATCGGGCTGACTCATAACACTGGCATTTTGCCACAAGGTCCGGGAGAATCAAATCCCTATGTAGAAATGTATGGCGCTATCGATATGTCTGGTTATGATGAAGTCTTGTTATGGAAAGCTTTCGATAAAGGTTTGGGAGTTACCAATAATTTTCCGGTGAATGCTTCTTCCGCCAATTTGGCTATTGGAATTACCCGTGGAATGGTCAATAGTTTTCTAATGAAAGACGGTCTTCCTTATTATGCCAGTACAAATTATGAAGGTGATGAGTCCATCGGTATAATCCGTAAAAACAGAGATCAAAGATGCATGCTGTTCATGAAAGAGCCAGGCCAAATAAACATGTGGATTAATACAGATCAAGGTAGTCACGGAGTAATTATAGAACCTAAATTACCCAATATAACCAGCGGGTCCGATCAATTCCGTTACAATACCGGATATACATCAAGAAAAGGAGTTAATCCCGATAAAGCACTTTGCGACAACTGGGGTGGCTATAATGGCTATATAGTTTACCGTACTGCAGAAGCTTATTTAAATTATATAGAAGCTTATTATGAAAGATATAACAAACTGGATAATAAGGCCATAAATTATTGGAAAGCCCTTCGCAAACGCGCCGGAGTAGATGAAGATATCCAAAGGGGTATCGAAGCCACCGATATGAGTATTGAGGCACAATTTAATTGGTCTGCTTATTCAGCCGGAAAATTAGTAGACAAAACACTGTACAACATTCGCCGAGAAAGAGCCTGCGAATTCTTTGGCGAAGGTTTCCGCAAATACGATTTAAAAAGGTGGCGCGCAATGGACCAACTGATATCAAAACCTTTCCACATTGAAGGATTCAAAATATGGGGTGATTATTATAAAGCCCAGTATGAAGAAGCAGCAAAAACCGACAAAACTTACGAATTAATTTATGGAGCAGACAACAAAGAAGCCAATGTATCATCACCCGAATTAAGTAACTATCTGCGTCCTTATGAAATAGTTCATACATTGGCCTATAATGGTTTCACCTGGCATATGGCCCACTATTTGAATCCCATTGCTATCCAGCATTTCAAGATAACCTCCTCAGGAACTGACGGGTATACAGATTCACCGATTTACCAAAATCCATTTTGGCCGGTTGAAGCTAATGAACCAGCATTGAAATAAAATAAATATAGTGTGATTTTTTAAGGGGCTGTTTTTGAGCTTATGTCAGGACAGCCCTTTTTTAAAACTTGAAATAATTGCCATGAAATATATCCTTTTCATTCTATTGTATAGCTATGCCTCCTTGGTATTGGCGCAATCACCTCGCGAACGCATATCACTCAACAAGGACTGGCGTTTCGCCAAAGGACATCCCGAACCACAGAAAGATTTCAACTATGGACGGGCTTTGTCATTTACCAAAATAGCTTTTATACAGGAATCCACCATGCTGGAAGCTGATCAAGAATCAAGCTTGACCGTACCTCATACACAAAGTTTCGATGACAGCAAGTGGGAAAAAATATCTTTACCACACGATTGGGGAATGAAAGCAGAGTATGCTGAAAACCAATTTAAGGTAAAAGGATACCGGAAATTAGGAGGTCGCACGCCTGAAAACAGTATCGGATGGTACAGGAAAACATTCAAAATGAGCCCTATAAAAGGTTACCGTTATCAATTGGAATTTGAAGGCATTTTTCGTGATTCTCAAGTATGGATGAACGGTATATTCTTAGGCAGACATGTCAGTGGGTATACACCCGTAGAATTTGACGTAACAGAATGCGTAAATTACGGAACGGATGCTGAAAATGTAATAACAGTCCGAGTAGATGCTACTCAGTCCGAACTGTGGTCGTATGAAGGAGCCGGCATCTACCGTAATGTGTGGCTGACAAAAACCAGTCCGGTCTATATTCCTCAAGGAGGTACCTTTGTCACTACAACGATTGCCGACAATGGAAAGGAAGCCAATGTGAATGCTGAAGTTGAAATAAAGAATGAAACTACTGAATGCACCGACATAGAACTACACCAACGTATTACAGATAATAAAGGTAAGGTAGTGGCAGTTACAAAAGACAAGTTCCGTATCAATAATCTGGAAACGCGGTCAATTCATACCTGTCTCACAATTTCCGAAGTTCGCCTTTGGTCATTGGAAGACCCGCATCTTTACCATCTTTACACAGAAATATGGAGGAATGGCAAACAAATAGATAGCTATGAAACTCGTTTTGGAGTTCGTACTATTCGTTTCGATGCTGACAAAGGTTTCTTCCTGAATGGAAAACGTGTACAATTACAAGGGGTATGTTGCCATCAGGACCATGCAGGAGTAGGAGCCGCTGTACCCGACCGTCTGAATTTTTGGCGTATAGAACGTCTGAAAGAATATGGAGTAAACGCTTACCGTGCTTCACATAATCCACCCACTGTAGCCGTATTGGAAGCATGTGACAGTTTAGGCATGCTGGTAATGGATGAAATGCGTGTACTTAGTAGTAGCAATGAGGGATTGGATGAGATGAAAACAGTTATTCGTCGCGACCGTAACCATCCTTCTATCATCCTTTGGTGCATGGGCAACGAAGAACCTGCTATTCAAGGAAATGACAAAGGCCGGATGATCTTGCGTCGTATGAAAGAGATCCAGCACAAAATGGATCCTACTCGTCTTTGTACCGCTGCCATGAACGGCAGTTGGGGAGAAGGCTTTACCTATGAAGCAGATGTACAAGGGGCAAACTACTACCACATTGGCAATATAGACGAAGTGCACAAAAACTTCCCCGATTTACCTTGCATCTTCACTGAAGAAGCAAGCACGGTTACGACTCGTGGTATTTACGAAACATCGGCATCCAAAGGTTTTCATCAAGCATATGATCACGATCGTCCAGGGTGGGGAGCAACAGCACAGGAGTGGATGAGATATGTTGACGCACGTAAATTTGTAGCAGGTGCTTTCGTTTGGACAGGTTTTGATTATGGAGGTGAATCAACCATCCATTACTGGCCCGGAGTTGTGTCTCATTTCGGTATTTTGGATTATTGCGGATTCCCGAAAGATGCCTTTTGGTACTACAAAGCGTGGTGGACGAATGAACCCGTGATGCATGTATTACCTCATTGGAATGGTATAGGTCGTGATACGATAAATGTACAGGCATACACCAATATGGAAGAAGTAGAACTGTTCCTGAATGGTCGCAGTTTAGGTAAACAAACCGTAAACAAGTTCGACATACCTTCATGGACAGTGAAATATCAACCAGGAAAATTAATCCTCCGAGGCAAGAAAGGAGGAAAACGCTTCAGTAAAATAGTGGAAACAACCGACTCACCGGCAAGCCTTTTGATGGAAAGTGAAACTGGAAACACACTAAAAAAAGATGATAAAGATATAGCTGTTATCACTGTGAAAGTTATAGACCGAAAAGGACGTCTGGTGCCGGATGCATCGGACAGGATTGATTTTAAAATAGAAAACGGAACCATACTTGGCGTAGGCAATGGACACCCATCTAGCCATGAGCCTGATCAATTTGACACTCCGACGCAGGCGTACCGAAATGCATTTGGAGGTTTAGCGCAAATCATCATCAAACCCGATGCTTCGGGAAAAAACGTTAGATTGACTGCTATATCGGGAGCTTTGAAAGGAACAGATCTAGAATTAAAGGTAATAGAATAATGGATTCATTAAAAAATGTTTTATGCTTGTATGCCTGACCAGCGGTATGACACTATCTGTTCAGGTACAACATGCCGAAAAATATTTCGTTTTAAATAATAAATAATCATGAAACACCAATTAATTTTTCTTTTACTAGGAATAAATTTATCAATTGCAGTTTGTGCCCAGCCGACACCTGCTCCCTTTGACAAACAAAAGATTACTGTGTATGCCGACTGGCTTAAAGACCCTATAAAAGCCCGTGCAGACATATACAAAACAAACGAAGGTCATCTTGTTTTCACCAACGGACTCGTGAGCCGCACGTTCACCCTTACTCCTAACGTAGCATCTGTTGGATTGGAAGAGTTACCAAGCAACACATCCTATCTGCGTTCTATCCGCCCCGAAGCCGAAATCACCATCGACGGACAATGCTTTGAGATAGGAGGACTCGTAGGACAACCCGTTCACAACTACCTGCTGAAAGAATGGATACCTGCTTTAAAAGCCAACCCAGCCGCCTTTCGGATGACAGACTATCGGATTGAACCGGTAAAAGAACGTTTCGCATGGCAAAAGCATCCAAAGTGGATGCCTAAAGATATGCCCTGGCCTATTCCTGGTAAAGAGTTAATTTTTACTTATCGTCTTGATGAGGAAGCCCTTCGCCTTCTTGCAGAACAAAGTAACCGCGATGACCAGCGCCCTACCATAGTTACAGATGACTTTAAAAAGTTATCGTCCGCATGGACATTGTTTCAATCGAAAGCTCATGACCGCAACTCTTTTGTCAATGAAGGGAAAGTAGGTGAAATCATGGCATTAACTAATACGGCAGTTTATGCAGAACGAGATTTCGATGCAAAAGCGAAAGTCGTTTTAGTCCGTATCACACCGGGTACAGACCGATCCAACAGTTGGGGGGCAGGTCTGGGATTAGTTCTGGATGATCGTACCGTCAAGGTTAATGTGCGTGGCGGAGAGCGTAAAGTAGGCTTTTTTGACGGACAAAACGAACACATCGGTTTCAACTTCGGCGAAGCACAGAGCATTTGGTTGCGCTGGGAGTTGAAGGAAGGAAGCCTTGAAGCAACTGCATCTGTAGATGGAACAAGCTGGCAACTGATAGGCCATTGTTCACTGAAACCGGGAGAACTTCCCCACAAGATACGTCTTGGAAAAATGGATGCGCAGGGAGGAAATGAAGACCATGCAGAATTAGGGAACGCAGGCCGGGGACGTGTAGACAATTTCCGCATGTTGGGCAGTTTACCCAGCCAGTCATCGCAATTATCGATAAACCGTCTTGCCTATCTGAAGCAGATTGACGTAAATGTACACTATGAACTTTATGACAATATGCCGGTCTTCTGTAAATGGATTACTATAGACAACCATTCAGACAAACCCATCACCGTCAACAGCTTTAAGAGCGAAATCCTAGCTGCCACGGAACCCGAAAGTGCTGTAGATATGCGACGCCAATGGCTATATCCCAACATTACCCTCGACACAGATTATAACTTCGGAGGAATGAGCGAGGAATACATCTATTCATCCAGTGTAGAATGGAAAGAAGACCCTTTGTATAAAACTCAGGTAAACTTTGAGTGTACCACTCCCTGCTTGCTTGAAGTCGCCCCCAAGATAGGTCCTGAACAAGTCATAGCTACAGGAGCACAATTCAGCAGTTTCCGCGTATGGGAATTATTGAACGACAGTTGGGACCGCGAACGCAAATCACTTGCCTATCGCCGCATGATGCGTTCCATCGCACCTTGGGTAACCGAAAATCCTATCCTGATGCACGTCCGCAGTTCCGATACCGAATCGGTTAAAAAAGCTATAGACCAATGCGCTGAAGTAGGATTTGAGATGGTCATTATGACCTTTTGGAGCGGATTTGAAGCAGAAGACGACTCTCCTGAAAATCTAGCCCGCATGACCGAATTAGCCAACTATGCCCGCAACAAAGGCATTGCCATTGGAGGATATTCATTGCTTGCCAGCCGCAGTATAGATAAGGAGAATGATGTACTGCTGCCTGAAGGCACACATGCCCGCTTCGGCAATTCACCGTGTGTGGAAAGTGCGTGGGGACAGGATTATTTTCGAAAACTCTATCAACTATTTGGTAGCACAGGACTCAATGTATTTGAGCATGACGGCTCTTATCCGGGAGACCTGTGTTATTCAGAGAAGCATCCCGGACATAAAGGTGTGAAGGATTCTCAATGGAACCAGTTCAAACGAGTGACGGATTTCTACAAATGGTGTCGCGCACGCGGCATCTATCTCAATGTGCCTGATCTCTATTTCCTCAACGGCAGTAACAAAGTAGGCATGGGTTATCGTGAGGGAAACTGGTCGCTTCCACGCGAACAGCAAGAAATTGTCGAACGGCAAAATATCTTTGACGGCACATGGAGCAAAACCCCTTCAATGGGCTGGATGTTCGTTCCTTTGGTAGAATATCAAGGAGGAGGCGAAGCTGCCACCATCGAGCCACTCAAAGACCATCTCGACCATTATGGACAACGCATGGCCAATCTTTTTGGTGCCGGAGTGCAAGCCTGCTATCGCGGACCACAACTCTACGACAGTCCAAAGACTAAAGAATTAGTGATGAACTGGGTAAATTTCTACAAGCGGCATCGCGATGTGTTGGACAGTGACATTATTCACATCCGCCGTCCTGACGGACGGGATTATGATGCTATTTTGCATGTCAACCCCCATGGTACGGAAAAAGGGCTACTCATGGTTTATAATCCCTTGAATGAACCTATCAAACGTGAAATTCGTGTCAATCTCTATTACACCGGAATTCAAGGAATGGCACAAGTATCGGAACAAGACGGCAACATTCGCCAGATGAAAGTAGCCCCCAACGGCGAACTGCTGTTGCCAATAGAAATTCCAGCCAAAAGCCAAACATGGTTCGTTTTTAAATAAGAATGACTATAACAATATGAAAAAGAAAATAATTTTACTAATAGCTTGCTGCTGTTGTTTACACGGCACTATAAAAGGACAGCATTCGGATGATTATCCTTTCCGCAATCCAGACCTGCCATTGGAACAGCGGGTAAACGATCTGATTTCCCGGCTCACACTGGAAGAGAAGGTACAGTTGATGAAGCATCAGTCACCTGCCATTGACCGTCTGGGCATTCCGGCATATAACTGGTGGAACGAAGCCTTGCACGGAGTGGCGCGCACACAAGAAAAAGTGACTGTCTTTCCACAGGCTATAGGGATGGCCGCCACCTTTGACACTGAAGCTTTGCAACGTATGGGTGACATTACTTCTACCGAAGGACGCGCACTGTTCAACGAAGATATAAAGGCTGGAAAAACGGGGACACAATACCGGGGTCTGACTTACTGGACACCTAATATAAATATCTTTCGCGATCCTCGCTGGGGACGCGGACAAGAAACTTATGGGGAAGATCCTTACTTGACGGCTCAAATGGGATCGGCCATTGTCCGTGGGTTGGAAGGTAACGATCCCTATTATTTAAAAGCCGTAGCTTGTGCCAAACATTATGCCGTACACAGCGGTCCGGAGTACAATCGCCATTCATTTGACGCCCGTCCTTCTTTCTATGATTTATGGGACACTTATCTACCTGCTTTCCGCACGCTTGTCACAAAAGCGAAAGTACATGGAGTGATGTGCGCTTATAACCGTTTGGATGGTCGTCCCTGTTGCGGAAACGATGACTTATTAAACAATATTCTGCGCAACCAATGGAAATTCGATGGTTATGTCACTTCAGACTGTTGGGCAGTAAGTGATTTTAAATCATTCCATAAAACCCATTCGAACGATGTTATTGCCGCTAGCGATGCCATGCTTGCCGGCACCGATCTGGAATGTGGTAACCTTTATCAACTTTTGGAACAAGGCGTAAAAAAAGGACTTCATTCCGAACGGGATATCAATGCATCCCTCACCCGGCTCTTTACTATATTATTCCGTATCGGTATGTTCGACCCTCAGGACCGGGTACCTTATTCCGATATTAGTCGCGAAGTCATCGAATGTGATGCTCACAAAGCTCATGCATTGCGTATGGCTCAAGAATCGATGGTATTACTGAAAAACGAACGTCATGTTCTTCCGCTGAAAATCTCGAAGCTAAAACGTATTGCCCTTATAGGCCCTAATGCTGATAATGAGCACACGCAATTAGCTAATTATTATGGTACTCCGAGTGAAATAGTAACTCCGTACAAAAGCCTGTTGCGTCGGTTCGGGGACCGTATAAAAATAGATTATATTCCCGGGGTCGGTCTGGTTGATAAATTAAAGAACGCCCCTTCCTTTACTGAAATTGCTGCACAGGCACGCAAGGCAGATGTGATTATCTTTGTCGGTGGCATCAGTGCCGACTACGAAGGTGAAGCGGGAGATGCAGGCGCGGGTGGCTACGCCGGGTTTGCGAGTGGTGACCGCACTACCATGGCTCTTCCCTCGGTACAAACAGAGCTGATGAAAGAATTGAAGAAAACCGGTCGTCCGTTAATCTTGGTCAATATGTCCGGATCTGTGATGAATTTTGAGTGGGAAAGCAATCATGTTGATGCCATCCTTCAGGCATGGTATGGTGGTCAAGCTGCTGGAGATGCGATTGTTGATGTTCTGTCAGGTGAATATAATCCCGCCGGACGCATGCCACTTACTACCTATAAAAAGGATTCGGATTTACCACCTTTTGAAGATTATTCAATGGCAAACCGCACCTACCGTTACTTCCGCGGTGATGTCCGCTATCCTTTTGGATATGGGTTAAGCTATACCACATTCTCTTATTCACCAATACAATGCGATTCATTGATACAGACCGGCACAAACATCCAAGTTCGTGTCACAATAACTAATACCGGTAAATATGACGGAGATGAAGTGGCCCAGCTTTATATTACTCATCCACAAAATGGGCAACAACCTATCCCTCTGTGTGCATTGAAAGGATTCCGGCGAATATTTCTTCAGGCAGGTGAGTCAAAGGAAGTGACATTCACCCTTACTCCCGAAGAATTGGCATTAACCGATATGCAGGGAAATGTGATCCAAAAACCCGGGGTAATGGAAATATTTGTGGGTGGAGGACAACCTAAACATGCTATTGGCAGCCACTTGCAAGTAAAGCAGAAAGGTGATGAGTACCAAATCTATTAAAAAAGAATGGGCGGCGTTTTTCTAATAAATTCGTCGTCCTTTCTTTTTATTGTCAGTCTTTTCCTTGAGAATCCAATTCATAAAACCATATTCCATTTTTAGAATAATGAAATCACTCCTTAGTTTCCAAATAAACCAGCTGCGTCTGTAAATACTCTTCCAGCCCATGTTTACCATCCGCGCCGCCGATACCAGATTTACGCCATCCAGCATGGAATCCCTGCATCGCCTCAAAATTCTCACGATTCACATAAGTTTCACCAAATTTCAACGCACGAATCAATTTGAATGTCATATCCAGATTCTGGGTATAAATAGAAGAAGTCAGCCCATATTCACAATCATTAGCCCAAGCAATGGCATCTTCCACCTCTGTAAACTCAACAACCGGAAGTACCGGTCCAAAAGTTTCTTCCTGAATAATATCCATCTTTTGGGTACAATTAATCAAAATCGTCGGTTCAAAGAAATATCCTTTAGTACCGATACGATGACCACCGCATAGCAACTCAGCTCCCTGCTCAATAGCTCTTTTCACTTTCTCTTCTACTGATTTCAGTGCATTGGCATCAATCAACGGACCCATATCGAGGTCTGTATACTGATTCGGATCACCCACTTTCACCTGCTTGAATCCTGCCAACAGTTTTTCAAGGAAAGCCTCTTTTATATTAGAATGTACATACACGCGCTCACAGCAATTACATACCTGTCCTGTATTAATAACACGCGAAGCAATAATGGATTTTACAGCTAAATCCAAATCTGCATCCGGCATTACAATACCGGGAGCCTTCCCTCCCAATTCCAAAGAAACCTTTGTCACATTGGTAGAAGCGGCTGCCATAGTCTGTATTCCAGCCTCCACACTTCCAGTCAGACTAACCATACCTACTTTGGGGTTAGCAGCCAATTCATGTCCAATCACCGAACCACGACCGTTCACCAGATTGAATACACCTTTAGGCAACCCAACTTCATCTACAATCTGTGCGAAAACATACGCGTTTTCCGGTGTCAGCTGACTCGGCTTTACCACAATTGTATTTCCCGTCAACAGAGCAGGAGCGGCCTTACGGGCAATCAAGAAAAAAGGAAAATTCCAAGGCAGGATGCCTGTTGTCACCCCAATAGGTTTCTTAAAGACAAATATATTTTCGTGAGGACGGTCACTAAGAATGATTTCCCCTTCATAGCGACGGGCCCATCCGGCCATATAATCAAGGTAATCAGCCGTAAATAACACCTCTACATTAGCTAATCCTCTTGTTTTTCCACCCTCCCGGATAATAATATCAGTCAATTCCTGTTCCCGCTTGCGGATACCTTGTGCAATCCGAGTTAAATAGCCGGCACGTTCAATAGAGGTAAGACTCTCCCAAGAAAGCTGTGCCTTCACGGCAGCATTTATAGCAGCACGTGCATCTTCCGGTGTGCCATCAGGCATTTTAGATATCACTTCTTCCGTAGAAGGGTTCAATACATCAATCCACTTATCGGATTGGTTTTCGATGAATCGCCCATCGATGTACATCTTTAGTTCTTTCATGGCCTTAAATGTAAAATGAGTACTTATTTCTTTCAATCTGAAATATTCAAGCAGCATTTTACAAATACATCGTTATTTATAAAGCCCCAAAATGTATTTTTGTTCATTAACATGGAAATTTATACACTTTAATTGAACTTTATGAATCATATTTATAATTATTCCTCCATCAACTGCCACAAAAGCTATCTCCTTCTTATCACTAAAACATCACTTATTATATTGTGTAGGCAATACCCCAAACAGTTTCTTGAATGATTTTGTGAAATAACTAGGCGTATTAAAACCAACCTGATCAGCTATCTCAGCAATGGTAAGCCCTCCTTCTTTCAATAATTCGGCAGCTTTACGAAGACGTACATTCTTCACGAAATCAGAAGGCGAGCTTCCGGTGATAGATGTAATCTTACGATAAAGAGTAGCACGACTCATGCACATATCCCTACTTAAATCTTCTATGGAATATTCAGGATTACTAAGGTTCTTCTCAACCATATCCAATGCCTTCCTTATTAATTGCTCATCAGATGCTGAAATAGAATTCGCTTCTACTTTTCCTTCTTCCGACAATGGATCTATCTCATGCCTTTGCTCCGGATTTTGTTCCAGTGGCAGAACAGTCTGTGCAACAATGGACTCCCGTAATTTCATATACATCCGGCCCAATCCCCAAGCTACCGATAAAACAACAAGCACATAAAACAAATACGCCCAACCTGTTTCATACCAAGCAGGCAGACACTGGATCATGACCGTTAATGTACTCTTACTCCACAGCCCATTCTCATCTGTAGCACGGACTTCCAGTTCAAATTCCCCCTTTGACAAATCTGACAATCCGATACTATTTTCCCCTGCCGGCAAGGCCACCCAATTATCGTTTCTTTGTTTATAACGATAAGCATATCTTACCTTATCCGTATTCAAATGGTCAAAAGTAGAAAAAAACAATTTCACATTTCTCTCATGAGGAGACAGGCTTATTTTCTCTTGATTACCCACCCCGATTTCAGAGGTGTTATTCATTTCGGCGGATGTCAAACGCACCATTGGCTCAGATACTCTTCTTTTTTTCTTGTTATAGTGAGGAAAGGTCACAATTCCACCTCGTCCACCCACACTCATTTCTCCCCGATGGCCTTTATACAATGACTGGAAATCTTCCAGATTTATCCAAGAATCAGCACAAGACATCATATTAAAGGTATGTGTTCCGGGATGACAGACCATTACCCGCTGTGATGTAAGAATCCAAAGATTCCCATCGTCATCCGACTTTATATCCAACACAGCATCCCCTGTCAATCCACAATCTTTTGTCCGGGAAATAAAATTATTCGTATCCGAAGAATAACTATACACATTGCCCTGTTTAGTACCCACCCAAAGATTGTTGTCCGGTGCGACAGTCAATACCGAATAATTTTCTCCTGTATCCTTTATTTGCAACCGGCTTTCTCCGGAAATTCTCCACAACCCTCTACTTTCAGTTGCAAAATAAACAACTCCTTCATTAGACGAAACGATAGCATTTATAAAACCAACATCATCACAAACTGTAGTCAATCGGCCTTCCTCCAAGCTATACCGGAATAAATGGTAAGTAGTCCCTATCCAAAGATTCCCACGACGGTCATCATGCAAAGCACGGATACGCTCACCTTGTTTAATGGGTATGGTACATACGATGGATTCAAAAAGCCGGTTCTCCTTATACCGAATTAAAATTACCGAATGATCCCTTACCATATAGATTCCCTCTCTATCCGATGGCCTCTCAAAGAAAAAAGAAAGCTCCCTGTCATTCTTAACAACAGACATACGCTCTCTCTGGGGATCATAAGCATACAGTCCCAATTTCTTTTGCCTGATCCAATAATAATTTTTCTCTTGAGAAAACTGCATAGGAGATGCGATTACCCCCAGATTTTGCTTTACCCCTTCCATAGACAAAGGAAGCACTTCATTGGGTAGAAAAGAAATAATGAAAGAAGAAGGATAATAACCTGTCACCCATAAATTTCCGGATTGATCGGAAAGAATCTTTGTGAGGATTTTCCTGTCAGCTGATAATAAACGGGAGAGATCCACCTTATCCAAGGATGCATCGGCCGTTATTTTATAGGCATATAAGTTATCTGCCGCAGTCACCCACAAATATCCCTTAACAGAATCTTGTATGATATGATGAAGCTTTCGGGTATCGGAGTTAGAAGACGCATTATCCACTGTTTGCAATCCAAACATTTTGTCCGTATCCTGTGCCTTGGGGTCAAAACGTACAATTCCTTTTCCCCAAGTAGTAACCCAATAATACGGAGTGTTATGATCTTCCGTCATGCTTGTGGGATACTCATCATAGGGCCAAGGATATGAAATAAAAGAGTCCTTTACCTTATCATAGCAAAAAAGCCCGCCTTTTGCTTGAGTTACCCAAACAGTCTGTTTCTTATCCTCATAAATAGAATTGACGGTATTCTCCCGTCCTTTCCATTTAAGAATGTATTTTCCAGTTCTTTCCCCTGACTCATTGTATCGAAACAAATGCCTGTTAGTCGAAATCCAGATCGTACCATCAGACGTCGCTGTCATTGTAGTTATAGTCCAGCTCTTTATCGTTTCATCAGCAAGCGCCCTTATCTCATAATCTGTTTTTGACAAAATATAGGCGCCACGCTTCGTTCCAAACCATATTTTCCCTTCACCGTCTTCAGTAATACACGTCACACTGTTGTTTTCCAAGATTCCCGGGTTCTTGAAATCAGAACGGAATACTTTCACCGTATATCCATCATCACGGCACAAGCCTCCCCCTTCAGTGCCATACCACATATATCCTTCCGAATCCTGGAAAATACAAAGCAATTCTTTGGTCGGCAACTGTTCCGAATTAGGAAGGTTTCTTACTATCATATCAAATGCTTTGACCGGAACGGCATTTATCCGCACAGTCAATAACAAAATAATGATTGGTAATACTATCCTTCCTATGTTTTTCATATTCTTCACGCAAGTACTCCTGTTGAAAACAAACGAATACAAAGCTAGGAAGAAATTCAAGAACTTGCAACTTGTCGGTTTAATCAAAAAGAAAATGGTTACAATACTTCGGCATCTTTTTACCAAAATTTTAAAATTAAACACTAGGACCGACTAAAGCTGGTTCAATAATACTAAAAAGGTTATTGACTACCCTAAAAGAAAATGAAGAAAAAGTTAGCAATAAACCTTCGATAAAAACAAAATTATCCTGTTAATTCTTTCCCTTATATGCTATGAGCTTGCCTTATATGCAATCGCCCTCCACCGTCAGACCAAATGGCAAAAAGGGAAAGTTGCCATAGATATGAAATTCACGGACAAACACCCCTATGCTGTCCGACCGGAAGGAAACTTTCAACTGCAAAGTATCTCCCGGAGCAGCATGAAACTTGGAGTATCTCGTTTCCGGACAATCCCAAGAAGAAACAATGCAATAAATATGTAAACTGTCACTTCCATGTTTTTATAGATAAAAACGCCACCACCAAAAAAGTCGAACAAACAAATCGCCAAGCAATCTTTTTCATTTATTTCTCCTTATACGATTCCCCCTGAAAAATCCTTCAAAAGCTTCAGCCCTCCCGCAAACCCTTTGCAGGAGGGCGTTCCGGCTGAAGGATCACACCGGGAAAAAGTTTCAGGCCGCGGAAGAATCCTTCAGCTTCACCAGCCGGTACACATTGCCATACTCGGTATGAACACGCTGTATCCCTAATGCAACCATCATCCTGCCCAACCGGTTCGGAGTCACCCCACGCATGGCCGCCGGATAATGTTTCTGCAAATAATTGAACAAATCCGTCGTGGTATAGGGCTTGGACAACTCCCCTTCCTGCGGCATCCGGAAACAACGCAAAAACAATTCCTGTTCGGCAGGCATTTTATAAAAATTCCGGTTGCTGTGCTGTATCTCCTTTTCTTCCTCTTCCGAGAACCAGTAACGCTCTCCTCCGGCCAGCTCCGCTTTCAGCTGGGCGAACAGCTGCGCATGATCGGGCGGTGTGCAGTCAATCTTGCCGTCCACTTCCGCACAAAGGAAACGGCGGCTTCCTGTGGGATCAGTCAGCAGGTCCGTCATATTGGACGTACCGATGAAAGAGGCGATACGGGGCAGATGACTGAATGCCGGACGATGTGCCCTGCGGAAAGTCAGTGTGGTCATCTGCATCAGATTCTTCAAGGCAGGCATCTGCCCGGCACGGTACTTGTCGAACTCATCCATATTGATCAGTCCGAAAAGCGAAAGTTTCTGTTCACATCCACTCTCGCTCGTCAGGTCGAACTTGTCTATATAATAAGGTGTAAGTTCCTTGGGCATCAAAATCTTGCAAAAAGAAGACTTGCGCTTCCCCTGCTCACGACTCACCAACATAGGCGCCACCGCATTGGCGCAATCCTGTGCCTGCCCCAGCCATTGGGCGGCAACACCCAGCATCCAACGGTGAAACCCTTTTACCCACATCGGCTTACGCGATATACGCACAGCCAGCGAAGTAACACGATCCACCCCGTCCCATTGAGGCAAGTGGCTCATATAATGCAGAAAAGGATGATAGTTTTCCACCTTTCTGGAATGGAGCAGACGGCTCACATCCTTATCCCAGCAGTTGATGCCACCGGAACGCGCCTCCAGGCAGAATGTATTCAAATCACGTTGAGCCACCATGGCATACTCTTCATCCGGCACCTCTTTCCCACGATACTCCGTCTGTTCAGTGAGAAGATTGTAACGGAAATCATAGCGTATGGTCAAGAAGCGTTGCAAGGCATCCAGCATATTCTCCGGCTTCTTGCGCCCCGATTTGCCAAAAGCCGCCTTTTCATCGATAGTTTCTGCCATACCAGCTGTTTCGACAGCCGCTGGAAGAACAATATCATCCACCGTTTCCGTAGCCATTGAAGGCAACACCCCTTCCGCATTTTCGGTTTGCCCCACCGACTGCCCGGTAACCGGAGCCGTGCTTTTTCCCACGCATCTCCTCATTTTCATACTCTTTTTGCACCAACTCAGTAAATTTTCCACTAATTTTTTCATCCTTTTTCATTATTTGGGGTTGTGTAATATCACAAAGATAACACTCAAAATGCCCTTTTACAAGCATTTACCCCACACTACCGCAAAAAAGTGACTAAGCGAAAATAACTGGGAAATTATTCGTTTTTATCAAGACTATTTCATACTTTTGCACCGTCAAGTTAATCGTTTCACTATAATGATGAAGTTTCATCACCTAAGTGATACAACTTCATCACTCAAGTGATATTATTTCATCACTAAAGTGAAACGATTAACTTGAAAGGAAGTTGCAGCAAACTCTTCCGTACAAGAAAGCATAAACAACCGGATAAAAACAAATAAGCGAATGGCTATCAAATTTGAATTTTATGAATCACCCAATACGATAGGTACGCGCAAGAAGCGCTATCACGCCCGTGTAGTAAACTGGCAGCGCATCAACACCGACTATCTGGCGCGGGAAATACAGTACGGCTCCTCGCTCACCGTGGCGGACATCAAGGCAACCATTATCTCGCTCAGCGAGAAACTGGCCTACTACTTGAAGGACGGTGCCCGGGTACATATCGAAGGGATAGGATATTTCCATATATCGCTTACCTGCCCCGAGACACGGACACCAAGCTCCACACGTGCCAACAAGGTGAAATTCAAATCGGTGACATTCCGTGCGGACAAATACCTGAAACATCAATTGAGCGACGTCAAGACCGAGCGTTCGAAATACAAGCCGCACTCCATGCCGGTAACCAAAGAGAGTATAGACGAAGCACTGACGGAATACTTCCTGACAAACAGCGTGCTGACACGCCGGAAGTTTGAATCGTTATGCGGACTGACACGAGCTACCGCGGGACGTTATATCGCTCAGTTGGCGAAAGATAAAAAACTGCGCAATATCTCCATTCCGCGCAACCCCATCTATGAGCCGATGCCGGGATTCTACGGAAAAGAGAAATTGCCCGAACCGGAGAACGAAACGGAAAACGTATCGGCAACAAACGACACGGACCTGACAATAAAGTAAATATACAACGAAACAATATAATAGAAAACTTCTACAAACGAAGCTCAAACCATAAAGAGCTGAAACTTCTACACTAGGCTGAAGGAATTCCGGGAGGAAATCCTTCAGCCGCTTTTCTTTATTAACGGGCGTTTGCGAAGAGGCTGAAGGATTTGAAGGAAAAAACAAGGGAAACTCAGGAAGAGGTACTTTTCAGCCCACCAGCCATACCAGCATAGGCAAGTAATCCTTTAAGGAAACACGAAGCAGCTTCAATGCCTGCTGGATGCGGTAAGCCACCGTCTGTGGCGACACATCCAGCACTTCAGCAATTTCTTTATAACTCAGTTCCTTAAAGCGATGCATCACAAAGGCTTCCCGATAACTGTCGGGAAGAGCAGCCATCGCCTCCTTTATTTTCCGGTCCAATTCCTCAAAACGACCATAGTCCACTTCACACAATGCCGCCTGTGTCCGCTCATAAAAGGCAGCTTCCGCCTTGGTTTTCACCTGTTCCCGCGTCAAGTGGTTCAAGACCCTCCGATAAGTCATTTTGAACAAATACTGATTCAATGAAGACTCGATTATCAAATCCCCACGATTCTCCCACAGCCATAACATCACCTCCTGAACAATCTCTTCGGCATCTTCCAGCGACACCAAGCGGTGAGCATAGGCACACAGCATAGGATAGTACCTTCTGAATAAATGGTCAAAAGAATTACCATCCCCCTGTCGGAGAGCATTAAACAAAGACAAGTCTTCCACGGTATGATTCATAGTATAATAACTGTTTTCCTTGTGTACAAAGATAGTTGTTTTTATCGGAAAAAACTTTTTTTTAAAAAAAAGCATTTTTCGTTTAGATACCTTTCATTCTCGCTTGTCTTAATAATATAAAGGAAAACATTAAAGTATAATTCATGGAAAACCATACCGATATAGAAACTTTGTTGACCAAGTATTTCGAAGGAAACACCACTCCGCCGGAGAACGAACAGATAGAAGCCTGGCTGAATGCCGATGAGGAGCATTTGCGTATAGCCAAGCAGCTGAATACGCTCTATCTAGCTGTAGACACACAGCACATCACAAAGAAGATAGATACGGAAAAGGCATTAGACAAGGTAAAAAGCAGAACAAAAGTTAGAAACCTGTCCTGGTGGGGATGGACACAACGCATTGCGGCCATCCTGTCCGTTCCCCTCCTGATAGGTGTATTGGCTCTGTATCCGGACAGACAGCAGCCGGTAGTCACCGCTCAGATGGTGGAAATAAAAACCAATGCGGGCATGACTACCTCCGTCCTGTTACCGGACAGCACGGTAGTTCACCTCAATTCGGAATCCTCCCTCCGCTATCCCACCTTTTTTGCCGGCGATGTGCGCCAAGTGGAATTAAACGGTGAAGCTTATTTCGATGTGACCCAACACCCCCGGAAACGATTCATCGTTTCCACCCCTCACCATTCGCAGGTGGAAGTGTACGGAACAAGTTTTAATGTGGAAGCATACGGTAATGAAACTCCCATTTCCACCACGCTTATCGAAGGCAGCGTAGGGTTTATTTATAAGAATAGCAAAGGAAAATTTCAAAAGAGTATGCTCTCCCCCAGACAGAAGCTGGTTTATTCCCCACAAACCGGAGATATCAAGTGCTACGCTACCTCGGGCGAATCGGAGATTTCATGGAAAGACGGCAAGCTTATCTTTAATGACACTCCGTTGGATGAAGTGCTGCACATGCTTGGAAAGCGGTTCAATGTGGAATTCGTATTGTCCAACAAGGGGCTGAAAGGCTGTTCGTTCACAGGAACATTCACCCATCAGCGTCTGGAGCGTATTATGGAATATTTCCGGATTTCTTCCCACATACGCTGGCGTTACATTGACAGTGCAGATATAAAGACGGAAAAGCTGAAAATAGAAGTGTACTAATATACGTTTAACCCTTAATTTAAATACTAGAAAAATGAACAGACAACAGGCTCCCTAAACAAAAACATACGGGAGGATATTGGCGTATCACCCCGTATGAAAAAATCATCTTTCCATGCTTGTTTGGCGACAAGCAAAGACAACATTTTATTCACTTTATCTCAATTACAAAATTATGAAAATTTATTTTAGCGTCCAATTATTATGGATGATAAAGTCGTGTAGGTTAATCTTAAATAAAACTCCATTACCTATGAAACTGAGTGTACTCTTTTTAATCTGTTCGCTAAGTATGACTTATGCGGCAGAGTCGTATGCGCAAAAGACCATGATCAGTCTTGAAGTGCGTAATGAAACAGTTGGCACTGTGTTGGAAAAGCTGAAAAAAGAATCGGGGTTTGATTTCTTCTTCAACAATAAACACGTAGATCTGAAACGTATTGTATCAGTCTCGGCGAACAACAATAATATATTCAAGATACTAGACCAGATTTTCGCAGGAACGAATGTGAAGTATTCGGTGCTTGAAAAGAAAATCATTCTTTCTACTGAGATTGTGCAAGGAATACAGCAAGAACAAAATAAGGTGACAGGTATTGTGAAAGATGCGAATGGCGAACCGATAATCGGTGCCAATGTCATCGTAAAAGGCCAGTCAACTGGTACAATCACAGATATAGACGGGCGGTTCGTTCTGGATACTCCCAAAGATGCCGTTTTACAGATTACTTATATCGGGTATGTTTCTCAAGAAGTGAAAGTTTCTGGAAAGAAAGAACTTAATGTTGTATTAAAGGAAGATACTGAAACTTTGGAAGAGGTAGTAGTCGTAGGATATGGCGTACAAAAAAAGGCCAACCTGACAGGAGCAGTAAGCAGTGTAAAAATGGATGAAATATTGGGTGATCGTCCTGTCACTTCGGTTAGTAATGTACTGATGGGAGCAATGCCGGGACTGCAGGTAACAGGCACATCAGGCCAACCCGGTGCTGAAATGTCTTTCAATATCCGTGGAGTGAACAGCATCAATGAAGGTGCCCCGCTTGTATTAGTTGACAATGTAGAGATGGACATAAATATGCTGGATCCTAATGATATTGAATCTATCTCTGTATTAAAAGATGCCGCATCTTCGGCTATTTACGGTGCACGCGCTGCATTCGGAGTTATCCTAGTTACCACTAAAAAGGGAATGAAAGACACTCGCTTCTCTATCAACTACTCTAATAACTTCTCATTCAGTAAGCCCAGTAATTTACCCCATAAAGCAACTCCGTTACAAACAGTACAAGCTTATAAAGATATGGGAACAGTATCATATCAGACAGGACAAAATGTAGATACCTGGTTAGAGTTATTGAAAGAATATAATACTAATTCAAGCAATTATCCTGACGGTTATGCCGTAGTAGACGGACTTCGATACAGTTTACAAGAAACAGATCTCTTAAACGACATGATGGAAACAGGTTTTCAACAAACACATAACATTTCTGTTGGAGGAGGTAATAAATCAATATCTTACAGAATGTCAGCCGGTATGGTGAATCAAAATGGAATTCTTGTTACAGACAAAGACTCATACAAACGTTATAATATATCATCTTACATCCGCTCCGACATTCATTCCTGGATTACTCCAGAGTTAGACATCAAATATGCGAATTCACATTCAGAACTTCCCTATACTTCAGCTTCTTATGGTATTTGGGGAGCAGCAGTAGCCTTTCCATCTTATTTTCCATTAGGTAATATGGAACTGGATGGTGAAATCTTGCCTATCAATACTCCTCATAATTTCATCAATCTGTCAGCACCTAAAGAAAATGACAGAAACGATTTACGCATCTTTGGCAAGCTGACTATTACTCCGTTCAAAGATCTGAAAATAATCGGTGAATATACATTTAATAGAAAGACCAGAGAAATCACAACTTTCGATAAGAAATTTGCTTATGCTCACGGAGCTAACTTCCGCAAAGAACAGTCTGTTTCAAATTCGAAATATGAAATAGAAAATCGGGCAACCAATTATAATGCTTTTAATGTATATGCCAATTACAACAAAACATTAGGCCAACATGACATTGGAATTATGGCTGGTTTCAATCAGGAAAGCAATTCCTATAAGATGATGAAAGCGTCACGCACAGATATGATTAACGAAGATTTACCCTCATTATCACAAGCTACAGGAGATTATAAAAACAGTGATGAATTTGAAGAATACCATGTCAGAGGATTATTCTATAGGATAAATTACTCTTATGCCGGTAAATATTTACTCGAAACAAACGGGCGTTATGATGGTTCTTCGAAATTCCCTAAAGAAAATCGTTTCGGCTTCTTTCCTTCTGTTTCCGTAGGATGGCGTGTCAGTGAAGAGCAATTTATGGAATGGAGTAAAGTTTTTCTTTCTAACTTAAAATTGAGAGGTTCTTATGGTAATATCGGTAATCAAAGTATAGAACCTTATGCTTTTATTCCTGGCATGGATTCTCCATTGGCTAATTGGGTTGTAAACGGACAAGCTACTACAACATTGGCTCCTCCAGCCCTAGTCAGCAATAGTTTCACTTGGGAAAAAGTTAGTACCTTGGATTTCGGTTTTGACCTAGGACTGTTTAATAACCGCCTAAATGTTGTATTTGATTGGTACCAACGGGATACAAAAGGAATGTTAGCTCCAGGTATGGAACTTCCAGGAGTATTGGGTGCCAAAGCCCCATTACAAAACTCTGCCGACTTACGCGCCAAAGGTTGGGAAATATCCTTGGATTGGAATGACCGTATCGGCAATGTGCAATATTATTTAGGTTTTAACCTATATGACTCGCGTACGAAAATCACAAAATACGACAATGAGGTAGGCTTACTAGGAAAAGATTCGGATGACAATCTGATTTACCGGAAAGGAATGGAATTAGGTGAAATATGGGGGTATACTACAGACCGCTTATATACTACCGAAGATTTTGACAGTCAAGGAAAGTTAAAAAACAATATTCCCAAAGTGGAAGGTTATAATCCTAATCCGGGAGATATACTTTATGTGGATTTTGATGGGAATGGTATCATAAACAATGGTAAAAACACATCAAACGAACCAGGCGACACTCGTATTATCGGTAATGATACTCGCAGATATCAATACGGAATTCGTGGTGGTGCAACATGGAAAGGTATTTCACTGTCATTTATTTTACAAGGAGTCGGCAAACGGGATCTTTGGCTCATGAACGAGCTATTCTATCCACATTACGATGCTTACTCAACTTTGTTTGACTCTCAATTGAATTACTGGACTCCAGAACATACAAACAGTTATTTCCCACGTTTATATGAAAAGGCAGAAGGAAACACTAAAGCCAATCAAAAACCACAAACCCGTTTTTTGCAAAATGGAGCATATTTGAGCATACGCAATATCAGTTTATCATATACCTTCCCCATAAAACTGATCAAGCCACTGGGTATTACTAACTTATCAGTATTTTTTAGTGGAGAGAACCTCTTTACATTTGATCATCTGCCCAAAGGGATAGATGCTGAACGTGTAGTAACAGACAATTTGGGACAACGTGGATTTACTTATCCTTATATGCGTCAATTCTCATTTGGTATTAATTTAAGTTTATAATAAAAGCTGACATTATGAAAAAATATATAGTAGCAGCAGGACTCTTCCTGTTGATGAACTCTTGTTTAAATAATGATTTTATGGAGGTATATCCTAAAGATCAACAAACGGAATTAACCTCTTTCCGATCATATGAAAACTTCAAGACTTACTCTTGGGGACTGTATAACGTCTTTTTCGGCTATGCATATAAAACAGGACAAACTGATGAAATCTTTAAAGGAGATTATGAAGCTGACAATATGATCAAGCATGTCTCAGGCAATGAAAGCCAATGGGCGTATCAAAAAGCTAAGGTACCTGCATCCTCTGATTCATGGGATTATGAATACATCCGCCGGGTAAATTTAATGTTGGACAATATAGCCCAATCATCCATGAATGATGCAGAAAAAGCACACTGGAGAAGTGTTGGATATTTTTTTCGCGCTTATAAATATTTTAAAATGTTGTCTCTATATGGAGACTTACCATGGGTAGAACATACCTTATCAGAAGACAGCGAGGAACTATATTTCCCTAGAGACCCACGGGATGTTGTGGCCCAAAATATTCTGAATAACTTGAAATACGCAGAAGAACATATCAAAGTAGACGGAGATGGCAATAATACAATCAATCGAGCTGTAGTACAATCATTAATCTCCCGTTTTTGTTTGTTTGAAGGGACATGGAGAAAATATCATGCCCTACCAAATGCCACAACCTATTTAGAAGAATGTACACGGGCTTCCAAGGAAGTCATGAATAAATATACTACCCTACACCCCAACTATGAAGAACTTTTCAACTCAGAGTCTTTAGCTGGCATCAATGGAATTATTCTATACAAAGAGTATGCTACCAGCCAGCTATGCCATGGACTCACACGTATGGTAAGAACCGGCGAGTCACAAATAGAAGCAACCAAAGATGCCGTGGACAGTTATTTGTGCAGTGACGGACATCCTATCAAAAACAGTACCACATACGGAGGTGACAAAGATGTGTATGCACAGTTCCGCAACAGAGATTATCGTCTATATCACACAGTATGTCCTCCCTATATGGTAAGTCTAGCAAGTGCCTCTACTACTCAATGGAAGTTCACAGATAATCCCTCTGAACGCGAGTATATTGACTTGATGGCAACAATTTCTAAAGAAACTTATCACCGGTTGCCGACATCTAATTTCAAAGGTTTTATAACCAAAGGGCAACCCCATTTTAAAAATGTCAATTGGGGACAGGGATGGAATGCCAGCCAAATGGGTTTCTGGGTATGGAAATACTATAATACCCATACCGATGCCAGCACTGCCAATGGAGTTTGTACTACAGACGCTCCCCTATTCAGACTCGGCGAGATACTGTTGAATTATGCCGAAGCAATGTATGAACTAGGGCTATTCGATCAATCTATAGCAGATAAAACTATTAACAAACTGAGGAAACGTGCTCACGTGGCCGACATGGTCTTGACAGATATTACCACAGATTTTGATCCTGAAAGAGATCAAGATGTAAATCCTTTACTATGGGAAATCCGCCGTGAACGCCGCGTTGAATTAATGGGTGAAGGAACTCGTCTGGACGATTTACGCCGATGGAAAAAAGGACATTATGTAAACAAACAACCTACTGGAGTCTATTTAAAAGATGCAAGTGAATTTAATGTAAAAGTTATGAATGGTCCATCCAACAATGAAGGATATGTATATTATTTCGAGAAACCCATAGGGTGGTTGGAACATTACTATCTAAATCCAATTCCTCTAAATCAATTGGCACTCAATCCTGCTCTCGAACAAAATCCTGGATGGGAAAACAATAAATAAAATTATGCAGTTAAAATACACTTTGTTTTCAAGCATTTCAATGCTTGCCTTCTCTTCTCTGTCTGTATTTTCACAGACAGAGAAAATGAACGTTCTATTCTTGATGGCAGACGATATGCGCCCTGAGTTAGGATGCTATGGGGTAAAAGAAGTAAAGACCCCCAATATTGACCGTTTTGCCGCCAGCGGGTTATTATTTCAGAACGCTTACTGCAATATCCCAGTAAGTGGAGCTTCACGCGCCAGCTTATTAACAGGAGTGTATCCACACTATCCAGATCGTTTTGTCAACTATTCCGCTTATGCCAGCAAAGATTGCCCGACCGCAATTCCGATATCAAGATGGTTTACATCACATGGCTATTACACAATCTCAAACGGCAAGGTTTTCCACCATCTTTCAGATCATGCTAATTCATGGAGTGAACCCCCTTACCGTAAACATCCCGACGGATATGATGTATATTGGGCAGAATACAATAAATGGGAATTATGGATGAATGAAGCCTCCGCACGAACTATCAATCCCAAAACAATGCGTGGACCTTTCTGTGAGTGGGCTGAAGTACCTGACACCGCTTATGATGACGGAAAACTGGCATTAAAAGCCATTGCAGACTTAAAACGTTTAAAAGAACAAGGAAAACCTTTCTTTATGGCATGTGGATTTTGGAAACCACATTTACCTTTTAATGCCCCTAAAAAATATTGGGATTTATATGACCGAGAGAAAATTCCAGTTGCTAACAATCGTTTTCGTCCTAAAGATCTACCGAATGAGGTTAAAAACTCTACAGAAATCTACGCTTACGCACGTACCACCACAGCAGATGATATTTCTTTTCAGAAAGAAGCCAAACATGGATATTATGCTTGTCTGAGTTATGTTGATGCACAAATAGGGAAAGTATTGGACGCTCTGGATGAATTAGGTTTAGCAAATAATACCATCGTTGTATTACTGGGAGACCATGGCTGGCATCTAGGGGAACATAACTTTCTCGGTAAGCATAATTTAATGGATCGTTCTACTCACGTTCCTTTAATTGTACGTGTTCCCGGATTGAAAAAAGGAAAGACTAAGTCCATGGTAGAATTCGTAGATTTATATCCGACACTATGTGAACTTTGTCATTTGCCCATACCAAAGAATCAATTAGATGGCACTAGTTTTGTTCCTATTTTAACAAATTTAAAAGCAAAAATAAAAGACCAAGTATATATCCAATGGGAAGGAGGGGACAATGCTGTTAGCAATAGATACAACTATGCGGAATGGAAACAAAAAGAAAAGATTCATTCTCGAATGTTGTTCGACCATCACATAGATCCAGAAGAAAATAAGAACAGGGTCAACGAACGAAAGTATAGAAGCGAAATTAATAAGCTCTCTTCATTTTTAAAGGCTAAAAAAGAAACTTTAATGAAATCACAATGAAAAAACTTTCCGGTTTACCTGCTCTAACCATCGAGATCGGATTATAACTGAAAGCAATTTGACGATTGTTTTTTAGGGACATTCAGTAAATCCTATAAAAAATACCATGGCATATGAAGATGATAGAGTATAATCACTTCATATGCCATTTTTATTGTCATTTTTCTGTCTATTCTCATATACTCTTATTGGGCAAGACATGAAGTTCCGGAAGAAGTCTGCTGACCTCTTCTGATTCTTTCAATAAACTCATATCATGCAGCTTTCCCCGTTCTATTCCTAATCTTGTCAATCATCAGTATGGCATTTGCCGTATGTATTCCGAAGAAAATCCACAGGATTTCCGTCTTCCTCTTCCTTGCCTTTATCCTTGCGAGCGAGTAATGTTGCTTTTGAGTGCCGAAGCTTCCTTCAAGTCGAGTGGCCCTTTCTTTTGAGAGTTCGCTTCTAAGCACCTTCCTCAAAGGCTCATCTTTTGCCGCCCTCCCCTTGAGCACAAAAGATGTGGATATTCCATATTTTGTACAGAAAAAAATAGGGAACCACTATCTATTGTTGATGGCTGAAGGAGGATCGGATTATAACCATGCTGTTACCGCCCTCACTGCTAAATCCCTCTGGGGACCGTATGTACCTTGTACCATCAATCCCGTATTGACACACCGCCATCTTGGCAAGGACTACCCTGTGCAGTCTCTCGGACATGCCGATCTGGTACAGACACCGACCGGAGATTGGTATGCTGTGTTTCTCGGTAAACGAATTGTGGAAGGAGGACTGGTGCCTTTAGGACGCGAAACCTTTCTTTGTGAGGTGAGTTTTCAAAACGGTGAACCTATCTTCAATCCCGGCATTGGTGTTATCGGAAACCGATTGAAACGTCCACTTTTACCATGGACGCCGGTGTCGAAGACAGATAAACAGAATGATTTTGAAAGCTCTGCTTTATCACCGGAATGGGCTACAATGCGTATCCCTGAACAACCTTTCCATCATTTTGCCGATGGCAACTTTTTTTTGTCTCTCCGACCTGAGATGGCAGACAGTCTGGTATGTCCCTCCATGCTTCTGCGCCGTGTACATTCCCATAATTTTTCTGCCACCACAACAATGAGTTTCTCCACCCGTCGGGCGAACGAATGGGCGGGCTTGGTTCTGTATCGTACAGCTAAAGGCTATTATTCATTACTGAAAGGAAAGAATGAAATCCGTTTGACAATCGATAAATAAAGCATCATACCAATGGTTTGAATATAAAGAAGAATAATTGTAAGTTTAATCCCCTCTTCCCATAATTTCCAAGATATTTTTAGTATCTAACTCTAAAATCAACCGGAAGTTATGGGAATATGTCTGATAATTTATCAATATTAATTAAATCCGTTCCTTGCAACTATATTTAGAATACAGAAATTCGAATCGCACTTTTGCCCAGTTTGCATCCACTTATTCGTTTCTTTTTTGTACTTTAGCCTAAGCTTATCTTACATAAAGTGACAGATAAGTACAACGATAAATAATTGTTTATACCATGTATATACCACCATTTACCATATCAACCAACGCTATCAACTTGATTGCAGAAATATCTGCACAGATTGAGCGATACGCCATTCGTTTAGAGCAAAGCGATGGGCTGAGATTGCGAAAAGCCAATCGAGTAAGAACAATCCATAGTTCATTGGCCATTGAAGGGAACATGCTGTCGGAAGACGAAGTGAAAGACATTATTGATGGTAAAACGGTTATGGCACCTTTGCGGCAGATTCAAGAGGTTAAAAACGCTATAAAGACCTATGAGCTTTACGAAAAATTAAATCCGTTTGATGTAAATGACTTGTTAAAGGCACACGGTACAATGATGATGGCACTGACCGACGATGCCGGCAAATTCCGCCGTGGTGGAGTCGGTGTTTTCTCAGAAGAAAGATTGGTACACATGGCTCCTCCTGCCGATCGCGTTCCTTTTTTGATAGATGATTTATTCGAGTGGCTCAAACAGGCCAAAGACCATTTACTCATTCGCAGTTGTGTGTTCCATTATGAATTTGAATTTATTCATCCATTCAGTGATGGTAATGGGCGTATGGGCCGTCTTTGGCAATCACTAATTTTAGGCAGACTGCATCCGCTTTTTGAATATCTGCCCGTAGAAAATATGGTCTATGCCAATCAAGAAGCTTATTATAATGCAATACAGCACAGCACTGCAACAGCTGATTCAGGACCTTTCATTGAATTTATGCTTCAAGAGATTTTAAACACCCTCAAGAAACATCAAGGCAGTCTTATATCTCAGCACAATGTGATGGAAGTTCGGGATAAAGTTCGGGATAAGTTCGGGATAAGTTCGGAACAAATCATTGAACAAATCCAGCGTAATCCGGCTGTCACCCTTGATGAAATCGCAGCTGCACTCTCCGTCACCCGTCGCTCGATTGAAAAGAAAATCAAGGAACTGCGTGATGCCGGTTACATAAGACGCGAAGGAAGCAATAAATCGGGACGTTGGATAGTGAATGATGATGTCTAATGTTTGGATACGACATTCATCAAGCCACAAAGATACTTGTTATCAGTCGCCCATCAAAAGCCAGGATTCATAAAACCATTGACTAAGTTTATCAAAAGAATTATATTCCTTTTAGCCTGTTTAAATTTTCATCAGCGTTGTCATTCTGAAATGAAAACAAAAATTTAAACAGGCTTTAAAAACGATCATGTCACTTTCCGTGCACAGCCATATACGCCTTCACCTGTTCACTAATCTGTTTCATCCCTTTCACCGAAGGATGGCCGCTCATCTTATCAAGCTCTTTCAATTCGATGCAATCGATCTGATAATGTTTGCAAATTGTTCTGACTGATTCAGTTATCTCGTTTCCCAAACCATCATTCAACAAAAAATAAATCTCCACATTAGGATAGTAATCAATCATTGTATCCAGCATATAAGCCATGGCAGGGCGGAAAGAATACAAATCTTTTTTAGACCAATCCGCATACTGATACTCTCCTAAAGGTGATTTCGCCCAATAATCATTAGTCGCGCCAAAAATAAAAATAATATCAGGACAGCCCAACGCCTTCATCCGGGTGATGAAAGAACGGTCGCTATAATCCTCCGAACGGTAACCGGTATGGCAAATAGTAGCACCGGAAAACGAATTATTCACACAAAGACGGTAGTTGTTCTCCTTAATAAACTGATGCCACCAGGTATTACGTACAGAAACCATATCCGTCTTCCGTCCTTCAGGAGGCGTCTTCAGATACCATACAAAATTAGTATCGGGCTGAACATAGCCTTCGAAAGTGGAATAAGAATCCCCCAGAATAGAAACGGATTTCAAACCTTGAGCAATGCCCGGATGACAGAACAACGTGCAAAACAGCAGAGTTATAATATACTTTTTCATAGGTATTTGATTATTTCGCCTTCAAATATACAGCATATTTTGGTTTAACTCCTATAAAAACAACCTTTTTCTTCCCTTTACAGACAAACAAGAAGACATCGAACCGCTTTATAAAAATAAGAACAAATCCAATGGTTACAAATTCGATCTATAAACGTCATTACCTATAAGAGCCGCAAAATGAAGGCCATTTAACTTTTAAAAGACTAAGTATGACAAGAAACGCTTTTTGGGGACTGTGTATCGGGATATGTATGGCAAGCACACAAAGTGTCGCTCAAAAGATAGAAAATACAAATATCCAAACTGATAATCAAAAAAACTATACCCCACCCCATATCAATGAAATTACCAATGGGGAATCTTTATATACTGTCCGAAGCGACACAAGTCTTCATAACATCAGAACAATACAAGCAAACTCGAATCCGGAAGTATTGGATAAACTGACAGCAGAACTGAAACCGGCTATTCCCTATTTAAATGAAGTCGGTGCACAAGCCATGCCCCGGAATATCGTTCCGATCAAGAATCCCTATTTCAATATGCCTCAACTGAAGCGTCCCGTTTTCCCCGATTTCATCGTCAATATGAAAGACAAAGGAATGACAGAAGATGCCCCTATTACGGATGTAGTGAACCGGACGATTGCCGAAGTCAGCAACCAAGGAGGAGGAACAGTCGTCATTCCTGAGGGAAAATGGAAATCGGCCCGTATTGTACTGAAAAGTAATGTCAATCTGCATTTAGCCAAAGGAGCCGAAATAGAGTTTGCCGGTCGCGCGGAAGATTATCTGCCGGCGGTTTTCACACGCCATGAAGGGATAGAAATAATGGGGCCGGCCGCCTTTATTTACGCCAATGGGGAAAACAACATCGCCATTACGGGAGAAGGAACCATTTACGGACCACCTATGGATGCTGAAATCAGAAAACGTCCTAACGGTGCTTCAGTGGTAGAAAAAGATGTTCCGTGGGACATGCCTATAGAACAACGTATCTATGACGGTATGGAAGGCAGGACTTTCTATCGTCCTAAAACAATCTCTCCCATCAACTGTACCAATGTATTAATAGAAGGGATCACGATGGAACGAAGTACCTTGTGGAATGTGGTACCCATTTATTGCGAGAATGTAATTATAAGAGGCATTACCGTCAACTCTACCAAGGTGCCCAGCGGAGACGGCATTGACATAGAATCCTGTAAAAACGTACTGATTGAATACTGCACGTTGAACTGTGGTGATGATTGCTTTACCCTGAAAGCCGGCAGAGCAGAAGACGGATTACGTGTAGGCAAGCCTACAGAAAATGTAGTTATCCGCTACTCGCTGGCCCAGCATGGACATGGCGGGATAACTTGTGGTAGTGAAACAGCCGGAGTGATCAAGAATCTGTATGTACACGATTGTGTATTCGACGGAACCCGTACCGGCATCCGTTTCAAGACACGACGCAACCGTGGAGGAGGCAGTGACAACACGTACTATGAGAGACTGCGCATGATCAATGTAGGAAAAGCCTTTACCTGGGATTTGTTGGGCAGTGCTTATTATATGGGCGAACTGGCCGCACGCTATCCGGCAAGAAAAGTAAACCGGCTGACGCCTGATGTAAAGAATATCCTGATCAAAGATTTCATTGTAGAATCAGCCGACCAGTTCTTTACCGCCAATGGTATTCCCGAAATACCTTTCAACCAGGTAGTGGTGGAAAATGGAGAGATCAAATGCAGGAAATTAATCGGTGCCCTGAATGATGCCGCCGGATTTACGATGCGGAAGCTGACGATAGAATCGCAGCACAATGACATTCACATATTGGATGGAAAAGACATCTTGTTCGAGGATATACATTTCAAACTCCCCGCCGGAGAGATCATGGTGAATGTGGAAGGGGAAAGATCCGGAAACATTGTTTTCAAGAACATCAATGCCAATCAGGAAAAGGTTGAGTATAAAAAGGAATCTCCCATGAGGATAGAAATAAAGTAACTAAATATCGGTCTGATTTGGAACGCAAATGACGCAAATGACACAAATTTAACCTTTCGGTAGGTTTCGCCTCTATGTAGTGAGGGGGCTTTATTTGTGTCATTCGCGTCATTTGCGTTCCAATCTTTCTCCTAAATAATCACACTTATCACACCCACTTCCGCAACTATAATCCCCTAGAATTGTATCATTTTTCATCATAATGTATGATTTTCCATTGTAAGGCGGGTTATCCCGCCTTATTTTTGTATCATGAAAACAGTATTCAATGGTATTATGAAAAACAAATGGACCAAACTGGCGGCTTTAGCAATAGCTGCCCTGTGGAGTGGACCAACCGTGCAGGCACAAGCTCCGCACCCCGAACGTATCTATTTATCGGGAACCAGTATTGACAACACCAAGACTTGGGAGTTCTTTTGTTCGGGAGGACAAAACAGTGGGAAATGGAAAAAGATCGAAGTACCTTGCAACTGGGAACTGCAAGGATTCGGAGAATATACTTACGGTCGTTGGTATACTATAAAAGGTGAAAGGCCAAGCGACGAAACGGGTATTTACCGATATAAATTTGAATCTCCGGCAACAACTCCCGGTGAGCGGATAAAAATATTCTTTGACGGAGTGATGACCGACACGGAAGTTTTCATCAATGGAAAACCCGCAGGCGAAATGCACCAGGGAGGATTCTACCGCTTCAGTTATGATATCACCGATTTATTGAAGCCCGGCAAAAAGAACCTGCTTGAAGTAAAGATAGCCAAAGAATCAGCCAACAAATCCATCAATGCAGCCGAACGTAAAGCCGACTGGTGGCTGTATGGTGGTATTTACAGACCCGTATGGCTGGAAGTTGTCCCGGCAGTCCACATGCGACATTTTGTTCTGAACGCCGATCAGCATGGAAAATTGCAAGCGGCAATAGAAATGGAAGGGGATGCCAAAGGATATGAATTGTCTGTTTCCGTCCGTTCATTAAAGGATGGAAAAGAAATGTACACTCAAGGACACAAACCTACCGTTTCTCATCAGATTAAGGATTCGAACAAGGAACAGTTGGTGGAAGGAAACTGGATGAATATCCAGCCTTGGTCTACAGAGGACCCCAATCTGTACGTAGCCAGACTGGAACTGAAAGACCCCGAAGGGAAAACGGTGCAAAGCCGTGAAACGCGGATAGGTTTCCGCACCATTGAGTTCTTTCCACAAGACGGAGTTTATCTGAATGGAACCAAACTAGTGGTGAAAGGTGTCAACCGCCATTCTTTTTCCGTAGATGGAGGTCGTGCTACCAGTGCGGCTATGAGCCGTCAGGATGCCTTGCTGGTAAAAGAAATGAATATGAATGCGGTCCGTTCACATTATCCGCCTGATGAACATTTCCTGGATATGTGTGATTCATTAGGAATTGTCTATATGGACGAACTGGCAGGATGGCAAAACGGATACGATTCAAAAGTAGGTCCTAAATTAGTCAAAGAAATGATAGAACGCGATGTAAACCATCCTTCCATCATTATTTGGAGTAATGGCAACGAAGGAGGATGGAATTATAATCTGGATCCTTTATTCGCCAAATACGATAAATTACAGAAACGCCACATGGTACACCCTTGGGCCGATTTCAATGATCTGGACACCCACCATTATCCCACTTATCTGACCGGAGTGGCACGTTTTACCAACGGCTATAAAGTATTTATGCCTACCGAATTCATGCATGCCATGTACGATCAGGGAGGCGGTGCCGGACTACGTGACTTTTGGGATCGTTGGTGCACGAACCCCATGTTTGCCGGAGGCTTTATCTGGGTATTCTGTGACGAAGCCCCCAAACGTTCTGATAAAGGAGGCATATTGGATTCTGATAAATCCAATGCTCCTGACGGGGTAGTTGGTCCGCGTAGAGAAAAAGAAGGAAGTTACTATGCTATCCGCGCACAATGGTCGCCCATCCAGTTAAAACCCCTGCTGATTACCGACCACTTTGACGGCAGTTTCCTGGTTACTAATGAATATACGTATACTAACCTGGACAAATGTCACATGACTTACAAAATACGTACTTGCGAAACACCTTTGAAAAATGCCATGGAAAGCGGTAAAGTTATCGCAGAAGGCCATGTACAACTGCCTGCCATCACACCGGGTGAAACCGGAAAAGCCCGCTTCACTCTTCCTGCTTCTTTCCGGGAAGGTGATGTACTGGAGTTAGAGGCATTTGACAAAGAGGGGAAAAGTATCTGTAACTGGACCTATCCTATCCGGCTGGTCAAACAATACTTTGACCATAAAATGGCGCAGACTCCGATGACCCCGGAAGCGGTACAACCGGCCACCGCCACTCAAACCGCTACCTCCATCGAACTGAAAAGCGACCGTGTAACCGTCACTTTTGACCCGGCTACCGGCATGATCAGCCGTATCACATCAGGAGGAACAGAAGTTCCATTCAAAGACGGTCCTGTGGCAGTGGGCATGAAAATGCGCTACGAGCCAACATTGAGTTATGTCCGCAACAGCAACGAGGGGGCTGTTTACTGTGCCAAATACAAAGGTGCCGCCGACTCCATCGTATGGCGTCTTACGGACAAAGGATTACTCTATATGGATGCCATTCTGCTGAACCGGGCTTCCGGCGGAGGTGGATTCGATGATGCTTTCATGGACTCCAAAGTATTCAATCTCGGTCTGACTTTCTCTTATCCTGAAAAGAATTGCTCCGGCATGAAATGGATGGGCCGTGGTCCGTACCGTGTCTGGAAAAACCGGATTCCGGGAACAAACTATGGAGTATGGCACAAAGAGTACAACAATACCATCACCGGAGAAAGTTTTGAAAATCTGGTTTATCCGGAATTTAAAGGATATCATGCCAATATGTATTGGGCCACTTTGGAAAGTAACACGACACCGTTCACCGTTTATTCCCGGAATGACGGTATCTTCTTCCATGTGTTCACTCCCGAAGAACCGAAAGGACGCGTAAAAGACACCATGCCCAAATTCCCTGATGGAGATATATCCTTCCTGCTGGACATCCCGGCTATTTGCTCCTTTAAACCCATAGAGCAACAAGGACCGAACAGCCAGCCGGGTAATATCCGTATCAAATCGGGGGATGAAGGGTTACATCTGAATTTGATGTTTGATTTCCGACAATAAACAAGTGAATAGTAGTTAGTGATTAATTTAATAGCAGAATCATGAAATTAATAACTTTTGTATGTGCCGCCTTTCTATGCCTTCCGTCTTTGGCACAAGAAAAATTTCCGGACGGCACGCCTGTATCCGATTGGTTTAAGGACAGTAAGATAGTAGATATAAACACATTAGGCAAGAAATACATTCTGACAGATTACGGTGTCATCAATGACAGCACCCTGTTACAAACAGAGAAAATCCAATCTGCCATTGATGCTGCCGCACAAAATGGCGGCGGAGTTATCGTCATTCCCAAAGGAACCTATTTAAGCGGAGCGCTGTTCTTCAAACCCAAAACACACCTGCATCTGGAGGAAGGAGCTGTGTTGAAGGGAAGTGATGATATCAGCAACTTCCCCATCATAGATACCCGCATGGAAGGGCAAAGCTTGAAATATTTCGCGGCGTTGGTCAATGCCGACAGAGTGGACGGTTTTACGTTATCCGGAAAAGGCACGATTGACGGTAACGGATTAAGATACTGGAAATCATTCTGGCTTCGTCGAAAAGTCAATCCCCAATGTACCAATATGGATGAATTACGTCCCCGGCTGGTTCATATCTCCCATAGCAATAACGTCCAACTCTCAGGAGTACGCCTCATCAACTCTCCCTTTTGGACTACCCATCTTTATAAATGCAATCACATAAAATTACTGAACCTCTATATTTTCTCACCGGAGAAACCGGTAAAGGCTCCAAGTACGGATGCCATTGATATTGATGTATGCAGCAATGTACTGGTGAAGAACTGCTATATGTCTGTCAATGATGACGCCATAGCCTTAAAAGGCGGCAAAGGTCCCTGGGCAGACCAAGACCCGAACAATGGAGGAAATTCCAACATCATCATCGAAGATTGTACCTACGGCTTCTGCCACGGAGCCCTCACTTGTGGAAGCGAATCCATCCACAATCGCAATATTATCTTGCGACGCATCCACATCACCAATGCCAATCGTTTGTTATGGTTAAAGATGCGGCCGGACACTCCTCAACAATATGAATATATTCTGGTGGAGGATATCACCGGAGATGCAGACCATTTTCTGTATATCAAGCCTTGGACACAATTCTTCGACCTGAAAGACAGAAAAGACATTCCCGTTTCTTACTCAAACCATGTGACAATGAGAAACATTGATTTTAAATGCGATAATTTCTTCAGCGTAGAAAAGTCTGATCAATATCAACTTACTAACTTTACATTCGAAAACCTGAACATTAAAGCTAAAAACGGGGAATGCGACAAAGAAATGATTGACAATTTCATTTGGAAAAAGGTAAGTATAAATAATATAAAATAAGATCAGCAGTTGAATAAATCAAATTCAACAATATCTAATCACGAGCCACGGCTGGCACTATCCAAACGTGGCTCCTGTTTTTTCAACATGAAATTCACAAGATCCCGGTGTATTCCACATATATCCGGCATTCGTTTCTTTACTTAATAGTTCAATAACTCTTCCAGGCATCAGCCTCTTTGGCATTACGGGCTTTTGCACGCATTTTCTTACTGAAAATGATTCCCAGCAGCTTATCGGCATCAAACGTAGCACTGATACCCGCCCCCACCATCAAAGCGCTAGGAGTAAATTTGCCTGCCGGCGCAGGTTCCAAACGAGGATCATAGCCTGCCAACAACTCTTTGTTGATAGGAATCTCTACATAAATTTGTTCCTCTTCCGGAGTTTCAAACGGTCCGTACGGCAATAACCTGATATACCCTCTACCATCTATTGTATCCATTTGAGAGATATAATAACGAGGAAGTTCCGTTTCAAACTTCATGTTTTTTTTAGGGAAGGGAGTTGATTTCATTTTCCACTTTTCGGGATTGAACAATCTGTCAATCTCTTTCTGTGTTTCATCATCTATCACAATTTCTACTTGACCGCTCAATAGTTGCTGCAAACGCAAAGAGTCCTGTTTGGTCAACTGCTTGGTCTCATTCGTTCTCTGGGCAAATGACAACACCGAGAAACAAAGACATAACAAAAGGAAGAATATACGTTTCATAGCTATCTATTTTTAGTAACTTCCTAAAGATACGCAAAAGTAACGTATGTTCATCCTTTTCAAGTCTTTTTCTTTCGTTCTTTTTTTCGTTAATTCTGGTAATAAACTCGTTTTACCCTATTAGACACACTGGTCAATATCTCGTATGGAATAGTTTCCAGAATCTCTGACAGGACAGTGACCGGTAAATCATCTCCGAAAATGATAGCTTTATCCCCTTCCTTACAATCAATATCCGTCACATCAATCATGCATACATCCATACAGATATTACCCACGTATGGCGCTTTCTGCCCATTCACCAAACAGTAGGCATGTCCATTTCCCAAACGTCGGTTCAGCCCGTCGGCATAGCCGATAGGAATAGCGGCAATGCGGGAATCCCTTTCCAAATGTCCTTTACGACTATACCCCACTGTTTCCTCCTTAGGAACCTCATGAATCTGAAGAATAGTGGTTTTTAATGTACTTACATTATGGATGATCTGATTGGTAAACGGATCAATTCCATAAAGACCGATTCCCAAACGCACCATATCGAACTGGGCACCCGGATAACGTTCTATCCCGGCTGTATTACAGATATGACGCAATATCTTATGCTGAAAAGCCTCCTGCAAACATTCAGAAGCAGCTTCAAACATTTCTATCTGTCTGCGCGTAAACGAATCAAACTGAGCCCCGTCACTGCCTACCAAATGGGAGAATACAGAACGTGGAATAACAGCTGTCTGTTTCTTCAGACGGTCTATCAGTTCCGGAATCTCTTCGGGTGCAAAACCCAAACGGTGCATTCCCGTATCCAATTTAATATGAATGGGGAAATTCGTTACCCCTTCTTTTTCGGCAGCTTTAATCAGTTCATTCAATAAATGGAAACTGTAAACCTCGGGTTCCAATTTATAATCAAACATGGTCTTGAATGCTGTCAACTCAGGATTCATAATCATAATGGAACAGGTAATTCCCGCTTTCCTCAGATCCGAACCTTCATCAGCCACAGCTACTGCCAAGTAATCCACACGATGATCTTGCAGTGTCTTAGCTATCTCGTATGAACCGGCACCGTATGCAGAAGCCTTCACCATACATACCATTTTTGTTTCCGGTTTCAGTTTGCTGCGATAATAATTCAAGTTATCAACCAAAGCATTCAAATTGATCTCCAAAATGGTTTCATGCACTTTCAGTTCCAAACGATCTGAAATCCGGTCAAAATGAAAAGCCCGCGAACCTTTTACCAAAATCACCTCATTACGCAGCCCAGCCAGCAAATCCGACTCCAACAGTTCTTCTGTAGTACGGAAAAAATACTTTTCTATCTCAAAACGGGCAGCAGCAGTCCGAATTTCCTCTCCTACCCCGATAATCTTCTCTACTCCCCGGCTATGTACCAATTCGGCTACCTGACGATAAAGCAGTTTGCCGCTCTGTCCTGTTTCAAGCATATCCGAGAGGATAAGTGTCCGTTTTTTTCCTTTATCATCAGAACGACGCGACATAAAGTCAAGAGCAATATCCAAAGAAGCCAAATCCGAATTATAACTATCATTGATCAACACACAGCCATTCTTGCCCTCTTTTACCTCCAGACGCATAGCAATCTGTTCCAAACGCGCCATGCGCTCGGTTATTTGTTCAGGGGAAACCATCATATACAAAGCCACAGCCAGACAATGCAGCGAATTCTCAATAGAAGCGTCATCTATAAAAGGAATACTAAATTCATTCGGCATCCCCAGATAACGGTATTTAATAGTGGTAACATGTTCTCCTTTTTGAATAGACTCAATAAACAACGGACGTTCATTGTCCTTTTTCGACCAAGCAATCTCACGCGAGGTAAAAAGAGATTTTGCCACACACGAACTGATCAGTTCGTTATCGCCATCATAAATGATGACGTCACAGTCTTTGAACAAAGTAAGCTTCTCCATACATTTATCCTGTAAAGAGAAAAAGTTCTCTTGGTGCGCACCACCAATATTAGTCAAAATCCCTACAGTAGGTTTAATGATAGTCTGCAACGCCTCCATTTCCCCCATTTCGGAAATACCCGCTTCAAAAATAGCCAACTCAGTGCGTTCATTCATCAACCATACCGAAAGTGGCACACCTATCTGTGAATTATAGCTACGTGGCGAACGGGTTACCACACGGTCCGGGCTCAGCAATTGATACAACCATTCCTTCACAATGGTTTTTCCATTGCTGCCTGTAATTCCTATAACCGGAATCTGAAACTGCTCCCGATGCTTTTCCGCCAATTTCTGTAATCCTTTCAGAGGATTGGCCAACTGCAGGAAATTCGCATCTTGAAAAGATTTCATATCAGCCGGCAATTCGCCCACTACAAAATTACGGACTCCACGTTCATACAATTCCGGAAGATATTTATGCCCGTCATTCCGTTTGGTTTTTAAAGCAAAAAATAATGTTTCTTCCGGAAAGCACAATGAACGGCTATCAGTTAAAATCCAATCAATCTGTGCACTACGGTCCCCAAACCGCTTTGCTCCCAGAACTTTTTCTATATTTTCAATCGAGCTTGACATTGTTCTAATTCTTTTTGAAGGTCAAAATACGGGAACTTTTCTTTAAGTCGCTCTATCTTTAACACTATTTGAGTTAAAAATTTGCGATATGTTTCAGATTGGGCATTAAACGGTTTGTGAGCTAAAGCCTTCCGGATATCCTCCCACTCTTTCATTATTCTATCCGTTTCTTTACTAAAATAACATTCTGTAAAACATTCCCATAAATAAGATACAGCAACAGGAGAAGGATGCAACATGTCATCTGCATAAAAACGATAATCACGAAGTTCATCCATCATGATTTCATAAGAAGGGAAATAGTAACAATCAGACCAGCGGCGGCATAATTCATCCACCGCAAGAAGCAAAGTGGACTTACTTATCTGATTACCATGCATACCATCTTTGCTATGCCGTATGGGGCTGACAGTGAAAAGTATCTTCAAGAACGGATTTACTTTTCTCAATTCCACCAACACACATTCCCATTCAGTGACAATTTCCTCTACCGTAAGAAGTTGTCGGGTAAAAAGGCTGTCGGGCTGTTTGTGGCAATTTCCTACCACCATGGTCCTTTCCTTCAGCCAATAAGCAAATGCAGTCCCCCAAGTAATAACCAGCCAATCAAGCTGAGGAAGTCCGGCTGAAGCCTGTTCCAGCCGCGTATTTATAGAAGACAAACAAGATGCTGCCGTAGAGGCTGAAAAAACGCTATGATGCATCCAACTGTGCCAACAGCCTCCGGCATAGAACAAATCCTCCTCCGTATATGTTTGATGGGATAGAATTTGCCAAAGAGCTTCCACTATGGATAAAGGATTATAGAGGATTCCAAAAGGATTTACATCACAACGGAACTTATTTGCCAACAACAAATTTCCGATGTTTTCTGCAAAACAAGAACCAAATAGCATGATTCGGTCCGAATGCCGGATTTCTGTTTCCCTTTTAGGTAATTCTACTTGCGTTCTGAAATTCATACGATAAGGAAAGCTTTTAAAATTTAAGGGCAAATGTAATCATAATACACATATTTATGCTATTTTTGCACGATATTTATCATATCATAGGAATGGAACAGGATAATTTATATAACTTACTGCAAAGCATAGATACTCCGGATGATTTGCGCCATTTAAGCGCAGACAAACTGCCCGAAGTGTGTAAAGAGCTAAGGCAAAAGATTATAGATGAGCTCTCATGTAATCCGGGGCATTTCGGTTCCAGTTTGGGCGTAATAGAACTGACCGTCGCCTTACATTATGTATTCAACACACCCTATGACCGCATTGTATGGGATGTAGGGCATCAAGCTTACGGGCATAAAATTTTAACCGGACGCCGGGATGCGTTCTGTACCAACCGTAAACTGAATGGCATACGTCCTTTTCCTTCTCCATCCGAAAGTGAATATGATACATTTACTTGCGGGCATGCGTCAAATTCTATTTCCGCAGCTTTAGGTATGGCTGTAGCAGCCAAAAAGCACGGAGAGAATAACCGGCATGTCGTTGCTGTAATTGGTGACGGTTCCATGAGTGGAGGGCTGGCTTTCGAAGGGCTGAACAATGCCTCGGCAACTCCTAATAACCTTCTGATTATCCTGAATGACAACAACATGGCTATAGACCGTAGTGTAGGAGGCATGAAACAATATCTGTTGAACCTGCAAATGTCTGAAGGATACAACCGGATACGCTATAAAATATCACAAATGTTCCATCGATGGGGTATCCTGAACGAAGAACGCCGGAAAAGCCTGATACGATTTAACAACAGCCTGAAATCCATGCTGGTACAACAGCAAAACGTATTTGAAGGCATGAATATCCGTTATTTCGGGCCTATTGATGGACACGATGTCAACAATTTGGCACGTGTATTAAAAGAGATTAAAGATATGCAAGGACCTAAACTGCTCCATATACATACCACCAAAGGAAAAGGTTTCGGTCCGGCAGAAAAAGCTGCCACCATCTGGCATGCTCCGGGCATATTCGACAAGGAAACCGGAGAGCGTATCGTTGTCGATACCAAAGGAATGCCCCCTTTGTTTCAGGATGTTTTTGGAAATACCCTATTGGAACTGGCCCAAACAAATGATAAAATCGTAGGAGTCACTCCCGCAATGCCCTCAGGGTGCTCTATGAACATATTAATGAAAGCCATGCCCGAAAGAGGTTTTGATGTGGGAATTGCCGAAGGACATGCCGTTACCTTTTCAGGAGGAATGGCAAAAGATGGTCTATTGCCTTTCTGCAATATCTATTCGTCTTTCATGCAACGTGCCTATGACAATGTGATTCACGATATAGCGATACAAAAACTCAATGTAGTATTGTGCCTGGACCGCGCTGGATTGGTAGGAGAAGACGGTCCTACTCATCACGGAGCATTCGATCTGGCTTATATGAGACCGATACCCAATCTCATTGTGGCCTCCCCTTACAACGAACATGAACTGCGTTGTTTGATGTATACCGCCCAGCTACCTGACAAAGGTCCTTTTGTCATCCGTTATCCACGTGGAAGAGGTTCATTGGTAGACTGGAAATGTCCAATGCAAGAGATTGAGATAGGAAAAGGAAGAAAATTGAAAGAAGGAAAAGACATAGCGGTCATTACGCTGGGGCCCATTGGCGTTCAAGCAGAAAAGGCTATCACACATGCCGAACAGGAAACAGGAAAAAGCATTGCTCACTATGATTTGCGTTTCTTAAAGCCGTTAGATGAAAGTATGTTACACGAAATAGGCAAGAGATTCAAGCAAGTGGTCACCGTTGAAGACGGTGTGCTAAAAGGTGGAATGGGCAGTGCCATACTGGAATTTATGGCAGACAATGAGTATAATCCGCAAATAAAACGTATCGGACTACCGGATCAATTTGTCCAGCATGGTTCAGTAAAAGAACTATATCATATTTGCGGCATGGACGAAGAAGGTATTTACAAAGTTTTGATATCATTCTAAGAGAGACGAACAATGAAAATCATTATTGCAGGAGCAGGAGCAGTAGGCACCCATCTGGCGAAATTATTATCGGATGAAAAGCAAGACATCATTTTGATGGATGAAAACGAAGAAAAGTTGAGCAAACTTGATTCCAACTTCGATTTAATGACTGTCAATGCATCCCCCACCTCCATTTCCGGCCTTAAGAATGCAGGAGTGGCAGGCGCGGATTTATTTATCGGGGTCATGCCGGAAGAAAGCCGCAATATGACGGCCTGTATGTTGGCTACCAATATGGGGGCAAAAAAGACTGTAGCCCGGATTGACAATTACGAATATTTACTTCCTAAACATAAAGAATTCTTTTCCCAACTAGGAGTACACTCACTGATTTATCCGGAAATGCTGGCCGCCAAAGATATAGTAGATGCCATCAAAATGAGCTGGATACGCCAATGGTGGGAATTTTGCGGTGGTGCATTGGTCTTGATAGGTACCAAAATGCGCGAAACGGCAGAAATTCTGAACGTTCCTCTTCATGAACTGGGAGGACGTAATATTCCATTCCACATTGTAGCTATCAAACGGGGAAATGAAACAATCATCCCCCGGGGAGATGATGTTATCAAACTGCATGATATTGTTTATTTCACAACAACAAAGAAATACATTCCCTATATCCGCAAGATTACAGGAAAAGAAAATTATCCCGATGTACGCAATGTAATGATTATGGGCGGCAGCCGCATAGCTGTTCGCACCACACAATATGTACCGGATTACATGCAGGTCAAGATTATTGAAAATGACATCAACAGATGTAACCGGCTGACCGAAGTGGTAGATGACAAAGTAATGATTATCAACGGAGATGGACGGGATATGGATCTGCTCATGGAAGAAGGGTTAAAAAACACGGAAGCATTTGTCGCTCTGACGGACAATTCTGAAACAAACATTCTGGCTTGTCTTGCCGCCAAACGTATGGGAGTAACCAAAACTGTGGCAGAAGTAGAAAATATCGATTATATCAGCATGGCAGAAAGCCTGGATATCGGTACGGTTATCAATAAAAAAATGATTGCCGCCAGCCATATCTATCAAATGATGCTGGATGCAGATGTTTCCAACGTAAAATGTCTGACTTTTGCCAATGCTGATGTAGCCGAATTTACGGTTAAAAACGGTTCACGTATAACCAAATGCGCTGTCAAAGATGCCGGCCTTCCCAAAGGTGCCACCATTGGCGGACTGATTCGCAACGGTGAAGGGATACTGGTGACAGGTAATACCGTCATCCAACCTAACGACCATGTCGTAGTATTCTGTCTAGGTATGATGATTAAGAAAATAGAAAAATTCTTCAATTGATGATAAATGCAAAAATGATAGCCCGGATTATGGGGGCGTTATTCTTCATCGAAGCGGGGTTTCTTATTCTATGCTCGTTTCTCGCTGTCTATTATAATGAATCAGATATTTCAGCTTTCCTATATTCTGCCGCAATAACAGCCGGAGCAGGTAGCATAGCCGCTTTAGCAGGGAAAAATGCAGAAAAGAGAATCAGCCGCCGCGATGGATACGTTATTGTAACCCTTGCCTGGGTATTTTTTTCTTTATTCGGTATGCTTCCATTCTATCTAAGCGGATATATTCCCACTATAACGGATGCTTTTTTTGAAACCATGTCAGGATTCACCACCACCGGAGCAAGTATTTTGGACAATATAGAGTCATTGCCACACGGGCTTTTGTTCTGGCGAAGTATGACACAATGGATCGGAGGATTAGGAATTGTCTTTTTTACTATTGCCGTATTACCGATTTTCGGAGTAGGCAGTGTACAATTATTTGCAGCGGAAGCCACCGGTCCCACCCATGATAAAGTACATCCGCGTATTGGAGTTACGGCCAAATGGATTTGGACTATCTATTTGGGGCTGACCATTACAGAGATTATCCTGCTGGTTGCTGGAGGCATGAACTTTTTCGACAGTGTATGTCATTCTCTGACTACTACCGCCACAGGAGGATATTCAACCAAACAAAATAGCATTGCCGCCTTCAACTCTCCTTACATAGAATATATAATTACGCTATTCATGTTTTTGGCAGGTATCAATTTCACCTTACTATATCTACTGTTCTTAAAAGGAAATTTCAAACGCTTATTCCAAAATACAGAACTCCACTGGTATTTGGGAACTGTGGGATTTTTTACCCTTTTCACTACCGTCACTCTTATTTTCACCAGTCCGTTCAGTATTGAAGAATCTTTCCGTAAAGCCATATTTCAGGTTGTTTCCTTACAAACCACTACCGGATTCATTTCTGCAGATTATATGACCTGGGTACCTGTACTTTGGACATTAATGTGCATCATCATGCTGTTTGGAGCTTGTGCCGGATCCACCACAGGAGGAATAAAATGTATACGCATAGCCATTATGAGCCGTGTTTCTAAAAATGAATTCAAACATATCATTCATCCCAATGCTATACTTCCTGTACGTATCAACCGCCAAGTTATTTCATCAACAACCAAGTCTGCAGTACTTGCATTCATTTTTCTATATATGGCTATTATTTTTATTGGATGGCTGGTTCTTATGCTGTTTGGAGTAGGGTTTGAAGAAGCTTATAGCGTAGTCATTTCCAGTTTGGGCAATGTAGGACCAGGTATTGGAAAATGCGGCCCTTCCTATTCATGGAGCGGGTTGCCGGATGCAGCAAAATGGATAAGTGCAATATTGATGCTGATAGGGCGTTTGGAATTATTTACCGTACTTCTGCTCTTCATGCCGAGTTTTTGGAAAAAGCATTGACATTTACGTCCTATAACCATTTTTATACATAAATAATTCAAAAAATCTCAATGAAGCTTCAAATATTGGCTATCTTTGCACCCTCATTTAAAGGGTAACAAGATGAATAATATGTTGAGATACATTGTATATATCCTATTATTTCTACTGTTTACGATAACAGTAGGTCAGGATTATCATACGGTTGAGACAACAGATTTACCCCCACAGACCTCTTGTTACCAGCAACAACAAGACCCCTGCAAAAGAACAGTGGACTTCCTGTTTACCAATAATTTTGCAGATATGCCACAAATAGCCATATCACTTGACAACCCTTCCACATCAAAGTTCAAATGTATAGTCCGCATTTTAGCAGCATTGAACGAACTAAAAAAGCAGGAGCTACAAACAAACCATATAGTTTGCCACACTTTTCATTCGCTTTACACTGATGCAGTAGATTATTATATCTATGCACTCCGGCGGATCATCATTTAATTTTTAATCTTTTTTCAGCATTTTGCTGAGTAGAAATCCTTATAACAAACGTCTTATAAGGAAAATTTTTCTATCCGTTTGTCTAATCAAAAAAAGTTTAGATATGTATTTTACATTATTAGTTGTCGTTATCCTGACGGCAATCGCATTAGTTGCCGTAGCATTGGGAATTGCCCGTGCCATTTCTCCCCGTTCATACAACTCACAAAAGGGAGAAGCTTACGAATGTGGTATTCCTACGCGGGGACGGTCGTGGATGCAATTCAAAGTAGGTTATTATCTATTTGCTATCCTCTTCCTGATGTTCGATGTGGAAACAGTATTTTTATTTCCCTGGGCTGTAGTGGTACAAGACCTAGGAGTGTACGGTCTGTTTAGCATCCTTTTCTTTTTAGTTATATTAGTTTTAGGTCTGGCATATGCCTGGAAGAAAGGAGCGTTGGAATGGAAGTAAAGAAACCAACCATAAAGTCTATTCCTTATGAAGACTTCAAAGACAATGAGTATTTGGAAAACATGGTCAAGCAGCTCAATGAAGGCGGTACCAAAGTACTGGTGGGCTGTTTGGATGACCTTATCAACTGGGGACGCAGCAATTCGTTGTGGCCGCTTACATTTGCAACCAGTTGTTGTGGAATCGAGTTTATGGCAGTGGGTGCTGCCCGGTATGATTTCGCCCGCTTCGGGTTTGAAGTAGCCCGTGCCAGTCCGCGCCAGGCAGATATGATCATGGTAGCAGGAACTATCACACACAAGATGGCTCCGGTACTAAAACGTTTGTATGACCAGATGGCGGATCCTAAATACGTCATTGCAGTAGGCGGATGCGCCATTAGCGGCGGTCCTTTTAAAAAATCATATCACGTATTGAACGGAGTAGACAAAATTCTTCCCGTTGACGTATATATTCCCGGATGTCCGCCCCGACCTGAAGCCTTGTTGTACGGCATGATACAATTGCAACGTAAAGTAAAACTGGAAAAATTCTTCGGCGGAGTGAACCGCAAAGAAAATGAACCACAAAATCCCGAACAAGCATGAGTGAAAGAATAGAAATACCTGCCGAAAAGCTACATGAAGAAATGCTGAAATTGCGGCAGGGTAAACATATGGATTTTCTACGCAGCCTTACCGGAATGGACTGGGGCGAAGAAGGACTAGGTGTAGTCTATCATCTGGAAGATACGAATACAAGAGAAAATATAGTGGTCAGCACTCGCACAACCAACCGAGAAAAGCCGGAACTTCCTAGTGTAAGTGATATTTGGAAAGGTGCTGAATTCAATGAACGCGAAGTGTACGACTATTATGGTATCCGCTTTATAGGACATCCTGATATGCGCCGTTTGTTCCTGCGTGATGACTGGGTAGGCTATCCATTGCGTAAGGACTACGATGAAAGCCTCAACCCACTCCGTATGACCAATGAGGAACCTGTAGACACGACACAATATATAGAAGTACAACATGATGGCAGTGTAATAGAAAAACGCGAAACCATTTTTGATGAGGACGAATATATCATTAACATAGGTCCTCAACATCCGGCAACCCACGGTGTACTTCGTTTTCGTGTTTCACTGGAAGGTGAGATTATCAAAAAACTGGATGTGCACTGCGGATACATCCATCGAGGTATCGAAAAAATGTGCGAAAGTCTTACCTATCCCCAAACCTTGGCCCTGACCGACCGTTTGGATTATTTAGGTGCGCACCAAAACCGCCATGCTCTCTGTATGTGCATTGAACAGGCAATGGGCGTAGAAGTAAGCGAACGGGTACAATACATTCGTACCATTATGGACGAATTGCAACGTATAGATTCTCACTTGCTTTTCTTCTCCTGTCTCTGTATGGATATGGGTGCCTTGACCGCATTCTTCTATGGATTCCGTGATCGTGAGAAGATATTGGATATCTTCGAAGCAACTACCGGAGGACGTTTGATACAGAATTATAACACCATTGGAGGGGTACAAGCTGATATCGCTCCGGACTTTGTACAGAAAGTAAAAGAATTCATTGCTTATCTGCGTCCGATGCTAAAAGAATACCATGAAGTATTCACCGGAAATGTCATTGCCCAAGAACGTTTGAAAGGTGTGGGAGTTCTTTCACGGGAAGATGCCATCTCTTTCGGAGCGACAGGAGGTACAGGACGCGCCAGCGGTTGGGCATGCGATGTCCGCAAGCGTCATCCCTATGCGATGTATGGCAAGGTAGATTTTAAAGAGATTGTCCACACTGAAGGTGACTGCTTTGCACGTTATATGGTCCGTATGGAAGAAATACTGGAAAGTATGGATATCATTGAGCAACTGATAGACAATATTCCTGAAGGGAACTATCAGGAAAAGATGAAACCGATTATACGTGTGCCCGAAGGGAATTATTATGCCGCAGTGGAAGGTTCTCGCGGAGAGTTCGGTGTTTATCTGGAAAGTCGTGGAGACAAATTTCCTTACCGCATGAAATTCCGCGCTACCGGTTTGCCTTTAGTATCAGCAATGGAAACTATGTGCCGCAACGCAAAAATTGCCGACTTAATTGCTATTGGTGGAACGGTGGATTATGTAGTACCGGATATTGACCGATAATAATGTGCCGATTCTTCAATATACAATTTGGAGAATGCACTATTTATCAGACTGAGAATTAACAAATTAAATAATTACAAGTTTGCCTATTGGCAAATTAGCAAATTGACACATTATTAAATTATGTTCGATTTTAGTATAGTCACCCAATGGGTACACTCACTGCTCACGTCATTTATGCCTGAAGAACTGGCAGTGCTCATAGAATGTATAGTAATTGGCGTATGTATCATGTTGGCATATGCAGTTATTGCTATCATTATGATTTTCATGGAACGTAAAGTGTGCGCCGCTTTCCAATGCCGCTTGGGGCCAATGCGTGTAGGTCCCCAAGGTACCATACAGGTGTTTGCCGATGTATTCAAGATGTTGATCAAGGAAATTATCACCATCCGGCATGCTGACAAGTTCCTGTACAATTTGGCACCTTACATTGTTATCCTCGCCTCTATCATGGCTTTCAGTTGCCTACCCATCAACAAGGGCATGGAGGTCCTTGATTTCAATGTAGGTATTTTCTTCTTATTGGCAGCATCCAGTATCGGCGTGGTAGGTATTTTGCTGGCAGGTTGGAGTTCCAATAACAAATATTCATTAATCGGAGCCATGCGAAGTGGCGCTCAAATGATTAGTTATGAATTATCTGTAGGATTAAGCATCCTTACCATTGTAATCTTAACAGATACCATGCAACTAAGCGAAATTGTAGAACGCCAAGCTGACGGCTGGTTCCTTTTTAAAGGACATATACCTGCATTGATCGCTTTTATCATTTATCTGATAGCCGGAAATGCAGAAGTCAACCGCGGCCCGTTTGACTTGCCTGAAGCAGAAAGTGAACTGACTGCTGGATATCATACCGAATATTCCGGTATGCACTTCGGTCTGTTCTATGTGGCAGAATTTGTAAACTTGTTTATCATCGCCGCAGTAGCCACAACCATCTTCCTGGGAGGATGGATGCCGCTACATATTCCTGGGCTAGACGGATTCAATGCCATCATGGATTATATACCCGGATTTATTTGGTTCTTTGGCAAGTCATTCTTTGTAGTATGGTTACTAATGTGGATCAAATGGACATTTCCCCGTCTGCGTATTGACCAAATTCTAACGCTGGAATGGAAGTACTTGGTTCCAATAGGTTTGTGCAACCTGTTGTTGATGGTAATTATTGTTGTATTTAAATTACATTTCTGATGAAAGAAGAAAAACATTCCTATATAAAAGGGCTGCTTCATGGCATCGGTACATTACTTACCGGCATGAAAGTGACAGGACGAGAGTTCTTCACTCCTAAAGTCACTGAACAATATCCCGAAAACCGTGCCACATTAAAAATATCGCCCCGTTTCCGAGGACGGCTTATCATGCCGGTTGATGAGAATGGTAATAACAAATGTATTGCTTGCGGACTTTGCCAGATGGCTTGCCCCAATGATACAATCACCATTACCAGCGAATCTGTGACCAACGAAGAAACAGGCAAGAAAAAGAAAATATTAGTAAAGTATGAGTACGACCTGGGAGCCTGTATGTTCTGTCAACTTTGTGTGAACGCTTGTCCACACGATGCCATTCGGTTCGATACAGAATTCGAAAATGCTGTATTCGACCGCAGCAAACTAGTTCTCACTCTGAACAAAAAATAAAAAACAAACGATATTATGACACTACAACTAATTGTATTCATTGTACTGGCGTTGTTTATCGCTGTCTGTTCGGTATTGGCAGTCACGACCTCACGTATCTTGCGTGCAGCAACTTATCTGCTGTTCGTTTTATTTGGTACAGCAGGTATTTACTTCCAACTCAACTACTCATTCTTGGGAGCTGTACAATTACTGATTTACGCCGGTGGTATAACAGTGCTTTATGTATTTAGTATCTTATTGACCTCTTCACAGGGAGACAAAGCAGAGAGATTAAAAAATGGAAAGATGGTGGCCGGAGCTATTTCTACTATAGCAGGACTGGCTATCTGTCTGTTCGTCATGCTGAAGAACGAATTCTTGCCCTCTCATTTTGTTCATGGTGAACTGGATGTACGCACGATCGGTCATGCACTGATGGGCATGGAAAAATATCAATATATCCTTCCTTTCGAAGTAATCAGCGTGTTATTACTCGCTTGCATCGTAGGAGGAATCCTAATCGCTAGAAAAAGATAGAACTTATGGTACACATGGAATATTATCTGGTGGTTTCCACCTTTATGATGTTTGCGGGAATCTATGGTTTCTTCACCCGCCGCAATTTATTGGCCATGCTCATCAGTGTGGAACTGATACTGAATTCGGTAGACATCAACTTCGCCGTATTCAACCGATACCTCTTTCCCGAAGAACTGGAAGGCTTTTTTTTCGCCCTGTTCGCTATCGGCGTAAGTGCGGCTGAAACAGCAGTAGCTATTGCTATCATTATCAATATCTACCGCAATGTACGCAATATCCAAGTGAAGAACTTAAATGAAATGAAAAACTAATTATGGAACATACAATACTAATCCTTATCCTACCTTTCCTCAGTTTCCTGATACTGGGGCTGGCAGGTATGCGTATGAAGAACGGATTGGCAGGAACCATCGGCACCGTTTCACTGGCAGGGGTGACGTTGCTTTCCTACCTCACTGCCTTCAATTATTTTGCAGGAGGGCGTACGGCAGAAGGCGTCTATCCTACTCTCACACCTTATAATTTTGAATGGTTACCTTTCACAACGAACCTGCATATTGACATGGGAATCATGCTTGACCCTATTTCAGTTATGATGCTAGTCGTTATTTCCACCGTCAGTCTGATGGTACATATCTATTCATTCGGATATATGAAAGGTGAAAAAGGCTTTCAACGTTACTACGCATTTCTTAGCCTGTTTACCATGTCCATGTTGGGACTCGTAGTAGCAACTAATATTTTCCAGATGTATGTCTTTTGGGAACTGGTAGGTGTTTCTTCTTATCTACTTATCGGCTTTTATTACACCAAGAAAGAAGCGATTGCTGCCAGTAAAAAAGCATTTATTGTTACCCGTTTCGCTGATTTAGGCTTTCTGATCGGTATCTTGATTTACGGCTATTATGCCGAAACATTCTCGTTCACCCCCCAACTTCAGGTACTTGCAGTTGCCGGAAGTATGATACCATTGGCCTTGGGGCTAATGTTTATCGGTGGTGCCGGTAAAAGTGCGATGTTTCCATTGCACATCTGGTTACCGGATGCTATGGAAGGTCCTACTCCTGTCAGTGCATTAATCCATGCTGCTACCATGGTAGTAGCCGGTGTATATCTGGTAGCCCGTATGTTCCCGTTGTTTATAGGATATGCGCCCGAAGTGCTGCACTGGATAGCTTATATCGGTGCGTTCACTGCATTCTACGCCGCTAGTGTGGCGTGTGCACAAAGCGATATCAAACGTGTGCTCGCCTTCTCCACTATATCTCAAATTGGATTTATGATTGTTGCATTAGGCGTTTGTACTTCCATGAATCCTCATGAAGGAGGACTAGGCTACATGGCATCCATGTTCCACCTGTTCACACATGCCATGTTCAAGGCATTGCTGTTCTTAGGAGCCGGATGTATCATTCATGCCGTACACAGTAACGAGATGAGCGCCATGGGAGGACTTCATAAATTCATGCCCGTCACCCACTGGACATTCCTGATTGCTTGTCTGGCTATCTCGGGTATCTGGCCATTCTCAGGTTTTTTCTCTAAAGACGAAATTCTGACTGCCTGCTTCCAATTCAGTCCTGTTATGGGATGGATAATGACAGGCATTGCCGCCATGACAGCATTTTATATGTTCCGCCTTTATTATTGTATTTTCTGGAATGGAGAATGGAAAGGACACTCCCACGAATCCGGACCTGATGCACATACTCCGCATGAGGCTCCACTTACCATGACATTCCCGCTGATGTTTTTAGCCGCTATCACCTGTATTGCCGGATTCATACCTTTCGGCAATCTGATCAGTAGTAACGGAGAAGCCTATACCATTCATCTGGATATGCAGATAGCTGCTACAAGTATCATTATTGCTATAGCATCCATCACTTTAGCTACATGGATGTATGCAGGTAAGAGACAACCCGTAGCCAACTATCTGGCGCGCACATTCCCACGTTTGCACACAGCAGCTTACCACCGTTTCTATATGGATGAGATATGGTTGTTCGTAACCAAGAAAATCATCTTCCGGTGCATCAGTACTCCGATAGCCTGGTGGGACCGGCACGTTATCGATCAATTCTTTAACTTCACTGCGTGGAGTACTCATGCTACCGCCGATGAAATACGTGACATGCAAAGTGGAAACGTACAGCAGTACAGTATTTGGTTCCTTGCAGGTGCATTGATATTGACGCTGATACTATTAATTTAATGAATAATAAAAAATCCGCCGCATGGCCATTTTTTAATTTTTAATTTAAAAAGATGAACATACTAAGTTTTTTCATTATAGTTCCCTTGTTGATGCTCGCGAGCCTTTGGGCTTCGCGCAGCGTCAATCAAGTTCGCGGAGTGATGGTTGTCGGATCTTCCATATTATTGGCATTATCCGTTTACCTCACCATTGATTATATCGAACTACGCCAAGCCGGTGCTACAGGAGAGATGCTGTTCACAGCCAGCACAGTTTGGTATGCACCGCTCCATATATGCTACTCAGTAGGAGTAGACGGTATATCAGTAGCAATGTTGCTGCTTAGTTCCATTATTGTATTCACCGGTACTTTTGCATCGTGGAAGTTACAACCATTGACAAAAGAATATTTCATGTGGTTCACTCTATTGAGTGTAGGGGTATTCGGATTCTTCGTTTCAACAGACCTGTTCACCATGTTCATGTTTTATGAAGTAGCCTTAATTCCAATGTATCTGCTCATCGGTGTATGGGGAAGCGGACGTAAAGAATACGCCGCCATGAAACTTACATTAATGTTAATGGGTGGTTCTGCATTTCTACTGATCGGAATTCTCGGTATTTTTTATGGTGCAGGCGGTGAAACTATGAACTTGCTGGAAATCGCCAAACTGCATATACCTCATGAAATGCAACGCATCTTCTTCCCGCTTATCTTCTTGGGGTTCGGAGTCTTAGGAGCTTTGTTCCCTTTCCATACATGGAGTCCCGATGGTCATGCTTCTGCACCGACTGCTGTTTCTATGCTTCACGCTGGAGTATTGATGAAACTAGGAGGTTACGGATGCTTCCGTGTTGCTATGTACCTGATGCCTGAAGGTGCAGCCATGTGGGGAGATGTATTCCTGATATTGACCACTATTTCTGTAGTTTACGGTGCATTCAGTGCTGTGGTACAAACCGACTTAAAATATATCAATGCCTATTCCTCCGTATCCCACTGCGGATTGGTGCTCTTTGCCCTGCTGATGATGACACGCACCAGTTGTACGGGTGCTATTCTCCAAATGTTGAGTCACGGATTAATGACCGCTTTGTTCTTCGCCCTTATTGGTATGATATACGGACGTACCCACACCCGTGATGTCCGATTAATGGGAGGTTTGATGAAGATTATGCCTTTTCTGGCTGTAGGTTATGTTATTGCCGGTCTTGCTAACTTGGGACTTCCGGGACTAAGTGGTTTTGTTGCTGAAATGACGGTCTTTGTAGGTTCTTTCCAAAATGATGATACATTCCATCGCGTATGTACCCTAGTGGCAACAACAAGTATCGTCATTACCGCAGTCTATATCCTGCGTGTAGTAGGTAAAATTCTTTATGGCAAAGTTTTGAATCCCGAACATCTGAAACTCACAGACGCAACCTGGGATGAACGAGTAGCCGTTATCTGCCTCATCGCCTGTGTAGCAGGTTTAGGAATGGCTCCATTCTGGATAAGCGATCTGATCAGTAACAGTGTAGAACCAATCATAAGTCAATTATTAAATTAAAATTTGAGAATTAAAAATTAAAAAATAGCAATGATGGACATAACAGCAATACTCCATATGCATGCCGAACTGAGTCTGACAGCCGTTTTTATTCTGATGTTTCTGTTAGATTTATTTTTACCGGCTCCACAACGTCACTGGTTACGCCCCATGGCATGTATCCTGCTGACCATTCAACTCTTAGCAAACCTATGGCCGGAAGAGGTGACTTTATTTGGCGGCATGTATCACTCAACCCCTATGGCGTCTGTTCTGAAAAGCATCCTGACCATAGGTACCATACTGGTGTTTCTGCAAGCAGACACTTGGCTAAAACGTGAAGACACCCGTCATAAACAAGGCGAATTCTACATCCTTACCCTCAGTACCTTGCTGGGTATGTATTTCATGGTAAGCGCAGGGCACTTCCTGCTATTCTTCCTTGGATTGGAATTGGCAACCGTTCCTATGGCTTGTCTCGTAGCTTTCGATAAATATAAAGGGCATAGTGCCGAAGCCGGAGCTAAATTCATTCTTTCGGCTTTATTCTCCAGCGGTATTTTCCTCTATGGCATTTCTATGATTTATGGGACAGCAGGTACTTTATATTTTGAAGATATCCCTGCCGGACTGACAGGAACTCCATTACAAGTTCTTGCACTAGTATTTTTCTTCTCCGGACTGGCCTTCAAATTAAGCTTGGTACCTTTTCATCTGTGGACAGCAGATACTTATCAAGGTGCACCGACTACAGTAAGCGCCTACCTATCCGTTATTTCAAAAGGCGCAGCTGCTTTTGCTTTAATGATTATTTTAATGAAAGTATTCGGACCAATGACTGAACAATGGAGTGAAATACTATGTATTATCATTGTAGCCACCATCACTATAGCCAATCTGTTCGCCATCCGCCAAAACAACCTGAAACGCTTTATGGCCTTCAGCAGTATTTCACAAGCCGGTTACATAATGTTGGCTGTACTGGCTGGAACTCCGCAGGGCATGGCATCCCTAGTATATTATATAGTAGTATACATTGCCGCCAATCTCGCCGTATTCGGTGTCATCAATACCATTGAGCAACATACCCACGGTAAAATAGAGCGCGAAGATTATAACGGACTTTATAAGACCAACCCCAAACTAACTATGGTCATGACACTTGCTCTTTTCTCATTGGCAGGTATCCCGCCATTTGCCGGATTCTTCAGTAAGTTCTTTGTATTCATGGCAGCATTCCATAGCGGATATTATCTTATTGTATTTATCGCATTGGTCAATACAATCATTTCATTGTATTATTACTTATTGATTGTAAAAGCCATGTTCATCACACCTAATGAAGACCCTATCGGCAATTTTCGTACAGCAACTCCGATGCGCATCAGTCTGTTGGTATGTGTAGCCGGCATATTCGTTTTAGGAATTATAAGTGGGGTATATCAACTATTAAGTGATACAGCAATACTATAAAAGTTCAGTTACAAAAAGAAGAATAATAACTGAAATGATTATTGTATTTCTATGATCAATATTCTTTTACTTTGGAAGCAGAATCAATCTGTTTTCAAAGTAAAAGAATACCTTAAAGTTTCTCTTCAACAAATTTATCATTATCTTCGTAGCAAATTATAAAAAAATAAGTACTATGAAGAAAGTCCTCTATATTACAATACTCGCTTGCTCTACTTTATGGGGATCTTGCACAGAGAAAAATAAACAATCCGCCAGAACAGATTCCTTTATAGAAAAAAATGTAGCATTTGCACGTGCACAAATCGGGAATGAAATACAAATTATAGAAAAATCAGAGAAATTTATAAACCCTGTGACACTGAAAACTGACAGTACCATTTATTATTGTGACTACGCCGACTGGCGAAGTGGTTTTTTCCCTGGGTCAGTGTGGTATCTATATGAGTTAAGTGGCGACACTACTCTCTTATCATTAGCTGATAAATACACTTCGGCCATAGAAGAAGCCAAAAAACTGACTTGGCACCATGATGTAGGTTTCATGATAAATTGTAGTTTCGGCAATGGATGGCGAACAACTAAAGTACCCAGATACAAAGAAGTCATGATAGAAGCTGCACGTTCATTAGCTACTCGTTTCCGTGAAAAGCCGGGAATTATCCAATCATGGGATGTGACCCGCGGCTGGCAATCGGAACGCGGTTGGGAATGTCCGGTCATAATAGATAATATGATGAATTTAGAGTTACTATTTGAAGCAACTAAATTATCTGGTGATTCCACCTTTTATCATATAGCAGTGAACCATGCAGACCGCACTTTGAAAGAGCATTTCCGTACAAACGGAAGTTGTTATCATGTAATAGATTATAGTTTGGCAGACGGCATGGTACGGCATAGACAAACAGCCCAAGGATATGCAGACGAATCGACTTGGAGTCGTGGACAAGCATGGGCGATTTATGGTTACACTGTGTGTTACCGGGAAACTCATGATAAAAAGTATCTGAATCAGGCATTGAAGACTTTCCAATTTATGAAAACACATCCCCGACTTCCCAAAGACTTGATTCCTTATTGGGATATGGATGCTCCCAATATTCCCAATGAACCACGAGACGCTTCAAGTGCTTCTTGTATAGCTTCTGCACTTTATGAAATTAGTACAATGGATGTGCCTGATGCAAACAGTTATAAAAACTATGCAGACAGTATTATGGCCTCTCTAGCCTCACCAAACTATCTGGCATCTCTTGGAAAAAATGGTAACTTTTTATTAATGCATTCAGTGGGCAGTATTCCTCATGGCACAGAAATAGATGTACCTTTAAATTATGCAGACTATTATTTCCTGGAAGCATTGAAACGAAAGCGTGACATTGAAGAAGGCACACACTAAGTTATACAGACAAACACAGAAATATTTCCTCCCGTTCTTCGGGAGGAATGCCACAGCCGGTATCGGTTACTTCAATTCGTAACTTACTTTGTGCCTTATCCAACTTTATTTTAAGAGGAAGGTGTGTCAAAATGCACACCTTCTGTTTTTTACGCACAAAGCCCCGACTTTCACAAGCTGGGGCTTTGTTATTACCTAAAGATTTTGTATCTTTAGGCATAAGAATTTCACTATGACAAAGATACATTTTCGTCCTTACAATCCCAACCAAACAGTGCTTTTTC
>OJOS01000061.1_pt1 | contig 87267 bp, 67 predicted proteins | sample 1598271 | NCBI WGS metagenome assembly OJOS01 (sample SAMN03922451, study PRJEB24848) | human gut metagenome | isolation source: stool sample | host: Homo sapiens | place: Germany | collected 2009-11
ATTATCAAAACTTTGTGTAAATTTGCAGCGAAAAGTGTATCTCTTACTAAGAGATGCACTTTTTTTCTTTTCTCTCCCAAAATCTTATCCATCACATTATCAATCGATTAAATACAAACCGACATCTTCTTTCCTTTCAAAAAGCAAGCATTAAAAGTTGTAAAGGTATTATAAATAAAGAACTTAGGATTGTTTAGAAAAGAATGGATTGTTCCGAAAGGAGACTTAAGGGTTTTTCAAAAACGCTTTCCGGCCTATCCGAAAATGTACATTTGTTCATCAAACACTTTTAACCATACACAATAGAAGAGCAACCACCGGCAATCCAGATACAATAAAATTACAGATAAATTTACTTTCCATATAGTTGTTTTGCCTTAATAACAGACCTTCTATCTTTTATATAACAAAAGTTATTGTTACCAAGAAAAGCACTGTGTTACTCTAAATAAAGAGAATACATCATTCGGTTTTTCGTGTGCGAAAACAATAAAATCGTGCGCGATAACAATAAAAAGTGTACAAAATTGTCCATTTTACTAATAATTAAGGTTTTCCCGTTTGATTAATTGAGAAAAGGTTTTATTTTTGGGGCAGTTTTTAATTTATACTATTGTAGAAACACGTTCATTTAACTATTAAATCACAAGAGAATGGAAGAAGTTTTCAGTTATATCATCGGTCTGGGTGCAGCTGTGATGATGCCTATTATCTTTACAATCTTAGGAGTTTGTATCGGTATTAAATTAAGCAAAGCATTAAAAAGTGGTTTGTTGGTCGGAGTAGGTTTTGTAGGATTATCAGTTGTTACAGCCTTGTTGACCAGCAGCCTCGGACCCGCTTTAAGTAAAGTTGTCGAAATATACGGCCTTCAATTAAAGGTATTCGATATGGGCTGGCCTGCTGCCGCCGCTGTTGCTTATAACACTTCCGTAGGTGCATTTATCATTCCGGTTTGCCTGGGTGTCAACATATTGATGTTATTAACAAAGACTACCCGTACTGTTAATATCGACTTATGGAACTATTGGCATTTTGCCTTTATCGGAGCAGTAGTTTATTTTGCGACAAACAGCATTCTGTGGGGATTCTTTGCTGCCATTATCTGCTACATCATCACCTTGATTTTGGCAGACTATACAGCAGACAAGTTTCAGGGCTTTTATGAAAAGATGGAAGGTATCTCTATTCCTCAGCCTTTCTGTGCAGGATTTGTTCCATTCGCTATTATTATCAATAAAGTATTGGACAAAATACCCGGATTCAATAAACTGAATATTGATGCCGAAGGCATGAAGAAGAGATTCGGTTTATTGGGTGAACCGTTGTTCTTAGGTATTCTGGTAGGTTGTGGCATTGGCGCACTGTCTTGTAAAAACGGACAGGAAATGGTAGACAAGATTCCTTATATTTTAGGCTTAGGCATTAAGATGGGAGCTGTTATGGAATTGATTCCACGCATCACCGGTTTGTTTATTGAAGGTTTGAAACCTATTTCTGACGCTACCCGCGAAATGATTGCAAAGAAGTTTAAAGGTGCAGTGGGTCTTAACATAGGTATGAGCCCTGCTTTGGTCATTGGTCATCCTGCAACTCTGGTTGTATCCCTGCTATTGATTCCTGTTACTCTGTTATTGGCAGTGGTACTCCCCGGCAATGAATTCTTACCTTTGGCATCATTGGCAGGTATGTTCTATGTATTCCCATTGATATTGCCCATTACGAAAGGCAACGTATTTAAAACCTTTATTATCGGATTCATTGTATTGGCCATCGGTTTATATTTCGTTACCGATTTGGCTCCTTATTTTACCCAAGCCGCACAAGACGTTTATGCCAAAACTCAAGATGCAGCCGTAAATATCCCTCAAGGTTTTGAAGGTGGTGCATTGGACTTTGCATCCAGCCCCTTCTCTTGGGCTATATTCCACATGACTTATACATTCAAAATTATCGGTTCTGCTATTCTGGTATTAATAACCCTGTTTCTGATGGTATTAAACCGTCGTGCCATCATCAAATATCAGCAATCGGTAAAAAATGCCCAATAATAAAACAGAAAATAAGATAACTAATAAATAAGAACGAAAATGAAGAAATTAGCAATTGCAATGATGCTGGGCGTTTCTGCTTTGACAGCTTCAGCCCAAGTAAATTACAAAGTACAGACAGCTTGCCATCCGCAAGATGTAAAACACTATGATACAGAACGTCTGCGCAACTCATTCATGATGGAGAAAGTTATGGCGCCGGATGAAATCAATGTCACTTATACACTTTATGACCGCCTCATCTACGGAGGTGCCATGCCGGTAAACAAAGTCCTGAAGTTGGAAACATTCCGCGAACTGGGCCCGGAAATCACTTACTTCCTCGAACGCCGCGAACTGGGCGTAATCAACATAGGTGGTGACGGAGTAGTGACCGTAGATGGTAAAGAATATCCTATGAAATACAAAGAGGCACTTTATGTGGGTTGCGGCAACAAAGAGGTTACTTTTAAGAGCAACGATGCTACCAAACCTGCTAAGTTCTATATCAATTCAGCACCGGCTTATAAACCATATGTCACCCAATTGATTACAACCGATGCCAAACTCCAAAAGGCAAATCCCAAGAAATATGCTTTAGCTATATCTGACCACTACGGTAAAATGGAGGATAGCAACGACCGTATTGTAAACCAGTTGATTGTGAAAGATGTATTGGAAAGAGTAAAAGACGGTGGTACAAACCAACTGCAAATGGGACTTACCGAACTTGCTCCGGGTTCTGTATGGAATACCATGCCGGCACATACCCACACACGCCGTATGGAAGCCTATTTCTATTTCAATCTGCCCGAAGGAAATGCCATCTGCCACCTAATGGGTGAACCGCAAGAAGAGCGTCTGGTGTGGCTGCACAACGAACAGGCTATTACTTCTCCCGAATGGTCTATCCATGCAGCAGCCGGAACCAGCAACTATACCTTTATTTGGGGTATGGCAGGCGAGAACCTGAAATACAGTGACAAGGATGAAATCAAATATACAGAAATGAAATAAACAGATTCTACTCTCGTCTGATTCTCATTGATGTTTGTCATTCTGAATGTGATGAAGAGCTTTCATTATTATGATTAAGATTCTTCGGCACTTTTGGAATGACAAATTTGTTTTTTATCATTGTTGACCGAATAATACTTACTTTTGTGCCATTAAGAAAAACATAATCTACTAAATCTATTATTATGAGTACATCTCAAAGTTCTACCGGGAAAATGACAAACTTCAGATGGATAATCTGTGCCATGTTATTCTTCGCCACTACCGTCAACTATTTGGACAGACAGGTACTGTCGTTGACATGGAAAGATTTCATCGCTCCCGAATTCCATTGGACAGATTCAAACTATGGAGATATCGCAGCTATTTTTTCTCTTGTATATGCCATTGCCAACTTATTTGCCGGGCGTTTCATTGACTGGATGGGTACCAAAAAAGGTTATCTCTGGGCTATCGCTGTATGGTCGTTGGGGGCCTGTATGCATGCACTTTGCGGTTGGGCAACCGAACAGACACTGGGTATACACAATGCAGGAGAAATGATCTCCGCCACCGGAGCTGTTGCTTCTACCATTGCCATCACCAGCGTGTATTATTTCATTGCGGCACGCATCGTGCTGGGAATAGGTGAAGCCGGCAACTTCCCTGCCGCCATCAAAGTAACTGCTGAATATTTTCCTAAGAAAGACCGCGCTTATTCTACTTCCATTTTTAATGCCGGAGCTACTATCGGAGCTTTAGCTGCCCCCGTTACCATCCCGACATTAGCACGCTATTTCCAGAATATCGGTATTGGCAATGGATGGGAAATGGCATTTGTTGTCATTGGCGGATTGGGATTTATCTGGATGGGATGCTGGATGTTCCTTTACAAAAAACCGGCAGCCAACCCACGCGTCAATACAGCAGAACTTGAATACATCGAACAAGACAATAACGACGAAAACCAGACAACCGAACAACAGGCAAGCGCCAATGAATTCGACAATAAGAAAATCCCTTTCTGGACTTGTTTCAAATACCCTCAAACATGGGCCGTATTCATTGGCAAGTTCATGACCGACGGTGTGTGGTGGTTCTTTCTCTTTTGGGCGCCTGCCTATATTTCGGACGTATATGGATTTGCTTCCGACACCGGCACGGCACAACTGTTGATTTTCGTTTTATATGCCATCACCATGTTGTCTATCTATGGCGGCAAACTGCCTACCATCATTATCAATAAAACCGGAAAGGACCCGTATGCCGCCCGCATGCAGGCGATGTTTATCTTTGCCTTATTCCCTTTATTGGCATTATTTGCACAACCGCTCGGCAACTATTCCTATTGGTACCCGATTATTATCATCGGCATTGCGGGAGCGGCCCATCAGTCTTGGTCTGCCAACATTTATTCCGTAGTAGGCGATATGTTTCCCAAAAGCACCATTGCCACTATTGTAGGTATCGGCGGTATGGCAGGCGGCATCAGCTCATTCCTTATTAATATGGGATCGGGCAGATTATTCGACTATGCCGCACAAACCAATATGAAGTTTATGGGATTTGAAGGAAAACCTGCCGGTTATTTCATTATCTTCTGCATCTGTGCAGTAGCCTATCTGCTAGGTTGGATAATAATGAAAATATTAGTACCGAAATATAAACCTGTCGATGCTTAACATCCAATCGACCGATTCATGATGCTCAATAATAAATGAGGGGTATGCCAAAACGTGGATGATGCTGTCATTTTACCCGTAGGGGCGAGGTTCGCTCGCCCGGAAACAGCTTGCTTTGTGTATTACTCCCAAAGTTGTAACCGCCGGTTCGGGCAGGCAAACCCTGCCCCTACAGTTGACTATTTGATAGACCATTTTACTTTCGGTCCCCTCATTTTCTGTTTAGTTTTAGTGTTGCATTCTCTGATTTATAGTCTTTTACATGATATACGTCCTATCCAGCAGTTTCTCTGCCCAAGTGTGCTCACCGGCAATCCATTGTGCATCTTCCTGAGTATGGGGTTGCTGATACATTGCGTTCAACATGTCCTGGTATTCATGCAACAAATGAACGGCATCCGCCTGTTTGTTTTCCCTGAGCAACAATAATATCTTCATCTTGCAAATATTCACATTGGTTATCTTAGACGTCTCATCCGCCTTATTCAGATACTCCAGACATTCAGCATTGCTTTCCTTGCTATTGGATAGTTTCATAATGCTGCGTGCCACCATCAGATAATCATCCGAACAAGCCATCGCATTATTGATATTCTTCATAGCCAAACGCCTTGATTCATTATATTTCTTATTATAATCCATCATACCGGCTTCATAGCTGACCACTGTAGAAGTTTTCTTTAAATAGTTCCGGTCTTCATCCAATGGAGTAAACTTACCCAGCTTCCCTACCCTTTCGGGCAATGAACCATACGCACCATACTTGGATAATGCTTCTACATCTTTATTACGCTGATAGTATTGATTGATTTTACTCAAAGCGGAAACCATTGCATCCTTGTTCTTTTTCATCAGCACCATAAAGTTCATGACTATATGGTCGGCTTCTTTCTCTTGTTTTTCCGAATAATCCAACCCCATACGATTGGCAATGTTATCATTCACCAATGCCTGAACGACATCATTCGTTGCAAAGACCAGCCCGGGAACATAATAATCATAACGATCGTACAGATATTCCTCTGTAGCGGCAACCACTCCGTCCGCTACAGCTCCCCAGAACTGTGCACGCTTGGCACGGGCAATATTCTTGTTCACGGTGATAATGGCATGATCGAGTACATAATGGGCTACTTCACGGCTCATCACTGCATATAATTCCTCTTCGCTGTCCAAAGCAGTCAACATTCCCGTAGAAACCAGCAGACAGTCGTTACCCAACATCAACATATCGGGAGCCGGAGATTTCAATACACGCACCAACGGAGTTCCTTCACGCAGGACAGCCATCTTTTCGGGAATGATACTTAACAGCATACATTGCAAATAATCCTCTATTGCAGCATCATCATAAAAAAGCTTAGCGTGCTCCAGTTCTTTCAAATAATCATCCGCTTCACGAGCCTGCTCTTGCCGCATTCCCCCTTGGTAGCCTTTCTTTTCATAATAAGAGATTAAATCGTTTGACAGCTGTGCAGTCTGCCAAAATGAAGTCTTATCTGCGGGAATAAGCTTCAGTACATCCAATTCCTCCATAGGAATACCTACCTGCACCCCGCCGACCACCACCACTGCCTGTAATGTAGACTCTTCCTGACCAATCGGCTTTTTCAACTTGATAACGCGCTGCAAAATACAAGCCGTACCTTTCTTCACATCTTTATAGTCCCGCTTAAACTCACCCGAAATATTCAGCATCGGACTCAATGGCCGGTTATTCTGCGAAAACATGATTCCGCATTCCAGCATTGCAACTAAGAGAAAAAGAATGTATCGTTTCATAGTGCCTTGATTTTAGAACACTACAAAAATAGGAAAAGAAAAAAATACATTAAAAGGAAAAGCCCTACAAACAGGTAGGGATTTCCCTAATTAATTGCCTGTATCAGACGACGATATATCAGGTTATGGCTCAATATATCGGGCACTCCCGTTATATACAACTGCCTTCGGGCACGCGTCAATGCCACATTTAATTTACGATCTATCCATACTCCGTTCTCTTCCGTCAGATTAGGCAAGAACTTCAACTGATAAAGATAATTCACACAAAAAGAATAAATGATTACATCGCGTTCACTTCCCTGATAACGCTCCACCGTATCAACCGATATTTCATTCAAAGCCGATATTCCCAATGCCTGAATTTCTTTCCGAATCAATGCAATCTGACTACGATAAGGAGTGATCACTCCCAAGGTGCGGTTGACCTCGAAAGTCTCCTTATACAGATGATACACATCAGCAGCCAATTGAGCAACAATGCGCGCTTCATTCCGGTTCGTCTTCCCCGAAACACTTTCCGTATCCCGCTCTGAAGGAATAAACCGAACCGGAGCATCGACATTCTCCAACTGATGCGGCAAACCCAGTGCTTCTAACTTTCCGGCATAAAACTCTCGATTAGGAAATGATGCCACTCCGGGGTGCATGCGTCCCTGACGGCAAAGCATATCCACCGCCCGGCAATGCTCCTCCTGCAAATGAAAACGATAAAGCCGTTCAAAAAGAGAATCTTTCAGGTTATAAAGCCCTATCCGCCGCAACCCTTCATCATGCACCTCAGACTGTTCATTACTCTGCAACACCACAGCCGGCAATTGTTTATGATCACCAATCAGGATAAACTTCCCTATTCCGTTACGTCCGTCCTTAAACCGCGCACAAAGGATTCCCAACAACTGAGGCTCCAATATTTGTGTAGCCTCATCAACAATTGCCACATCAAAATGCTTCAGTTTGAACAGTTCCGGTTTAGATGCAATAGATGCAACTGTTCCCACATAAATACGGCAATCTGCCATGCGGATGTTTACCTCCCGACGATTGTTGCATTCTGCCAGCACATTTTCCAACAGATGTTTGCGGAAACGCGCATCACAAGACAATTCACTCCCCACCCGTATATAGTCCACTTGCGGCAAAATGGCAGAAAGCGACCGGCATATCTCGTCCACCGCCCGATTAGTATAAGCCAGCAACAGCACTTGTGTGGAAGGACAAGCATAAAAATGCTCCACCATCCTCCTCAAGGCACGCGAAGTCTTTCCGGTTCCCGGAGGCCCCACCAACAAGAAATAGTCACAGGCAGCCTCCGCTTTCAGCGCCACCCGTTCAAAGTCATCGGTCGTCCGGGCTATCCTGTCTTCATAAGCCATATCAAAACGAGGAGGACGCTGCCCCAACAACAACTCCCTGCGCTCAGGGTTCGCGTCCATAAAGGAAGACAATCCCAAATACATGCTTCGGAAAGTAGTATCCATCGTATCATGCTCCACGGCATAACGGCTGTTCTCAGGAAACACCAACGGATTCTGCTGTGCCGCCCGAAGGCGAATGCGCAATTCATTATCGGTTATGGATTCTATATTTCCCTTGAATACCATTTTGTTGGTCACATTATCCGTACCATTATTGCGTTCATAGAGCACCACCACGTCTCCATTACGAAAATTAGGCAGAAAAGTTTCTTCATATTGAGGAATAGACAAAATAATAAAAGCCTTATGAGCCTGCGATGCATGGTTCTCAACAATAGTAAGATCGTATAAAATTTCTCCTGCATCCCGCTTTTCATCCAGCGTACTGAGCCATAAAGCAGAAGCGCCCGTCCTGCTTTCACAATTCACATCACCCGACTTGGAGGTATAAAGTTCTTTTGTGATAAAGTTATAAAGCGTATAAAAATAAGTACGTTCCAGAGGAGTAAGCAGTTCCATGCGCTCACCGAAACGGGAGATGGAAGGCTTCAAGTACTGTTCCCAAAATCGCCCCTGCAACCCTTTTTGATTGAGAACAGAAGGATTGATCTGTGCCAACAGCCGTTGGGTAAACGAAGGATGATTATGCAACTGCACACCATACTCCGAAGCCACAATGCAGTTGCGCAGATTAATGATACGCCGCACTTGTGCCCAAGATGCACGTGCCGGATAAAGCAACGGATAACGAGTATACAACAAGTAGGGATGCATACTGCGACGCTCTTGCCCCATGCTATACTCCAGCACCGCCATATAAAGCAACATCTGTACACGATTATTCTCTTTCGGTTCCAACCTGCCCTGCATGGCATATTCGTCTGCTTTGCCCGACTTCATTTCTATAAAGCTGCTCATGTCACGCTGCATATAGTCTAAACGCCCCTGAATGCCAAGTGCCTCACAAATATAAGAAGGTTCCAGCACAGCATCATTCTTATCAAGGTTATATCCCGGTTGTAAAAATGTCTTCTGCACCGTTTCACGGATATGTTCGAAATGCATTCTACAGTCTTGCGCAAACTCTTTCTCCTTCTGAGGATTTCGAAGTTCCTCACAAGCTGCCAGTTCGATAGGATACTGCCGAAAAGCCTTTTTCATACATTCAGTGTAATCAGGTTCTTTCTCTCCTGCATATATCCATTCATCCAGAAACAGATTGGCTATATTTCCCAACAATAAGGGACGGGCATTCTCAATAGGGACCAAACGACTCAGAAAATAATTGGCGGGATGACTGCCATAATCCTTATAGCACTCTGCCAATGAGCTGATATCCAACAGATAATCAGGTTCAAGTACTATAAAAGAAGGAGTATAAACTCCATTATCATCGACAGTTACATCCAACAAATTCAATTGGGCATACCGCCAAAGCTCATCCACCGTATCTTTAAATTCCTCATTCACACCGGGCTTGTTATAATTCACCTTTACCGGTTCTTCTTCAAGCACATCTATCGGCCGGACATACAGATAGCTTTCATCCGCATAGTCAAAGCACACCCGGATACGACGAATCCGAGTCTCTTTCTCCCTCTTTACCGCAGGAGTCGTTTCCTGCTTGGGAAGCAACGTATAAAGTTTCGGTGGGATATCCTCATGAAAAATCTTCCGATAGGCATAAGCCACAGCGCGGAGGTCCCGCAAGAATTCCTGTTCGGACGGCTCCTTGCGGTGATTCAGAATGTCATTCGAAGTCAGGCGGAATGTATGCAATTGGTTCTGCTCCCGGCCATCCAATGCAAATTGAGTCGCCACATAATTGATACGGGCAGCCAAATCTGTAGCTTGCAAGCCTGTTCCCATCATTTGTTGCCTCATCACCCGCTCCAATGCTTCACGCAACTGTCTGTAACGGCGCGCCAAAGGTTGTTCTTGTTCAACGGCACACAGATTATATAGTTCTTCGTAATATTCTGCTATTTCTTCATTCATGCTTTTTTTGATTTGCTCTCTCGAATACAAAGGTAGTAAAATGAAAGCAAATCACCCCCTATACTCATCCGGAATCGTCAGGCAGATGAAGCAATTCCTTACTAAAGGTAAGACCTTTTGAACGGCAGATTATCGGTGTCAAAACGTGGATAATACTGTCGTTTCGTTCATAGGGGCGAGGTTCGCTCGCCCGAAAACAGTTTGCTTTGTGTATTCGGACAGGCAAACCCTGCCCCTACAGCTGACGATGGGATAGACCGGTTTGGTTTTGACACAATCCCACGTTCTACTGTGGCAGGGACTAATAATCTACCGCATAAAACGGCTTAACAGAAAGGAAGAAAACGCTTAGTTCTGCAGGCTAATATCCTTCCCACGACTTGGCTTCCTTGGCATTCTTTACCTTGGCACGCATTTTCTTGCTGAATATGATGCCCAAGAGTTTATCCGCGTTAAAAGTGGTGCTGATACCGGCTCCCACCATCAAAGCACTAGGAGTGAACTTTCCTGCCGATGCCGGTTCGAGCCGCGGATCATAACCTGCCAGATATTCCTTATTAAGCGGAATCTCCACATAAATCTTTTCTTCTTCAGGAGATTCAAAAGGACCATAAGGCAAAAGACGGATATACCCACGGCCGTCAACCGTATCTACTTGGGAAATGTAATATCGGGGAAGTTCTGTCTCAAACTTCATATTCTTTTTAGGGAAAGGAGTAGATTTCATTTTCCACTTCTCAGGATTAAACAAGCGGTCTATCTCCTGCTGAGTTTCATCATCGATGACGATTTCCACTTGTCCATTCAACAACTGCTGCAAACGCAAGGAATCTTGCCGGGTCAATTGCCTTGACTCTCCTGCTTTCTGGGCAAAGGAGAAAAACGGCAAACACAGACATGCTAAAAGGAAGAATATACGTTTCATGGCATTCTGTTTTTGGTTTCTCCAAATATACAGAAAAGAAACGTAAATTCTTCCTTCTTCTTAAGATTATTAAGGTCTCTTTTTCGTTAATCCTGGTAATAAACTCTTTTCACCCGATTAGAAACACTTGTCAATATCTCATAAGGAATGGTTCCCAAAATTTCAGCCAAGACCGTTACAGGTAAATCATCACCGAATATCACTGCCTTGTCTCCTTCTTTGCAGTCAATATCCGTCACATCTATCATACACACATCCATACATATATTACCTACATACGGTGCTTTCTGTCCGTTCACCAAGCAGTAAGCATTTCCATTGCCCAATTTACGGTTTAATCCGTCGGCGTATCCGATAGGAATGGCAGCTATGCGGGAATCGCGTTCCAAATGCCCCTTCCGGCTGTATCCCACTGTTTCTTCCTTGGGAACATCATGTATCTGAAGAATCGTTGTTTTCAGTGTACTTACATTATGAATAATTTTATTGGTAAAAGGATCTACGCCATACAGTCCTATTCCCAAACGAACCATATCAAACTGTGCGCCGGGATAACGCTCGATACCCGCCGTATTACAGATGTGGCGCAATATCTTATGCGGAAAAGCCTCCTGCAACTCCTGCGATGCCCGCTCAAAAGCCTCTATCTGGCGACGCGTAAAGGAATCAAACTGTTCGGCATCACTTCCCACCAAATGCGAGAATACGGAACGAGGAATAACAGCCGTCTGCTTTTTCAGGCGTTCTATCAACTCCGGTATCTCATCCGGTGTAAAGCCGAGCCGATGCATGCCGGTATCCAGTTTGATGTGAATGGGGAAATTGGTCACTCCTTCTTTTTCGGCAGCCTTTATCAATTCATTCAGTAAATGAAAACTATAAACTTCAGGTTCGAGCTTATAATCGAACATCGTTTTGAAGGCAGTCAATTCCGGATTCATGATGATAATGGAACTGGTTATACCGGCTTTTCTCAAGTCCGAGCCTTCGTCGGCAACCGCTACAGCCAAATAATCCACCCTGTGATCTTGAAGGGTTTTGGCTATCTCATACGAACCGGCTCCATAAGCCGATGCCTTCACCATGCACACCATCTTTGTCTCCGGTTTCAGTTTACTACGATAATAATTCAAATTATCAACCAATGCATTCAATTTGATTTCCAGAATTGTCTCATGTACTTTCAACTCCAAGCGTTCCGAAATATCATCGAAATGAAAGCTGCGTGAACCTTTTATCAAGACCACCTCATTACGCAGATTGGGCAACAGGTCGGATTTCAACAAGTCTTCTGTGCTATGAAAAAAATACTTCTCTAACTCAAACCGGGAAGAAGCCGTACGAATCTCGTCGCCTACCCCGATAATCTTTTCCACACCACGACTATGAACCAGTTCGGCCACCTGACGGTAAAGCAACTTACTGCTTTGCCCCGTTTCCAGCATATCCGAAAGAATCAATGTGCGTTTTTTACCTTTATCTTCCGAACGGCGCGACATGAAATCAAGTGCAATATCCAAAGAGGCCAAATCCGAATTATAGCTGTCGTTGATAATAACACACCCATTTTTTCCTTCTTTCACTTCCAAACGCATGGCTATTTGCTCCAGATGCGCCATACGCTCTGCAATGTCCTCGGCAGGCACCATCATATACAAGGCTACTGCCAGACAATGCAATGAATTTTCAATCGATGCATCATCGATAAACGGTATCTTATATTCATTCGGCATCCCCAAATAACGATATTTCACAGTGGTGGAATCCTCACCCTTACAAATAGATTCTATAAATAAAGGACGTTCATTGTCTTTCTTAGACCAGGCTATCTCACGCGAAGTAAAAAGAGACTTGCTGACACAAGAGCTGATAAGTTCATTATCACCGTCATAGATAATCACATCACAATCCTTAAAAAGCGTCAGTTTCTCCATACATTTCTCCTGAACAGAGAAAAAATTCTCTTGGTGAGCACCACCGATATTTGTCAATATACCGATAGTGGGACGGATAATGCTTTGCAAAGCCTCCATCTCACCCATTTCAGAAATACCGGCTTCAAAAATAGCCAACTGGGTTTCTTCGTTCATCAACCATACAGAAAGCGGCACTCCGATTTGTGAATTATAACTGCGGGGAGAGCGGGTAACCACGCGATCCGGGCTGAGCAATTGGTATAACCATTCTTTCACTACCGTCTTACCGTTGCTGCCGGTAATGCCGACCACCGGAATAAGAAATTGTTCCCTATGCTTTTCTGCCAGTTTTTGCAGTCCCTTTAACGGATTGGCCAATTGCAGGAAATTGGCGGCAGTATAAGCTTCCTTGTTCTCAGGCAGTTCACTCACTACAAAATTACGCACCCCGCGCTCATACAAATCAGGAATATATTTATGCCCGTCGTTGCGTTTGGTTTTCAAAGCGAAGAATAAAGTTTCTTCGGGGAAGCATAACGAGCGGCTATCAGTTAAAATCCAATCAATCTGTGCATTGTGGTCGCCAAAGCGTTTGGCACCCAAAGCCTTTACTATATTTTCAATTGAGCTTGACATTGTTCTAATTCTTTTTGAAGTTCAAAATACGGGAACTTTTCTTTCATCCTGCTTATCTTTAACACTATTTGAGTTAAAAAACTACGGTATGCTTCCGAACGGACATCAAAAGGTTTATGATTCAACCCTTTGCGTATTTCTTCCCACTCTTTCATTATCTGCCGTGTCTGACTGCTGAAATAAGTATCTCCGAAACACTTCCATATATAAGACACAGCCATGGGCGAAGGATGAAACATATCATCCGCATAAAAGCGGTAATCGCGAAGTTCGTCCATCATAATTTCATAAGAAGGGAAATAATGGCACATCGGATAATGGTGTTGCAGAGTGTCTATCGCCAATAATAGAGTAGATTTGCTTATCTGATTGCCATGCATCCCGTCTTTGGCGTGCCGGATGGGACTGACGGTGAACAGCACCTTCAGATTAGGGTTCAGCTCCTGCAACATTTTCAACAAGTCAAAATATTCAACAACTATCTCCTCTACCGAAAGAAGCCTGCGCGTAAACAGTTTATCCGGTTGCTTATGGCAGTTGCCCACAACCTTACCATTCTCTTTCAAAGAATAAACCCATGCTGTTCCCCATGTTATCATCAGCCAGTCGGTTTGCGGTAATTCCGCGGCGGCTCTCCCCAGCCTTTCGTTAATCCGCAACAAACATTCTTCTGCCGAATTGCCTGAAAAAGAGCCATGATGCATAAAGCTATGCCATCCCGCCCTATCGCAAAACAAATCCGCCTCATTGTAAGTTTTATAAGAGAGAGTTTGACGGATAGCCTCTGCCACAGATAAAGGATTATAGAGAATCCCAAAAGGGTTCACATCACACCGAAACTTATTTGCCAGCAACAAATTTCCGATATTTTCGGCAAAACAGGAACCAAATAGCATAATTCGGTCAGAATGACGGATTTCTGTTTCCTCTTTAGGCAGTTCTACTTGCGTTCTGAAATTCATATCAATAAGAGTCTATCTATTTTTTAAGGACAAATGTAATCATAATACACATAAATATGCTATTTTTGCAAGATATTTATCATATCATAGGAATGGAACAGGATACTTCATATATGTTGCTGAAAAGTTTAGATACACCGGAAGATTTGCGCCGATTAGAGGCAGACAAACTGCCCGAAGTATGTAAAGAGCTGAGGCAAAAAATAATAGATGAGCTCTCACGCAATCCGGGACATTTTGGTTCCAGTCTGGGAGTGGTAGAACTGACCGTAGCCTTACATTATGTATTTAATACGCCTTATGACCGCATCGTATGGGACGTAGGTCATCAGGCATACGGCCATAAGATATTGACAGGCCGCAGGGATACTTTCTGTACAAACCGCAAATTACACGGTCTGTGCCCTTTTCCTTCTCCTCACGAAAGTGAATATGACACTTTTACGTGCGGACATGCCTCCAACTCTATTTCGGCAGCGCTCGGAATGGCTGTCGCAGCTAAGAAGAATGGAGAAAACAACCGCCATGTGGTAGCCGTCATCGGCGATGGATCAATGAGTGGCGGTCTGGCATTTGAAGGATTGAACAATGCTTCCTCTACACCCAATAATCTCTTAATCATCCTGAATGATAATAATATGGCTATCGACCGCAGTGTGGGTGGAATGAAACAGTATCTTCTAAACCTCCAGATGTCTGAAGGTTATAATAAAATACGATATAAGCTCTCAAAAATGTTCTATAAATGGGGCATACTGAATGAAGAGCGCCGAAAGAGCCTGATTCGTTTCAATAACAGCCTGAAATCCATGCTCGTACAGCAACAAAATGTGTTCGAAGGAATGAATATCCGCTATTTCGGTCCTATTGACGGACACGATGTCAATAATCTGGCACGTGTCTTGAAAGAAATAAAAGATATGCAGGGTCCCAAGTTGCTCCATATCCATACCACCAAAGGCAAAGGATTCGGTCCGGCTGAAAAAGCAGCTACCATATGGCATGCACCGGGAATTTTCGACAAAGAAACCGGAGAACGCATTGTGATAGATACCGACGGACTTCCCCCTTTGTTTCAGGATGTGTTTGGCAATACGTTGTTGGAACTGGCACAGCAAAACGACAAAATAGTAGGAGTAACCCCGGCAATGCCGTCAGGATGCTCCATGAATATATTAATGAAAGCAATGCCCGACCGGGGATTTGATGTAGGCATTGCAGAAGGGCATGCCGTAACCTTCTCCGGCGGTATGGCAAAAGACGGATTAATCCCGTTCTGCAACATCTATTCGTCTTTCATGCAGCGTGCATACGATAATGTTATCCACGATGTCGCCATTCAAAAGTTGAATGTCGTTCTTTGCCTTGACCGGGCAGGAATTGTGGGCGAGGACGGTCCTACCCATCATGGTGCATTCGATTTGGCATATATGCGCCCCATCCCTAACCTGACGGTGGCATCCCCTTATGATGAACATGAGCTGCGCAATCTGATGTACACCGCACAACTGCCCGATAAAGGACCTTTTGTGATTCGTTACCCCAGAGGAAGAGGGGTGCTAGTGGACTGGAAATCTTCTTTTGAAGAAATACAAATAGGCAAAGGGCGGAAACTGAAAGACGGAAAAGACATGGCAGTCATCACCATCGGTCCGATTGGCAATACGGCACGAAAGGCAATTACCCGTGCAGAAGCCGAAAGCAAAATGAGCATTGCCCATTATGACTTACGCTTTTTAAAACCGTTGGATGAAGAAATGCTACACGAAATAGGAAAGAATTTCTGCCGAATAGTCACCATTGAAGACGGTGTGTTGAAAGGCGGAATGGGCAGTGCTATCCTGGAGTTTATGGCAGACAACAGATATACTCCCACTGTTCGCCGCATCGGTTTACCGGATAAGTTTGTAGAACACGGCCCGGTAAAAGACTTGCATCGTTTATGCGGCATGGATGAAGAAGGTATTTATAAGGTATTGGTATCATTCTAAAAGAGAAAGATAAAAATGAAGATTATTATCGCAGGGGCAGGAGCCGTAGGCACTCATTTGGCCAAACTGCTCTCAGGTGAAAAACAAGATATTATCCTGATGGATGAAAACGAGGAGAAGTTGAGTAAATTAGATTCCAACTTCGACTTGATGACAGTCAATGCATCCCCGACTTCCATTTCCGGTCTGAAGAATGCCGGTGTAGCGGGAGCCGATCTTTTTATCGGAGTCATGCCGGAAGAAAGCCGTAACATGACGGCATGTATGCTGGCCACCAATTTGGGAGCCAAAAAGACCGTAGCCCGTATTGATAATTACGAATACCTATTGCCTAAACATAAGGAATTCTTTTCACATCTGGGTGTTCATTCACTGATCTATCCCGAAATGCTGGCTGCAAAAGAAATTGTAGACGCCATCAAAATGAGCTGGATACGCCAATGGTGGGAGTTCTGTGGCGGCGCATTGGTACTGATTGGTACAAAGATGCGTGAAACGGCAGAAATTCTGAATGTGCCTCTGCACGAACTGGGCGGACGTAATATTCCATTCCACATTGTAGCGATAAAAAGGGGCAATGAAACAATTATCCCACGTGGAGATGATACTATCAAGCTACATGATATTGTTTATTTTACCACTACAAAAAAATATATTCCTTATATCCGTAAAATAGCCGGAAAGGAAAATTATGCCGATGTGCGTAATGTAATGATCATGGGAGGCAGCCGTATAGCCGTCCGTACAACCCAATATGTACCTGAATATATGCAGGTCAAAATAATCGAAAACGATATCAACCGCTGTAACCGGCTGACAGAAGTAGTAGACGATAAAGTCATGATTATCAATGGAGATGGTCGGGATATGGATTTGCTATTGGAAGAAGGACTTCGCAACACCGAAGCATTTGTCGCATTGACAGATAATTCGGAAACAAATATTCTGGCATGCCTCGCCGCCAAAAGAATGGGTGTTACCAAGACGGTTGCCGAGGTGGAAAACATTGATTATATCAGTATGGCAGAAAGTCTGGATATCGGCACGGTCATCAATAAAAAGATGATTGCTGCCAGCCATATTTACCAAATGATGCTGGATGCCGACGTATCCAATGTAAAATGTCTGACTTTTGCCAATGCAGATGTTGCCGAATTTACAGTAAAAGCCGGTTCACGTATTACAAAAGACGCCATTAAGGACATGGGACTTCCCAAAGGGGTTACCATCGGCGGACTAATCCGAAATGGAGAAGGTATCTTGGTAACAGGTAATACAATCATCCAACCGGAAGACCATGTAGTGGTATTCTGTTTGGGAATGATGATTAAGAAAGCAGAAAAATTCTTCAACTGATGATTAACTCTAAAATGATATGCAAAATCATGGGTTCCCTTTTCTTCATTGAAGCGGGATTCTTGATTTTATGCGCATTACTCGCCATATATTATAAGGAAACAGATTTAACCGCATTCCTTTCTTCCGCTGCTATCACAGCAGGGGCAGGTATTGTTTTCTCTATCTTCGGAAAGAACGCCGAAAGGAAAATCAGCCGTCGCGATGGCTATGTAGTAGTATCTCTTGCTTGGATCTTCTTTTCCCTGTTCGGAATGTTGCCGTTTTATCTGAGCGGATACATTCCCAGCATCACCGATGCCTTTTTTGAAACCATGTCGGGATTCACCACTACCGGAGCAAGCATTCTGGATAATATCGAATCATTGCCCCACGGATTACTTTTCTGGCGAAGCATGACCCAATGGATTGGAGGACTGGGGATTGTATTCTTTACCATCGCCGTGTTACCCATTTTCGGAGTAGGCGGTGTACAGCTATTTGCAGCCGAAGCTACAGGTCCCACCCATGACAAGGTACATCCCCGTATCGGTGTGACCGCCAAATGGATTTGGAGCATTTATTTGGGACTGACCATAGCAGAAGTATTCTTATTACTGCTGGGTGGAATGGATGTGTTCGACAGCGTGTGCCATTCATTAACAACTACTGCTACAGGCGGATATTCTACCAAGCAAAACAGCATTGCTGCTTTTCATTCTCCCTATATAGAATATGTAATCACGCTCTTCATGTTTTTGTCGGGTATCAACTTTACCCTGCTGTTTCTATTCTTTCTGAAAGGAAAGTTCAAACGGTTGATTGAGAATACCGAGTTCCATTGGTATTTGGGCACTGTAGGTTGTTTTACCCTGTTCACCACCGTCACACTGGTTCTTACCAGCCCGATGGGAATAGAAGAATCATTCCGGAAAGCTATTTTTCAAGTAGTCTCATTACAGACCACCACCGGATTTATTTCTGCTGATTACATGACCTGGGTTCCGGTACTATGGACATTGATGTGCATCATCATGCTTTTCGGAGCATGTGCAGGCTCCACTTCCGGAGGTATAAAATGTATTCGTATTGCCATCATGAGCCGTGTATCAAGAAACGAATTCAAACGAATCATCCATCCTAATGCAGTCTTGCCGGTCCGCATCAACCGTCAGGTAATTTCTTCTACAACCAAATCGGCTATATTGGCATTTACTTTCCTTTATATAGCTATTGTCTTTATTGGTTGGCTATTGCTTATGATATTAGGAGTAGGATTTGAAGAAGCATACAGTGTCGTAATTTCCAGTTTAGGCAATGTCGGACCGGGTATAGGCAAGTGCGGACCTTCTTATTCATGGAGCGGATTACCCGATATGGCCAAATGGATCAGTGCGTTACTTATGCTCATCGGCCGTTTGGAGTTATTTACCGTCTTACTGTTGTTTACTCCCGGATTCTGGAAGAAACACTAAGAAGTACGGAAATCCCTCTCCATTCACGAGAAGAGAAAAAAAACAATTTATAATGATAGAATTCCAAATTTATGGCTAACTTTGCGACCTCTAAATAAAAATCATCATTATGAACAATATACTGAAGATCTTTATTTCTCTTTTATTTTTCCTGCTCTTGATAACAACAGCGGGACAAGAAGAGTATGCGTCAGTAAAGAGTTCATTCTTTCAGAAATCAAACGTAACCTCTTCTTATCAGCAAACACAAAGTCCGTGTAAAAAGACCATGGATTTCCTGTTTATCAACCGTTTTGCCGATATGCCACAAGTAGCAATTGCTCTTGACAATCCGGATTTGACTTCCAAATCCAAATGTGCTCTCCGTCTGCTTGCTACACTGAATGATTTCTGGAAACAAGAGCTACAAACAAACAACATACATTTTCATTCATCCATTTCACATTACTCGCATGCCGTGGATTACTATATCTATGCACTACGGCGAATCATTATTTAATTTTATAAAGCCTTCAAGCTAAAAGCCAAAACAAAGTATCTTGCATTAAGCGTTATGTAAGTGGGCTTTGTGTTCATTCACTTTTTGTCTAATCAAAAAAAAGTTTAGATATGTATTTTACACTATTAGTTGTCGTTATCCTGACGGCAATTGCACTGGTTGCCGTGGCTTTGGGTATTGCCCGTGCCATTTCTCCCCGTTCGTACAATCCGCAAAAAGGAGAGGCTTACGAATGTGGTATCCCTACCCGGGGACAGTCATGGATGCAATTTAAGGTAGGTTACTATCTGTTTGCCATTCTATTTCTCATGTTTGATGTTGAAACGGTATTTCTCTTTCCGTGGGCGGCAGTCGTTCAGGATTTAGGAGTGTACGGTTTAGTCAGCATCTTCTTCTTTATTGTAGTACTCATATTAGGCCTGGCATACGCCTGGAAGAAAGGAGCATTGGAATGGAAATAAAGAAACCGGTCATAAAATCTATCCCTTATGAAGATTTCAAAGATAATGAGTATCTGGAGAACATGGTCAAACAACTTAATGAAGGAGGTACAAAAGTACTTATCGGTTGTTTGGATGACCTTATCAACTGGGGACGCAGCAACTCGCTGTGGCCGCTTACCTTTGCAACCAGTTGCTGCGGAATTGAGTTTATGGCAGTCGGTGCTGCCCGGTATGACTTTGCCCGTTTCGGGTTTGAAGTAGCCCGCGCCAGTCCGCGCCAGGCAGATATGATTATGGTAGCCGGAACCATCACACACAAAATGGCACCGGTATTAAAACGTCTTTATGACCAAATGGCAGACCCCAAATATGTGATTGCAGTGGGCGGATGCGCCATCAGCGGAGGTCCGTTTAAAAAATCCTACCATGTGCTGAACGGAGTTGACAAAATATTACCGGTAGACGTTTATATTCCCGGATGCCCCCCACGACCCGAAGCCTTATTATATGGCATGATGCAACTGCAACGTAAAGTAAAACTGGAAAAATTCTTTGGCGGAGTAAACCGCAAGGAAGAAGAACCCCAAAAGGAATAACTTATGGATGATATTATCAAAATAGAACCTAACGAACTCCGCACCGAGATGCAAAAGTTACGCGCGGAAGGCTATGACTTTATGCGTTCACTCACCGGAATGGACTGGGGAGAAGAAGGATTGGGAGTAGTCTACCATCTGGAAAAGACAGCTACCGGCGAGAACAAAGTAATTAAAGCTGTCACTGCCAACCGCGAGAAAGCTGAATTGCCTACAGTCTGCGATATTTGGAAAGGCGCAGAATTCAACGAGCGTGAAGTGTATGATTACTTCGGCATCCGTTTTGTGGGACACCCCGACATGCGCCGCTTGTTCCTGCGTGAAGACTGGATAGGCCATCCGCTTCGCAAAGATTATGACGAAAGCCTCAACCCGCTGCGGATGACCAACGAGGAGCCGGTCGATACCACCCAATACATGGAAGTACAGCATGACGGCAGCGTAATTGAAAAACGAGAAACCATCTTCGACGAAGATGAATACATTATTAATATAGGTCCGCAGCATCCGGCAACTCACGGAGTGCTCCGCTTTCGCGTGTCACTGGAAGGTGAGATTATAAAGAAACTGGATGTACACTGCGGATATATCCACCGCGGCATCGAAAAGATGTGCGAAAGTCTGACATATCCCCAAACACTCGCCTTAACCGACCGGTTGGATTATTTGGGCGCACACCAAAACCGCCATGCACTCTGCATGTGTATCGAAAAGGCAATGGGTGTGGAAGTGAGTGAACGTGTACAGTATATCCGCACCATCATGGACGAGCTGCAACGCATTGATTCACATCTGCTTTTCTTTTCTTGTCTGTGCATGGACTTGGGCGCGCTAACTGCCTTCTTTTACGGATTCCGCGACCGCGAAAAGATTCTGGACATCTTCGAAGCAACCACCGGCGGTCGCTTAATCCAGAACTATAATACCATCGGCGGTGTGCAGGCCGATATCGCGCCGGACTTTGTGCAAAAGGTAAAAGACTTTATCGCTTATCTCCGTCCGACATTAAAAGAGTATCATGAAGTCTTCACCGGCAATATCATCGCACAGGAACGTATGAAAGGTGTAGGAGTGCTCAGTCGCGAAGACGCCATCTCTTTCGGTGCAACGGGGGGAACAGGGCGCGCCAGCGGTTGGGCTTGCGATACTCGCAAACGCCATCCCTACTCTATGTATGGAAAAGTCGACTTCAAGGAAATTGTCCATACCGAAGGCGATTCATTCGCACGCTACATGGTACGTATGGAAGAAATCATGGAAAGTATGAACATCATCGAACAGTTGATTGATAATATTCCTGAAGGAGCATTTCAGCAAAAGATGAAACCGATTATCCGTGTGCCCGAAGGTTCTTATTATGCTGCGGTGGAAGGCAGCCGTGGAGAGTTCGGCGTCTTTTTGGAAAGTCGTGGAGATAAATATCCTTACCGTCTGAAGTTCCGTGCCACCGGACTGCCATTGGTTTCGGCAATGGAAACCATGTGCCGCGGTGCCAAGATAGCCGACCTCATTGCCATCGGCGGAACAGTGGATTACGTGGTACCGGACATAGACAGATAAGATTAATAATAAAACGAAACGAAATAATATATGTTTGATTTTAGTATAGTAACCCAATGGATACACTCAATGCTTACCTCCTTCATGCCCGAAGGGTTGGCGGTATTTATAGAGTGTGTGGCTATCGGCGTATGCATCATGCTTGCCTACGCAGTGATTGCTATCATTATGATATTCATGGAGCGAAAAGTCTGTGCAGCATTCCAGTGTCGCCTGGGACCGATGCGCGTAGGACCTTGGGGCACCATACAGGTCTTTGCCGATGTATTCAAGATGTTGATAAAAGAAATCATCACCATTCGTCACGCCGACAATTTCCTTTATAACCTCGCTCCCTATATTGTGATACTTGCATCTATCCTGTCATTCAGTTGTTTGCCTTTCAGCAAAGGGATGGAAGTGCTCGACTTCAATGTCGGCATCTTTTTCCTGATGGCAGCCTCCAGCATCGGTGTGGTAGGTATCCTGCTTGCCGGATGGAGTTCCAACAACAAGTACTCACTAATCGGTGCCATGCGAAGCGGTGCACAGATGATCAGTTATGAACTGTCTGTCGGACTGAGCATTCTCACCATTGTCGTATTGACCGATACCATGCAATTTTCGGAAATCGTAGAACGCCAGGCCGACGGCTGGTTCCTTTTCAAAGGCCATATCCCGGCAATGATAGCCTTTATCATCTATCTGATAGCCGGCAATGCAGAGGTAAACCGTGGTCCATTCGACTTGCCCGAAGCCGAAAGTGAGCTGACAGCCGGATATCACACCGAATATTCGGGTATGCACTTCGGTTTATTCTATGTGGCAGAGTTTGTCAACCTGTTCATTATTGCCGGAGTAGCCGCCACTATCTTCCTGGGCGGCTGGATGCCGTTGCATATTCCCGGCTTGGACGGCTTCAATACCGTCATGGACTATATTCCCGGATTTGTATGGTTCTTTGCAAAGTCATTCTTTATTGTCTGGCTGCTGATGTGGATAAAATGGACTTTCCCTCGTTTACGTATCGACCAGATTCTTACACTGGAATGGAAATACCTGGTACCGATAGGTCTTTGCAATTTGTTGCTGATGGTTATTATTGTTGTATTTAAATTGCATTTCTAATGAAAGAAGAAAAACGTTCATATATAGGAGGACTGTTGCACGGTATCGGTACACTGCTCACCGGAATGAAAATCACCGGACGGGAATTTTTCACTCCGAAAGTAACCGAGCAGTATCCCGAGAACCGTGCTACACTGGAAATCTCTCCCCGTTTTCGCGGGCGTCTCGTCATGCCGGCAGACGAAAACGGGAACAATAAATGTATTGCCTGCGGGCTTTGTCAAATGGCCTGTCCCAACGACACCATTCATATCACCAGCGAAACACAGACTGATGAAGAAACAGGTAAGAAGAAAAAAACATTGGTGAAATATGAATATGATTTGGGCGCCTGCATGTTCTGTCAACTCTGCGTCAATGCGTGTCCGCACGATGCCATCTGTTTTGATACGGAATTTGAAAATGCAGTGTTCGACCGCAGCAAATTGGTTCTCACCCTGAATAAGAAATAAAAAAACAAACGATATTATGACACTACAACTAATTGTATTCATTGTGCTGGCATTGTTTATCGCTGTCTGTTCGGTACTGGCGGTCACCACATCACGCATTCTGCGCGCAGCGACCTATTTGCTGTTTGTACTATTCGGCACGGCAGGCATTTACTTCCAGCTCAATTATTCGTTTTTGGGAGCCGTCCAATTGCTGATTTATGCCGGCGGCATCACGGTACTTTATGTTTTCAGTATTCTGCTGACCTCCTCACAAGGAGACAAGTCCGAACGGCTGAAAAACGGTAAAATGGTGGCAGGAGTTGTTTCCACCCTTGCCGGGCTGGGCATCTGCCTGTTTGTTATGTTGAAAAACGAGTTTCTCCCCTCCCACTTCACTCCCGGCGAACTGCATGTGCAGACCATCGGCCACACCCTGATGGGAATGGGAAAATATCAATATGTACTGCCTTTCGAAGTCATCAGCATATTGTTGCTGGCTTGTATTGTGGGAGGTATAATGATTGCACGTAAAAGATAAGTCTGATTATGGTACACATGGAATATTACCTGGTGGTTTCCACCTTTATGATGTTTGCAGGCATCTATGGCTTCTTTACCCGCCGCAACCTGCTCGCCATGCTAATTAGTGTGGAACTGATTTTGAACTCCGTCGATATCAACTTCGCCGTGTTCAACCGCTACCTCTTCCCCAACGAACTGGAAGGAGTGTTCTTCGCCCTGTTCGCCATCGGAGTGAGTGCTGCGGAAACAGCGGTAGCTATTGCCATTATCATCAATATCTATCGTAACATCCGAAACATACAAGTGAAGAACTTAAACGAAATGAAAAATTGATTATGGAATATACTATTCTAATCCTCATCCTTCCTTTCCTCAGTTTTCTGATACTGGGACTGGCAGGTATGCGCATGAAGAACAGCGTGGCAGGTGCCATCGGCACAGCTTCACTGACAGGAGTGGCATTGCTTTCCTACCTCACCGCCTTTCACTATTTCACAGGCGGCCGTACGGCAGCAGGCACCTTCCCCACCCTCATGCCCTACAACTTTGAATGGTTGCCGTTCACAGCCGACCTTCATATCAATATGGGCATTTTGCTCGATCCTATTTCCATCATGATGCTGGTTGTGATTTCTACCGTGTCACTGATGGTACACATCTACTCCTTCGGCTATATGAAAGGTGAAAAAGGCTTCCAGCGCTATTATGCTTTTCTGAGTCTTTTCACCATGTCAATGCTGGGACTGGTAGTAGCAACCAATATTTTCCAAATGTACGTCTTTTGGGAATTGGTGGGCGTCAGCTCTTACCTGCTCATCGGTTTCTATTATACCAAGAAAGAAGCCATCGCAGCCAGCAAAAAAGCATTTATCGTCACCCGTTTTGCCGACCTCGGTTTTCTGATTGGTATCCTCATCTACGGCTACTACGCAGAAACATTCTCTTTCACTCCTGCCGCAAGCGCTCTGGTTGCAGCAGGAACAATGATTCCACTGGCATTGGGGCTGATGTTTGTCGGCGGAGCCGGAAAAAGCGCCATGTTCCCATTACACATCTGGCTGCCCGATGCCATGGAAGGCCCTACTCCGGTCAGTGCCCTGATTCATGCCGCCACCATGGTGGTAGCCGGTGTATATCTGGTAGCCCGTATGTTCCCGTTGTTCATCGGTTACGCTCCCGAAGTACTCCACTGGACAGCCTACATCGGTGCTTTCACAGCATTCTATGCTGCCAGTGTAGCCTGTGTGCAAAGCGATATCAAACGTGTACTTGCTTTCTCCACCATTTCACAGATAGGCTTTATGATTGTTGCCTTGGGCGTTTGCACCTCGATGAATCCCCACGAAGGAGGATTGGGCTACATGGCCTCCATGTTCCATCTGTTCACTCACGCCATGTTCAAGGCATTACTCTTCTTGGGGGCAGGATGCATCATTCATGCCGTACACAGCAATGAAATGAGCGCGATGGGCGGGTTGCGCAAATACATGCCTGTCACCCACATCACATTTCTGATAGCCTGCCTTGCCATTTCGGGCATTTGGCCTTTCTCGGGATTCTTCTCCAAAGACGAAATCCTGACCGCCTGCTTCCGGTTCAGCCCGGTCATGGGCTGGATAATGACAGGTATAGCTGCGATGACCGCATTCTATATGTTCCGTCTGTATTATGGCATTTTCTGGGGCACGGAAAACAAAACCCTCCACGCTGCACATACTCCGCATGAAGCACCGCTTACCATGACTTTCCCGTTACTGTTTTTGGCAGCCGTGACCTGTGTGGCGGGATTCATCCCGTTCGGTAATTTAATCAGCAGCAACGGAGAGGCTTATACCATCCACCTGGATATGCAGGTAGCCACAACAAGTATCATTATTGCACTGTTGTCCATCGGTCTTGCCACATGGATGTATGCAGGTCCCAAACAGCCTGTCGCCGACAAGCTGGCACACACCTTCAGCCGTTTGCACACAGCTGCCTATCACCGCTTCTACATGGACGAAGTCTGGATGTTCTTCACCAAGAAGATTATATTCCGGTGTATCAGTACTCCGATAGCATGGTGGGACCGTCACGTCATCGACCAGTTCTTCAACTTCACCGCCTGGAGCACCCACGCCACAGCTGATGAGATACGTGATATGCAAAGCGGAAATGTACAGCAATACAGTATTTGGTTCCTCGCAGGAGCCTTGATACTGACGCTGATACTATTAGTTTAACCAGCCAAACGAATAATTAAGTATACAAATGAACATACTAAGTTTTTTCATCATAGTTCCTTTATTGATGCTCGCGGGGCTTTGGGCTTCGCGCAGCGTCAATCAAGTACGGGGCGTGATGGTTACCGGAGCTTCCCTGCTGCTGGCACTGTCTGTCTACCTCACCATTGATTATATAGGACTCCGCCAAGCCGGTGCCATGGAAGAAATGCTGTTTACCGACAGTATATCCTGGTATGCCCCCTTACATATATGTTACTCCATCGGAGTGGACGGTATCTCCGTAGCCATGTTACTACTGAGCGCTATCATTGTCTTCACCGGAACATTTGCATCATGGAAACTTCAGCCCCTCACCAAAGAGTATTTCCTATGGTTCACACTGCTGAGTTTGGGAGTGTTCGGATTCTTTATCTCAACAGACCTGTTCACCATGTTTATGTTCTATGAAGTAGCGCTTATCCCGATGTACCTGCTGATTGGTATATGGGGAAGCGGCCGTAAAGAATATGCAGCCATGAAACTTACCCTGATGCTGATGGGCGGTTCTGCTTTCCTGCTAATAGGTATTCTGGGTATCTTCTATGGAGCAGGAGGCGAGACAATGAATCTGCTCGAGATAGCCAAACTACATATTCCCGATACGATGCAGCACCTGTTCTTCCCGCTTATTTTCCTGGGATTCGGTGTGCTGGGCGCACTATTCCCATTCCACACATGGAGTCCCGACGGCCATGCATCTGCTCCGACTGCCGTCAGTATGCTTCATGCCGGTGTGCTGATGAAGTTGGGAGGCTACGGCTGTTTTCGTGTTGCCATGTATCTGATGCCCGAAGGAGCAGCCATGTGGGGTGATGTATTCCTCGTGCTGACCACCATTTCTGTGGTTTACGGTGCGTTCAGCGCTGTGGTACAGACCGACTTGAAATATATCAATGCCTATTCATCCGTATCGCATTGCGGACTGGTGCTTTTCGCTCTTCTGATGATGACACGCACCAGTTGTACGGGAGCCATCCTCCAAATGCTGAGCCACGGTCTGATGACAGCTTTGTTCTTTGCCCTGATCGGTATGATTTACGGCCGCACCCATACACGCGATGTACGCCTGATGGGAGGACTGATGAAAATCATGCCATTTCTGGCTGTGGGCTATGTCATTGCGGGTCTTGCCAATCTGGGGTTGCCGGGATTGAGTGGATTTGTGGCAGAAATGACCGTCTTTGTCGGCTCGTTCCAAAACAACGATACCTTCCACCGTGTATGCACGCTGATAGCTACGACAAGTATCGTGATTACTGCGGTTTATATTCTGCGTGTAGTAGGTAAGATTCTATATGGCAAGGTACTGAACCCCGACCATCTGAAACTTACCGATGCAACTTGGGATGAAAGAGTGGCAGTAATCTTCCTGATAGCCTGCGTAGCCGGACTGGGACTTGCCCCATTCTGGATAAGCAACCTGATTAGTAACAGTGTAGAACCGATTATCACTCAATTAATACAATAACATACGATTATGGACATTACATCTATTTTGCAAATGCATCAGGAGCTGAGCCTCACCGCCGTATTTCTGTTGATGTTTGTACTCGACCTTTTCCTTCCCGTGCGTCTTCGCCACTGGTTACGCCCATTGGCCTGCGCCCTGTTGGGAATTGAGTTACTTGCCAATATATGGCCCGATGAAGTCATCCTTTTCGGAGGGATGTATCATTCCACTCCGATGGCCTCCATCATGAAAAGTGTTCTCACTTTGGGCACCATCCTTGTATTCCTGCAATCCACCCATTGGCTGCGTCGTCCGGACACTCGTCACAAAATGGGAGAATTCTATACACTCACACTGAGCACGTTACTGGGAATATACTTCATGGTGAGCGCAGGTCACTTTCTCCTGTTCTTTTTAGGACTGGAACTGGCTACCATTCCTATGGCATGCCTCGTTGCCTTCGACAAATACAAAGGCCACAGTGCAGAAGCCGGAGCAAAATTCATTTTATCCGCACTCTTCTCCAGCGGTATATTCCTCTATGGCATCTCAATGATTTACGGAACCGTAGGTACGCTCTATTTCGAGGACATCCCTGCCGGCATCACCGGAAGCCCGCTTCAAATACTGGCATTGGTATTTTTCTTCTCCGGTATGGCCTTTAAGTTGAGCCTTGTGCCTTTCCATTTGTGGACTGCCGACACCTATCAGGGAGCGCCTACCACAGTTGCCGCTTACCTGTCGGTTATCTCGAAAGGTGCAGCCGCCTTTGCGCTGATGGCCATTTTGGTCAAAGTATTCGGTTCCATGACCGCCCAATGGAGTGAAATGCTGTGCGTGGTCATTGTCGCTACCATCACCATTGCCAACCTGTTTGCCATCCGCCAAAGCAACTTAAAGCGCTTTATGGCATTCAGCAGTATATCACAGGCAGGATATATCATGCTGGCAGTCCTGGCAGGCACTCCGCAGGGAATGGCGTCATTAGTTTATTATATCATTGTATACATTGCAGCCAATCTTGCCGTATTCGGGGTAATCAACGCCATCGAGCAACACACCCACGGAATGGTTGAGCGCGAAGATTACAACGGACTCTACAAAACCAATCCCCGTCTGACAATGGTGATGACACTTGCCCTTTTCTCTTTGGCAGGTATCCCGCCATTTGCCGGGTTCTTCAGTAAATTCTTTGTATTTGCAGCAGCTTTCCAAAGTGGATATTATCTGATAGTGTTTATTGCATTGGTAAACACCATTATTTCACTTTACTATTATCTGCTGATTGTAAAAGCTATGTTCATTACCCCCAATGATGAACCAATCGCCACCTTCAAAACCGGTATCGCCATGCGTACCTGTTTGTTGATTTGTGTGGCAGGCATCTTCATATTGGGCATCGCCAGCAGCATTTACCAACTGCTGAACGATACAGCTGCACTTTATTGAGAAAGAAAAGGGAGTGTGTCAAAACCAAACCGGCCTATCCAATCGTCAGCTGTAGAGGCAGGGGTCGCCTGCCCGAAGACACAAAGCAAACTGTTTTCGGGCGAGCGACCTCCCCCCTACGAACCAGACGATAATATTATCCACGTTTTGACAACCCCATCTTATACCCCCTCAATAATGGGCATTGTTTATGAAGATTGTTACCATTATTTGCTAAAACTCTCTCCATTGTTGATGAAAAATCTCAAGAGGTCTAAAAAACTTCACCAGCTTTTCAGAAAACTTCACCAGCTTTTTCAAAAACTCCACCAACTTTTTTGAAAAGACCAAAGTGTTTTGACACGAGCAAAACGCCTTTTGAAAACACTTTCTTCCGAGTTTTCCTACTGATTGAATGAATGAACCGAACCCCGAAAGAAAATTGATAAAACTTCCTTTCACGTTTCACAAATATCGTAAACCACCTGTTCATAGGGGTTTCCGCGTGAAAGCAACAAATTTCCTCTTAGCAGCTTCTTTCACGCAAAAAGCCGATGAATAAAGGGTTTCAGTTGGTGAAACGTGTGAAAGCAACTTGTTATCAACTTTTTCGTGGAAAACATTTTTGTCTATTTAGACAGGACAAGAAAGCGACTCTCTATGTTTACAAATATATTTGCGCCATACTATCAAATACAGCTTAAACAAAAAAAGAGCACCCCGAAGGATGCCCTTTTATATTAGCTAATCATTAAGATGAATGATTATTTTTTCACAGTCAAAGAAACTTTCTGAGCAGGAAGTTCAACACCCCACTTATCAGTAATGTTCAAGTCGAATGTGATAGTAGCTCCGTTTTGGATAGCTGTGTTCGGTTTAAGAGCAATTGTCCAACCTACCAATTCGCCATCAGTCTCTGTACCATCTACAAGCTTACCATCTTCAATCTTCTTATAAACCGGAGTTACATCAAATGCACCTGCATTTTCACCTGTAGCAACCAATTTGATATCATCAATTCTTGTATCCATTACATCCTTCTGAGCAGCAGGTGTATCATTAGTTTCAGCAGTAAATGAGTTCAATAACTTGTATGCCTTGTTGAATGCATCCTTACCGGCAACGTCTGCGCTCAAGAATGAGTCTGAACCGGTTGCAAGGTCAAGAGTAGTCTTGCTTACAGTGATTGTACCATCTTTAATCGGGCTTTGACCTGTGATATAGATAGTTTCAGTAGCAGCATTGTAAGTTGCATTTTCAAAGTGCTTGTAAGAAACTTCAAACTTCTGAGTTTCAGTATACAACTTATCCAGAGGAATATTAACTGTGCTACCATTAACTGTCCATTTATCTTTGTCTGCTTTTGCTGTTACAGTAAAGTCTACTGCTTTATCAGCATTGTTATAAGCTGTTTTTACATCATACAACAGATTTGCTCCGGTCGGAACAGCACCATAAGCAGCCAGCTTATCACCATCAAAGTACATCGGAATTCTGCTTACAGCAGATGTCGGGTTAGTCAATGTCAACTCTACAGTTGCAGGTAAAGTCAATGTCTTAGACTGACCGTCTACATCATTACCAGTAACAACAAACTGAATCAAAGCACTATAAACATCAGCAGTTACATTTTCCTGTTCAGGGTTAACAGTAATAGCCAAATAAGCTGCCTCACTTAACTTAGTTGCAGCAGTTTTCTTATCTGATTTAACTAAAGTAAAGCCACCCAGTTCTGTATCTTTAGTAATTTTCAAATTAGCCGGAGTAGCACCATACTTCTTGCTAGAAGTCAACACAAATCCGTTAGCAGGAGTATTGTTAGCAACAGTCTTATAAGTGAATGCATTAGCATTATTCCATACAATCTTATCACCGGCAGCAGTTACAGAAGCAGCCAAGTCAGCCAATGGCAAGTAAACAGTATTCTTATCAGTTGACAATACATGAGATGCCTTCAGAGTAACACCTGCTGTTACAGCAGCCTTTTGAACAGTTACTTTCAAGTTTGCAGATTGAATACTATTTTTGGCAACTGAAGCACTATTAGTATATTTCACAGTAAAGATAATTTCTTTACCATAAGCAGCTTCATTAGAGATAGTGAAGTTAGTACCATCGATAGTAATGCCATACAAAGATTTCAAGTTTTCATCCAATGACAAAGCAATATCTGAAACACCCTCCAACTTAGTAAGGAATGCTTGAGCAGCGGCATTGGGATTTGCAGAAGGATCTGCAGCATAACCTTTACCAAACAAGCTGTAAGTTTCACCTAATTTCACATAAGTATTATCCTTAGCCTTATAATTATCTGTTGTCTTACCTTGAGTAATATCAGCAGCATTTTCCAAACCGGCTTTATATTCAAAAGCTGTAGCAGCCTTACCACAAACAACAGCAAGTGCATCATCTTGGCTGATAATACTACCTTTCTTAATATCGGCAACTGTCACACCTTCTTTAAGAGCAAAGTGCAAAGTATAAACACCGTCCATAGCAGCTCTCTGCAAAGCACCCTTAGGAGTAGAAACTACAGCCTCTTCAAAGATGGTAGCACCTTCAGAATTTACCAAGTTGAACTTCAAATCAGCCGGATCAATATTAGTCGGTGTAACCACAACATTTACAGCCACACCTCTTGTACCATCTTCATTTAATGCAGAAATAATTGCATCCTTCGGATACTTAACTTCTGAAACATTAATCAATTCTTTGCTGCCATAATACACAACATTTTTTTCATTAAGCAATGAAGCTTCATCTTCTACAACAGGCACAGCAATAGCAATAGAAGTTACCAATGAAGAAGCAGAAGGAACTTTCACTTCCTGTTTGTTACCGTCTTTATCAAAGATAGTCAGTGTAAATCCATCAGCTTCGCTACCTGCAACGCTAACGCCGGAAACGGGAACACCTGTAGATTTGTAGGTTCCGTCTTCCTGCAATACAGCCCATACACCATCCTGCATAATGATAGATGGTTTTGTTTCGCTTGTGGCAACCTTCAGTTCTTGAGGTTCATCGTTGATATACAAAATACCATCTACAACCTTCACAACATCTCCACTACCTGTTTCGTCATCCAAAGTGATAGTTACAGGATCACCCTGATTGAATGTAAAGGTAATGCCATGTCCGTCAGCTGTTTTTGCAACTGAAGTAACATACTTACCGCTACCAACGAGATCCTGCAAAGCCTTGATTGCATCAGCATTTGCAGTGATTTGTCCCTGCAAGTTCTCGATGTCATCGTCGTAATCCTTACAAGACACAAATGTTCCTGTTGACGAAACCATTAAGGCTCCGAACAGGATTGCACTTAAAAACTTTTTGTTCATAATAGAAAAACTTTAAATTTATAAATTTAAAAAACTAAAATTGGTTATACATATTAGTTATTGATTGGGCACATAAATCCCTCTGTTCATGCAAAAAATAACGTTTGGGAGATTCGCCTGCTATCTTACTAAAAGCTGAATAAAAAGCACTTCGGGAAGTAAACCCACTCTTTTCCGGGACTTTATCCAACGAGCATTTATTACTGCGAAGCAATTCCTTGGCATACTCTACACGGTAAGTATTCAGAAGTTCTTTCAAGTTACACCCAAAATACTTGTTCACTACATTGGAGAGATAAGTCTGATTCGTATCGACCAGCTCGCTCAATTTCTTCAAAGAAAGAGTGGCATCCAAAAACACCTGACGAATTTCCAATTGATAAAGGATACATTTATATATATAGCAATCCACTTTCCTGCCCACTATTCCCTGTCCGGCAAACTGTTCGTCCCAATGACGCTCGGCTGCCTTGAAAAGCAGGTCTTTCTGCCTTTCGGAACGTAGGGTGCTCTTTTTGCGTTTTAGAAACAGGTATTCCATATCTTATCCTTTACTTTTGTCTTAGTTTGCGGGCTCTCGAAACGCGGATTTACAAGCATTTTTATATAGATTCGCGAAACGAAAATCGGTGTATCTCTTAGTAAGAGATACACCGACCTAAGTAAAGCATCAGATTATCAATATATTAAGAACTGTTTTTTAACTTTTAGAATGCTAAAGAATGAAAAAATAAAATCTTTTTTCGAGCTCACACCCATTTTTTTTGCGTAAAAGTGTACTAATTCTCAAAACTTTGCTTATTTTTGCAGCGGAATGGTAGATCTCTTACTAAGAGATACACTTTTAGTTAAAATTTCCAATCATCGTAAATATCCTCATTTCCAATTATTTATATTATCACTTTTCTATCAAATAAGGTATTCATTAAATTTCATTCACATTTCAACCGACTCTAATTTTGTTTTAATAAGTTGAAAGAGAGAGAAAAAAAGGATATGCAAGATTTTTGAAAAGAAGAACTTATATGAAAGTCCTATGCGGACAGCATTTGGAAAAGCATATACATAGAAAGTCTTTTGTCTCAAATAAAACCGCATTATAACAATCGACAACTAAAAACAAAACACGTATTAGCGCATCATTTGAATATACGCTAATACGTGTTTGGATTACAAACCCGAACGAAACGTTCTGTTATTGTCTATAACGATTTAATACGTTCGATAAGTGAATCAATATCTTCGTCTGTTGTGTCCCAAGAAGTGACTAAACGCATCTCATTCATTGCATCATTCCAAAAATAAAAATGATAAAACTCCTGCAACTTATCCTCTTTCTCACGAGGCATAATAAAGAATAACTGGTTACTTTCCACCGGCTGGGTAAACGTTACATCCGGCATGGCTTGCAAGGCATCAGAAAGTTTTGCAGCCATTTCATTGGCGTGTCGGGCACACCGTAACCATAAGTTATCAGTCAGGAAAGCAGTGAATTGGCAAGATATATACCTCATCTTACTTGCCAACTGACAAGCCTGCTTACGGGCATAACGGGCTTCTTTCATCAGGTCCGGATTAAAAACCACCACACACTCAGCTCCCATCAGACCATTCTTTGTTCCCCCCAAAGTCAGGGTGTCTACTCCGCAAGCTCCCGATATCTCATCCAAACTGACTCCCAATGCTGCGGCAGCATTGGAGATGCGTGCACCGTCCATGTGCAGTAACAAACCATGTTCGTGTGCAAACGTTGTCAAAGCGCGTACTTCGGCAGGAGTATAAACAGTGCCGAGTTCTGTACATTGGCTGATATAGACTGCTCCCGGTTGAGAATGGTGTTCCACACCAAAATTAATCATATAAGGTTTCAGGAGTTCAGGTGTCAGTTTTCCATCGGGAGTGGAGATAGTGCGCATGAAGCATCCGGTCGCCTTGCTTGGCGCTCCACATTCATCTACTGCAATATGTGCAGTGTCGGCACAAAATATAACATGATAAGGGCGAGTCATCAGTTGCAATGCCATCGTATTGCTACCTGTTCCATTAAAGACGAACAACGGTTCACACGGATGTGTAAACTGTTCTTTTACTTTTCGGGTTGCCTCTTCTGTCCAAGGGTCATCACCATAACCGAAGGCATGGTTTGTGTTTGCCGCCATCAGTGCTTCCATTACTTGAGGATGTACACTGGAATTGTTGTCGGATGCAAAACTTCTCATAATAGTAGAATATTGAATTATAATTTTCGTGCAAAGTTAACTTCTTTCTCTTCAATAGACAATGAAACAGTATTAAAATACATTTGAAAAGAAAGTATTACGCAGCTGTATCATTCATGTAATACCGACAACCGACCTTTGCACTGAATTAAAAAAACAAGCTAAAGAATGATGAATACAAAGAAGAGAGAGTTTGGCCTTATAATCATTTTCTTATTCCTGGCCATATCTATTCAAGCGGCTGTATTACGAGGAAGCGTGACCGATAAAGTGACAAATGAACCACTAATCGGTGCAGTAATACAAATAAGCGGCACTACTACAGGAGCAATCACTGATTTGGACGGCAACTTCGAACTGGCCGGATTAAGAAACGGAACATATAAACTGATGGTATCGTATGTTTCTTATAAAACATTGACTTTAGAGGTATCTGTCAATGGCATGTCAGAAATAAATATAACATTAGCACCTGATAACCAGCAACTGGGAGAAGTTGTGGTAGTGGCAGAAGCCAAGAAGAATACAGAAAATGCCCTGATTACCCGGCAACGCACCAGTCTGGTGATGCAAACCGGTGTCTCCGCACAACAAATTACCAAGACACAAGACAAGGATGCTTCCGAAGTGATTCGCCGTGTGCCGGGCATCAGTATCATTGAAGAAAAGTTCGTAATGGTACGCGGCCTTTCGCAACGTTACAACAATGTGTGGATAAACAATAGTGCCGTGCCCAGTTCGGAAGCCGACGCACGCGCCTTCTCCTTCGATATTATTCCTTCCTCACAACTGGACAATATGCTGGTTGTAAAATCTCCGGCTCCCGAATATCCTGCCGATTTCAGTGGCGGCTTTATTTTAGTTAATACCAAGGATGTTCCGAACAGTAACCTGTTTAACATCTCAGTAGGAGGAAGCATGAATGATCAGACTCATTTTAAAAACTTTCAATACAATAAAGGAAGCGGTACGGACTTTTTGGGATTCGACAACGGATTGCGTAGCTTGAATGGCGGTATCAACGCGACACTGAGACCGATGAATAATGGTTACGACTTGCTCAACAACGGACTAAATAATGATTGGAGCATAAAGAACCGCAAGCCTATTGCCGACCTCAGCCTGAGCATGAACATCGCCCATCGCTGGGTGAGTGAAAGCGGTCGCACCTTAGCTATGCTGGGAGCCGTAAATTATAGCAATACCTACAAAACATATCTGAATATGGATAATAATCTGTATGGTGCCTATGACATCACTCATGACCGTTCCAACTATTTGCGCAAGGGAGTGGATGACCAATATAATCACAATGTACGTGTGGGAGCCATGTTGAACCTCACTTATGTGCCGGCAAGCGGAAATAACCGTTATGAATTCAAGAATATCTTCAACCAATTGGGAAAAGACCGCTATACTTATCGCAAGGGAACGGATGCACAGAGCGATTATGAAGAGAGTGCAGAATATTACTACCAGAGCCGTACCACCTACAGCGGACAGTTTACGGGAAAACATACATGGAGTGACACGGATAAACTGGATTGGAGTGCCGGATATTCTTATGCCAACCGGAATATGCCCGACCGCCGCCGGTACAACACGGTACTGAACACAGATACCAATCAATTGGAAGTAGAGAATCTGAATGAAATCAATCGTGAGTTCTCGCGTCTGAATGAACACATCCTGTCGGCCAACATCAATTATCAGCATGATTTCGCATTCGGTGATTTCACTCCCACACTCAAGATGGGAGGATATACGGAGTACCGTACACGTGAATACAATACGCGCCTCTTCATTTACAGTTGGAAGAACGGTTTACCTAGTAATTACCGTGTGATGAATGTGCCTGACGAATTGATGCAGGACAAAAATTACGGAGAAGATAAATTATACCTGCTGGAGCAAGTGGACTGGCGAAATAATTATGAAGGAAACAATATGTTGGGAGCAGGCTATGCCGGTGTAAATCTTCCTTTCGGAAAGTGGAACATATACGCAGGCGTCCGTTTCGAACACAGCCGAATGGAATTAATCAGCAATACACAAAAGAACGAAAAGAGTCCGACCAGTGTCTATTACACTTACGATGATTTCTTTCCATCGCTTAATGCCGCCTATCGTCTGAATGAGCAACACCAGTTCAGATTGTCGTATGGGCGTACTGTAAACCGTCCCGAATTCCGGGAAGTCTCTTCTTCGGTGTATTACGACTTTGATTTGGCTAGTAATGTACAAGGCAATTATGACCTGAAAGCAGCTTATATTGATAATATTGACTTGGGATATGAATACTATCCCAGTAACGGTGAGCTGATTTCCGTATCATTATTTTATAAGAAATTCAAGAATCCGATAGAATGGACTTATACCGTAGCCGGAGGTACTGACTTGATTTATTCTTATATCAATGCCAAAGGAGCCGATAATTATGGCGTAGAAGTGGATATACGCAAAAACTTAGATTTCATCGGCATGAAAAACTTCAGCCTCAGCCTGAATGGTGCACTGATAAAAAGTAACGTAAATTTTGAACCCGGTTCTAAAGAAGAAGACCGTCCTATGCAAGGGCAATCGCCCTACCTGGTCAACGCGGGACTCTTCTATCAACAGCCCAAAAACGGATGGAATGCCGCCATACTCTACAACCGCATCGGTAAACGCATTATCGGTGTAGGGCGCAGCCTGGGCAGCGCAGGCAACGAAGTACGTGTGCCCGACTCATATGAAATGCCACGTAATGCCATTGACCTGAGTGCCTCTAAGAAATTCGGCAAACTGGAAGTAAAAGCCGCTATCCGCGATGTACTGGCCGAAAAGGTGTCTTTCAAACAATTTGAAAATACAGAAAATGGTGAAGTGCAGCAAATAACCCGTCAGTTTAAACCGGGACGCAGCTTCAACGTAAACATAAGCTATAATTTTTAAAACAAGAAATATTTCATTCAGTAACTAACCAATAAATGAAAATGAAAACAAACAAGTTTATGACTTATGCTCTCTCGGCCATGATGCTGGGAAGCCTGGCTGCTTGCAGCAGTGATGATTCCGAACCCGACAATGGTGGAAACAGTGGTGGTGAGACAACGGACACACCTTATGTATGGGGAACTGAAGGCTCAATCAAGACGTGTGATCATTTGTTGTTCAATGAGGATAAGTCTGAAAACAAAAAGGGAACAGTAATAGGAAATGGTGACCAGGAATTTGTATTCAAAGGAACCCAGACCCTTGCCAAAGGTACATACCTGTTGAAAGGATGGGTTTATGTGGGAGCAGGTTCTACATTGACCATTGAACCGGGAACTGTCATCAAAGGTGATAAAGACACACAAGCTGCCCTGATTATAGAACCGGGCGGAAAACTGATAGCCGAAGGAAAGCAGGATGCTCCTATCGTATTTACCTCTGAAATGCCGAAAGGACAACGCAAACCCGGTGATTGGGGCGGTTTGATTATCTGTGGTAAGGCAAAGAACAATCAAGGCGTGCTGAATCAGCAGATTGAAGGGGGGCCCCGTACCAAACACGGAGGGGATGATGACTCCGACAATTCCGGTATCATCCGCTATGTACGTGTGGAGTTTGCCGGTTATCCCTTTATGAAAGATAAGGAAATCAACGGCATTACGTTCGGCTCGGTCGGTAGCGGTACTACCATTGACCACTTACAGGTTTCTTATTCCAACGATGACTCTTATGAATGGTTCGGCGGTTCTGTAAACTGTAAATATCTGGTTGCCTATAATGGTTGGGATGACGAATTCGACACAGACAACGGATTCTCCGGTAAAATACAATATGGCTTGTCTATCCGCGATCCGAGAATTGCCGATACATCACAATCAAACGGATTTGAATCGGACAACTGTGCCGATGGTTCTCTGGTTTCTCCCTATACAACGGCAGTATTCAGTAACATTACTTTTATCGGCCCGCTCGGACGTGATGCCGGATTTACCAATGATGAAAGCTATATCAATGCCGGCAGCTTCAACCCCAATAACGGTTCAGCTCTCGGGAAGTTCCAGTCAGCGATGCAAATCCGCCGTTCCAGCCGTTTGAATTGCTTCAATTCTGTAGCAGTGGGATATCCTGTCGGTTTGATTATTGACGGCGAGAAAGGAAACACGGTAGAACAAGCACAAGAGGGCATTATCAATTTGCAAAATATTTGGTTTGCCGGTATGACAGTCACCGGTTCGGATGCCAACAAAGTGTATGATGACGTGCTTTATGATGCAGTAAACAAAACTATTATCGATGCCGGTCAGGAGTCCTATTCTTCCAGCTTCTTCAAAGCACAAAAAGGAAATAAAGTACTTGCCGACATGAATGAACTGAACTTTAAAGACGGACGCGGCATCGGTGTAAATTATATGCCGAATGCAAATAGTCCGGTACTGACTGCCGCTTCATTCGACAATGCTCTATTAGACAATGGATTTGATAAGGTAGACTACATCGGGGCATTCGGTATAAATGACAACTGGCTGGACGGTTGGACTAACTTCGACCCTAACAATACAGACTACTAATACACTTTTTTGAAAACACACAAATAGCTAGTGATTTTTACGGAGATTCTATGGGTAAAGTCGTAGAATCTCCGTATTTTTGTATCCAAACCTAAAAACATTTAATATATATACCTATGTATCCATTAAAATTTAACCCCATTCTAAAATCCACCATCTGGGGTGGTGAAAAGATTATCCCGTTCAAACATCTTGCAACCGAACAGGCACAAGTAGGCGAAAGCTGGGAAATCTCGAATGTTCCGGGCGACGAATCAGTAGTTGCCAATGGTACAGACGCAGGCAAAAACCTGAGTGACATGGTAAAAGAATACAAAGGAGCATTAGTAGGTGAAAGCAACTATCAACGTTTCGGAGATAATTTCCCTTTGCTTATCAAATTCATTGATGCATGCGATGATCTTTCCATACAAGTTCACCCCGATGACGAACTTGCCAGGAAACGCCACAACTCAATGGGAAAGACAGAAATGTGGTATGTAATCGATAATGCAGGTGGCAAAGCTCATCTTCGTTCCGGTTTGAAAAAGAAAATCACTCCTGACGAATATGCAGCAATGATTGCAGACAATACAATTTGTGATGCTTTGGCAGACTATACTGTTCAGCCGGGAGACGTATTCTTCCTGCCTGCCGGACGAATCCATAGCATTGGTGCCGGATGCTTTATTGCAGAAATCCAACAAACATCCAATGTAACCTACCGTATCTATGATTTTAACCGCAAAGACAAGAATGGCAATACACGCGAATTGCATACCGAGCTGTCGAAAGATGCCATCGATTATACAGTGGAAGAAGACTATCGCACCAGCTATACGCCGGAACAAAACAAACCGATAGAATTGGTAACCTGCCCCTACTTCACCACTTCTGTATACGACCTGACGGAAAATATGACTATGGATTACAGCGAACTGGATTCTTTTGTAATCTATATCTGTATGGAAGGTTCATGCACGGTAACTGATAATGAAGGTCATTCGTTGGAAATTCAGGCAGGAGAGTCTATACTTTTCCCCGCTACCACTAAAGAAGTAAATGTAACGGTAAACGAACATGTGAAATTTCTGGAGACTTATGTATAATCCAATTTCACCGATGCAACTATGACTAAAAAAGAACTTATGCGGAAAGCCATCGAGCTTTCCATTGAGAATGTCGCAAACGGAGGAGGACCTTTCGGAGCCGTCATCGCCAAAAACGGAGAAATAATAGCAACAGGTGTCAACCGGGTAACCGCTTCGTGTGACCCCACCGCCCACGCTGAAGTAAGCGCCATACGCGCTGCCGCTGCCAAGCTGGGAACATTCGACTTAAGCGGATATGAAATCTATACCTCCTGTGAACCCTGTCCTATGTGTTTGGGCGCTATATATTGGGCACGATTGGATAAGATGTATTATGCCAACAATAAAACGGATGCAAAAAATATAGGTTTCGATGATTCATTTATCTATGATGAACTGGAACTGAAACCGGAAAACAGAAAACTTCCTTCTGAAGTTATGTTACGCGAAGAAGCTATTAAAGCATTCGAAGCATGGAGTTCTAAAACAGACAAGATAGAATATTAAAGAAATGGGGGTGTGTCAAACATTGATAATACCATATTTTGCTAGGTTTCAGTTTTGACACATTCCCATTTTCTATACAAATAATATTAATTACACTCTTTATCAAATCCTATTTCTTTCATCAACTTATTATATTCTTCTTCCTCACGGCACAACGGCTTATACCAAGTATATTTCAGTATAACAGTTGTCGCAATCAGTATCAGAACAGATACAATAAAGCCCAGATTTCCGCGCACAACCAAGTACATCGGTACAATAGTCAGACAACACTGCCACACAATACCAATGGTAACATTAAATGCGTCACGCTTAAAATTCTTATTACGAGTCACTTGCGGATAGCGCGCTATTGCCTTGTCGACAATTGGTTTCCACCATCCCCACGGACGAACGCGAATATAGAAATTAATCAGAGTGTCTTCATCTGTCGGAGGAGCAGAATAAGTTCCGACAATACACCCTATCAGCGAAATACCAAATAAAACAGGGAAGAAATAGAGCACCAATCCATCAGGGACTGTGAATTTCATCACAATAGCGGCAACCACACCTGCTGTCATACCCCAAAAATAACCTTCTCCATTGAAACGCCACCAATGCCATTTCAATACATTGGCAGCAATGTAGCCACCAAACAGGGCACCCACAATCCACTGGAATATCTCATTGATATCTTTTAAGAAAAAGCCCATAACCGTGCTGATAATCACAACCAGAACAGAAATCAAATAACTGGCACGAATCTGTGTCTTGACAGTAGCTTTGGGGTTGATATACTTCAAATAGATATCATTTACCACGTATGCCGGAGCCGCATTGACGGTAGATGCAAAAGTAGACATGAACGCTGACAGCAGACCCGCCAATAAAAGTCCTGCCAATCCCACCGGTACATATTTTGTTATCAAATGAGGCAATATGGTCTCAAAATCCGTATTTGTTGCTGTCATTTGAGACAAACCACCGTCCACTTTAAAGAAGTAAATCGCCAACAGAGCAAACCCCATAATCATCAGATAACGCGGAATCAGCAAAATAACCGGTACGGAACCACTCATCATAGCTGCCTCTTTCGGAGACTTACATGAAAGAATCTTCTGCATATCATAGTTAGGTGCAGGACCTGCCATACTCATAAATATACCTTTCAACAATGCCATCATCACAAAGATACCCATCAAACTATAAGGCTCATTAGCCATTCGTTCCGTCAACAGACTCATTCGCTCACTCCAGTCAATATCAAGTGCCCAGCCGAAGAACGGTGAATCCCATCCTTTGGGAACAAACTCTTGAATCATTTCGGGAGCTACCATATTCATACCGATAACAGCAATGATAATACCTGCCACTGTCATAATCATAAACTGAACCACATCTGTCCATACAATACTGAGCATACCGCCCAACATCACGTAAAAGGTAGCAATTGCCGTAAAGAATATGCCATAAAAATGAGGAACATATTGCAACGGAATATCAAAAGGCACATATTGTGAAACCACCTCCCACGGGAAGAATATCTCCATAAACTTACCAATGCCGATAAAACCGTAACTCAGAAAACCCAATACACTCAGCAGAGCGAAAACAATCACAATAGTATGCGACAAAGTAGCTCCTTTTCCATGTCCGAAACGGGTTTTAATCCATTCGGCACCTGTCAGCACATTACTTCGGCGCAACCATACGGAAAGATACACCATCAGGAATATCTGATTGAACACCGGCCACAGCCAAGGAATCCACAAACTCTTGAAACCATATGCAAAGGCCCAATAAACCATCAACATGGTTCCGGTAATATCAAACATACCCGAAGCATTTGAAAGTCCGAGCATATAAAACGGAAGGGACTTGCCCCCCAAAAAATACGAATCCATATTTTTTGCCGCTTTCTTCTTCAGGAATAGCCCGATAAGAACTATGACAATCAGATAAGCGCAAATAATCAGGATGTCAACAACATGTAATTTCATATATTATTTACTTTAAATTCTTATCTTATTGACAGATTGATTTGAAAGACAAACGCTTATAGAAGTTTTAAAAAGTTTTGGGTAACGATTTAGAGATTGTGCTAATTTCAGTATTTTACAGCTTCTAACTTATGGAACAACCCTCTTTTGGATACAAAGATATAAAAACTTTGGGTAATAACAAAGCCCGGGCTTGAGAAAGTCTGGGCTTTGCGCATAAAAAAAGGCTGTGTCAGCGTTTTGACACAACCTCATGGGTAAACAAAACAAACAAATTAGCGGGTTTTATTCGTACAGCCGGAAATATCCCATTCCACGGCTGTGGTATGAATCCGCTATGGGGCATATTGTTTGGGCAGTATATGATATTTGTATAATAAATGATTGTCGTCAGATTATAATTTGCAATATCTACATTAGGAGGTCATTCCGGGATACCTCCTGCCAGAGCGTAAAAATCGCTTCCTGCCTCTCGTTCCGTTCCGGTAACTCTAGATGATGCCATTTGAGAGTTTCCACGGAAATGTTCATTCCTTCCGGTCAAAATAATTATACGGAGCTGTTGCTTTTCCGTATCCGTACCGTGAAGGCACAGAGGCGGGCAATGGTTTCACGGTGGGTGACAAGAATAAGTGTCTTGTTACCCACCTGCCCTGAGAGGCGTTCCAGCAACAAGCGTTCCGTTTCTCCGTCCAGCGAAGAGGTCGGTTCATCCATCAACAGGATACTGCCGGGACGAAGCAAGCCGCGGGCAATGGCTATGCGTTGTGCCTGCCCTTCACTTAGGCCGGTTCCCTGTTCCCCGCAAAAGGTGTCCATTCCATCCGGCAAGGATTCTACGAAATCGGCGGCGGCTGCATGAAGGGCCGAACGCATTTCTGCATCCGTAGCCCCAGGGTTTCCCATCAGGAGGTTGTCGCGTATGGTGCCGCTGACAAGTGTATTGCCTTGGGGTACGTAAGAAAGGTTGCACCGGGTGAGCGGAGAAGAGACCACCTCTTTTTCCGCATTATAGAGTTTTACCCTGCCGCTGTCCGGCAACAGCAGGGCGAGAACCAGCCGTATGAGGGTACTCTTACCGGCCCCCGTTTCACCCACAACGGCTGTCAGGCTGCCCGGAATGAAATCATGGCTGAAATCATCCAGCACCTTACGCCTGCTTCCGGGATAGGCAAACGTCAGGTGCGTGATGCGGACTCCCGATACACCGTTCAGGCGGACGGGATTCCCCTGTAATTCCGGAGGTGTGGCGGAAAGCTCCGCCAACCGTTCCGCCGAAGTAGCAGCCTGAATGAATGTCGGAATCTGCCGGCTAAGGTTTACCACGGGATTCTGTATCTGCGAGACCAGCTGCAAGAAAGCAGTCATGGCCCCGAAAGTGACTGTCCCGTCATACAATCCGTACACTCCCCACAAGAAAACGGTGGCATAGCCTGTGGCGAACCCGGCCTGTACCATCCCACGCGAAAAGGCCGAATAGTTGGCACGCCGCATGGCTTCATGCTGCAAGCCCGATTGCAACGAGAAGAGTCGCCCGACAGCCTGTGGCGTATATTCCAGTGTACTTATCAACGTACGGTTTTGCAGGTTTTCCTGCAAATGGCTTTGTATGCGGCTGTCCGCCGTGCGAATATTGCGGGAGAGTAACCGCATCTTCCGTACATATCCCTTGCTGACAAGCAGGGCCACCGGCATGATAAAAACAATGATACCGGTCAGACGGGCGTCCATTTCCGAAAAAAGCCAAAGTGCGCCGGTCAACTGTGCCATCATGACCATGACGGCAGGGATACTCCGGCAAAATAGGCTTGTAACGGTACTTGTATCCTCGGCCATACGGTTGATAATGTCCCCTGTATGCAGGGCTTCACGTCCCGTCCAGCAGCTTCCCATCAGCCGTTCAAAAAGACGGTATCGCAGAGCATTACGCAAGCGGACCTCCGTCAGGCTACCCAGCCAACCGCCAGTCACGGACAACAATAGCCGGACTGCCAGGCATCCCACTATCAGCATGACCAGAGTACGCATGTTGCCATCCGAATGCCGGGTCGCCACATCAATCAGGCTTTTGCATACCCATATCGAAAAAAGGGATACACCGGCATGAAGCAATCCTATCACACCACGTAGCAGGATAGGAGAACGGTAGTTCACGGAGGCATTCCATAACCACTTGATGCAATCCCATATCCGCATATTTACCTTGTTATCCATCATCGTTCCGTTTTTCCGTTCCATCGTTCCCAACGGTGCCATATGGCCAGAATATAACGACGAAGAGGTAATAATTTCTTCCAAAACCGGACGTTCCTCTGTTCTTTTAAGGAATGGCAGGAAATGAACCGTCCGTTGCGTATGATTTTCTGCACGACGCCACATACATCCTCCGGGTGACATCGTTCTCGGCCACGCACATTTCCGTCACCCATTAGGACTATTTCATCCTTATTCATGTAATAAATGCGGTGCAGCACATAACGTTTCCCCTCCAAATGTGCCAGCACGATATCCCCCTCCTGTATGCATACGACCTTCTGCAACACCACGCAATCGCGTCCTCCGACAATAAAGGGGAACATACTGTTTCCTTTTGCGCGCAGTGTCACCGTATGCCCCTTGGAAAGCATGGACACCACATCATCAAACAATATATTGTTCGGTATAATCATTTTTTATAAATCATTAATGTCCTGTCCATTCATAAAACTTTCTATCCTGCCTTATGCAAACGTTTATGGTGTCAAAGACGATATATGGTAAAATGATGCCGACCAGTCACAGGCGGGCATCATTCTGCGGATGTATTACTCTCCAGTAAAAAAAGTCCGCTCTTTTCTAACATTTAGGGATGTTAGAGGGCTATTATGGTGAGATGAAATAGGATTATGATTCTTTTTCAGAGGGGATAGCCTGTGCCCTTTCCACAAAAGCACATAGGACCAAAGGTTTATTTTATGCCTGGCTATTCTTCCGGCCAGGGGCAGAAGCGCAAACAAGTCACAATAGTAAAAATTCCTGTTTACCGAATACCCAGATTCTTTTTTACGGCCCCGTAGGGTGCGTCTTTCAGTATGACCGTTTTATGTTTGTCCAACAGGTACAGTGACGGCATGGCCCTCAGGTCATAAAGTGCATTTTCTGTCACCATTTGTCGGTCATTGCCTATCAACCACTCCCCAGGCATATCGGCCAAGGAATTTCTCCATATGTCTTCGTCTCCTTCCGTATAGACAACCAGCACAGTCAGCTCTCCAGCGGCCACCTTTCCGGACAGTTTTCTGTCCGCTGCCATTTCTTTCAGTGTCTTGTGGCAGTTCGGACAATCGGGGTCATAGAAAACCAGCAGGAGAAATTCTCCTTTCACGTATGTCTTGTCCAAGGTGGCACGTGAACCGTCCGGTAGATAATAAACAAAGTTCTCGGCTTTCGCACCGGGGAGGTTACGTTCCAGTAATTTCAACTGGAATTCCAAAGAACTTTTCCCGGCTTCATCCAGCACCCTGCTGTCCAACATCCTTTGCAGATAAATGGAATAAAGGGGTTCGTTATAAAAAGGGGAATCCGGATGATACAGGTATTTTTCCATCCAGTTCATGAATTTACTGCGGGCGTATCCATGCTGCTCCATCTTCGTGCAGAAGTGGTCTATGCTTTCTGTTTTCCAGTTATCCGGTATGTTTTCCTGCGCCAGCAATGCCAGATAGTTGGCTACTCCCTGTTCCGATACTTCTTTGTCGTTTATCAGCAGAGAGTCGGAAAAGTCGAACCTGTTCCAATAATGCGTAAGCACATATTTGTTCCGTTCATCAGTCTGCTCCAGTACAGCAGGAATTTCCGGATATGGAAAAGTCGGCGTAACAGCTGCTTCCTGCTTTTGAGGCTCTTCTTTTTTCTGTCGGTCTGCAGGAGCCAGGCAAGAAGTCAGCAACAAACATGCAGCCGGAAACAATAATCTTTTCATTTTCATACTTATTTCTGCTATAAAAAAAACATCGTTCAGGCTACAAGGAAGCATCCCCTGAAGAGTCAATTGCTTCACACGGTAGCCTGAACGATAAGAAAAAAAGAGGCATCAGAAGAAGTAGCTTACACCTAAGGTAACGGTCATCATACCTTCGCCGCGTCCGCCTTTTTCACCATCCATGCCGTCTTTCATCAATACGCCACGCACATCGAGATTCAGGTCCAACCGGCTGTTCAGGTTGTAGGAAGTCAGCAGGCCGAAGTTGCCAGAAACCCCGTTGGCTTTAGGGCTTTCGCCCACATGCACCCAGCCGATGCCCACATAGGGGCTGGCGCTCCAGTCGCTCTCCCGTTTGCCGATGAGCTGTACCAGATTGAACATCACATCCGCATGGATATTGCTGATATTGAATTTCTGTTTCTCCAGCCAGTGGGGAGCGCCGCCTCCCTGTACCGGTGCGCCGGTGCCGTGGGCGGAATCCTCATATTTGTCTCCCGGATGTTTGGTAGCCCCTCGCTGCTGTAGTCCGCTGTACATCAGCCGTACTCCAATCCCCTTAGTGAACCATTTCCCGACAGCGATGTCCAAAGCCGGTGCAATACGGTCACCGAAATCAGCCTGTTTGTCGTGGTCACCAAAATATATCAGTCCACCGCCCCCTGCACTGACAAACCAGTTGTTCCGGAAGCGGCTGGTTTCCTCTGTTTGTTTGTCTGAACTGTATTTCACCTTTTCTTCTACGGTGGAGTTCTGTGCGGTCAGCGGAAGACTTCCCGCAGCCAGCACAGCCAAGATTGCTAATTTTTTCATCTTTATAAATAGATTTTATGGGTTTTCATACTATTCCCCGCTCTCACAGCCCCGGTTTTGCTCCGTACCTTTCCTGGAGATTCTCCCAGCAGGGGTACCTCTGCACGGGAAAGCTACGGAGCAGTTCCTTGGGAGTCCCGGCCCGGATACAGTGAGGGTAGGGATTTTTTCAGCAGATTATGTTATTCATATTTATGAAAGTCTACGTCGCGTACACAACGGATTACAAAAGACAATCCAGTTTGCGCCGGTTCCCAAGTGGTTGTAATAAAATCCGGATTACCTCTCTGAACGAAAAATAAAGCCTGCACATTTTCTTTTTCTCTATAATAAGTGGAACGTGCTGCTGTATAGTCTGTTAAATTCGAAGATTGTTCTACGGTACCATCTCTAAAGTAACGGTGTATCAGAGACAATTCCCTCTGATTAGGAATACGCCATTGTCCCTTATCGATTTCACCTTCTTCTTCATAGTAATCCTTACATAAGTCAGATGTACGTACCTCTTCATATGAATATTTATTGTCTACCCATTCATCAGATCCCCACGGCCAATTAGATTCTTGCCGATATCCTAAATTATTCTTAGCAAACTGGAATGCCTCCGGTAATTTGTTTTCAGTGCTAAGATAATCATGCGGATTATACTCTCCTTTTTGAGACAATGCTGTACGAATTGTGTTTTCTCCCATATCATGCATGTGGATGATACGATTAGTTTTATCATAGTCAACTATTGAGGCAGAAACTTCATTGTCTTTTACACCCCAATCCTGACCAAAATTACCGATTGTACGGATACAACGCACACGTTGTTTTCCACTCGGAGCATCGTTATTTTTATATTCTCCTGTAGCACTGCCCTCCAAAGCCCACCATGTGCGGAACGTACTATTGGTACTGGTAAAATAGGTAGCTGTGTTATTGAACTTCACCTGATCGCTTAAAGCAGAAGCCCCATACCAGAAAGCCATGCACTCGTCAACAGCCGGCAGATACCATTTCATCTCACCCACATCGATTACTCCGTTACCATCCTCATCACGATTTCGGGTAAAGCATTGGTACAAAGCATATTGGTAACCAGACTGTAGCGATTCATTAAACGTAAGCTCATCACCTTTTTCTGCATTACTTGTAAAATGACCATTCTTTGATGCATTCACAAAAGTCGCCCATTTAGTATCATCATGATCACTAACATTATACCCATGCAACTGCTCCCATAGATTTCTCCATCCCCAATTCGGACGAGGCTCATTCGATACGGAAGGTTCTACCCCTGCTCCACTTGAAGACAATACCGCATCTGGAGTTTCCTCATAGGTCTCTGCACCAAACGGACGGGTTACACTACCGTCCAAAACAAAGATGCTCTGTATGGACTTCTGATTAATGGCAAAGATAGGGCTTTCGGTATACGTACTTTCTTTATCCGCGCTCTGAGAGGTTTTAGTAGACAAGGCCAAACGGCGGTCCGGTGCATTGATAAATTTCGTCAAATCCTCTTCATTTTCATAATAATACTCATCTACATAAGCCGTTACATACAAATAGCTTTTTTCCCCTTCCTGTACCTCTATAAAATGCCAGCCAGCTTCAGGTTTTGATTCATTATTTATATAGTCATTGATTTCATTCATCAACTCATAGATATTAACAAGTTGTGGAGAGGTATCACCCGGATAAGACTTAAAAGCAGTCGAGCTTTCAGGTGCTCCAAATTTCACCCAAGCCAGGTATTGAGCTTCTACATCGGGGTCTGCATGCGTTCCATCTTGCACCTGCTGCGTATAGGTACCATAAGGGGTTACTGCTAAAAAACTATAAGTTTCAAACTTATTTTTATCAAGTTTCAGCATGACTGTTTCAAAATGAGCATCCAGATTATACACATTATTTGTAGATTTCATAATATCCCCTTCGGCACCCGGCTGTTTCTCATCATCCGTTGTAGCCTCCACAATGATACTGTTCACTCCGGTCACAGTAATGCTATAGTAATACTTGCTATTGCGTCGCACGGAGAAATTATCCATACTTCCTGTTTCTGATTTTGTAGAACAATCGCCCAAATGGATGGTATAGGCCACCGCACCTTGTACCTCATCTGCTGCATCTGTACCATCACCACCACGTATACCTTTGTAATTGCCTCTTACAATGACATATGTTCCCCTATCAGGTGCATTCTTAAATGTTCTATCCGATGCACTTACTCTCTGCTCACGTTCTGCATATGTTGTTATCGCACTTTTGGCTGGCTGCACATTTTCCAGCATATAGAAATAGAAGTTATAGTTCTTCTTCCCATTCCCTACCGTTATCTGTTCCGTAGGCTTTTTACCCAACTGGATAGCTGCTTTGCTACTGTTGAAGGCCTCCGGTTTGTCACTGCCCTTATATTCCAAATTTCCAGGATTGGTTACATTCCAGCCTTCCCGCTCTATCAGCGTAGAAGAACGGGAATAATTATGGATTTCATACTCTGTTGGCACAAATTCCGCATTCTTTCCATTTTCAAAATTGAAAATAATCTTGGCTGTAATACGCTTCAAATGGAAATCGTCGAATTTATTGTCACCCGGTTTTAGCGTCACCTTTTCTTCACCGTTGGGTCCTTCATACTTTCCGGTGAGCAACAAGGCTGTCTCATTCAAATCTATCACGTTGTTTGTTTTCAGTACACAATAATCTTCCAGTTGTGCCTTATCCATCTTCTTGACCTCATTCAAATCTACAGTGCAGAAACCCTTGTTCCAATTGGCCAGGGCATATACCCAATATTCACCGCTCATGATGCCGGACTGTGTCATCTGTTCTGCCGTAACCGTGAAAGAATAGAAATAGTTGGTAGAAGTTCCATCTTGGGTCTTCTTCAGGTTGTCTTTCGGAATTTCCAGCACATACGGCGTGCTGTTCTCATACTTATAGAAGAGCAAGGCCAGCTTTTCCACATTGGTTTCCACCTCATCAGTAGCACGGGTATTGGTCTGCACATCTGAAGTTTTCGGAACAAGCATCTTTACATTCAGCGAAACCGGCAGTCCTTCTTCTACCCGGTTTACGATGTCATCATCCTTACATGCCGTAAACAGCAGGCACATAAGCAAAGGAATGATTCCCCATTGTATTCTTTTCATTGTATATTCGTTTTTAAATGATTAGTCAAATGTTATCTCATTATTCTCTATCGAGATGTACTCTTCCACCTCCACAGCATCGTTCTCAGAACTTTGATCTCCTGTCACCGGCTCAGAAGCGCAGAAACCGCCTTCCGTCTCCACCGCTGTCTTTTTAGTCTGGGGGGACTCATATTCTTTCACGGGAAAATCTTCCCGTATCATTTCTACTGTGCCCTTCTCGTCTAAAGAAGCGGCCTTCTTTTCTTCCAATTGTTTCATATTACTGTTCTTTTTAAGTAAAACATTATGTAAGTTATCTCTTTCTTTTCCTTTCTCGATCACCGTATCCATAGCCGTAGCCGTATCCATAGCCGTAGCCGTAACCATGCCGTTTGGGATTGGTACCGTTCAGCACCAGTGCCATATTCTTCAGTTTCTTCTCTTCATATAGTTTCTCTATGTCGGGCAGTTGGCGACGGTCTAACCGGCCGGCACGCACCACAAAAAGAGTCAGGTCGGCAATACGGTTGGCAATCATGGCATCGGCAATGATGCCTATCGGCACGTTGTCCACAACAATATAGTCGTAATGTTTACGGAGTTCCACTATCAGTTCATCCAGACGGTCGTCCATCAGCAGCTCTGCCGGATTGGGTGCAGACACTCCCGAAGCGATAAAGTCGAACCTGTCTGTATGTTGGATAATATCCTCTACACGGATAGAGCTGTCTGCCAGATAATTGGTCACACCTGTCTTGGAGTGTCTGAAGTGGCGGCTGAGTGTACCCTTACGAATATCCAAATCTACTATGACGACACGCTTCCTGGCATACACAAGGCTCACGGCGAGGTTTCGGGAGATAAAGGTTTTTCCGGCTCCTTCATTGAAAGAGGTAAAGGTAATTACCTGCATGGTCTTCTCTTTCTTTCCCATGAATGTCATGTTGGTACGCAGGATGCGGAACGCTTCTGATACAATGTCGTCTCCATGTTCGTTCACTACCGTTACTTCCCGATTCCCTTTTTGTGCTTTGGTAACCTCCCGGTTGAACGGTATCTCTCCCAAATAGGGCACACTGATTACTCCCTCGATGTCCTTGCGTCCATGCACCCGTGTATCCATAAAGAGGATTAGCAGGAAGACTGTTCCGGGACAGGCAATGCCCAGTAGCACACCCAGCAGAAGAATCTGGTTCCTTCGGGGAGAAACTGGTGCATTGCCTCCCTCTGCACTGTCTATCACACGGGCATTATTATCTGCCATTGCCTGCGACAGGGCATTCTCTTCACGGCGGTTCAGCAGGAAGAGGTACAGTGCCTCCTTGATTTTTTGCTGTCGCTCAATGGAGAGTATCTCACGCTCTTTCGTAGGAATGGAAGCTACACGGCTCTGCGCCTGTATCTCCCGGCTCTGTGCGTCACGACGTTTCACATCAAGGCTCACAATCATGTTATCCACCGCACGGATGATGCTTTGCTTCATGGAGCGCAGCGAATTGTTCAGCTCTTCCACCACCGGATTCCGGTCACTACTGTCATCCGTCAGCTTGTCACGGCGCAGCTTCAATGTGTTGTACTGGTTGATAGAGCTTTCGATATTCATGTCACTGATACCGGTGTTCGAGGGTATCAGATCCACTTCCTTATTAGGGTCTGTCAGATAGTCCTTGATGTATCGGGCAAGGCGGAGCTGTGTCTCCAGCTCCAATGCATCAGCATTGTACTTCTGAGATTCGCTCATATACATGCTGGCCGACGAAGAGACACTCACCATACGGTTCTCGCGCTTGAAACTCTCCAGGTCGCTCTCCACATCGCCCAGTTCCCGTCCGATGATAATCAGGCGTTCGTTGATGAAGTCGGCCGTATTCACCGCCACCTGATTCTTGTCCTTTATGGCTTCCTCATTGTATACGGTTATCAGCATATTGAGCATGTCCTCGGCACGTACCGGAGAATTGTCCTTCAGCGAAAGTTTCAGGATGGAAGATTCATCCTCTTCCTGCCTGATGCCCAGTGCGCCCTGATAAGATGCGGCTACGGCATCCAATGCCATTTTCCGCACCTCTATCGGCTGCCCCATCCACGATTGGCTGTAGAAATGGGTCGGTGTCACTACCACACGTCCCTCCGCTAAGGGAATGGTATCATGGATAGATACCGTAAGGGGCTTGTTCTCTTCTTCGCCGTTGAAATGCGATAGCACAACGTGTTCTTTATCTTTCGGCGTCACGGTAAACGACACCTCACGGTTAGGTAGCACATCGAAGAAACTGACGGTCACTGGCGACTTGGTGTAGAGTTCATTGTACCGCAAACCGTCTTTCACTTGATAGCTTACATCGGCGTGTACCCGTTTCACCACCTCACGCATCAGTTTCTTCGAGCGGAATTGAAGGATTTCATTTGCTACATTGACTTTATTGATGAAATTGTCATAGCGGTCAAGCCCAGCCGTAGTCGTTTTATTGGAAGGGTCCTTGATGATAACAGTGGCCGACCGGAAATAAACCAGCGGAGAGCTGGCATACCATACATAAGCCAATCCCCCGAACACCAGCACGGACAGCACGAACCACTTCCACTTGGAAGCAAGGTAGAGCAACAAGTCCACCACATTAAGTCCCTGCTCGTTCTTGCCGGTTGATAGATTTTTTGTTTGCATACGATTTATCTTATAAGAATGTTTTCTTTTTATTTAAGCACCCAGAAGATAGAAGTCACAAGACTTGCGATAGAGACAAAGAAAGAGGCATACTGCCACCCCCTGTCTTCTTTGTCTTTCTTCTTATACTTAGGCTCCACATACACAATATCGTTTTGCTGGAGATAATAGGCCGGGGATTCGAATATCTCCATATCGCGCAAATCGTGGGTGTACATCCTGCGTTCGCCGTTCTGCTCACGGATGACGGTCACACGGTCAATCCTCGCTTTGGGGGTCAGGTCGCCGGCTTTGGCTATAGCGTCGATCAGCGTGATGCGGTCTCCTTCCACACTGAACGTACCGGTACGTTCAACGGCTCCTAATATCGTGTACTTGAAATTCAGAAATTCAATTGTCACCAATGGGTCCTTGATATAATTGCCTTCTTGAATTTGTTTCTTTATCAGTTCTGTAACCTGACTCACCGTCATTCCTTCCACATAGAGCTTGCCTAATATGGGAAAGTCTATTTGACCGTTCACATCTACACGATACCCTTTCTCGCGTACATTGGTTGCCCCGCCCGTCGCATCTACATTTCCTGCGGCATCCAACCGGAAAACACCTCCTTGCATATTGAAAGGAATAGCCAGTTCCGGGTTTTTACTGCTCACGGTAATCCCCAGACGGTCATCTCTGTGGATTACTGCCTCATGTTTAAGTGTTGTGGGATAATCAAGGCCGGGTCTCATGTCCTGCAAATAGACGAAATTCTTGCGTGAGGCACAAGAGGCCACCAACAGCGCAACCGCCATCCAACTGATAAAAATCAATCCTTTTTTCATAATGATATGTTCTATTTTTTAGTTCCTGAATTTATGTGCATGATTCCCTGCCTTCATCATGCGGCAAGAAATCCTGTATGTTATATTCTCTTTTTCAACTTTCAATTCCCGATTTACATAGCTGTGCAGCCTCCCGGTTGGGCAGGCACTCCAATACTCCCACCGGCACACGGCCGGTCAATGCTATCAATGTGTCACACAGTTTTTTATGCAACGATTCGGCCTGGGGGAATACTGCACATCCCGGCAGTACGGTGATAAAAGCATCCACCTCTTCCTGCCGTATGAAACGGTTGTGGGGAGCCTGGACAAGACGTACGATACCTCTTACCGGGAATCGCTGATTGCGGTAGCAGGCTGTCTTGCCGCTCCACGGCGTGCCATAGACCATGACACCCTCTTCTTCAATGCGGACTACAGGGTTGTCGTCGTTCAGCAGTTCGCAACCGGGAAATAGCCCAATCCATAAAGAGGCGTGCGTGCTTTTCCCTGTTCCGCTATTTCCCATAAAGAGGTAGCCTTTTCCGTCCAAGGCCACTACGGAGGCATGAAGGGCGATTCCGTTTCTATATAGAATTGCTTGCGAATACACCAGACGGAGTAAAAGGCTGAGTATCTCGCCTGCATGCCGTTCATTCCAATGTATCACGGCAGTCACAAGGGTAAAGGGCGGATTGGCTCGTAAGCCATGTGTCACTTCATTCTTTCCGCATTGGCACTCTATCTGAAATCCATGGGTGGTTTGAACGATGCGTGTGCATCCCCATTCGTTTTTTGCTTCTTCCAACACGGTGACAACTTCCGCCGCTTGAAAGAAACAGGTTAGGGCGATGAACTTGAATAGCACTTCCTCTTCTCCCGGTCTTTCACATCGGAACGGGCGGAACGAAGGCAACAGTAAATCAATATCTTGTTCCGGAGGCACACAGAGGCAGAATGTCTGCCCTGCTACCCGATAATAATATTCTTTCAACATATATCTTTCTGACGATTTCAAAGAAGATAGTCTCCGACAATACCCACCTTACTTAATTTTTTTCCTATCTTCTTTTTTAAAGAAAATTAAAACAGCTTTTTATTGGCCGATTGTCCGGCCAGCAAAGAGGTAAAAGTCCAAAGGGCCTCTTTAGGAGCGTAGGCTAAGGAAAAGCGTGCATGGCGCAGAAAAGAATAAGAAGTATGCGCTTTACGTTTCCAAAAGGGCTGTGAGGCATGGCTTCGCCCGATAAGGTGCTGCCCGAAATTGCCGCCTTGCAGTACCATTTCCTGTAGTGCCCGAACGCACAAAGGCTTTTCTTGATAAGGCAGGCGTGTTGCGTCCAATCCGATGTGTTCGGTAAGGAAGCTGTGCAACAGACGGCTCCAGCGCAGAATACCCGTTTTACGGTATAGTGTTTTCAGTTCACTCCCGGTTATTACATCGGATAAGCAATGATAAGCACGTGCCATGTCACAGAACTGCCGCAAACCGATACCCCAACCGAAAGAATGTTTCATAATGTGGGTGTTCAGCAGCAGCAAATTCAACATTGGAGAAGGTACACGGATTTCAAAGTCATGCCCGGACGCTATGCAGGCGGTCCTATACCCTTGTGAAACCTCCAGTTTTTTCAGATACGGCTGCACAAAGGGATTGGCAATATCCAGCAGGCGGGGATGATGTTCCACCTCAATGCCTTTCCACACATAGCAACGGCTCCCGTCTGCCTCCTGTCTCATCGCTTTTCCCAGCCTTTTAATCAATTCAAAGGCGCAATCACCTTCTTGTGCTGTCTGAAAGTAGAAGTCGATGTCTCCGCATTCCCTTACAAGTGGATTTTCGTACAAGAGTGCGATTCCCTGCCCTTTTTGCAAGACAGGATTCAACCCGTTTTCCCGGAACAAACGGTATAGTTCCTCCAATGTCCGGTTCATCCGTCTGTTCTTTCGCTCGATGCTGTCGGTCTCTGCGACCCAACGGAACAACAGTTTTTCCGGAGGAAGCAATCGTTCGGGCAGTTTGCATATCCCTTGATATACAATACCTGTCACGGTCTGTTGTCGTGCCAACCGATACACGTATTCCCAGCTGTTAGCGGACAACGGGAAAAGAGACAGATTTTCCGGCTCTTTTTCCCATAATCCGGCTTTCAATAAAATAAATAGAACAGTAATTTCCTTATTGGTAGGTTTCTTCACGTTTCTTCCTGCTCAAAAAATGTAAGTCAGTCTTACGGTATCAGGCTATTTTATCAGTCCGAACTCTTTCCACTGCTTCAGTTGTCGGGCGGTGTCGTTCAGCGTGATCTCTGTGCTGACCCTATATCTCTCAGCCAGCCATTCGGCAAGTTCCGGCAAAGAGAATGCCCCCTCATGAATACGTTGCCACAGTGCGGCGGCACTATGATTCAGACTGAACACATTGGTCATATTGACATGGTCCGCACAGGTTTCCACAATCATGTAACGACTGCCCACTCTACGGAGTAGCAAATCTTTTTGAGGTTGTATGATGCCTTCCACCATAATCTTATTAGTTTGTTTCATAAGCAATGGCATACTTAAAATTTCTTCCCGGTCAGAATGTGGAATACGGTCAGAAAAACAATTTGGGTATCCAACCATAGCGAACGGTTGTTGAGGTAATCCAAGTCCATCCGAAGCCTTTCCAGCATTTTTTCCATTGTGTCGGTATATCCGTTATAGAGAGTGGCGGCAGAGAACAATCCCGGACGTAATTGATACAACAACACGTAATCGGGATTGATAGACTTGATTTTTTCCACAAAGAACTCTCGCTCCGGGCGTGGGCCTACAAAACTCATCTCTCCTTTAAGCACATTCCACAATTGTGGCAACTCATCCAAATGGTGTTCACGAAGGAACTTGCCGATACGTGTCAGCCGCTTGTCACCTTTCTGGCAAAGTACAGGTTTACCGTCCGCTTCGGCTTGCATACTCATGGAGCGGAACTTATAGAGTGTAAACAGTTTGCCGTGATGCCCCACACGTTCCTGTTTGAATATGGCGGTTCCACCGTCTTCCCACTTGATTAGAAGATAAATCACCACAAATACGGGTGAGAGTACAAGAATCCCCAACAAACTTCCTGCCATATCGAAACTGCGCTTCATGACACAGGCTGAAGGCGACATGGATTTACCGGATTTCACTCTACGCATACTCGCTTCTTCTGTCATTACTTTAATACTTTTTCCCATCACATATCCTTTCATAAATATCCACACATGATTCAATCATTTTATCTCTCGTGAAAATGTCGTGATAGCGTTGTGCCGCACGTTGGGAATATCCGTTATAGGTTACTTGGTCATTCAAAATGGCTTGAATGGCCAATGCCAATTCTTTGGCATTTTCGGGTACTACGTTCAAGCCCGACACACCGTGGGCATTCACCCATGCCACACCCGATTGGGGAATAGTAGTGGCCACTATCGGCTTTCCGCAAGACATCGCTTCGATTTGCACGATACCGAAAGCCTCCGTTTTCTGTACGCTGCTCAAGCAGAACAGCTCACAAGCTCCGTAATAGGCAGGTAAATCCTCGTCGCTGACCCTACCGAGCAGCACCACTTTCCCTTCCAATCCCAGCATCTTGATTTTTTCGTCCAGTTCCGCTTTCAACGGCCCCGTTCCACCTATCAGCAATACATAATCATCATCCAGAAATCGGGCTGCTTCAATCAGGTATTCATATCCTTTGTAGGCAACCAGTCTTCCTAAAGAGAAAACAATCTTCTTGCAGGGGTATTTCTCCCGAATGGCGGCAACTCTTTCAGCCTGCGGACGCATCGGCTCTACTCCGATCGGCAGGCAGCGGGTCTTTCCTTGCACCGATTGCAGGCAAGGAGACTCTGCCAGATAGACGGGAGAGGTGCCGAGTATCAGGTCGGCCCGTTTCAGCAACCATTCCTGTAACGGTTGATAGAATTTCAGCAACACTTTTTGCTTCTGTATGTCACTGTGCCAGTGGAGCACCACCTTCCCTTTATAACCGGAAAGGAACAAGGCAATACAAGCCATTGGGTCAGGATGATGCACATGGATGATGTCATAGTTCCGGCACTCCTTTTTCAAGGTGTGAATCATGGAAGGAGAAATCATTGTAGCAGCAACTTTCCACAGTGTCCGGCAACAAATCAGTCGGGCGTTTCCACCAAGATGAATGGTACGGCTTCCTTTTTCACCGTCGGCACACATCATGTCGCATATCACCTTATGGGAAAATCGTTCGGCAAAACCGGTGGTCAGGTCATACATGACTTTCTCCACCCCTCCTTTGATAGGATAGAATTTACCCAACTGCAATACTCGCAATCTTTTTTCTTTCATGGTTTAGTTTGTTCACTTGCTATTTTCTTGCTTTACCAATTCCTCGTGCCGGCGGATTATGTCGGGATAGTTTCTGCGTATATAGCCCCCGACACTGTTATAGGTCAGCCCCAATCGTTTGGCTATGGATTTTAGGTTCTCGGTTGTGGTCTCATACAGGCGCACCGCTTCGCTATACTTCTCTTCGCTGGCACGGGAAACGAGTTTGCCGTCCGCATTGCGTTTCATGCCTAGGTATTGGGCCAGTTCCGGCTCATATTTATGTATGTATTGGCGGAACGCTTCGGGATGAAAACCGAACTCGACCGCTATTTGGGTCAAAGGGCATAGCTCCTCTTTGAGGCGTCGGATCGCTTCGGCATATTTATGGGTCACCGTTTTCATCCGGCATCTGGCTTTCCGCAAATCTGTGCCCTCGCTTATCTCACCGGTAATCCCTGCACGTTCGAGCACCAGTTCCTTATGCCATTTATGCAAGTAAAACCGGAATCCTTGTGGAGGTACACCGGTTTGGGCTACAATGTCTTTTTCTGTCATGGTGGTGTCCCGGTATAGGTTAATACTCAATTTAGAGCGTACCCTTTTTATAAGGCATCAGAATGGATGCCTCACAAAAAATTGCTATTAAATTCGATTGTTTTTTAACTATTGGCATACTGCCAAGTCTATATTTTGTGGTGTCAGACTCAAAAAATCTCTGCAACCGTTAAAAATTCCGGTAAAAAATTTACCAAGATAATCCCATGCGGACCTGCCTTGCAGCTTCACCGTGCTGATTATGCTATGGTATACAGCGGCAATCTCCGCTCCCTCGTCACTTCCGAAGTGCAGGGAGTTCTTCCGTTTGGTGGTAAAGGGACGCACCGCCCGTTCCGCCAGATTGTTCGAGATCGGATAACGGCCGTCCTTTATATAAGTGAAGGCCTCATTCCAAAACTTGTGAAGATAATTCAGGGCCTCCCGCATATAACAACTTTTTTGCTCCTCCTCACTTTTCAACTCCTGCAGCAGGTTTGCCCGCAGGTTTATCATCGCCTCCATGGTCGGCAACCCCTGCCGTCGTCGGGTACGTTCCCCGTCGGTGATCATCTCCCTGTCATACTCCCTTTCAAAACGGAAGAGACGGTTTATATTGTCAAGGAACACATCAGCCCTCTTGTCGCCGCCTTCCATCCGGGCTTTCACGAACTTCGCCCTCACGTGCGCCAGACAGACCTGATGGTCCGTATCCTTATACCTGTGGGTTTTCAGCCCGTCACCGATAAAGACATAAGCGTTATAACCGTCCGACATGAGGGCCTTCAACTCGGCATCACCTAAAAAGTTCGTCAGCACGTCACGGCCACGGGAACCGTCCTCGTAGAAGAAGATCACCACACGTTCCGCCTTGTTGACAAGGACCCACATGTAGCATTTCTTGTAACGGTCATATTTACGGACCTTGCACCAGGTCTCGTCACAATTGACAACGGCATCCTTCTCCAGAGCGATACGCTTAAGTTCCACCACCATACGGTCGAGGTATTTCCTGCCTTTCTTCAGCCAGTTGCGCAAGGTGTTCTCCGATACGGTCATTCCCATATCCCCAAGCCATTGGTGCAGCAGGCCGAAGGTCACGTTCTTCACGTATACCTCATAGGCGATGGCCTGAAGGAACCCAGGAGTTATCTTGGTACCGTCAAACCGAGTTACCACCTGCGGGTGTCCTTCCTTGGGGAAATACCCCCAGCGCGGCTTGCGGCCCTTCTCCACGTACTGCACCATCTCGAACTGTTCCTCTATAAGGCGGATGTCCAGACGGAAAGTCTTCACCAGCTTGCGGTCAAGAATACGGCCCGGAACCTTGGAGAGATCCGACAAGTGCCTGACAGGTGTTCCGTTAACGCCCATCGTACGATAGGTTTCCGGACGGTTGCAGAGATCCCTCGGATTCGGAGAGCAGGGGTGGGATTCCTGTGTTTCCGACTCCGGTACGGAACGGGTATCCAACGATTCCTCCGTACCATCAAAGCCATCTTTCTCCTTCTCACGGTCAACCGGATCATCATCACTACCGGAATCATCCTTTTTTACGGACTGTTTCTTCGAACCGAAACGGTTCTTGCGGGCAGATTTAAGTTGTTCCTTCAGCTTTGTAATCTCCCGTTCCAGGGATTTACGTGATTTGCGCTCTTCCTCAAGAAGGGATTGCGACTCATTCAATTTTTCCAGCATCTGGTTGGAGCGGGATAACTCTTTAGTCAGATCCTCCAACACCAGTTTCATCGCACGATTATCCAGTTCCGCGTTCTCCAGACGCTCGATCAGGTATTCCACATACCGGTTTTTCATTTCATCGGACATATTCTCACAGCGGTTAAAAGCACGACGCGAGAAGGTCTCCCGCGCCAGAAGCTCGCGTTTCTGAACTATCAACTGTCGTAATTCGTCCGTATCCATATCCTGCTTTTTGTGATATAAATATATAAAAAAAACTTGATATAACCATATAAATACGGAACATAATTATCTTATTTTTAACGATTTAATTACAGGATTCTCTAACAGGAGGACCACGTCCTTCCAGTCTATCCGGTAGGCGACCTCGTTACCTTCGTCATCTTTGATTATCCGCATAAACTGATAGCCCGCAACAAACTTTTTCTCGAAAAGACTATACGAACGGTTATCATAGGCGAACAGGCGAACGATACGCCGGTCTTTAGACATCACGATATAAATGTCACCGTCTGAAGGCTCACGGTGCAACTGTTCACGGATGACGGACAGAACACGGGAATGCTTACAACGCATGTCTGTAAAGCCACGCAGGTAATAGAAGCGGTTTATGCCCGTCACACTCAACATAGGACCTCCAGCTTTTGGATCAGACGGTACAGACCCGGATAATCCAGATCTTTTTGGAGGATATGCAGGCCATTGCTCAAGGTCAGCTCCACGGATATACGCACGGGAAGCGTCCCCGGACCTTTGCCCGGCTTCCGGTATCTGTGTACTGCATGGGGAGAGGGACTGTCCTTCTTTACCGGGGTTTCCCCTGAAGGTGAAGACGGCCCGGATTCCGATGGTGGACCCGAGGGAACACCATCCACCTGAACTTCCACTATTTTTTTGCGGGTATCCTTGTACCATTTGTGAAAAATGTTATATGGAACATTGTTCCGTAAACAGAATGTCTGGACTGACATTCCGAGAGGCACCGCCTCGGTTTGATACTGAAAGTAGAATCTTTCAAGGTCTTCACTGCTTAGCATAATTCGTAAGTTTTAGTTCGCAGCGAAGATATATATTTCATTTTTGAGCCCTAATTTGAGTGCTTACCCGGTATAGGGCAAGTGCTTCGGCATACTTCCGCTCTGTTTGAGGCAATGGTTCATACTTTCGGCCGTTTCCGGTCTGTACGCCACGGACTTTTCGGTTTATATTTTTGGCCTGTTTGCGCACCTCCATTTTTTGCCGGAGTATCTCTTTGTGGTAGAAACGCAAAAATTGGGAAAAGCCTTTTTCCGACACACGGCAGGCTTCGGCCACTTGGGGTATGGTCATATCCGTAGTCCGGTAAAGCTCCACTGCTTCGGCATATTGTTCTATGCTCGTTTTGCGTGCGCCACGGTGGATATTGTCATTCAGCCCCAGCCGTCTGCGTATCTTCTCCCGGCGAATGGGAATATCCTCATAATGTATGCGCATGAAATTGGCAAGAGCCGTACCGTCAAGGTTGAATTTACGTGCCACTTGCGATACGTTCAATTCAATGAACTCCATGGAATCACACGCCATTACCGCCTCCTTATACTTTTCGTGGGCTGTCACACTCTGCTTGCCGGCAGAAATAATTTTCACATCCCGTGCATCTTTCCCCTCAGTAGAGAGTTTATAGCGACGTAAAACCAATTCACGCCAATGGTGGCGCAAGTAGTTTCCCAATGCTTTTGCGTTGAAACCGCATTCGGCTGCAATTTCACACAAAGGGCGTTCGGTATCGGCATAAAGAGCCACCGCCTTTTTGTATTTCTGATGAAGGGCATGTCGTCGCTTCAGTATGGCGATTTCCCGTGCCGTAAGCGTCGGATTGGACAGCAGGCTTGTGAAATGAATAGGCTGTAGAGCGTTCATGGAAAACTTTATCAAGCGTTCGTTGAATCAGTTCGTCATATAATGCGAGGTAGTCGGCATATTGTTCCTCTTTGCGGAAGTGTGCCAAAGCATAGTCACGGCACGGTCGGGCATAACAGCCTTTTCCCTTACTTTCTATCGTGCGTACCGCTTTCAGCACTCCGTTCAAGTCACCTTGTTCCACCACAGTTCCGGTATAAGGGGTAATCACCTCGATACTTCCTCCTGTACGGTAAGTCACGACCGGTGTTCCGCAGGCAATCGCTTCCAGGTTCACCGTAGGATAATTATCCTGCCAGGTAAGATTGACAAAAGCATCCGCAGCCGAATACAATTCAGCTAACTGGTGTATATTCTCGGTTCGGCTAATGCCGACCATATTCTTGGGTAACATCTTTTGTTCTCCCGGTTTGATGCCCACCAGCACGATGACTTCATCCTCCCGCAACAATCCGGCAAGCCGGATGAAATCTTCCAATCCTTTTTCCTTGCTCCATATACTCGCCACGCCCAAAAGGATATGCTTGCCTTCCAATTGATAGCGTTGTTTTATGGCATCCGCATCGAACAAATTGAAAGTTTCGGTGTTAATACCATTGTGGATGACACGAAAATCATATTCACGCAGGAAAGAGTGTGCCATTTCCTCCCGAATCCATTGCGATACAGGTACAATGGTCAGCAAATCTCGGGGCATGGAAGTAAACGCCACTTCCTTGTCTGCATAATTTTGATGCGAACGGTCAAGCCACAGACTGGCCGGAAACTCCCTTTTCTGCGGACAGTGCCGACAGCCGTTTTGCCATTTATTACAGCCGACATAAGAATAATAGTAGCAATGTCCGGTGTATAGCCAGCAGTCATGTACGGTCCACACCACGGGAATGCCGGCTTTCGACAGATAATCGAACAGGATTTGGTAATTCAGGAAATAGCCATGTAGATTGTGGATATGGATAATGTCCGGCTGCAATTCCTCTATCCGGCGGATGAATTGCCGGGTGGCATTATCGGAAGCCAGACCGTGCTTGTCAAAAAGACGGGTGATAACCCCATGTTGAAAGACACTCCACTTGTTCCCGACCGGCATAAGACGGGATTTGCACTCCTTGATGCCGTCACGTCCGTAGCTGTAAGCGATATAGCTTTCCCAACCGTTCTGCATGGCAAGTTCGCCAATCTCCTGCATGATACGTCCGGTGGAAGTATTGACCCGTAGAACAGGATTGATTTGCAACAATCGTTTCATCGTTGTATCAGATTAGAAAACAAGGCAATCCACTTGGCCATGACTGCCTCTTCCGAATAGGTTTCTACAATACGCTTTGCGTTGGCAGATAATAATTTGCGATAGGCATTGTCGCTTATCACCTCAATCATCGCATAAGCCAACCCCTCTATGTCCCCATTGGAGACAAGCAGCCCGTTAATGCCATTGTCAATAATGTCACGAGGCCCGCATTTGTAATCGAACGACACGACCGGCAAACCGCAGGCCATTGCTTCAATCATCACCATGGGAAAGCCTTCATAATTGGAACTCATCACAAGCAAGGAGCTGTCGGCATACTCATTACCGATTTGCGAGGTAGGAGGGTGGATATGGGCACTCTGGTCCAATCCGGCTTTCTCTATCATCCTTTGCAGCATGTCTCTCCACTCTCCCTGCCCGAAAATATCCAGTCGCCAGTTGCGGCATTTGGCATCCTTCTGCACGATTTCCCATGCTTGTATCAAGCGGTCAAATCCTTTCTGATAGTCCAGTCGTCCAACGGCTATCACACGTGGTTGGCTGACATCGGAATGACATTCACCAAACTGCATGGCAGCATTGGGTATCACCTCCAGATTGGGCAATGCCCCCCAATACCCGCAATCCTCTTGGGTCAGCACGACGAACTTGTCAAATCGCCGTGCAATCTTCTCGTCGTGTCGGGTACGCCACCGGTCGATAAGTCCCAATAATCCGCTACGTCCGTATTGCAATCGGAAGAACTTGCAATAGTGCAGTTCCAGCACCTTTTTACTGCCGTCTGGAATGGACGGAATGAAAGAAGATTCCGAAGGATAAAGCGACACCACGACGTCCGCCTTCTCTCTCATTAGTAATGTTGCAAGTGCCTTCCGGTGCTTCTGCCTTCTCCGAAGATACCCCGTGATCTTGCCAAACACGGGCTTTTCATTGTCATCCGCATAGTCTATATGCAGATCAATCATACGGATTTGTTCGGGAAACGGATAGAAAGGCGGCCGGCCTTGTTGGTCGGTAGTCACAATCGTGACATCCCAATGCAACTTGTTCACCAGATAGGTTACCTTATTCAGCAACACACGTTCCATACCACCCGGATTATAGGTAGCACGTATGCAATAAATGATTTTCATAAAATAGAAATAATACGGAAAAGTATGCCACAGTCCTTCGCGCTGGTTTTATTTATCCGGGCAACCTTTATAATATTTGTTGAATCGTCTCAGCATACTGTCCGAATCAGACAAACTATTGGCTTTATGAATCAAAAAGAATAAGAAGCGATTTTCCTTGGTTATCCATTGGAGTACCAAAATCAAACATCCTTTCCCCAAGAAAGCCGATATGTTCAACACATTGTTGAGCAGTTCTGAGTATGGGTGACACGTTTTCTCTGCATAGGTCAGTGGATATAACATCTGTACAGTAGCATACCAATACAAACACATGATAAATGGCTGGGGGATTTTCAGGAAACTGGTATTCAAACGGCCCAAAACCGCCATCATCGACATGGAAGCTATTACTCCAATAAATAAGCGAAGGAAGAATTGTGTTAAATGGTAGCTATCGGAAGGCAAAAACAAACTGAAAATGTCAATTGTAAAGAAGATTGTTCCGATTAATACAAGAATTGCACTACCTATATACATCGTATTCCGTCCATTGTCAGTCAAAGTTCCGACTCTGACGGTGGATATGGTAATATCCATATAGATAAAGAATAAGAGAAAGCTGCTTATTAGGTTCAGGCTGTTCTCAAACAAATTATGCACAATAGTCAATTCATATTGCTGGAATTCATGTAAAGGTAGAATTACAATCGCATAAATAAATTCGATAATATACATAATCAGCCAAACTATCCAAACGAAAATCCAAAGGAAATAGAATTGTCTGACACCGATACTTATCCTGTCGAACAATTCTGCTGGAGTATTGCGTGCCAACGTGCTGTTTTCACCAAATGTATCTTTTACATACTTATGCAGTTTCTCTACTTTATCATCACTTCTATCCGGTACGATTTTCATTCGGGTGAACAAAAACAAAATGATAAAGATAAATACTATGTTGATTATCTGATAATGGTGCCCATTATCAAGTATCTCCTTCAAATACCATAAAAAAGAAAATTTGTCTGCTTCTGTAAGGCATTTAAACTCCCACTTGGGCGAAGCCAACAGTGGACAGAAAGCGCAAAAAAGAGCCAGCCCGATGGCAAACTTTTCGTGCCTTACCCAATCGTAAAAATTATCTGATGTATGTTTCTTTTCTTGATTCTCCATAATTCCTATTTTTTCCAGTAATCTTCCATAGAATAAACGCTGAAGTTTTTGATGCTCTTTTCGTTTATCCGATACTTCTTATTGTTTTTTTCTACATCGCAATAAAACAGTTCTTTTATATTGCTAACATGGCATCCCCATATATGACTTGGGGAAGAGGGACCGGAATAACGCTCTATGTATATGTCCAAGTCATAACTAGAAGTACGTTCCGTACAAATCACATTATCAGCTTGCGCCCTCAATGCTTGCACCATTTCAGAGGATTTGTCACAAAGGATAAATAAATCGACATTATAATCCCTGCAAATAGAAATCAGTCCGGTTAAAAAAAGCGAATCCTTACGAATCATCGGAAAACAGAACTCGATTTTTTGCAAATCATCAATGACAATGCGCTTTATCGTCCGGCTTTTATCTTCCGACTCATTGGAAACACGAAGCTGTTGAATGAGGTAGTAGAAAAACTCATCGGATGAGATGCATCCCATTCTGATTTCTTTGAAATGAATGCATTGGTAGCAGTGGATGCAATCTGTACATCGTTTCTTCAGAATGTTCTTGGGGTTATTGAAAATAGTCGCAGGACAAATCATCTTCTGAAGGATTATATCATTCTCCTTGTCAAGCAGGACATGCAGGGTATGCGCCCCTTTGCTACTTGCACTGAATGTACCTCCAAGTGTCAGATAGCGTTTATAAGTATTGGCCGGCCCTATGATAGCAGTAACTTGAGACATGGAGTCATCTTTGCCGACCAATATGTCCGACAAAATATCTTCGGGGCAATCCCCTTTGAAGAAGTTGTCATAAAGGGTTGTCAAATTCATTTCCCTGCAATTATCAGGTCTCCCTACAAACTCTGTTAAGGCCGATATACTGTCAAATTCTGTTTTTTTATCTATAAAATGCTGGTAAGTTTCCGACAAGATGTCCAACTGCGCACGCAATACGCCTTTGGGCATATGCCGTCTTCTTTGTAAAACTACATGGGAGCTTGGATAAACTTCAATGCCATAATCGCGCTTCTTATACAGATGCCAGCCATGCGCTGTATCTTGCAGGGTACTTTTCCGGATAGAAAGCTGATGATTCACATAATCAGTCGTCGGGTCTGTATGACTGCGCATCTCTATAATCAAATCAGCATTGTATTGTTCAATATCCGTATGGTTGCTTTCGATGTAAATTACAACAAAAGCTTTATCATATAAATTCTTATCCTCTTTATCAAACTCTTTATCCAATACGATACAAGGAATATGCCCTTTACTGCTTTTGATACAATAATCTTCAAAATTTGTTTTCTCTCTATCTTGGGCACTCCAAATATGGACATTAAAGAACTCTTCTGACAGTTCATCCAAACAAAGCGGTGGTTTTTCCTTAGAACAATACGCTCCTAAACGGTCATACTTTCGAGGTATGCATAATACATCATTGGATGAGCTTCTTGAAAAGGCTTTAGACGGAAGAGCCAGATGCAACGCATTGCTTCTGGAATTGTACTCTATAATTTCCTGAGCCACATAAGCATCTAAATTCTGTAAATTGATAGGTATATTTAGATTTTGAGGCAAATTGAATATGGTTTTGCAGAACTGATCCCTCATCCATTTACCTTTTACTCCTTTTGCTCTAGCCTCTACTATTTTAGCAACACATTTGGAGATAACCGTATCCAACAGCATGTCTTCCACATTGATTTTCTGTTTGTCATCAGTATAGAACACAGGATCGTCTATCTCTATAGCTCCGTCCTGCTCTGATTGCTCCAATCCCCGTAAGGATTTGGTGATACCATGCAATAGCTGCATGGCAAGTAAGGCACGGCTCGTTCCCAATTCACCACGTATAACAATAGTCAATGGACTTTCTACTTTAACCTTATTCTTATTATCATTCTCTTTTTCTTTGATGAGATTCTGTAATTGCAACCCACCGAACAATAATTCATCAAAACCGTTAATCTCGGTTTTAATCTTTTGGTTGTTATATTTGATTTTCATAAGCTGAAGAGTTTTGAATCTTACAAAAATGCTTTTGTCATAGTTGGGATGTTACCTCCCGATTTTCGTCCTCTCCAATGCAGAGGAACAAGGCAAAAATGAGAAATATGTCAGTTGAAACCTTAAACCATACGATAAAGTTAATTGCCAATAGCATAGCAAATAAGAATTTTTGCTCTGCAAATTTCTTCATGCAACTCGTACAAACCTTACACATGAAAGCTATGAACAATCCCAATCCGATCATTCCGAAAAAGAAGATAAACCGGAGATAGCCAACATCAGTTCCTTGATAAAATCCTTTCCACATATATCCCGTATATGTAGGATCTGAAGTTGGATTTTCAAAATATCCGTCTCCAATCAGCCATGTTTTGAGTGTTTCCGGGAAAACATACATATTGGCAAGCGTTTTATTAGAGCCGACATCCCAACGTCCTTCTTCCACTAAACTAAAGAAACCCTCAAATGCAAAACGGATATTAGCCTGTATTTGAGCATCTCTATTATAAATGACAGTTACAGCAACAAGAAAAACAACCAAGCCTCCTGTCACATATTTCCATAGTCTTGCCTCTTTATTTATTAAATGATAAACTTGATTTCTAGAGGCATAAATAAAATAAACAATAGATAAAAGTAGCCCTACAGTAGTAGTACGAGCAATCATATTACCCACCAAAGCAATAAATAAGAAAGAAAAAATATAAAGCAAAAGTTGGGTTTTAGAAAGTTCTTTCTGATACTTTACACATAGATACGTTATCATAAAAAGAATAGCAGAGAAGCGGCTTCCGGCAATATCCAAAGCTGCCCCAATTCCATACAGCCTATTCCTATCATCTAACATATGTATATTGTCCACAATGCCAGCTATCTTGCCGACAAAGATATGCACTGCATTTTTGAAGGTAGGATAAGTGTCAATCATTAAAGCTAACACACATTGGGCAACACATACGGCAATTAAATAATTGCAAACAATCCGCACAGAAGAATATCCATGTACTTTTCGGATAAAAGTTACTACGGTATAAGCTCCACTTGCCCAAACCCACATGGATACAATATAAGTGACGTATGAGGTTTCGGCAGTGGCATTGAGAGTGACAGAAAATAGTGCGGTCAAAGAGATAAGTATTGCAATGACAGATAAAGTGAATATATTGTAATCAATCAAAGCATCTTGTTTCTTTGCCAGCTGAATGGTTAAGATTATTAGCCCTAATCCGCCCAACAACATTTTAGTATTCATCCCAGGAAGGAATGAAAATTCAAACGGAAAGAGATACATACTACTCACAATAACTGTGAGAAACATGAACAGGTAGTTTTTCATCTGTTTCTGTTACTTATAAAGCAAACGATACAAGAATTGGTAGGCTATTTGATTATACAGCCATACGAAAACAAACATATTCTTGGCAGCAAACCATTGCACTATATAGGCTCTAAAGGACAGGTGATTGTTTAGCGCAAGGTAGGGATGTGCTTCACAATACCATGTTCTCCAAATGTCATAATGCTTACGCTGGGTACTTATCAGAAAAGGATATTTCACATCCAATTTAAAGAAAGCGATTTCTTTCTCCAGTGTTTCCCCATATCGGTTGGTAAGAAACTGAGTAACTCTTTCCGTATTATACTTCAGTTCCTGAATATGCCGTTCTGAATAAGTTTGGCTGAAAGCATTCTCATTCAATTTCACGTAATGATAAAAGGCTTTAGGCAGATAACAGACTCGCTTGGCGTATGCGAATAGCATCAGTGTTGTCATGTCTTCTCCCATTCCATAACCGGCAGGAAAGGCTATTTTATTATCAGTATAGAGCTGGCGGCGAACCAGTTTATTCCATACGTTGTACTTCATCGCTCCGCTCAACATCGCTTTCAAGGCATCTTCTGGACTATTGAATGAAGGTTGCTTCATATAGCGTTCTTTGCACGCATAAGAAAGATACCAATCAGCCCATACAATGTCGGCATCTTGCTGTTTGGCGGCTACATACATTTGTTTCAGCATATCCGTTTCCACAAAGTCATCGCTGTCACAATGAAAGATATACTCACCGGTAGCCACTTTCAAACCGCTGTTTCGTGTGGCCGGTAATCCTTGATTGACTTCGTGAACAATTAACTTCACCTGCTCCTGTCTATGAGGATATTGTCCCAATACATCTCTCAATATATCCATACTATTATCCGGGCTGCAATCATCCACAAAGATATATTCCACGCTTTCTAATGTCTGAGATAGCAGAGAATGAGCACAATGCGCAATGAAATTTTGGACATTATATATAGGTACTATGACTGATACATTCATATACAATCAAATGTTAGAATCAATATATCGGTTTCCATATCCATGCATCTTTTTCTCTAAGAACAATAGAACTCGTTCTAAAGGTGGAAGAGCATATAGAAAAGGGAATAGCCGTTTCAAACGTCTGAGTCCTTCTTTGGCATATTTGCATCGGTAAGTCAAATTGGCTGTCTTTTTATCCGCAGGCAAAAATCCGTTACAAAGCAAATGTTCCCACCGGGTCGCTACGGCATCGTGAGAAAAGTTTGCTTCAAAATAATTTATTCCTTCTTCATATCGGTTTATGTTATGATTCAACAAATAGACTACATTCTCAGCCAGCTTCTTTCGATTGGAATATAGCACCCCGTTCACTACGGTATCAAGATACCCCGGACAACGGATTGTTGTCACATTAGCTCCCAACATTTGCATTTCAACAGCGGAAAGTCCGAAAGTTTCTGTTATCCCGGAAGGATTGGGCACACCGACTTTGGTCTGCAGCAGTATGGCTTCCTTCTCCTTACCCATAATGCCCATGAAATGGACGCTTGGCAGGATTTTTCCCTCATGGCTTAAATACTTCAAAAGCAATTTTTCATAGTTCTCTTCCGCTATGCCATATTGCCCCATAGTAGAATGGGAATTATATAATTTACCGGAACCGATGATATAGAGTTCTGCGTCGGGCACTTGCCTCAAAATCTCCGGCCAGGCCATAGCCAGTAGATGTAATCCCTTGAAAGGTACAACGCTACCGATATAGGTAACGATATTGCGCCGTTTGTGGTAAGGATGATTTCCGACTTTCTTTTTTATATCGTCCAAAGGTACGCAATTATAGATGTACGAGGATTTTTGGAAAGATTTATGATCCCTATACAAATCATTTTGTTCCCGGCTTACGTGTACGATTTGATAAATGGCAGGATTATTGGCATAGTAATCCAGTTCCCAATAGCAAGTAAACACATGACACCACACAATCAACTTCAACCGGGATATGACATGCTCCAACGAGGAGTCAAAAATGCGTTCTACATTGTGTTTAAATACAAAATAGTCATATTGCTCTTGTTCGGCTGTCTTTATGGCATTTTGGAAAGAAGCGACAACCGTACAATCCAATTCCTTCGGGAATAGTCCCTTTTGGGGAGCAAACAGTTTAACTTGTATATCATTGGATCTAATGGTGAGCAACTGGGCTACAGCTATTACCATATATTCCGTACCTCCAATTCCCGGATTCCCTTTTAAAATGCAGGTACAATCGACGGATGAGATAGTGTCGTTATCTAAATAAAATCCTACTTTAATCATGACAAAGACATTTTCAAAAAAGATTTGGAAGATTGGATTAACTCACTCAATCTTACATCTATTATGCGATAGTCAATCTCGGAAGAATTATAATCCTTACAAGTATTTAACAACCTATGGGACAGCCCCAGTGTCTCCAGCAAATGTCGTTGCCGCAAATTATCGCCTTTATTGACAACCCACACGTCTTTATGCAAAATGAGTGATAAAGACAAGCCATGAAAGGAGGTAGTGATAACCTTATCTGCATAAGCAATATAACCCAATAATTCCAAAGGGCCTAATCCTTTCTTACTGTGTGTATGGGAAGTATAGCCGCCATATATTTCTAAAACCTCCCGACCGCTCCCCGCAGCAATGGAATGAGCCAACCCCGTTCCCATACGGACTGGTGTCATATGATACACCAGTATATATCGGGTTTCTACTGGTTTTATCGCCATTTTCAAATATGCTTCACGAGACAAAAGGAAAGTCGGGTCTAAACAAACCTGAATAGGGAATTGGACATAAGGTTGAAGTTCCTGCTTCAAGAATGTTTCCCTAACGGATATGGCATGAAATGTATTTAACAAGTTCCGTAGTTTTGCCCCATGTGTTTTGATAAGTCCGTTGGGATCATTATCCGAACTGGCCGCATAAGAAATTTTTATAGAATGAGCATACATTGGAAAACCGAGGAAGTACACGGAATCCAATCCTCCCGTTAAGTGCAAATTCCAAACTTGGTCACTGCCGGTTATATAACAATCAAAATCCAAAGGCTTCTGGATGTTTGAAACAGGAGAGGTCAAACGTAAATATTGCCGGCGAAAGTCTTCATATTTCCGCTTGCGAAGTTGCTTTTCTTGTATATGCAGGAAACGCAGCAAATAGGTCTGTAAAGAGATAAGGAGATTTTTTCTGCTCCACAGGATAGAGGGATTGAATATATGATAGCTTCTTTCAATTGCGGCATTACGATAGTCTATAATGCGTACATCATATCCCTCTTGCAAAAGAAATGATTGCAAGGCATAAGCTTGCAAGACCGCTCCAAAGTTCTCTGCACGATGAAAGGTTAAGATTCCGATTTTCATTGTTTTCTCCTTACTTTTCTTACAATCCTTTTGGCAAAATTCAGGCACCTGTGTATCTGATAAGCAAGGCCTGCATTACCATATTTTTTCATCGCATAGGCAAATCCGTTCCGCACATAATCCTCTTTAAAACCTTTTGACAGTGGATTGACCGGTGTAGGACGTTGCAAATTGGGCTGCATACAATCTTTTATATCAATCGGGATAATAGTCAGCTTTTCTTGGACTGCTTCAAGCCACAATTTTCCTTTTATCGTATTGCATAAAATCAAGGAACATCCTTTGTCGTCTATATTAAAATCAGGAACAGCTTTCTCCCATCCCCAGAAATCTCCGAGGGTAATATCAGAAGGACGTGTCAGATTGGCAAATGGACATACGTAGCATGATTCTCGAAGCATAAGGTCTGAATAAAATGTATAAGAATAAGTATGCTTGACCGGATCGTTTACAAAAAAGAAAGATTCTTTATGCAATCCGCTCCAGCCGAATTTCTCTTTATCACGGAAATTCACGGCAGAGAGTCTTTTCCTTTCTTTAGCTTCAAGATAGTTCAGATAGTCTCTCCAAACAAAAGGACTGGCAACCCCATGACAGATAATATCTGCCAGATAGAGTAGATGACGAAGACGCTGGCCGATAAAAGAACTTAATCCGGCCGTTTGGCAAGGAGTACCGGAAAATAATACTTTTTTCCCGGCTTTCAAATCTTCTTGCACCATGCGGAATACATCATTCAAATCGCTTTGTGTATATTTGCTTCCTTTAAATTCATCCCGTTCACATGGGGTCATAGCCTTTTTATGCACGACTCTGAAAAGAGTGGAATAGCCGGCACCATATACCACACCGCCATTTTCCAAAATCCAATCTGACAAAGCAATGAAAGCAGCACCGCTACGACTGGTTTCTATCTCTTTAATGTTTCGATGTCTTGCGGCAAAGGCGACTGGTGTCGAAAGATTGGGCTGTTTGTCGTAATCTTTATGGAAAGAACATACTTTCTCGCACAATCCGCACTCCACACATTTCGTGGAATCTACGACTGGATAAAGAAAACCCATTGCATCCGGTTGCATCACAATGGCATGACGAGGACATACAGCAGAGCAAGCACCGCAACCACAGCATTTTGATATATCAGTAATACTTACCATTTCCATTCTTGAAATGAATTTTATTCAAGATAGTAAGATTCTTCTTGATGAAAGATTTATACGCAGTATGGATAAACGCGAACAAAAGCCGTTGATAAAGAGTATTCATTACCTTATCTGTTCTTTTTTCAACCTCATTAAAATTTAAACGGACAAACTTTTCCACTTCAACAAATCTGTCCGGATATTTATTTTTCACCTCCAACACCTTCAATCTACAGTTTTCGCGCATGGAATTCAAATGAAACCATGCAAATCCCATAAACATAGGTTTATACGGATGCACGAACTCTTCTATAAGAGAATATTGGGCACTTCTAAGTATATTATAATAAGGCATATCTACACGTTTGTAATAGGTTTCGGAAGAGACTTTGAATATCAAATGATCATTTTCCCCATTATACGGAGGTAAAATGTTGATTAGATTATCTTTCTTACCTAATGGCACATACCATTTCACTCCATCATTGAATACATTCATCCCCGAAAGAGACAAGCATCCATTTTTCATTAAGAAACGGTATTGGGCATACTTAATATAAGAAGGTGTAAATAAAGAGATTAACCGGGAAGGTAATAAAGGGAACTTTTTCTCCATCTTAATACAAACAAATCTGTAAAGCAAGAAATAATAATGGAAACAAAGCCCTATCCAATAATGTAGCCCTTTTCTTTCTTTATGTGCAGAACGACATAAATCACACAGTTCCTTTAATCGCTCGGTAAAATAGATTTGGTCTGCATCTATTTTCATGGCATAGCTATAATTTGCCTTGGATAAAGTATAATTGTAGTAACTACAAAGTTGGTGGGGAGAATCTTCCGGCAAACTAAGAGCATACTCATATTCTTCTTTGCTAAGATCGCCCCCATATACTTTATATTTATACTCATAGGCCTTTATCTTATTCGGATATTGACGCTGTTTCTTTTCTATCAAGGCAGGAGTATCGTCTGTGCAGTCATTATAAACGATTATCAGTTCGTCAAGTGCGTCTATACAGGAATTAATACTGGCTTCTATCAATTCTGCATCATTTTTTACACGCATTAAACCGGAAATTCCGTTTTTTAAATTCTTATTTTGCATACTCATTTTTCCTCTTTCTTATCTTCCGCCGGATAGATATTTGTAAAAAGTAAATTGTGACAAATAGCGAGCCGTCCAAATGAGAAGGAAGACGGTTATTACAGGAGTTATGATGTAGGTTAAATTCAAGACTAAAGCCGTAGGTGTAAAATAGATAGCACAAAATTTCTGCATTACATTCAACACAAAATGGTGAGTACAGTAAATGAAAAACATATAACTCATCCACTCTTTTACTTTGAAGCTGTCTGCTATATAATCCCTTCCTACCAAGTCAGCCAATACCCAAATCAAGATAGGAGACAAGAATCTGAAAACTCCGAGATAAGCATCATTCATCACCGTTAGCGTGAATAACGCAAAGAATAAAGTAGTCATACTAATTGTTACCAATCGCCGAACACGGATGCTGGAAAAAACTTCAAACAAACGATTGGGATTAGCAGGCATTTTCATCCCCAAACGTCCTACAATAGCCCCTTGTATATAAATGGGTAGCCAGCGTATCACACTCTCATAGCCATAATCGGCAAATAAGGCAACCAATATGGAAATCAGTAATGCGACAACGGCAAATGTCATCTTTTGGAGACAGAGCAGAAACAATGGTGAGAAAAGATTATATATAATCAGCACTTTCACAAACCATAATACCGTATATCGCGAGTTTAGAATTGCATAGACAATTTGCTTGGGAGTTTCCAATGTATAGCCCATATTCATTCTTTCCGCAAAAAAAGGAACGTGGATTAACATATAAAAGACCCCTACAAAAAATACATTCCAAAGCAAATAGGGGATAAGCAGAGAGCGTACCCTTGTTTTAAGTTTTTGAGCAAGATTGGAAAAGGTACAGTTCTTATAGAAGAGCAATCCCGAAATAAAGAAGAACAATGGAATACTTATTTGACAGAATACAGTCGTTATATATATGAGCGGATATTGCATATCTAAAGAAAGACCCCAGCGTTCCGGAGATTTGGCATGTAGCAATACAATCAAGAAAGTCAGTGTCATATTAAAAAATGTCACCTTCTTTCGGAAATACGTAGAAGCATTATACATTGTCATTTGTCAACAATAGTGCAGATATAGGTCAATACTTTATCTGCCCAAATTTCCCAGTTCAGTTTGGCGTTGAATAACATAGTTGCTCCCGAACTCAACTTTTCCAATTCAGACTTTATATAAGATGAATAGATGCAATTTGCAAAATTAACTCCTGTTGAATCCATAGACAGACGATAGCCGTTCACACCATTTACAACATAATTGCCTAACCCTCCTGTATCATAAGTAAAAATCGGAATACCGAAAGCAGCAGCTTCACAAGTTACAATTGCCGAACATTCTGCCCGAGTTGGAAATAGAAATATATCAGTATCTAACAGCAACTCCACATATTTATTATATTGTGCAGGTATGTTCTTATTCAAAAATCCTATCGGCTTTATGAATGCAAGATGTCTATATTCAGAAGGTACTTCCATTCCTACAATAAAAAGCGTGACATCCAATCCTTTTTCTTGTAATGCTTGACAACAGGCCACGGCAATATCTCCGCCTTTCCGTTGCCAATTCACTCCACTTAGCAGGATGTTCAGCTTAGCCTTAGAGCAATAGTCTTTTATACACTTTCCTAAATGAGGAGAGCGAAGGTTGGCACCAAACTCCACCACTTTAATTTTGTCACCTGCAATCCCATAATCATCTATGGCATGTTGCTTTGCCCAATCGGAAGATGTGATGACTAATTTGCTTCGTTCCCAAGCATTTTTACTTATAGCATTGGCCTGCCGGGATGAAAAAGAATACAGGTTAGAGACTTCAGGATAATAATTCTCAATACCGCTATAAGGCGCATCTGTCATATATACGATAGGAGTGGACATTGGTGGAAGAGCGGAAACGATTACGCTATGAGCGACTACTAAAATAGCATCACAATCGTTGAAGTTTATAGTTGCAAGTTGTTTCGCTACAACCGTTCGATATAGGTAAGAGTTACTATAAGCAAATTGCTTTTTTGTCAAATGCAACCTGTTAAGCATCCTGAAACTCCAGCAAATGGCCTTATGCCAGTAAGGTACTTTAGGAGCACAACTGACAAAATGTATATCAGCACTGGCTTCTTTCAAGGATTGATACTCCATGAACACGGTACCGGACCACATTCGTCTGTCATATTCGTCCAAAGCAAACGATAGGAACTTTATTCGAAGGTTTCTTATCTTAACCATAAGTTTAACTTTGTTAAAACGCAAAATTACCACTCAAATGTTTTTCTAACCACGTTAATGCTTTTTGCCGTTCTACTGCAATCGCTTCATGAGCCTTAACAAAGTGTTCTTGAAAAATATCGGAATCTAAAGTAACCGGTATTTCGTTCTCTTTCATTCCCATTAAGAAAAGCAAGTTGTCAACTCTACTGTCTTTCATTTCGTTCAATGTAGCAAAAGGAACTCTAAATAGAACCGAAAACACAACAGCATGGAATGAATTACAGCAAACCATTTGGGCATTCTTGCACAAGTTCAAGAACTCCTTAGGCCCTACGGCTGGATAGACATTAAATTTTCTCCACTTTATTGCAGATGAGAGATAGGGCATGGCTTGAGATACTACAACTTTCATCTGATATTGTTCCGATAAGACTGCTGCCATTTGGTAAAGTTTCTCATTATACCATGGAGAATACAAAAAGATGTATTTCCCTGCAATTAAAGGTTGTTTTCCCGCTAATTCCTCCCATGTCTCAATAGGTAATAACAAGGTTGGGTCAATAAGCGCAGGTACACGTTTACTTGTAATCCTTTCTATATATTGTGCTGTTCGTGGCTCTCTGGCACTGATAGCGTCATAGTTACTCAACAGTTCTTCCAACTGCTTGGTATTTTCCTTACGGAAGTTCTCCGGTTTAGGTCCCATACTGGGCGCATATGCTATTCGAGAGCCGGATTTTACAAACGGAAGGAAATAGGCCCAATCGAAATCTATACAAATATCATTCCATATTTGGTCACTTCCTGAAATATAATAATCGTATGAAAAGTTGGCTTTTTCCAATTCCTGAAGAGTTGAATATTCCTTTTCTGATAACACCAATTCTTTTTGAAGAAAATCTTCAAAAAGCCTATGTTTATCCAATAAACCGGAAACATAGGGCAGTTGGATAAAAAAACGCTTGACACGTTCATAAACAGAACCTCTTTCAAAATCAAGACAGTACATATCTTTTTGCCTCTGAGTCCTGAAATTAATAATTTCACATAAAAAATCCATATTGGATATGGTTTGCTGCAAAGCGTATGCTTGTAGCATGGAACCATAATTATGAGCCGCATGAAAAGTAATGATACCTACTCTTTTCTTCTTCATATCCCGTTGATGAAAACTATTCCTTTAAAGATAGGTCTCTAAAAATTTTCTTGATTTATCCTGTTCTTGTAAATATATGCGAGTCACAACATCATATTCAATTATATTTTTCGATAACTCAACATAACTTTGATTCAATGAAGTGCCAAGTATATGAGATGAAAGAGAATAGGTGGATAATATATCCGTAATACGACTTCCTCTTTGATTCCATTTAGAAATATAAGCATAGAAATTTCTTGCTTGCATAATAATGGAGAATACAACACAATGAAAGGAGTTCGTTATTATCATATTTGCATGAGCTATCAAGTATAAGAAATCGCAGGGGCCTGCATCGTCTATGCAAAGGCAGCTTATTCTGTGTATTTTAGGTACATAATCGGCACACAGATATATCAACTCCAGTCCGCTCTCTTTTTTCAAACTTAGCGCATAATTAAATAGCGTTTTATCAAATGCTAATGTAAATAGAAACAGATAGTTCTTATATCGATAAGAAGAATGAACAGCTATCTTTTCCCATTGCTCTCTGCTCAAAAGAAAGGTGGGATCTGCAACTTGATATATCTTTTTATCTACTATCCCTTCTAATATTTTTTTAGCGGTAGCTTCACGTACTGATATGGCATCATAAGAAGAGAGCCATTCTTTGAATAGGCATTTTTCATTTTCCCAAAGACTGGATATGCCGATACTTGAAGCATAAGAAATTTTTCTTTTATTATTTTTGACAAATCCCAAGAAATAAGGCTCTATGCAGTAAGTCTGTGTTGGGTTCCATACTTGGTCACTACCGGTTATATATAAATCATAGCTTGGAGGAAACAAATATAATTCGTCAACGCTTCGATAAGGACTAGAAAGACGAATGCAAGCATTAAATTCATCAAACTTCTTTTGAGATATTGCACTTAAAGCAGGTTTTGTAGGAATAAGCATTTTTTTACATTGCTTTTTTAGCAAAGAAAGCAATGATTGTTTAGTAAATCTCATTCGTTTATATCTTTTGCTCTCTATAAAGTGGCGATGAATAGGTCTATACAAATCTATTATTTCCACATCGTGTCCTTGCTCAGTAATGTATTGGTAAAGAGCAAATGCTTGGAGGCATGCTCCATAGTTATGGGAGTTATGAATGGTTATAATACCGACTTTCATTAGGCGTATAAATTATTTTAGAAGTTTATTTATTTTTTGAAATACAAAAGCCCTCTCCTTAGTAGTACAACCAATATATAAGATAACAAGTACTGTACTGGCCGTACACACTAAACAAATTGATATGGTTGAAGCTATAGACGGCTCTAAACTTCTATTTAATAAAAGAGGTAAAATACAGGACAAAGATGATACCAGTGCAAGGTTAAGCAATACATTTTTTACATATATCCCCAAAGGCATTCCTATCATTCGTTTCAACATGATTAAACGAGCAAACAAACAACTAATAGAAATCAATATTGCTATAATCATTGTGACTTCCGGGAAAAAACCTAAATACAAGGAATAATAAGATAACGGAAAACTCATCATTTGAATTCCTCCAACTGTTATTTGGTAATTCCTTATTTTCCCGGTAGCCATCATGGCTGTTATTAACGGTCCTGAAATTGAATCAATAATAGCTTCAATCAAGGCTAATTGAACGAATAGTACAGTATGTTCTGGAACTTCTTTCAACCATAAAGACAGTATAATGTCTGCTTTTATTATTATCGGAAGAGCGATAATCAATAGAATGTAATATGAAAAACGCCCTCCTTGAACTATCAAAGTCATCATGGATTCTCGTTGTCCCGAAGCGTAAGATTTTGTAATTTGTGGGTTTAATGCTGTCATAAAGTTGGTGGCAAATCCACGGACTTGATTATTAATTTGGGCTGCCAATCCTCGTGCTGCATTTACAGCCGGACCACAAAATATATTTATTGCAATATTCACTCCCTGCCCCTTGAGTATGGCTGATGTTGTGCCAATAAAGTTCCAAACAGAAAAGCTGGTCATTTCTTTCAATAAAGGCTTGTCAAAAACAAATTCATATCTGCATTCTTGGAAATACCGTTTGCAATAGATGCCATAAGTTATTCTGACAAGGAAAGACACAAACAGTAATAAGAGACTATAAACTATCAACTTATCAAAAAGTACACTTTGCAGGACAAGCACTACAATTAACTTTGCAGTAGCTTCGAACAAAGAAATATAAGCAAATGCTTTCATGTCTTCGTGAGCTATGATAGCTGCATTATAAGGAATGCTTATTAAATCTATGATAAAAGTTGCAATAGAACATTGTAAAACCCAATTAGCTGCAACCAAACGCTCTGGAGATATATTTAAATGCGTATTAAGGAACCATACTCCTATAGACTCTGTAAGAATAAAAATAACTATTGCTATTCCAATCTGGATAGTGACAGAAGTAGAAAATATTTTTTTAAGTTTATCAAAATCTTCTCTTCCCAATTCAAATGTGATGAAACGGCTGATAGCACTGGAAATAGAACGGGACAAAATGGAGAACATGGCTATTACTCCACCTACTACATTATATATACCATAGTCCTCTACTCCTAATGTGCGCAATATAACTCTTGATGTATATAAACTTATCAACATCAAGACAAGCATACGCATATAAAGTAGAATCGTATTTTTAGCTATTCGCTTGTTATTTTCTAAGGCCATTCATTATGAATTGAATACACAATTTGAACAGGGACTTCAACTTCTCATCGGCAACCACTGTCATAACGGCTATATCAAATGGGAATAAAGGATATATACAGTTAAATACATGCTGCCTTACGGACTGTTTTGTAGGACGACGCAACTGCGGATTGCCGGCTATAGCCTCATTTATATCCCGTTCATAGATAGCAAACTGGTGACTTACTTCTTCTATCAACCGTAAACCTTTCTCTGAGCAAGGTAATAATACAGATATACCATTTTGGGGATTAACAGGGAGTTCTTCACTATTTTGCAATCCCCAAAAGTCACCGATAGTAATATCTCCGGCTCTTTCACCTTGGGCAAAGACACATTGATAGCAACTTTCGCGGTAAGTTATGCTTTCCATAAAACCTCTTAGATACCAATCATGCCAATAATCAGTTTTTGTATAATCAAAATTGTCACCACTCAATGTTAAAGTAAAACGATTCCCTTTACGAAAAGATATTGTATTTACTTTCTTCCTTTTAGTAATGCACTCTATATGTTCATGCAACATCTGCTGTGACGGGACACCGTGACAAATCAAATCCACCAGATACAAATGTTCCGGAATCCGCTTTATATAGTTTTTCAGTCCCGCCACTTGACAAGGAGTTCCGATGAACAACACCGGTATGTCGGCTTTCAGGTCAGCCTTTACCCGGCCAAACAATCCTCTGACATCGCTCTGAACATATTTCGAACCTTGCAATTTGGATAAATCCGACAACGAGTCCACCCGGATATGCCGGATACGCATGGAATCTGAGGTACAGCCATATACAACCCCGCCTGAACGTACAATATACTCGGATAGCACGTAAGCAGCCCCGCCGGAAGAACTGGAAACATGTTTTTCCTTATCCTTATTCCATGCCGCAAATGCTTTGATAGGAGCATGAAGGGCGACATTTCCTTTTTGAAACGGACAAACCCTTTCACAGGCTCCACATTCAATACATTCCGAAGAATTTATCTTAGGATAGAGAAATCCTTTGGAATCAGTCACCAGCTCAATGCAATGCTTGGGGCATATCTCCGCACAGGCATTGCAGCCACTACAAAATGATTTATCTTTAATTTGTATCATTTGCACATACGTACCTTCAACGTCTTGATAACTTTTGTCGTTAAGTTGAGCAAAAATGCTGCACAGATAGAAATCAGTAAAGTAGTGACAACAAACGGAATACCCGTAGTAAATCGCTCAGCTTTCAAAAAATCAATTATAATGCCATGTACCAGGAACAGTTCGAATGAAATATTGCTACCCCAAATAATATACTTATTTTTTGCCATTTTAGATAAATCAAGTCTGGAGAACACAGTAACTATCCAAAGTGGCAATAAAGAATAAACCATGACCGTAGTAGCATGATGCTTATATATAAATGATAATGAAATCAACAATCCAAAACCTACAAGAAAAAATAAGTTACTTAAAATATAATTCTTTTTATCGGCTAATAGCCGGATAATGGCAGATTCATTATATTGATAAATTGTGCCGACTGAAAATGCCATAGGTGTTGCCCACCAATTTCTTCCATAGCCCATGAAGGCAGTAAATAACACAAAAGAAAGAACACCTATGAATATAAAGGAAAGTCTGATTGAATCCGAATGAAAATGCCCGGCTAATGCAAATATCAAATAACAGTAAAACAAAGCAAACATGAACCAATCGTTCGAAAACAAAGAAGGACCTGCACTATTGAAAATATGATCGGACAAGCTATAACCCACCCAATGCCAATTAAGACTTAATTCTAAGAATAAGGCCAACACATAGGGTAGCAATAATTTCAGCAGAACTCTATCAACAAAAAAATTATGAAGATAGTTTGGTTTATTTTTGAATGATAGGTCAGTCCGTATCCGGAAATAAAAAAGAATACACCAACAATCAAAGGACCCCATCTGTAAAATTCATGAAGAATGACACTCTGCCCTTGTAAATGGTGCAATACTATGCCTAATGCAAGGATAGGCTTTAAGACCGTGACAGTACTTTTATCAAAACAATGTGCTGCAGACGATTTAAGTCCTAACCCAAAAAGATATAGGATAATTAGAAAGAACAATATCATAAGTGTGACTATGCAGCCATGGATATGGCTTTGTAAATCCATGGACTAAATTTCTTAAACTATAATTTTAGAAAGCTATAGTCGGAATGCTATCCTTTTCCATAACGGCTTGCGTTCCATTTCTTTCTCCTCATCGTTTACTATACTTAGATACTTTCGGTAACTCCACCCGTTATGTACCATTTCATAAATAGCTCCCCAGTCGGGTAGGCCTCCCACATTCCGGTCATCAATGAACAAATCCGCTTTAGGTTTCCGGCAAGGATGAGCCACATGGCTTCCTGCCTGCTCATCCGGATGATTGGCATTGACGGCATAAAATTCCAAACCACGCTGTCGGCAGAACTCAATCGCCTCTTCCAGCAGTTCCCCCTCTCGTACACTCCAAAGAATAAGCAAATGTCGTTCTGCCTGCAACTGCTTCAGCGTAGCTATGGCAAAAGGTATCTCTTTCCCTATCTGTGGGTATCTGTGTTCAACAATCGTTCCGTCAAAATCTACTGCTATAATCATAAAAAAGATTTATCTCATTCTATTGTAAGAAACGGGAACCGTAGTTCCAACGATTCCATACCCGCCTCCACAATCTCTTTCAAGTCAGTAGAAACATCCGTACTGTTCAAAATCCGTTCCAAGATACGAGCTATAGTTTGACAAGTGCGAGTGATTTCTTTCAACTCCAAAGATTGAGGCGTGAATTGAAAACGGCTTCCGACTTCTTCAAGCAAAAACAATGCAACTTCTACGGCGGTATCAAAATCTTTCTCTTTCATCGCAAATTCCGCTTTCTCAATCCACAAATCAAGATGTTTGGCAATAGCCAGCACATCCAACTGGTTTTGAGGATTAAAGAAACCTTTATCTATTTCTGATTGAATTTGTGTCAATGAAGCGAAAGACGATAATTCATTGCCGCGCAACTGTTTTCTACGTTGTCTTACATACTCATCTACATTCTCAAAGCTCTCCTTGTAAATACCGCCTATGGCAACAGTCATTCCACCAATGGTGGTAATGAAACACTTGTCGCGTGCAATGCGAATACGATAACCTTCAAGGCCGCTTAATATACCGGAAGTAATTCGGATCAGAGGGTTGCCCACCGAATAATAATCAAAGGTATGCGGCATGAAGCGAATACGGGTAGGAGACACTTGTGACACTTGCATGAATGTCTGCATCACGTCATTGGAAATAGTGGCAATACATCCGGTGCTGCAATCTTTCACCAAATACAGACCAAAGAAATTCTCTTTCAGGAAATGCTGTATCTCTCCACTATCTCCCTGTACAAACACCAACCCCGAAATCGTGGCACGTTCCTCTTCTTTGATACGTTTTTTCTCACGCTTATAAATGATATGTGTATGGATGAAAACGCTGAACTTCTCATTCAGTACCTTGCTTACTTTATTCACTTTGGCATGGTGAACAAACAGGTAACACCAGGAACAATCGGGGTTCCATTGAGGCAAATTCTTCACTTCCGAGCCACATAATGGTTCGTTATCAGTTTTGCTTTCTATCGCGTTAGCTTGAGTTTCTGTACTATACAGTGGCATCGTCCCTCGTGCTAATATATGTCTTGGTTCTACGGCTATCTGATAACCTTGTCACCCAATAAGTCAAGTCCAATTCTATATTCATTCTGTATATTGAATTTAGATTCAACCCTATGTTTTTTATTCTCTATTTAATATTTGTCAGGATGTAATCCTGATACATCTCTTGGCAAGAGAAATATCCGGGGATCATATTTTACATAACTAACTGACGGACAGATAGAAATACGGAACGACATTATGGTACTTATCCGACATATGTTAAGCAAATACACTCTGTATGAATGTTTTGGTTAATTTTATCACCCGTTTTCTATTGTTTTTTCAATATTTTACATAACTTTGCGCATTGTAATATTTCTCTTGCCAAGAAAATGAGCCGTATGCTCAACAATTTTTATTGTATTACAAAATGCCTTCAAAAATCCATTTTTAAAAACATCCGGTTTTAAATTGTCAATAAGAATATCTCCAACGGTATCCTGTCGCTATATTGACAGTTCATGGATCTTTTCCGGTACTTTTCTTTTTAAGAGAAATATCGGGAAGGGATAGCATCTGACAATCAGAATCATATATGAATCCTGAAAGTGATCTGTTCAACAATCATACCGGTATTTGAAACATTTTCCTTTGGAGAAAACAATTTTTTATCATACGGACGGGTGCTTTCCCATATTTTGATTATCTTTGCAATGTGTAATATTTCTCTTAAAAAGAGAAGCAGGAACGGCACAGCCTTTGTCCGGTATTCTGCGTGCCGCATCCGTCCCCGTTATAAGGATTTGAGTATGATGTCGTTTGCCTTGTCCACTTGTGAGGTATCCAGCGAGGCGAGGTAGATTCTGGTCGTGTTTTCCGAATCATGTCCCATCGCCTCGCTGATGGTTGCCAGCGGCACATTCTTGCTTCTGGCAATACTCGCCCATGCATGTCGGGCTACATACATGGTGAGCGGCATACCGAGCCCGAGCCGTTTCCCGAGTTCCTTGAGTTTTCCGTTGATGAAATGCGCTGCGCTCCTGTACTGCCGCACGGCATCCTTGGCCGTATCCCTGATGACCGGAAAAAGGTAGGGGCTGTCATTGTGCCCATACCTGTCCAGGATCTCCTGCATGGGCTTCTCCCATTTAATGGACAGACGCCGGCCGGTCTTCCGCCTGCGGTAGGTCAGCACGCCACTCTTCAGATCAGCCTTTTTCAGGTAGGCGATGTCGACGAACGACATGCCCCGGGTATAAAAGCTCAGCATGAACATGTCCCTGGCGTATTCCATGCCCGGGGAAAGGCGCAGGTCCAGGTCACGTATCATGCGGACCGCTTTCAATGGAACAGCACGTTTTACGGTCTTGTCTATTCCGGTGTAGACATGCTTGAAAGGGCTGCGCTGTACCGTCAGTTCCCTGTCCACCGCACGGTTGTAGACGGCACGCAGGTTCCGCATGTAATAGGAGGTGCTGTTCGGACATATCCCCTTGTCCTTCAGCCATGCCTCGTATTCCAGCATGAGGGTGGAGCCGATATCCTCCAGCGGGATGTCGCCGTCCCTGCCCCGGAAGTGCGTGAAGCTGTTCAGTACGGTGGTGTACCTCTCGGCGGTGCGCTTCTTGCCGACACGCTCCAGTTCCTCCACGAGCCTCTTTCCGAAGGCCATGAAATTATGGCTGTCCTCAGGGGGCGGGTTGTGAAAAAGTTCGACAACCCTGCCGGCGGGATAGGTACCGCCGGAACGTTCCAGTCCGGCGATGATACTTTCCAGACGGCGGACGTCTTTTTCCATCCGCTCCTTTAACGCGAGCAGGAGGCTTCTTCTGGCATCACCGGATACCGGCAGTATGATTTCCGACGTGCGTCCGTCCCATTCCGAAGGGAACAGCCTGTAACCGGTGTTTATCTGGCGCGCCACCCTTCCGTGGATGACCTGGAAATAGAGCGTCCCCTCCCTGCCTTCCACGGACGAGGACCTGAATTTGGTTTTGATTGTTGCCATAGTGCAGTCATTTTGAATTAGGATTGTCCAGTTGCTTCCTGATTTCCTGTGCCTCCCTGAACAGCCGGTGCGCCA
>OJOS01000113.1_pt1 | contig 63868 bp, 68 predicted proteins | sample 1598271 | NCBI WGS metagenome assembly OJOS01 (sample SAMN03922451, study PRJEB24848) | human gut metagenome | isolation source: stool sample | host: Homo sapiens | place: Germany | collected 2009-11
TGCAATATACATTGCTGTTTAACAATCAATTACGTGACTTTTCAGGTCACACCCACGACTTATTGAGGTTAAGCATTATGGTGTACGACGACTCGTAAGCGTCTGAAATATCCGTCATCAGTTCCGGTGCCAGCGGGTTACAGCGATGGCTCTTGCGTGGGTTATCGAAATTTATCACGTAGAACTTGGGCGGTATCTTATAGCGGTGTCTGTACTTAATCAGGTGGTTATAGGCAATAACCGACAGGTCATCAAATTTAAAGTCGTATATATAAAGAGCATAGGACTTCTCTATTGCCTGCTTTATGTAATTATTGACCACGGCATACGATTTTCCGCTACCCGGTGTACCTAAAATCATGCTGGCCCGGAAAGGATTCACCACGTTTATCCAGCCTTTCCATTCCTTTCTTCCGTACCAGAATTTAGTCGGCAGGTTAATGGAATACTCGTTTTCCATAAGGCGGGTTTCCTGCATGAACGATTCATTCTCGGTATTGAAAACGTCCTCCAGCAAATTGTTCTTCAACAGACGGCTAATCCATAAACCGGATGCCAACAGGCAGAAGAAACCGCCGGCCAATGTCACGGTATAAAGTATGGCGCATACACCGGATGATGCGTCAATGGACAGTAACCACCAGTTCAGGAAAAAGAGTATGGCACCCGCTATGGCCGCAATAATTATTTTCCTTCATGTGATTTCATGCTTCTTTACCCCCTGGTTGCCCATGCAGGACAGACCGAGGAAGAGGACACAAAACAGTTTGGTGTAAAGAAGGGACGAGAACAGTCCTGTGGTACGCTGGAAATTGGACAGTATCCTGTCCACAATATCAAGCGTCCAGCCCATTTCGTGTAGCCAGCCGTAACAAAACCAATAGATGTGTATCGCCAAAAATAGAAAACTGATGGCCCGCATAAAGTCCGTGACTTTGGCAAGACCTCTTAAATCATCTTCATTCTGCATAATTGTAACTGTTAAAATTCGACTTTTTGTTCTATACCTTAATTATATTATAATTTGCGCCTGCGCTTCTTCTTTTTCCTGCGTCCGAAGCGGAAGGCCGGATCGATGTACTCGTGCGTATGGTCATCTTCCATGAGTAGGGAGAAAATGTCAATGGCACCGAGTGCGGACGTATCAATCAGACTGCCGGACGGTTCACTCTGATAGCCTTGATTTTCCTGTTGCCGGTATTCCTTCCTTTCCAGTCTTTCTTCCGTATCTTGTTCCTGCCGGGGTGTATCCTGCTCCGGCGGTGGTATCAGCCTTGTACGGTCCGCATCCGGATTGTTGAACAATTCGTTGAACACATTGGCCGAAAAGGCCTTGCCCAGACGCGAGCCGTTAAGCACTGTCCGGCTGGTATGGTCTATGAAAGTGATGCCGTACAGACGTCCTTCGGGATTGATACGGTAAACCGTCTCTATATCCGCCTTTTTCAGCCTGCGGGCGAAATCCTCTTTCGTGCCGATGTCCTGCATGGCTTTAATGACTTCCTGTCTTGTCCTTTCGGCAAGGCTGTTCCTTTTCACCTTTTCAGTAGAAGCGGCAAACTTCTTTTGCAGTGCTTCATAACCGAATGCCTTACCGAACTTGCTGGACTTGAAAGGTGTTCCCACCTGCTGTCCGTTATCATCCAAAGCTCCGTACATAATACCGTGGTATTCCTTCCCGTCCACACTTCCCCTGACTTCATAAACGGTTACGTTATACAGGTTCAGAAGAGTGCCATATTCGGCAAGCGAGTGACTGTTGTAACATTCCAGCAAGGTTCGGGCGGTATGCTTTACCTGTGCTTTCACGTCTCCTTTCGCATAGTCCATTTTTTGTAGGGATGACAGTTCCCTCTCACCGTGTTCTCCGAGTGTGGGATGAAGCCCGTACTTCACTTCCATTTCACGGCAGATGTTCTGTGCCCGGATAGCTTCCCGGTTATGGTCTATTTTTTCTCCGGTTTCATCAATACGTACCGATACGATGTGCATGTGCTTGCGGTCTATGTCTTCATGCAGCCATGCAATATAGGGCTGGTTCCCGTAACCGAAGTTTTCCATGAACTCCTGAGCCAGTACGGTCATCTGCTCTTCTGAAAGAATGTCTTTCGGGGACGGGTTCAGGGAGATGTGGATAACCGGTTTCCGGACGTGCGAGTTGAGTGCGATGTAAGGCTCGAAAGCCTGCACGCAGTGTTCAATCGGCACATTGCCCGAAGTGTCAGCCGCAATTTTGGGATGTCACAATACCTTTGCCATACCTTCGTCCACCTTTATCTTATTATAGGCAATCACTCCATAGAATGAACTGCCGGATGTGATATTCGGCACCATGATGTTATTCCTTTTTAGTGAGATACTCTTTTTCGTACCGTTTTGTCAGCTCGATAATCTGTTTGCAGAGTTCCTCCAGCTTGCGGGTTTCTTCGGCCAGTTTATAAAGGAAGGCAAGCGATTTCTTTTCCCCATAAATGGTATGGATGGTCTTTACACATTGGTTGTAGTTGTTTCCGATACGGCGGAACTGTTGATAGAAAGCGGTCAGCCGGGCATAATATTCCTGCGCTTCCTTATCAATCCTTACTACCTTGAACTCTCAGCCGAAGATGCGGGCAAAGATAAATTCGGCCTTGTTCTTCATGCCGGACTGTTCAAACATCGTGAGAAACTTCTCGTTCTCACTGTCATTGAGACAGAGATAATAGCGGTGCGTGCGCGGGTCTGCCAGCACCTTGCGCCCTGCGGCGCTACGGATTCTTGTTTCATCTTTCATAACATGAATAATTTAGGAAGTTCGACTTGGGAGAACTGACATCCCCGAAAGGCCTTTCGGGGCGGGACTTTCAGCGGTTGGAAATATTTTCAACCGCTGAAAGTACACCTCGCTATATGCTGACGCATATTAAAATCCGGCTGGGCCGGATTAAAGGTCTGAAGGATTTGTTTTACGTTCTCTTACCGAGAACGGGCTCCGCTCTCCCGGCGACAAAGGTAGATAGTTTTTTCTGTCCGTGCATCATGGCGTATCACGCCAACACCCGCCAATGAATGACTTTGGAGCCGGGGGTACTTCATGGATGCTCTTTTTGAGGTTTATTTGTAGCCGGATAGCTATTTGAACGGATAAACAGATATGCAATCAGGCAGATATTCAAACAGGCATTTATCCGGATATATAGCTATACATATATATAAATGTATAGACGGATAAACAGCTATTCGGATAAATGGCTATGCAATCGGATATGTGAATAGTTATCCGAATATGTACATAGCCATATAGCTACATAGCCGAATAGACAGATAGCTGAATAGCTACATAATTAAATAGCCATGTAATAGAGTAGCCATATAAGTAGATAGCCGGATAGCCAAGTAGCCGCATAATTAAATAACTATATAGCTAACCGGATGAACAGATAACAGAATGAGTAACCGGACAGATAGCCCCAAAGACAGACGGCTGTTCATCCGGCTGTCTATAAATCAATTTATTCACTTAAATTAGTAACAATGGAAAAGAGAAAGAAAACCGTGTTCGTTTCGTTTGCCTCCCAGAAGGGCGGCGTGGGTAAATCAACCTTTGCGATTTATGCGGCGTCGTGACTGCATTATGTGAAAGGTCTGAATGTGGCGATAGTGGATTGTGACTATCCGCAGCATTCAATCATCAAACAGAAAAAGCGGGATATGGAAGTGGTAAAGACCACACCCGTCTATCAGAATCTTCTGGTGGAACAGGCCGGGCGGTTGAAGAAGAAGGCTTACCCTGTTATCGGCAGTACCCCGGCGGATTGCATGACGGACTGAAGGGCGTTTGAGGAAAAGGCGGACGTGCATTATGATGTGGTGCTGTTCGACCTGCCCGGAACAATGGGCAGTGACGGGGTGATTGCCACAATCAGTGCGCTCGATTATCTGTTCGTACCGATAAAGGCAGACCGCCTTGTGCTGGAAAGTACGCTGAACTTTGCCACGACTGTCAATGACCGCTTGATAAAGACCGGCATCTCCAATCTGAAAGCCTTGTGCATGTTCTGGAATATGGTGGACCGGAGGGAACGTACCGTCTTATATGACATTTACCAGCAAGGTTTCTCCCTCCTGGGACTGGACTGTCTCCAAACCCGTGTCCCCGTGCGCAGTAACTTCACCAAAGACCTCTCCACTACGGGCGGCCCGGTTTACCGGAGCACCCTGTTTGCACCGGATGCGGGCTTTACGAAGGAGTGCGGCTTTGATGCGCTTATGGATGAAATCATGCGGACAATCAAAATTGTATAGTCATGGCAAGGAAAACGAGTGGACAGAATCCGGTGGATGAAGCCTACCTGCGCAGCCTGATGGCGGGTAGCCCGCCGGAAAAGGTAACACCGTCCATTCCCCCCAAAGAGGAAACGGACAGGGAAACGGCTGAAAAGGCAAAGACGGAATCTGAAGCGGAAGAGATGCCGGAAAAGGCCGCATCCAAAACGTTGAAAGCCGCACAGACCGAATTTATGAGGAGATTCCTCACCCCTTACAAATGCGAAGGCAGGCAGGGTGTCTATATAGACAAGGAACTGCACCGGAAAATATCGGTCATCGTCGGCATTGCCGGTAAACGGCAGTTGACGGTGGGCAATTACATTGACAATGTATTGCGGGAACATTTCGAGAAACATTCGGATGAGGTGAAGGCATACTGCCAGAAGAGTTACAACAAAATCTTTTAAGCTATGGATATGCGATTATGTTATGAAGCCGGGGCGGTTCTGTTCTGGCTGCTGTTCGCCTATCTGTTCATGGACAAGTTCCTGTTCAGGGGACAGCTTGGCGAGATATGTTTCGGGAAGGCACGCCGCCGCATGGCGAAAGCCCTGCGGGGTGCGGCAGGCTGGTTCGATCCGGTGAAAGAGGAACGGAAGAAAGGACGTGGACAGGCGAAAGGGAAAACGGGCAGGAAAGAGATTCCGGCAGTCGTGAAAAGACAGGAGAAAGAGCTTCCACCTGTCAAGGCGGAGATGAGGCCCACAGAAAAGACTGCGGAGAGAAGCAGTGAAAAAACGGTGGAAAAACAGTCGGAAACGGACAGCCTTGTAGTCACGAAAAGCTATGGGACACGCCAGCAGCCGCCAATGAACGCCACCGGTTCCGGGGCTATTGCAGGTAAGGAAAATGCCTCTACTTTTGCTGGCAGAAACGGGGACACGGCACCGCCAAAGGTTGCACAAGTGCCGCCGGAGCGCATCCCGGATCTGTTCCGGGACAAGCGTGTGGAAGAGTGGCGGGCTTCCCCGGACGGGAGTTCCGGCGGACATGAAGGCGATGACGGACAGAGAGGAAACGGTGACGGAGTGGATACCGACGAGTTGAACGAGGAACTGGAAGATCTGAACTGTGTCCGCGAAGATTATTCGGACGGGGCAACCGGCATAGGGCCGGAAGAGCTTGATTTAATCATCGACCTCTGCAACGGCAGGGAGATTCCGACAGACAGACGATTGTCCCTTTTAAGGGCGATCCACCATATCAGGGATACGCAGATTGAACGCTCGATACTGGAAAGTATCAATGGCAGCGACAGCCGTATCAGCAAATTTCTGGATGAAGCCGAGCAAATGGGCGGGGCTGCTCCGGACAGTGACTAACCGATTAAAAAAGGAGGTAACAATGGCAAGAGGCTATTTCGATACGGGTTGATGCCCGTATCATTGTAAAAAGAGAGAACCGGCAGGAATACCAACAACAAAACGTATCATCCATGTTTATGACGTATTTCGATTCAAGTTGACAAACGGCGGCTTCCCCTTATGGGGGAAACGTACCGACTCCCGGAGAGACAATCATTCCATTAACTTATCCATAAAACGACAGCGGCAATGACAAAAGGCCATTACGATTCGGGATGACAGACCGCTTGCGGCATTCACCCGGTAAGACAACAGGAACTATTCACCATTAAATTTTATTTGTATGAACATAGGACTGGTAGATGTGGACGGGCATAACTTCCCCAATTTCGCACTGATGCGCCTTTCGGCCTGTTACAAGGCAAAAGGGCACCGGGTGGAATGGGCGGCACCGCGACAGCGGTATGACAAGGTATTGGCAAGCAAGGTATTCACCTTCACGCCTGATTATGACTATGACCTGCTGGATGTGGGGGAAGTGGTCAGGGGCGGCACCGGGTATGACATAGCCGGCAGGCTTCCCGAAGCTGTGGAGAACAGCCGGATGATGGACTATTCCATCTACCCCGAATACCCTTTTTCGCTCCAGTTCTTTTCAAGAGGCTGCATCCGCAAGTGTCCTTTCTGCCTCGTCCGTGAGAAAGAAGGATACATTTAGACCGTGGAACCGGTGGAACTGAACCCGAAAGGGAAATGGATTGAGGTGCTGGACAACAATTTCTTTGCGAACCCGCAGTGAAGGAGTGCGGTAAGCTATCTGATGAAAGCGGGCCAGCCCGTGAAGCTGCACGGCGTGGACGTAAGGATTATGGACGAGGAACAGGCCTGGCACCTGAACAGGCTCAGGATGAAGCAGAACATCCATATCGCATGGGACCTGCCGCAGCTTGACCTGAGGGACCGCCTGAAAGAAATGGTAAAGCACGTGAAGCCCTACAAGATAACCTGTTACGTACTGATAGGATTCAATTCGACCATTGAGCAGGACCTGTTCCGGTTAAATGTACTCAGGGAACTGGGAATTACCCCCTTTGTCATCCCTTTCCGGGATTATGGAAATGAACGGACGCCTACGAGGTACGAGCGTGACCTTGCCCGGTGGGCGAACCGGATGTGGCTGTTCAAGTCCACCTCTTTTGAAAACTACGCACCCCGCAAGGGATTCAAGTGTGGGGAATATCTGAGATAAACCGATAAAGACAGTTAAAGACAATGGGAACAAACGGCTATTACGATTCGGGATGATTCGCATCCCGCTTTCAAGAGAGAATTAACAATGAAGTTTCACCACCAAATCATGTAACAATGCAAATGGCATATTATGACTCCGGCTGATTACCTGCCGGCACTTACCCCCTGAACTATTAAACCATAAACGGCCACGGCTGCCTTATGGGGATAGTGAAAGGGGGCAGCCCGTGGATTTTTATTCACTTTAAAAATCTCGTAATTCAATGAAACAGAAAAGATTGATTATGATGCTGGCCGTACTGGCGGCAGCGGGTGCGGCAATGGCACAAGGAAACGGACAGGCGGGCATCACGGAAGCCACGCAGTTGGTGACGGGATATTTTGACCCGGGTACGAAACTGGTGTACGCGGTGGGTGCCATTATCGGCCTGATAGGCGGCGTCAAGGTCTACCAGAAATTCAGTTCGGGCGACCCCGACACCTCGAAAACCGCCAGCTCATGGTTCGGAGCCTGCATTTTCCTGATAGTGGCCGCCACTATCCTGAGGTCATTCTTCCTCTAAGAACAGATAAAAGACAACAGCTTATGTCTGACTTTGAGATAAACAAAGGCGTGGGCCGTGAGGTGGAGTTCAAAGGGCTCCGTGCCCAGTACCTTTTTATTTTTGCTTTCGGGCTGCTTGCCGTGTTCGTGGTGTTCGTCATCATGTACACGGCGGGCATCGGGCAATGGACGTGTATCGGCTTCGGTGTATCGGCTGCCACGGCAGTGGTCTGGCTGACCTTTTCGCTGAACCGGCGTTTCGGCAGCCACGGACTGATGAAGCTCCTTGCCGCCCGGCAGCATCCCAGGAGAATCCTCTCACGCAAACGTATCACACGTCTGATTAAACAACAACAATCGTAAATCATGAGAAGTACATTGACAACATCCACACTGGAAAGCAAATTCCCCGTCATGGCGGTGGAGCACGGCTGCATCGTCAGCAAGGACGCCGACATCACGGTGGCTTTCCGGGTGACACTGCCGGAAGTGTTTTCGGTATCATCCGCGGAATATGAGGCGATGCACGCCACATGAGCCAAGGCAATCAAGGTATTGCCGAACTATTCAATCATCCACAAGCAGGATATTTTCATCACGGAGAAATACAGGCCCGACATCGGAAAAGACGGCCTGGGCTTCCTCTCCCGCAGTTTTGAACGCCACTTCAACGAACGGCCCTACCTCAACCACACCTGCTACCTGTTTCTCACCAAGACCACCAGGGAACGCTCCCGGCAGCAGAGCAACTGGAACACGCTGTGCCGGAAATTTCTGGTGCCGAAGGAGATACAGGACAGGGAGACGATGGAGCGTTTCATGGAGTCGGTGGGACAGTTCGAGAGTATCGTGAATGACAGCGGCCTTGCCAGGCTGGAGCGGCTGTCCACGGAAGAGATAACGGGAACGGAAGACGGACCGGGCATCATCGAGAGGTACCTGACCCTGTCTTCGGACGGAAGCGTCATGTTGCAGGACATGCAGCTGAACCCGGACGGGATGCGTATCGGCGACAAACGGCTCTGCCTGCATACCCTTTCCGACCTCGACGACCTGCCGGGCAGGGTACGGACCGACGGACGCTATGAGCGTCTTTCCACGGACCGCTCGGACTGCCGCCTGAGCTATGCCTCGCCCGTGGGTATCATGCTTCCCTGCGACCATATCTACAACCAGTGGATATTCATAGACGACAGCAGCGAGAACCTCGCCCGTTTCGAGAAGACGGCGAAGAACATGCAGTCGCTTTCACGCTACAGCCGGAGCAACCAGATAAACAAGGAATGGCTGGACGAATACCTGAACGTGGCACATACCAACGGGCTGCAATCCGTCCGCTGCCATTGCAACGTGATTGCATGGGCCGAAAACGGGGATGAGCTGCGGCGGGTGAAGAACGACGTGGGCAGCGCACTGGCGCTGATGGAATGCACACCCCGCCATAATACCACCGACCTGCCGGTCCTTTACTGGGCGGGCATACCGGGAAACGAGGCGGACTTCCCTTCGGAAGAGAGCTTCTACACGTTCACCGAACAGGCACTATGCTTCTTTACGGCAGAAACCTGCTACCGGAACTCGCTCTCCCCCTTCGGGCTGCGCATGGTGGACCGGCTGACGGGAAAGCCCGTCTTCCTCGACATATCCGACCTGCCCATGAAAAAAGGGGTGGTGACCAACCGGAACAAGTTCATCCTCGGCCCGTCGGGCAGCGGAAAGAGCTTTTTCACCAACCATATGGTGAGGCAGTATTGGGAACAGGGCACGCACATCCTGCTGGTGGATACCGGAAATTCATACAAGGGGCTGTGCGACCTGATCTGCCGGAAGACGAACGGGGATGACGGAGTTTATTTCACTTACCAGGAAAATGACCCGATTTCCTTCAATCCGTTCTTCACCGAGGATTACCGGTATGACATCGAGAAGCGGGACAGCATCAAGACGCTGATTCTGACCTTATGGAAAAGGGAGGACGAACCGCCCCGGCGCTCGGAAGAGGTGGCGCTCTCGAACGCAGTCAGCCTGTATATCGAGAAGATAAGGAAGAACCGGAAGATAAAGCCGAACTTCAACTCGTTCTATGACTTTGTAAGGAAAGACTACCGCAAGGTGCTGGCGGACAAGAACGTGCGCGAGAAGGACTTTGACGTGGACGGTTTTCTGAACGTGCTGGAACCCTATTACAAGAACGGCGAATACGGGTATCTGCTGAACTCGGACAAGGAACTGGATTTACTGAACAAGCGGTTCATCGTATTCGAACTGGATGTCGTGAAGGATAATCCCGTCCTTTTTCCGGTGGTGACTATCATTATCATGGAGACTTTCATTAATAAAATGAGACGCTTGCAGGGCATCCGCAAGATGATACTGATTGAGGAAGCATGAAAGGCAATCGCCAAGGAAGGTATGGCCTCTTATATTAAATATTTGTTTAAGACGGTCAGAAAATTTTTCGGCGAAGCGGTTGTGGTGACGCAGGAAGTGGACGACATCATATCGAGCCCGGTTGTAAAGGAGACAATCATCAACAATTCGGACTGCAAGATACTGCTTGACCAACGAAAGTACCAGAACAAGTTCGACCAGATACAGAACCTGCTCGGCCTGACGGACAAGGAACGCTCACAGATACTTTCCATCAATCTTGCCAATGCGGCCAACCGGCTTTATAAAGAGGTCTGGATAGGGCTTGGCGGTACACAAAGTGCGGTATATGCGACAGAAGTTTCGGCTGAAGAGTACCTTTGCTACACCACAGAAGAAACTGAAAAACTGGAACTTACCAGGCTTACGGAAAAGCTGGATGGAAACATCGAGCTGGCTATCAGACAGCTTGCCGAAAACAAGCGGCAGGAAAACAAACAATCCTTTAATCCATAAAACACAATGAGTAAGAAAGATTTATTAAGCCAATGCAGGGAAGCGCTCGGAGACGCCACCCTGACCAATCTGGACCTGCTGAACCTGATTGGGGAGATGAGAAAGGAACTGGAACATGACCGCATCTGCGGGCACTGAATGAACAGGGAAGGCGGCTCGACGCTGACCATCCGTAAATCCAACCGGGTGACGGACGGCTTCAAGGGATACAAGGCCACGCTGTTCGCCGGAGAAAGGGCCTACGTTGAAATCAATATCCCACTGCGCGGCGGTGACGACCTTTTCCTGCACGGGAACAGGGATGCCGGATGCATCGGGTATTTTTCAGGCAGCGAGGTGTTGCTGTTCGGCAGTTACGGTCTGTTTGCCCGTGACGACGACAGCCGGTATTTACTGACTAAAGAAAGGAGATAGGGCATGAAGAAGAGAACGATAATTTTGTTTATGGCATTGTCATCCCTTTCAGTGACAAGCAAGGCGCAATGGACGGTGATAGACCCCACGAACCTCGCACAGAGTATCGTGAACTCGGCCAATGAAATCGTACAGACTTCCACAACTGCACAGAACATGTGGAGCAATTTTCAGGAGACTGTAAAGATTTATAAGCAGGGGAAGGCTTATTACGATGCCTTGAAGTCGGTGCATGACCTGGTAAAGGGCGCCCGCAAGGTGCAGCAGACCATCCTTTTGGTGGGTGACATCAGCGACATCTACGTGACGAACTTCAACACGATGACGGGCGACCCCAACTTTACGGTGGAAGAGCTATCGGCCATCGCTTTCGGGTACAACAGACTGCTCAAGGAAAGCAGCGACCTGCTGCTGGACTTGAAGGAAGTGACCACGGCAACCGGACTCTCGATGACGGACAAGGAACGGCTGGACATCATCAACCGGATATACGGCGAGGTGCTGGAATACAAGAACCTGACATGGTACTATACCCGCAAGAACATCGGCGTGTCGTACCTGCGGAGCAAGGAAAAGGGGGATGCCGCACGGGTGCTCTCCCTGTATGGGACACACGAGCAGCGTTACTGGTAATCATTCATCCGTTAAATCAAGAAGACTATGTTATTATTATCAATAGACTGGACAAACCTTCACGAGCTTCTGCGCTCGCTGTATGATGAAATGATGCCGCTGTGTGAAGACATGGCTTCGGTAGCGAAGGGAGTGGCGGGCCTCGGCGCCTTGTTCTATGTGGCCTACCGGGTATGGCAGTCCCTTGCCCGGGCCGAGCCGATAGACGTGTTCCCCCTGTTCCGGCCCTTCGTGCTGGGTCTTTGCATCATGTTTTTTCCGACTATGGTACTGGGCACAATCAACGGGATTCTTTCTCCCGTATGCAAAGCGACTTCCTCACTGGTCGAACAGCAGACCTTCGACATGAGGAAATACCAGGAAGAGAAAGACAGGCTGAAACGCGAGGCGATGCTGCGTGACCCGGCGAAGGCCTTCCTGGTGAGCGACGAGGCGTATGACAAGAGGCTGGACGAACTGGGCTGGTCGCTGGGGGACATGGACACGATGATAAACATGTACGGACAGAAGAAGATATACGAACTCGGCGAGAAAATCCGGGGATGGTTCCGCGAACTGCTGGAACTCTTCTTCCAGGCGGCCTCGCTGCTGATAGACACGCTGAGGACCTTCTTCCTGATCGTACTGTCCATCCTGGGACCTGTCTCCTTCGCGCTGGCCGTCTATGACGGATTCCAGAGCACGCTGACCACCTGGCTGTCCCGGTATATCTGCATCTATCTGTGGCTGCCGGTGAGTGACCTGTTCGGAGCGGTCCTCTCACGCATACAGATACTGATGTTGCAGCAGGACATAGAGAATATGCAGGACCCGGCATTCATACCGGACTCGTCGGGGAAAGTATACTGTATTTTCATGATTATAGGTATCATCGGTTACTTCTGTGTCCCCACCGTTTCATCGTGGATTATCCAGGCGGGCGGTGCCGGAGCTTACGGGCAGAAGGCAAACGGTGCCGGAAAGATGGCCGGTAACGGTGCCGCGGCGGTAGGCGGTGCAGCAGGCGGAGCGATAGCCGGACGTATCAGGAAAATGTTCTAACCTTACATCAATAATTGTATAACGACAACATTAAAAACAGAAGAAGAAAATGGAATTCAAATCATTAAAAAACATCGAGACATCGTTCCGGCAGCTACGGCTGTTCGGGATGATATTCCTGGGGGCGTGTACGCTGGTAACGGTATTTGCCGTATGAAAGGCTTATGATTTCGCCGAGGCGCAGCGACAGAAAATCTATGTGTTGGACAGCGGAAAATCACTGATGCTGGCCCTTTCGCAGGACGTGCAGCAGAACCGTCCGGTGGAAGCGAGGGAACATATCAGGCGTTTCCACGAGCTGTTCTTCTCCCTGTCACCGGACAAGAGCGCCATTGAAAGCAATGTGCAGCGTGCCCTTTACCTTTCGGATGAAAGCGCCATCGGCTACTACCGGAACTTGCAGGAAAAAGGCTATTTCAACCGTATGATAGCGGGAAACATCTCGCAGACGCTGACGGTGGACAGCATAAGGGGGAACTTCGACAGTTATCCCTACCGGATGAAGGCCTATTGCCGGCAGCACATCATCCGTTCGAGCAGCGTTACCGAAAGGTCGCTTGTCACCACCTGCCGTCTGAGGAACGTCACCCGGAGTGATAACAACCCGCAGGGCTTTCTGATAGAGAGTTTTACCATCATCGAAAACAGGGACATCGGACAGTATGAAAGATAAGGGGATAAAAAAGATCTTCCACCCGTTCAGAACGGAGATAGACCGCCATATTGCCGGACTCCGCAGACGCTGGCTGCGGTTGAGCTGCCGGCAGCAAAAGGTTGTCATCCTTTACCTGCTCGGACTCTTCGCCGCCATTGACCTTGCCTGCATCGTGGGCGGTTTCTGCGGAACAGACAAATTTCCGATTGAGGTACGGCATCTCCAAAGGATTGCGTTTCCCCAGACGGACAGTATCCAACCATTAAAAAACAATATATCCAATGACACAATCCGATAAGAAAGAAAAGGAGAAGGAAATGCGGAAAGCGGAGTCCGTACCCGAAAAGGGGAAACAGTTAAGCCGCAAGGCTGCCGACAAGCTGAAATTCTATGGCGTGGCGGCTGTTCTGTCCCTGCTTTGCGCCGGGTTCATCTGGTTTATCTTCAAGCCGGACACAACGGAAATGGTGGAAGGGACGGCAGGCATCAATACAACGATACCCGACGCTATCGCACCGGAAACGATGACCGACAAACAGAAGGCTTACGAACTGGAGCGGATGAAGAAGCGCAGGCAGGAAAAGGTAAGAACCTTGCAGGACATGGCGGACGATTACCTGATACCGGACACGTCGGACGGGCTGAAGCCGGAAAAGGCGGCACCGGAACAGGACGCTATCCGGGAGTCACGGCAACAGCAACAACAAATATCAAGACAGATAGCCTCGTTCTATCAGGAACCGAAAGACAATCCCAGGGTAAGCGATCTGGAACGGCAGGTGAAGGAGCTTAATGAAAAGCTGGAACGGGAATGGAAGGGACAAGATCCGCTGGAACTGATGGAAAAGTCGTATGAGATGGCGGCACGCTATTTTCCCGGTCAGGCGGGCGGGCAGGTGAAAAGCATACAGTCGGGCGGTCCGTCCGGCAACCCTGCCGCCATAGCCGCCGGACGTGCCACGGAAAGCGTGGTCTCGTCGCTGGCTGCGCCACCGGCTCCCGACACGATACCCCGCAATTACGGTTTTGCCACGGCGGTAGGTGCCGGACAGCCTGCCGGAACCAATACGATACGTGCCTGCGTGGCTGAAGACCAGACGGTGACCACCGGGGCATGACTGAAGTTCCGGCTGCTGGAACCGCTGCAAGTGGGCGGCGTGCCTGTGCCTGCCAATACTCCGCTATATGGCACGGTGCGTATCGAGGGGCAACGGATGGCGGTCACGGTAAACTCCATAGAGAGCGGCGGCAATATCCTGCCGGTGGAACTGGTGGCTTACGATATGGACGGGCAGGAAGGACTTTTCGTCCCGAACACAGCGGAACGTACCGCCATGAAGGAAGCCGCCGCCAATATCGGGGGCAGTTTCGGGACAAGCATCTCATTCGCACGCAGTGCCTCGCAGCAACTGGTCATGGACGTGACAAGGGGCGTGCTTGGCGGCGGGTCGCAATACCTGGCCACAAAGATGCGTGAGGTGAAGGTGGCCGTGAAAGCAAATTATCAACTTCTATTAATCTCAAAAAAACAGTAATCAGATGAAGACAAGAATTATTTTATCATTAGTAATGCTTTTGACCGTATTGTCGGTAAAGGCGCAGGAATCCGTGGAAACAAGAATTTTCCCCACCAATCAGATTATCGCACCGCACCTCATCGAGGTGACTTTCTCGAAGACCGTACATATCCTGTTCCCTTCGGAAGTGAAATATGTGGATTTGGGCTCCTACGACATCATTGCCGACAAAGCTACGGGGGCGGAGAATGTGGTACGTATCAAGTCTGCCGTAAAGGGCTTTGAGGGTGAGACGAACTTCTCGGTCATTACGGCTGACGGCTGCTTCTATTCCTTTAATGTGGTATATAAGAATGAACCGGCACAACTTTCCATTGAGATGGAAGACTGGCTGCGGAAGAACCCGATGGGCGGGGCGGCTGACGACCGCATGTTCGTGAAACTGAAGGAACTCGGCGGGGAGACACCGCTGGTGGTGAACCGCATCATGTACACTCTGTATAAGAAGAACAAAAGGGACATCAGGCATATCGGCTGCAAGAAGTACGGCATACAGACCCTGCTCAAAGGAATCTATATCAACAATGACCTGCTGTACCTGCATACTTCCCTGCGCAACACCTCGGACATATCGTTCGACATTGACCATATCCGTTTCAAGGTGGTCGACAAGAAGGTGGCCAGGCGCACGGCCATGCAGGAGAATATTATAGAGCCGGTAAGGACTTACAACCGTCTGACAACGGTGGACGGCAAGACCACGGTACGCAACATCTTCGTGTTGCCCAAGCTGACACTGCCGGATGACAAGCTGCTGGTAGTGGAGATTTACGAAAAGGGTGGTGCCCGTCACCAGTCGTTCCGCATAGAGAATACAGACCTTGTGGCGGCAAAACCAATCAGTGAGCTGCACCTGAAATAATAACCTATATATAATATAATGTATATGCAAAGAATATTATTCATATTGACAGCTGCTGTACTGTCGCTCCTTGCGGGCGAAGCATACGCGCAGCGTGACTTGCCGGGGCAGACGGGCATACAGTTTACGACGGGCGGGGTGAATCATTTCCTTTCATGGAAGAGTGGCGGTGAACGCCACTACTTCACCTCGCTGGCCTTTACACATACCAACCGTAACCGTACCTGTTGGCTGTATGGCCTGGATTATCAGATAAAGGAGTACACCTATGAAAATAAGGCGATACCCAAAGCGCAGTTCACAGGGGAGCTCGGTTACTTTATTCCCGTATTGTGGGACAAGGGCCGGAATGTATGTCTACGTATCGGACTCTCGGCATTGGGTGGTTTCGAGACGGTCAACCGGGGAATCTCCCTGCTTCCTGACGGGGCGACGGTGACAAACGGTGACTGCTTTATCTATGGCGGTGGGCTGACTGCGGCCTTTGAGACTTATCTGACCGACCGGGTGATGCTCCTGCTGCAAGTCAAGGAAAGGGCCCTGTTCGGAACGGATGCGGGTAATTTCCATACGCAGGTAGGACTGGGAGTCCGCCTTATCATTAACTAATGAAAAGAGAAAGGAGAAACTTAAAAATGAAAAATGTACTATATATATGTATAGGCGCACTCTTTGCGGTGCTGGCCTTCGGTTCCTGCAACGATGCTATAGACATCCGGCAGGATTATGATTTCAGCCTCTCGTCATGGTATCTGCAAGAACAGATTGAAACGGGTGAAACGGTGGAGATACGCTTTTATCTTGACCGTGAAGGGGACTATGAAAAGGCGGAGTATGAAATCGGTTACATCCAGATGGAAGGCAAGGGAGAGGTAACGGACAGTGAAGGCGTAAGACTCGTCAACCGGGAAGTGAGGCCGTTGGCGGAAGTGCCGGAACTGGATAGGGAAAATCCGGTCAGGCAGGTATTCACCCTCTTTTACCGTTCGACAAGTGCCAGACGCTCGGAACTGAAATTCTTTGTCCGGGACAATTTCGGACAGGAAAGGGAACTGACAGTAACATTTGACACTGCGAATGATACGGCTGGAGAATAGCTGTTGTCAGGCCGGTCAGGAAGAACGGTGGGGTATCCCGCCGTTCTTGATTTTATGAAATTTGCTTAATGAAAACAAAGGAATGAGTAATTGTTTCCTATTGCACGGAATTTGTTTCTATATTTAGCCGGAAGTTTATTAATCAATCAGATACGTATGAAAACAACACTCAGGATATTCCGCATTTTATTCAAATTGCTTCTGTTCTCTTATGTAGCGGTGGTAAACATTATTCTTATATCGGCCTTTTATGTCCTGCTGCTGGCTGTCGTGGAATGGGTGTCCCCTTCCTTCCTGCCGGGATTGTTTGCCCGATATGGCTTTGCGCATCATCTGGTCTGTTCATTGCCTTTCTATATGGTCTTGCTTTATATTCTGTACAGCCTTTCACCGCTGAACGTATGGCTGATGCGGATGAAAGAGGGTTACAGACCGCTGGGCGGTGAGGAACGGATACGGTTGGAACGCCTGCTTTCGGAAATGGGGATGGAGAGGAAGCTGAATATCTACTGCAACAGGGACGCACGCACGAATGCCGTGACTTTCGGCTTCCATACAATCGGGCTGACAGGCGGTATTCTTCAGACGGCATCGGACGAGGAACTCAAAGGGGTAATCAGCCATGAGGTGGGACACATCTCGCATTATGATTTTGTCTATCAGGTGCTTCTTTTCTCTATGCAGTCGCTGGGCTATCGCTGCCTGTACGGGCTGTTCCTGATTCCGGCCCTGTTTTTCGGATTGGCAGGCAATCTGGTAATCGCCGTGGTTCCGGCTGTCCGTTTCGCCGTGGTGGGGATGGCCAGACTCTGGTGGAGCCTTTATAAACTGTTGCATCATACGATTTACGGTATCAGTCGGATAGCAGAGGTGAATATCAACAAATATGCCGAATACCGTTGCGACACGTATGCGGTACGTTACGGTTGCGGGGAGGGCCTGCTCTCGTTCCTGCGTCGGCTGGAGGTGGCGGAAACGGGTGGGAAGCGGCCTTCGTTCACCGAATATATCATGAGCACGCATCCATCAACCGAAAAACGGATTGTCCGGCTGGAAAAGTTGTTGTAACCTGCGATAAAGAATAGATGCCTATATCATTTTGCGGATATTGGTACAAGGAGTGGCGGACATGCGTATCCGCTGCATTTCCAAAGAAAAGTCCTCGTAATAACAGATGATATGGCCTGCGGCAAACGCATCGGTGAGGCTGTCTTTCTCAGAAAGCGTCTCCTTGCTGTCCGCCTTCTTTATCAGGTCATCATATAAGGCGCAATACACTTTGTCAGTATCTGCCGGATAGCGTGTACCGGTGATGACGGCTGAAAGATGTATCTCCGGGCATTTGTCCGCTTCACGGAGCATGATGGCCGTATCTGCCGCCAATAATCCGATATAGGTATTCAGATTGCAGGAGAACATGCGGTATCCTTCATCATAAAGTGTAAGAATAATACGGTAGAGTTCCATACGGATATTGTTTTCCCTGAACCGGTCGTATCGGCTTGTCTTTTCAATGGTACAGCCTGTAACGGCAACATTCCTGTCATACATATTTCCATGAGTTTTTTTGTTAATGCCTTGTCCGTAATTACTGTTAAGTACCGAAAAAAGCACGGAACTTAACAAGTCCGAACACAGGCACGACCAAGCGCCTCGCAGGAGACGAGTTAAGTCCGTGCCAATAGATATGACAAGGACTCCGCTCGTTTATTCTCCTGCATTAAAATTGGTCGTTTCGTGTTCGGGAATAAACAGCTAAAAGCTATTCTAATATGTTATCATTCAAATTCTTTAATCTTATAACCTTCTTTTTTTGATTCAACCCTGCAAAAATAGAAAAAAGCCGGGCAACCGCATAGGGATTGCCCGACTTTTTTGAGAGGAAGTATTCAGGTGTGGGGTGTGGCAGGTCATTCCACCGGCTCGCCGCCATAGCGAAGGCGGCAGATTTCCTTGTGGATTTCACACATGATATGCAGCTGCATCCGCTTGCTGATATGGCGGCTTTGGGAACGCATGAACAGACAGTTCTCTATCAGGCTGCAAAACTTCGTGTCCTCCCTGCTTACAATGCAGACAATCTGATTTTCAAGGAAAAAATCCCTGTCGGTGGAATATTCCACGTCCGGGAACATTCTTATATATTTCATTCGCTGATATTTTAAAAGGTTTTACGGTGGCGGTGTGGGTGGGGTCGTCCGGCCCTGCCCTCTGTTCTCTTGGGGCGGTGAAAAAGATGTGCCGGATGTTGTTTCCGGCACATGCTTTCCGCTTGGGGTCAGGCGGCTTTTCCGCTTTCGGGCTTCTCTGTTTTCGGGGCGGTGGTCTTCTTTTCCGTCTTTTCTGTCGTCTGCTGTTTTTCGGCTTCCCTGGCAGCTTTCTTTTCCGCTTTCTTCATTTCCTTTATCCTTTCCTCCAAACGTTCATGCCGTTTCTGATATTCTTCCTCGTGGGTGGCTTTGACAAGTCCGTATTGGTCGGGGAAGTGCATGTTTGCGAAGTCCCTCAGCAGCTTGGATGCGTTGTTGTCCCCGTGGCCGTTCTCACAAAGGAAGTGGCTGATGAAGTCCCGTTTGATTACCGTCTTTTGTACGTCCGTCAGTTTGGCAACGATTTTCATCCGCTGTTTCTCGTCCAATGCGAAAGGCTGGTCCTTGATGCCGAAAAGCGGGAAATGTCTCCTTTGAAGTTGGGCAAGCATGGCGAAATAAACCATACCGTCTTCGTACTGCGTGAACGGGCTTTCGGGATAGTCGTTCTCACGGACAATCTTTTTCGTATCGGCAACGGTCTTTTCGATGGAAAGCTGTTTGAAACGCTTGTCCCTTTCCTGCAATGTCCCGATAGTGACGGGGGCGGTTTCCTTCCTGTTTATCTCCACGTAGCAGAGTTCGGGTTCTGTCTGTCCTACCTTTACATAGGTCTTTATCCTGCCTTCCTCCTTCATGCGGTCAAGTTCCTCCACCTTTCGGGCATATTCCTCGTTTCTGCGCTCAAATGTCTGCACCGCCTGTTCGTACTCTTTCGTTTGGGTGAACTGCTCTTTCTTCGGTGCTTCGGGTGCTTTGGGGAATTCCCTTGCCGATACGTTGTAGTCAAGTTCCTTGATTTCATGCCCTTTCTTGTCCAATTTCTGTAGTGCCATATCGTTACGGCTTCCGTAGTAGGGGCGTGCGACAACCAGCTTCGGATCGGATTTCAAGAGTTTCTCCGTCTCTTTTGCCACATGGGCTGCGTTCTTGGCTTCCAGACATTTGCGGTTGGTGCAGTGTCCGCACCCGTTATGCTCGGCAAAAAGGTTGTAATTGGCTGCGTTGTGTACGCATGTATTGCATTCCGTCTTGTCGAACTTGTATTGCCCAAGGTCGGTGGTATAGTATTTTTCAAAGTACCTTTTGAAGAGGTTCAATGTATATCCCGTCCAATCCTCACCGTTCCCCTCTTTGAGGTGCTTCTCGTATACGTCCTTTTGTATATCGGGCTCATAGGTGCTTATCTCCTCGGCTACGCTGACAGTGATTGTTTCATTGTCCAACAGTTCACCGATAGGCGCATAGAGTTCGTTCAGTTTCAATCGGGTATAGATATATTTCTCGCTCCGTCCGAAACGGGCGGTCAGTGAATACATGTCATATCTGCCCTTTTCAAGCAACCGCTTGAACGCTTTTGCTTCTTCAGTGGGGCGTACCTGCTCACGCTGCAAGTTCTCGCTTAACGACATGTCTTCCGCTTCATCGTCCGTCACATTGTTATATATGGTTGCCTTTATGGTCTTTGCTCCTGCAAGCAATGAGGCACGGTAACGGCGTTCACCGTATATGATTTCATAACCGCCTTCCGTGCGTGGGCGTACTGCAATGGCCTGCAGGATTCCCACTTCCCGAATGCTTTCCGCAAGTTCCTGCAATGATGCGTCATTGAACGTCTTGCGGTGGTTGTCCCTACTGGGGTGTACGGTGGTGATGTCAAGGTCTGTTTCGGCTGTGGCCGTTGCAAGCGGTGTCTTGAACGTGGCCTGCTGCGGTGCTTCTTCCGTAACGGTGGGAACGGTTGCCGTTTCGGGTGCTTCTGTCACTTCGGTAGCCGTGGGCACGTCCTGCGGTGTGAGTAGTGTAATCGGTTTCGGGATGATTGCCAAAGCGGTCACCTTTACTACATTTTCTTTCTCTGATTTCTGTACGCTGTTCGTCTGTACTTTCTTGTTCGTTTTCATAATGATAAGTTTTAAATGTTGATAATTAATTGAATGGTTTTCCGTCTGAAAGGTATTCCCAACCGTTGGCGTTGCTTTCTTCCGTGAAGTATTCCAAAGTCCGGGTGCTTTCCATATCATCCCGACAAGCACGGAAAAAACTGTCGAGACATTCGTTCATAAGGCTGTCAAACGTGATATTTTCGGTGGGGGATTTCAAGAACTGATAAATCGGATCAAGAATACAGTTATCTATATAATAGCCCGTAAGGGGACAACAGGCATCTACAAATATCCTGCTTTTTCGTCCTTTCGTCCCTTTCCAAAAATATTTTGGCGTGTACAGGTCGTTCCAATGGTTGTTCATCAGATAGGCCGCCAACCGTTTAGCCCGTCTATGCAGTCTTCCTGCCTGCTGCGGTAGTCATAGCTGTAATTGCATGCGTCATATCTCCAATTACGGCACACAATGCCGAAGCGTTCGCAAAAGGTATCAAGGGTCTGACGGTTCTCGTGTGTCCAACCGTAAAAATATCGGTTGCACAACCATTCGGTGTGTGCTTTCTCTTTGGCTTCCTCGGATAACTCGGTTATCCGATAGAGGGTGTATGTTCTTGTTTCCGTTCTCATGTCGTTACTTTTTTATGGGTTCGTTGATAGGCGGGCGGATTGTTCCGCCCTGCCGTTCATGCTGTCATACACGGATGCACGTGGCGAGTGCTTCCCTTACTTTCGTTTCCTGCTTCTTGGAATATATCCACCCTGCACGCCTTTCGCCCTTATAGGTGAGGTTCGCACGGAACAGACCGTTCAAGTCTTTCAGAATGTCCTTTATCGGCCTGGTGTCACCGAATACGGCAATCGCCTTCTCGCTGTATTCCACGATTTCAAGACTGAGGGTTGAAAGGTCTGCGGTTGCTGTGGATTGTTCTGCCGTATCGCTGTTTCTCTGCGGTGCTTTCATGCAAAGGTTGGCTTCATCCCCTGCGGTGTGCGCATACCGTTCTATGAATTTTTCAAGGTCGTGGATAGGCTCTTTCTCAACCGTCCAACCGCTGTACTTGTTCCTGCCCAAATACATACCGTCTCCCATGCTGTAATTTTCACGGTGTTCGTAATCTGCGTTATATTCCGCCAAATAGGCTGTTCCCTCAAAATTAGCGGCATGCTTGCGCATTTCTGAAAAGAGGTTGCGTGTATGTTTGGAAAAGCCTAAAATGACGGTTCTTGCTATACTGTAGCCATAATAGTCCGTATAGCTGTCGCACTCGTTTACCCGTAACGTGCCGATAATGACCGCCTTTGCATCCGTCGGGACAAGGGGGCGCAAACGCTCCGCACCGATTTTGGCGATACGTCCGTATTCCTCTCTTGTTTCCTTTGCTTTCTTTTCTTCTTCGGCTTTCTTCTCTTTTGCCTTGGTGAGTAAAGCGGCTGTTTCCAACGGATCTAAAAAACTGGGGTTCGCATCATCGTAATAGATTCCTATCCCGAATTTCTCCGATAACGGGCGGATAAGGTCGGATGTATGAAACTCGTATGTCCGCAAATTGATAAGATGATAGGTTATTCCCCACCCGTTGCGGCTTACTTCATACACAACATAGCTGTCATAGCTGTAGCCTTCCAATACTACCACTTGATTGACTGAAACGGTCTGAACGCTTCTGTCGTAACTTCTGTTAGCTCCCAATAAATGTACTTTAGTCATAATGATTTGATTTTAAAATGATTCATATTCTGTCAGAGTATCACGCAAAGAACAAGGATGAAAAGAGCGAGCACGCAAAGGATACGCCACACGGCACGGATGAGGAAAACCACCACCGCCAAAACTGCCGACATGGGCAGAATACCACCCAAAAAGGCACACACGAAACGCACCGCCACATAGACCACGAAACCGACCAGCGACCACTTCACCCAATTTTTAATGCCGGTTGGAGCGGAGCCGAAGCCTCGTTTCAAATCTTGTTGTATTTCAATTCTCTTTTTCATAACATTGACTTTTTTTTTATGCCTTGTCGGTGGCTTCACCTTGCTCGTTTCAGGGGGCAGATACGGACGGGGAGAAAATATGCAAGGCTTTTGGTGAAAAATTTTCAACCGCCCGGCTGGACGGATTGAAAAATTTTCGCCAAAACCCGCAGGGCGCGAAGCGGCCTTGCAGATTTTTAGGGGCCCTGTCCGTAGCTTCGCACCCTGAACCACGCAAGGTGGAGCTACTGACGGGATAAATAAAAATGGGAAAATCGTTATATGGGAAAAAGAGAATTGAAATACGGAAAGATTCGTGGTCTATTTAAATACGCAGCAACTATTGTATTTATCACAGTTTAATATATAACTTCTTGTAAATATATTTATTGCCAGAAAGAAATAGGCAAATAATTCTATAGGTATAGGCGCTTAGAACGCACTAATTTTTAAAGTTTTTATTTGTATCAACCTGATAATCAGATAATAGTAAACTATACATACTGAAAGTGACGCTACTATTAAGTTTTTTGTGTATGAATTATAACAAACAATAACATTGAAGGTGCTTCTATTACAGCTAGTTAAATAGTGCGGTCTAAGCGCCTATACCTATAATTCTATATTATAAGTTTATTAGCCACTGTTTCGTAAGGAATCATTAAATAAAGCTATAATAGTACCCTATAATACATTTTTAGATTACTAATTTATTAGGTCGTTCAGTTTAATGTTCCTTTTAAACTCTGATTTTCTGATAAAGTAAAATCTAATTCTGTGACATGTAAGTACTATGCCTTCTCAAATTTAACATCAAAACAGAAACTCAACTTGGATTACACTTTTAGTTGATGAATTTAATTTGCTTTTAGAGTGACTTATGAAAATATTGGTATTAAAATCTGAAAAAAAGTTGGAATACGGAACTGAACACCCCAATAATTTATAAATGTACATCATGTGAGTAATTATTTAAAATAATTGTATGCAAAAGATAAATTCTTTTGCTTTTTAGTTACTTTTGCATAAAAGCTTTCAAATATGAGGCTTTTGATTGACATGTAAAGTATGAAAAGTGCAGTTGTATTTTGGTGTTTTTTTATCATTGGTATGTGTCATGTTCATGCTACAGACAGTAACCGAGTTGATTCTTTATTACTGAAACTAGATCAGTCAATAAAGGAACGTCCTATATACATGGAGCAGAAAGAGTTGAAGCTGGCGGAACTGAAAAGGCAGTTGCTCCGACAGATACCGGATGAAGAACGTTTTGCCATTTTTGGCACATTGTTGGATGAGTACCGTTCGTTCAATACGGATTCTGCATTGCACATGGCCGAGGAAAGGGAACAGATAGCCATACGTCTTGGAAACCGGGAATACATAGACAATGCCCGCATGAATAAAGCAGATGTTTTGGGAATGACCGGTATGTATAAGGAAGTTATGGATTTGATGCGGAATATCCATATAGACCGGTTATCAGAAGCTATCCGTCCATATTATTACCACATCTACCGTACAGTATATGGCCTTATGGCCGATTATGCCGTGACGGAACATGAAAAGAAACTTTATACGGAGCTTACAGACAAATATCGTGATTCGTTGCTGCTGGTCAATAAAGATAATCTTCTGATATATACTTTGATTCAGTCCGACCAGTATAATGTACGCAATGAATATGACAAGGCCATCCGTTTGCTGACGGATTATCTGGCGCTGCAGAAGGACTATGAACACGACGTTGCGATTTGTGCCTATACTTTATCAGAGTCTTACCGGCTGAAAGGGGACAAAGAGAAGGAAAAGGAATACTTGATTGTTTCTGCTATAGCGGATATGAAAACCGCTGTTCGTGAATATATCTCTTTACGCAAACTCGCCGTACTGCTTTACCAGGAAGGAGACATCGAGCGTGCTTATTCTTATGTAAAGATATGTATGGAAGATGCAGCCGCCTGCAATGCCCGGTTGCGCAAGCTGGAGATTCTGGAAATCTTTCCCATCATTAATGATGCTTACCAGCAAAAGACGGAGAAGCAGCAGGAGCAGATGAAATGGGCATTGGCATCTATCAGCCTGCTTTCACTTTTTCTGTTGCTTGCCATATTTTATGTATATAAGCAGATGAAGAAAGTGGCTGCCGCCCGCAGGGAAGTGATTGACGCCAACAAACGGTTGAAGGAGCTGAATGATGAGCTTCACCTCTCCAATGCCCAGCTCAAGGAGGCTAACCACAGCATTGCCGAAAACTCCTATCTGAAGGAGGAGTATATCGGTCGTTATATGGACCAGTGTTCGGTCTATCTAGAAAAGATGGACAATTACCGCCGGTCACTGGGCAAGATTGCCGCTACCGGAAATGTGGAAGAACTCTACAAGAACATCAAGTCTTCTAAATTCATAGAGGGGGAATTAAAGGAATTCTATGCCAACTTTGATAATACTTTCCTGCAGCTGTTTCCTACTTTTGTAGAAGAGTTTAATGCCTTGCTTGCCGATGATGAGCAAATATCTTTGAAAACCGGTGAACAAATGAATACAGAGTTGCGCATTTTTGCACTGATACGTTTGGGCATTACTGACAGCGTGAAGATAGCCCAGTTTCTTCGGTATTCCGTTACCACTATTTATAATTATCGTACAAAGGTCCGCAACAAAGCTGCCGGTGACCGCGACTTGTTAGAACAGGAAGTGATGAAAATTGGCAAGTTGAAAAACTGAAAATAGAGGTTTTGAAGTCTGGAAGTGTCTCTTTTACGCTTATATTTCCACTACTTTTTTAGTTGAATAACAATCTTATATATTATTAATAAACAGGGTGTTGATTCTTTTTAAGTGATACAGATCACTACTTTTTTACTCTTTCCCCCACTATTGACTTCTCTTATCTGATACATTTGCATTGTCCCTCTTCGGAAAGAGAGGCACATGTGATTTATGTTTTATTATTAACTTTAAATTCTTATATTATGCAAAAGTACAAAATGCCAATCGGCAGACTACGGATGATAGTTTGTCTGATAGGAATGTTACTTCCGATGTGCATGTTCGCACAGCAAATTACAGTACAAGGTGTAGTGAAAGACCAGACCGGTGAAACGGTTATTGGCGCCAGTGTAATGGAAAAAGGAACCACAAATGGGACAATAACCGGTATTGACGGTGATTTCTCTTTGAACATGTCTTCGAACGGTACTCTTGTCGTTTCATTTGTAGGCTATAAGACTCAAGAGGTGCAGGTGAAGGGACAGAAACAGCTTCAGGTAGTTTTGTCTGAAGATGCCGAAATGCTGGATGAAGTGGTGGTGATAGGGTATGGCACCATGAAGAAAAGCGACCTTACAGGAGCCGTATCCTCCATCGGTAATAAGGATATCAAGGATTCCCCCGTATCCAATTTGGGACAAGCCATCCAGGGCAAAATCTCAGGTGTGCAGATTGTAGATGCCGGCAAACCAGGAGACAATGTGTCCATCAAGATTCGTGGTTTGGGCTCTATCAACAACTGTGACCCGCTGGTCGTGATTGACGGAGTGCCTACAGACTTGGGCTTGTCTTCCTTAAATATGGCCGATGTGGAACGTTTGGATGTATTGAAGGATGCTTCGGCCACAGCCATCTACGGTTCCCGGGGAGCTAATGGAGTTGTGATGATTACCACCAAACGCGGTACGGAAGGAAAAGGAAAACTTGCTGTATCTGCCAATTACTCTTTCCAGAATGCTACGAACGTACCTTCTTTATTGAACGCGGCGCAGTATGCCGAGTTGAGTAATGACATGATGGTGAACAGTGGACGCAATCCTAATCCGGAATGGGCCAATCCTTCTGAATTGGGTGCAGGTACCGACTGGATGGATGAATTGCTCCGTACAGGTGTGATGCAGAACTACACGGTAAGTTATTCCGGCGGTAACGAAAAATCCCATTATTATGTGTCCGGTGGTTTTCTGGATCAGTCCGGTATCGTGAAGAGTGTGAATTACCGTCGCTTCACATTCCAGTCAAACAGTGATGCGCAAGTCTTGAAATGGTTGAAATTTTCCAATAACATTACGTTCAGTGCCGATACAAAGAAGTCGGGCAGCTATAATATAGGCGATGCGCTGAAAGCGCTCCCCATTTATCCGGTGAGGAATGAAGATGGCAGTTGGAGTGGCCCTGATGGTAACTCGGAATGGTATGGCAGCACGCGCAACCCCATTGGCCCGACGGAACTGAACAAGAGTCAGACTGATGGATACAACTTCCTGGTCAACTTGACGGCAGAGCTTACCTTTACCAAATGGCTCAAGTTTAAAAGTACCTTCGGTTACGATGCCAAATTCTGGTTCATAGACAACTTTACCCCTAAGTATAACTGGAAGCCCACTCCCACAGAAGAGACTTCACGCTATAAGAGCGATAACAAATCGTTCACCTATTTGTGGGACAATTATTTTCTGTTCGACCATACTTTTGCAGAAAGACATCGTGTGGGATTGATGGCCGGTATGTCTGCCCAATGGAACACTAACGACTACTTAAATGCGCAGAAGAATGTGTTTATATTCGACAATATACACGAAATGGATAATGGCGAGAAAATGTATGCTATCGGTGGAAACGAGACAGAGTGGGCGTTACTCTCTTACATGGCACGTGTCAACTACTCTTACGAAGACCGCTATCTGCTGACCGCAACCATCCGTCGTGATGGTTCTAGCCGTTTCGGTAAGAAACATCGCTGGGGTACTTTTCCTTCCGTATCTGTGGCATGGCGTGTCTCTCAGGAAAAGTGGTTTCCCAAAAACGACTATATCAATGACCTAAAAGTGCGTGCGGGATACGGTGTGACCGGTAGCCAGGCAAGTGTTGGAAACTACAGCTATCTGGCATCCTACAATACCAGTGTATATCCTTTCGGCATTTCGAGCGGCAATCAGACAGCGCTGGTTTCTTCTACTCTCGCCAACCCGTATATCCATTGGGAAGAGGTGGCACAAACCAACATCGGTTTTGATGCCTCACTGTTCAATTCACGCGTTATGTTCTCGTTCGATGCTTATCTGAAGGAGACGAGAGACATGCTGGTAAAGGCGTCTATCCCCATCACATCGGGATTTGAAGATACTACAACCACGTATACCAATGCCGGAAAAGTACGTAATCAAGGTATTGAAATGAGTTTGCATACCATCAATCTTACCGGTGAACTGGGATGGGAAACGAATCTGACCGCCACTTACAACAAGAATAAAATTAAGGATTTGAACAGCGACGTTCCTTATTACATTAACCAAATCAATAACTCTTATGTAACGATGCTGGCAAAGGACTATCCCATCAACGTCTTCTACGGTTATGTTACGGACGGAATTTTCCAGAACCAGTCTGAAGTGAATATACATGCTGTGCAGCCGGGAGCTGAGCCGGGTGATATCCGTTTCAAGGATTTGAACAACGATGGTGTCATCAATGATAGTGACCGTACCGTCATCGGTAACCCGAACCCAAGTTGGCTGTTCTCCATGAATAATAGCCTTTCCTATAAAGGTTTCGAACTTTCCGTTTTCTTACAAGGTATAGCCGGAAATAAGATATACAATGCCAACAATATTGATAATATCGGTATGGCAGCTGCCTATAACCAGACTACCGACGTACTGAAGCGTTGGCAAGGAGAAGGAACCAGTAATTCGATGCCACGTGCCGTGTTCGGCGACCCCAATCAGAATACACGCGTGTCGGACCGCTTTGTGGAGAATGGCTCTTATCTGCGTTTGAAGAATATCACACTCTCATATATTTTCCCGAAGCAGTGGTTACAGAAAGCCCAGATTGAGAATGCACGCCTTTCCCTATCTTGTGAGAATGTGGCTACCATCACCGGATATTCCGGTTTCGACCCCGAAGTGGGTATTAACGGAATAGACCAGAACCGTTACCCCATTTCCCGTACATTCAGTGTAGGATTAAACTTTAACTTTTAATGATTGACTCGGATATGAAAAAGATAACAAATTTACTATATATGCTGGCAGTATTGCTGCTGGCTTCCTGCAGCGACTTCCTGGACAAGTCTCCTAAAAATACGGTTGACCCGGAAACGACGGTGACCGATGATGTGGCCATTGCTCTGACCAATGCCTGCTATCGCACCCTTCAGTCTTCCAATATGTACAACCAGCGTATCTGGACACTGGATATTGTGGCGGGTAACAGCCTGGTGGGTGCCGGTGGCGGTACCGACGGCCTTGAAACGATACAAGCTTCTAACTTCGTAACGCAGAGCGACAATGGCATGGCATTGTACATGTGGCGTTCTCCCTGGGTGGGGATAGGACAATGCAACATTGTGTTGAATAGTCTTCTGGAGGCTGAAGCCGTGTCAGAGAGAATCAAGAACCGCTGTCTGGGAGAGGCTTATTTTCTCCGTGCACATTATTACTATGTATTGGTACGTCTGTACGGTGGTGTTCCACTGCGTTTGGCTCCTTATAATCCGGGAGAACCGACAGACATTGCACGCGCTACAGTCGAAGAGACTTATGCCCAGATAATTTCCGATTGTAAGAATGCGGTTGACCTGCTTCCTGCCAAGTCTTCTTACGACGACGAGAATGTGGGACGTGCCTGCAAAGATGCGGCTTTGGCCATGTTGGCAGATATTTATCTGACGCTGGCTCCTAATCATACGGAATATTATCAGGAGGTGTCTGATTTGTGTGATGAGATAACAAATTTGGGGTATGACCTTTCTTCCTGCAAGTATGAGGACAATTTCGATGCATTGGTCAATAACGGGCCGGAATCTTTGTTCGAGGTCCAGTATTCGGGCAATACGGAATATGATTTTTGGGGAAACAATCCGCAGTCTTCCTGGCTTTCAACTTTCATGGGTCCCCGTAATTCGGACTTTGTTGCCGGCAGTTATGGCTGGAACCAGCCTACAGAAGAATTTGTGGGTCAATATGAGAGCGGTGACAAACGTAAGGATTTGACCGTGCTTTATGCCGGATGTCCGGATTTTGACGGTAAGGCTTACAAAAGCTCTTACTCCAATACGGGATACAATGTCCGCAAGTTCCTGGTACCGAAAACAGTTTCTCCGGAGTATAATACCAATCCTGCGAACTTCGTGGTTTATCGCTATGCGGATGTTCTGTTGAAGAAAGCCGAAGCTTTGAATGAAATGGGGCATCCCGACCAAGCTACCGTTCCTTTGAATATTGTACGCAAACGTGCAGGATTGCCGGAAGTTTCGGGTTTGTCACAAGAGGCCATGCGTGAAAAGATTATCCATGAGCGTCGCATGGAACTGGCTTTCGAAGGGCATCGCTGGTTCGACATGATTCGTGTCAACAATGGGGAGTATGCCATTAAATTCCTGCAGTCCATTGGCAAGAGCAACGTGAACAAGAACCGCTTGCTGTTCCCTATTCCACAGACGGAGATGGATGCTAATACCTTAATGGTGCAGAACCCGGGTTATTAATTAATTTAATCAGAAGAATATGAAGAAATATATTTCACACCTTGTATTTGCCTTACTGGGCTGTGTAGCCTTATCTGCTTGTGTAGATGATGATTACATGGAATTGGATAAAGGACAGAATGAACTTGTATTGACGGCCAGCAAGACGGAAGTTGTTTTGAATGAGCAGGCACATGCCGATGATGCCCTGGAGCTTTCCTGGACTACGGGAACCAATTATGGGACGGGTAATAAAATTTCCTATACGCTGGAATTGGCCAAGACCGGCAGTGATTTTGCAGATTCTTATGTAGCTGTGGAGAATGCCGTACAAGAATACTCATGGAAAAAGAGCGTGGAGGAATTGAATGACATCCTGCGCAACCATTTTGGGGCAACTGCCGGAGAGAACATTTCGTTGGAAGCGCGCTTGACAGCTACTGTAACGGAACGGGACGAAAAACAGGTGTCTACCACTGCTTTCAGTGTTACATCCTATAAACCGCTCACATCCACCCTTTATCTGATAGGCAGTGCCACTCCGGGCGGCTGGAATGCCGATGATGCGACAGAGATGACCCGCAAGGACAATGGTATCTTTACATGGACAGGCCGGTTTGTGGCCGGTGAATTTAAGTTCATTACGACCTTAGGCTCATTCCTGCCCTCTTACAACAAAGGAACAGATGGATTGCTGGTTCTTCGTAGCAGTGATGACCAGCCGGATGAACCTTTTGTTGTCGAAGAAGACCATAATTACATTGTCGAGGCCAATCTGTTTACCGGTGTTCTTACATTGACCCAGACAGAGACGTTGGCACCTGCCTACGACCAACTTTATTTTGTGGGTAACGCTACGGATTGGGGATTCGTGAAGATGAAACAAGATGTGCTCGATCCATACTTGTTCCGCTTCGGCAAGTTCTTTGAAGTGGGCAAAGGAGGGGAATTCAAGTTCGGAACCTCCGATGGAAGTTGGGAGAACATGTATAAGGCCAAGAATGCCGATGCTGCTTATACCGATACAGAAGTGGTGTTTGTGAAAGGGTTCGACCCGGACAATAAATGGGTGCTGAAAGATGGGGAATGCGGCAAGGCCTACAAGATTTGCATGGATATCCGTAGTGGTAAGGAACGCATGATAATGAGCGAATTTACTCCGTATGAGATGATTTATATGGTAGGTGATGCTACTCCGGCTGGTTGGACGATTGGTGATGCTACGCCGATGCAGACAACGGATAATCCGTATGTGCTTACTTGGAAAGGTACGCTGAATGCCGGTGAGTTGAAATTTACTTGTGATAAGCAGGAAGATTGGAATGGAGCCTGGTTTATGCCGGCTGTAGCAGACAAACAGCCTGCGGGAGAAACAGAACCGATGCTTTTCCTTGATAAATCAGACGAAGCGTTCAAAGCGCAATATCTGGACGTGATGGTAGGCGGCATCGACCAGAAGTGGAAGATTACGACAGCAGGTTCCTATTTGATTACTTTGAATCAGCTGGAAGAGACAATTTCAATCGTGAAACAATAGGTATCTATAATAGATGAAGAAGATAGTTTATACAACAATGGTAGCCTTGCTGCTGGTTGCATGCAGCAAGGAAAGTGATGATACCGACAGCGGTATCGGTGGAGGCGGAGAAAGTGGAGGGGTTACGGAAGTAACCCCAGTCACCTCGGACTTGACGGTCAACCTCACTACCGACAAGGCATGTTACCGGCCGGGCGAGAGTGTTTCTTTTACAGCTGACGCCCTTCCTGCCGGAGCTAAAATCCGCTACCGGACAATGGACAAGGTTGTATCGGAGCAGGCTGCTGCCGGTACTACTTGGACTTGGACTGCTCCGGCAACCGATTATACCGGTTATCTGGTGGATGTGTACCGTACGAAAGAGAATGGAACAGAGGTTATTCTTGGTACTATTGCCGTAGATGTATCCAGTGACTGGACACGTTTTCCACGTTATGGTTTCGTTGCCACTTTTGATGCTTCGAAAAAGGTGGATGGAGTGATAGAGAAGGAGATGGCTTTCCTGAACCGTTGCCACATTAACGGAGTACAGTTTCAGGATTGGCACAACAAGCATCATTGGCCGTTGGGCGGTACGCGTGAGCATCTGGACGAGGTCTATAAGGACATTGCCAACCGGGAGGTCTATACCGAGGTAGTGAAGAAGTATATCTCTACACAACACAGTCTGGGCATGAAGTCCATGTTTTACAATCTATGTTTCGGAGCTTTGGATGATGCCGCTTCCAACGGAGTAAAGGAAGAATGGTACATATTCAAGAACACGGGACGCATGGATAAGGATTCGCATGACTTGCCCTCCAGTTGGAAAAGCAATATCTTCCTGCTCAATCCCGCCAATACGGAATGGCAGGCATATATTGCCCAAAGAAACGATGATGTTTATGCCAATCTGAACTTTGACGGTTATCAGATAGACCAACTGGGAAACCGGGGTGACCGCTATGACTATGATGGCAATAAGGTAAATCTGCCTAAGGGATATGCCTCGTTCATCGAAGCCATGAAACAGAAGCATCCGGACAAGCGTTTGGTGATGAATGCCGTTTCCAGCTATGGGGCTTCCCAGATAGCTGGTACGGGTAAAGTAGATTTCCTTTATAACGAAGTATGGGGCGATGAGGCAGGCTTCAAGGATCTGCACACCATTATTAAAGCGAACGACCAGTATGGCAACCATGCCTTGAAAACAGTGTTTGCTGCATATATGAATTATGACAAAGCAGGTAGCAGTACCGGTGAGTTCAATACACCGGGTGTGTTGCTGACGGATGCTGTGATATTTGCTTTGGGAGGCTCTCATTTGGAATTGGGTGACCACATGCTATGCCGCGAATACTTTCCAAGCACGGCTTTGCAGATGGACGATGCACTGAAAACAGCCATGATTCGTTATTATGACTTTATGACGGCTTATCAGAACCTGCTTCGTGATAAAGATACGGAGGCGGAGATTTCCGTTTCTCTGAACTGTACGGATGCTGCGCGGAATCTTTCTCTGAATGCATGGCCGCCGCAGAAGTCTGCCATCACTGTATATGCCAAGAATGTAAATGGCAGGCAAGTCATTCATCTGCTCAACTTCCTCAATGCGGATAACTTAAGCTGGAGGGATTTAAACGGAACAATGCCCGAACCGCATCTGGTGTCCGACGTGCCGTTGAAGATGAATGTTTCCGGTAAAGTGAACAAGATATGGGTTGCATCGCCTGATTTCCATGCCGGTGCTTCGCAGGAACTGGCATTCGAACAGAAGGACGGCACGGTTACCTTTACTTTGCCCTTGCTGAAGTACTGGAGCATGCTGGTGATGGAATAAGAATATCCAATAAAGGAACAAACAGATTATAGTAATGAAGAAATATATATTTTTATTTTTTGCCGTCTGTGCATTTTCTGTATATGCGAATGCACAGAACCGCACCGGAGACTGCACTTCCTATACTAGTGACAACCGGAGTGTGACCTTTTATTTAAATGACAGTTCTGCCATACAATTGCGTCTATGCAGCCAATCTATGGTACGTATATGGTTTTCTCCCGACGGTAGTTTCCTGCGGAATAATCTTTCCTTTGCCGTCGTCAATGAGGACCTGGAGGATGTCGGTACCGTCCATGTGGACGAACAGAATGCCTGCTACGAGATTTTTACCCCTAAACTCCGTATCCGGGTAAACAAGTCTCCGTTTAACTTACAGATATTCGACAAGTATCAGAAACTTCTGTTCAGTGATTATGCCGATAAGGGGCATATCAGTGATGGACAGCGCAAATTGGAATACAAGACCCTCCGTCGTGACGAACACTTCTTCGGTCTGGGAGAAAAGACCGGCAAGCTGGACCGTCGCGGTGAAGCCTACAAGATGTGGAACAGTGACAAGCCTTGTTATAGTATCGTTGAGGACCCGCTCTACAAGAGTATTCCGTTCTTTATGAGCAGTTATCGTTATGGTATTTTCCTGGACAATACATACAAGACTGAATTTAAGTTTGGGACGGAAAGCCGCGATTATTACAGTTTTGAGGCTCCTGGGGGAGAGATGATTTATTATTTCATCTTCGGGAAGGATTATAAGGAAATCATGAAACAATATGTCGACCTGACGGGAAAACCCATAATGCCTCCTAAATGGGCATTGGGCTTTGCACAAAGCCGGGGACTGCTGACGAGCGAGAAATTGTCTTATGAAATAGCTAAAGGCTATCGTAAGCGCGGAATTCCTTGTGATGTTATTTACCAGGACATAGGTTGGACACAGTATTTGCAGGATTTTGAGTGGCGAAAAGGAAACTACGAGAATCCGAAAAAGATGCTTGCAGACCTCAAGGATATGGGCTTCAAAGTGGTGGTTTCGCAAGATCCGGTCATTTCACAAGCTAATAAGCGGCAATGGGAGGAAGCCGATAGGTTAGGGTATCTGGTAAAGGACTCCACCAACGGCAGGAGTTATGACATGCCCTGGCCCTGGGGTGGTAATTGTGGAGTAGTGGACTTCACCCTTCCTGCTGTGGCAGACTGGTGGGGAGCTTATCAGCAGAAGCCCATTGATGATGGCATTGCCGGTTTTTGGACTGATATGGGTGAGCCTGCCTGGAGTAATGAGGAACAGACGGAACGCCTAGTGATGAAACACCATTTGGGCATGCATGATGAGATTCACAATGTTTACGGCCTTACGTGGGATAAGGTGGTGAAGGAGCAGTTTGAGAAACGGAATCCTGACCGTCGCGTATTTCAGATGACACGTGCCGCTTTTGCAGGTTTGCAACGCTATACCTTCGGCTGGACTGGTGACTGTGGAAACGGTGATGATGTGACGCAGGGCTGGGGACAGATGGCCAATCAGATCCCGGTACTGTTGTCTGCCGGTTTGGGAATTATTCCTTTTACTACTTGTGACATTACCGGTTATTGCGGAGATATAGAGAATTATCCTGCGATGGCTGAACTTTATACGCGGTGGATACAGATGGGCGCTTTCAATCCCCTGAGCCGCATTCATCATGAGGGCAACGTGGCTGTGGAGCCGTGGCTGTTCGGCGAAGAGGCCGAGAAGAATGCCAAGGCAGCCATCGAATTGAAGTATCGTCTTTTGCCTTATATCTATACGTATGCCCGCGAAGCACACGAAACGGGGTTGCCTCTCATGCGACCGATGTTTCTGGAATATCCGGCAGATATGGAAACGTTCTCTACGGATGCCCAGTTCATGTTTGGCAGCGAATTGCTGGTTGCTCCGGTGGTAAAGAAAGGAGCGCGAAACAAGAATGTGTATCTTCCTGAAGGAACTTGGATTGACTACAACAACAAACACACAGCATATAGCGGTGAGCAATGGATGACGGTGGATGCTCCCCTCAATACTATTCCTATGTTTGTAAAGCAGGGAAGTATCATACCTCAAATGCCGGTCATGAACTATACGGATGAGAAACCGGTCTATCCGGTTACGTTTGAGATATTTCCTGCTGCAGCGGGCAGTGAAACTACCTTCTCGCTTTATGAAGATGCAGGAACTGATTTAGGATATTTGCGTGGAGAGTTCATGCGCACTCCTATTACTTGCCAAACTACCGACAAAGGCTATACGCTGAAAGTAGGTACACGGATCGGTGAGAAATATAGCTTACCCGGCCAACGAAACCTGATATTCTGCATCTATACGGAGCTGATGCCGAAAACAGCTTTGCTGGATGGTCAGAAAATCAAGAAAACAAATGTTGGAAAGCTGGAAGAAAATCGGGAGACAGAGTTTACGATAACTGCCTGGTGTCCCGACAAGAAGCAGGGGACTTGTCTGCTGAGGTTGCCGGATGATGGAAAGGAGCATATCATTAAGTTTATCTATTAACACAAAAAATATATCATTATTATGAAGAAATTTGTACTTAGCGTAGCTTTACTTTTTTCTGCTCTGGCGGGGAATGCTGAAGGCATTTCATCCCCTTCAGGCATGGTGAATCTGGATTTTGAATTGATAAAAGACGGAACACCAGCCTATCAGGTCGATTATAAAGGGACTACCGTCATCAATCCCAGTACGTTGGGACTGGAACTGAAAGGAACTACCAGCCTGATGGATGGTTTCAAAGTGGTAAGGACTTCCACTTCTACTTTCGATGAAACCTGGCAACCGGTGTGGGGGGAGACAAAAGATATCCGCAACCACTACAACGAATTGCTGGTAGAACTTGAACAACCGTCTACTAATCGTTTTATGAATATCCGTTTTCGGGTATATGATGACGGTGTGGGGTTCCGTTATGAGTTTCCGAAACAAAAGAATCTGGTTTATTTTGTGATAAAGGAAGAGCATTCCCAGTTTGCCATGACCGGAGACCATACAGCTTGGTGGATTCCGGGAGATTATGATACCCAAGAATATGATTACACGGAGTCCAAGCTCTCTGAAATCCGTGGACTGCTGCAGGGAGCTGTGAGTGACAATGCGTCACAAACTGTCTTTTCGCCGACGGGTGTCCAGACTTCCATACAACTTAAAACAGCTGATGGATTATACCTTAACCTACATGAGGCAGCTTTGGTAGACTACTCTTGCATGCATCTCAACCTGAATGACAAGAATCTCGTTTTTGAATCCTGGCTGACTCCGGATGCTCAAGGAAATAAAGGGTATATGCAGTCTCCCTGCCATACTCCTTGGCGTACGGTCATAGTTAGTGATGATGCTTGCGAGATACTGGCCTCCAATTTGATTCTCAATCTGAATGAGCCTTGCAAGTATGACGATACCTCCTGGATTAAGCCGGTGAAATATGTCGGTGTATGGTGGGAAATGATTGCAGGGGGAAAGCCCTGGGCATATACTTTTGACCTCCCTTCTGTGAAACTGGATGATACGGACTATTCCAAGATGAAACCGAACGGCATTCATCCGGCCAACACGGCTAATGTGAAGAAGTACATAGACTTTGCTGCCGAACACGGTTTTGACCAGGTATTGGTGGAGGGTTGGAATACGGGTTGGGAAGACTGGTTCGGTAATTCCAAGGATTATGTTTTCGATTTCGTGACTCCTTATCCCGATTTTAACATCAAGTATCTGAATGAATATGCCCATTCCAAGGGCGTTCGTCTGATGATGCACCATGAAACATCGGCTTCCGTCCGTAATTATGAGCGGCACATGGAAGCTGCCTACCGTCTGATGAATAAATATGGATATAATTCAGTAAAGAGTGGCTATGTGGGCAACATGATTCCCCGTGGCGAACATCACTATGGACAATGGATGAACAATCATTACCTATACGCCGTGACTGAAGCTGCCAAACACAAGATAATGGTCAATGCCCATGAAGCGGTACGTCCGACCGGTTTATGTCGTACCTACCCCAATCTGATAGGCAATGAATCTGCCCGAGGCACGGAGTACGAGGCTTTTGCCGGCAACAAGCCTTTTCACACAACGGTACTTCCGTTTACCCGTTTGCAAGGCGGTCCGATGGACTATACACCTGGTATCTTTGAAATGGATATAAATAAGTTGAATCCGAACAGCCATACCCATGTCAATACTACCTTGGCACGTCAGTTGGCACTCTATGTCACTATGTATAGTCCGCTCCAAATGGCTGCCGACCTTCCTGAGAACTATGAGCGTTTCATGGATGCTTTCCAGTTTATCAAGGATGTGGCTGTGGATTGGGACGACAGCCGCTATCTGGAAGCTGAACCGGGACGTTACATCACTGTTGCCCGTAAGGCAAAAGGTACGAACGATTGGTTCGTCGGTTGTACCAGCAGTGAACACGGACATGCATCAACCCTACAGTTGAATTTTCTGGATGTAGAAAAACAGTATATTGCAACTATATATGCTGATGCAAATAATGCTGATTATCAAACAAATCCGCAGGCTTACGTCATTCGTAAAGGTATTGTAACTGCCAAGTCTATTTTAAAATTAAAGGCTGCAGCTGGTGGTGGCTACGCTATCAGTATTATTGAAGTAACTGATAAAAGAGATTTGAAAGGCTTGAAGAATTTGAAATAATCTATTAAATAATCCTTACACAAGTTCATACTAAAACTTAAGTAAGGATTATTTTTTATATCTATGCTACTGGTACGGGGCAGTAATTGATTCATATCATGTGGTTAAAGTTAAAAATATTTTTCGGTTATACCATTTTGGCCTTACTGTCGTTTTTTATTGTCTATCAGTTCCGTCAGGAGCAGATGCAAAGAAACATGTTGAGCAAAGAAGAAAAGGAGTTGGTTGAGATACACCATCTAGCGGAAAAAAGCTACATCGGTCTGTTGGACCTCTCAACTTATGCAGAGATTGCTATTACATGGAATGATGAGGATCTGAGAGAATATAGTCGCAAACGTCACGAAGTCTGCGATAGCCTGCAGCTTCTAGCGAATTATGTCCATAATCCGTTACAGAAAGGGTGCATCGACTCGTTGTGCCTTCTGCTTGGAAAGAAGGAATTCCTTCTTTCCAAGACAATGTATACTTTCAATGAATTGCAGAACATAAGTGATATTGTACAGAAAGGCATACTGCCTATTGTCTCAACTGCTCAGAAACAAGCTACACAGCAAAAAGAAAATGTAGCTATTCCGATATCTGACTCGGAAAATACTCCAAAAAGGCAACAGAACATCTGGGGTATTTTCGGGAAAAAAGGAAACAAATCCGCTTACCTGCGTCAGAAAGAAGAGATCGAACATCAACAGCAATCTTCGTCCACCACTCTTTTAACAGGAAAGACGACATGTATGCTCCACTCTCTAAATAAAAGGGTTGCTTTAGAACAGTCTGAAAGACAGGCCAGATTACTGATACAGATGGATAGCCTGTATGCTAGCAGTACGGAACTGAACGGGAAGATGAAGAGCATGGTCTCCGAATTTGAACGGGAGAACAACGAACGTTTTACTGCACGATACAAGACTTTCGTCCTTGAACGTGATAACTCCTACTATATGGTAGTCAGCCTTGCCCTATTTATCTCTCTATTGGCGATCATGCTATATACCATTGTTCACCGGGACCTGAACCGCCGTCTTCGGTACGAAAGGGAACTTGAACAGTCCGACAAGCGGAACAGGGAACTGCTCCGTTCACGTAAGGAGCTGATGGTCTCGGTCGCCCATGACCTGCGCGCCCCGCTGGCCGTCATCAGAGGTTGCGCAAAACTGTTACTTACAGAAAGCGATGTCAACCGCAGAAGTGGCTATCTGGACAACATCCTGCACTCCTCCGATTACATGCTCGGCCTGGTAAACACACTGATGGAATACCACCGGATAGATGAAGGCGGAGTTCACTCCAAAGATACGGTCTTCAACCTGAAAACCCTATTTGAGGAAATAGCAGACAGCCACCGTCTTATCGCCCGGCAGAAGAATCTAGCGTTCACCACGTCCTTCTCCGGTCTGAACGCTGTCGTCTGTTGCGACAGTTCGCATATCCGGCAGATATCCGGTAATCTGCTGTCCAACGCCTTGAAGTTCACACTCCACGGGGAGGTATGCCTTGAGGTTGAATATTCGTATGGAGAACTCTACATCTCTGTCCGGGATACAGGCGTGGGAATAAGTTCTGAGGAGAAAGAACGGATATTCGGGGCATTTGAAAGGCTGGACAGTGCACGCAATATTCCTGGGTTCGGACTAGGACTTACGATCACGATTCGGCTTGTATCTGAAATGCGGGGTTGTGTGAAAGTAAAAAGCGTCCCTGGTGAAGGCAGCCGTTTCTCTGTTTTCCTTCCCGTGCCGCTAGCCAAACAGTGCACTTGTCCAGAAGAAAAAGTGTTTCCGGTCTGTGAACTGTCCAGCAGTATCCGTGTACTAGTCATGGATGACAGTCGCATCCAGTTGGGAGTCACCCGGAAGATGCTCTCCCGCATCCAGATTCACTGTGACTGCTGCACGAATGTTCGGGAACTGATGAACTGTCTGAAAAAGCAGGAGTATGCCCTCCTGCTGACCGACATACAGATGCCCGGTGCAGACGGTTTTTCAGTCCTTAAACTGCTGAGAAACTCGCATATCCGCCAGGCAAGGGAGGTTCCGGTCATAGCTGTTACGGCACGTTCCGACAACAAGGAAAAATATCTTTCCGCAGGTTTTTCATACTGTCTACATAAACCTTTCTCAGAAGAGGAGCTGCTGACGGCAATTTCACAAATGGAGAGGCCGGATTTTACAGCTATCATGGAAGGCGAGAAAGATATTGTGGAAATGCTGGATATTTTTATAGAAGACACCACCGAGGAACTTTTTGGAATACGGAACGCCTTTTCCACGAAAAATTACGTGAAGCTGAGAAGTATTATACACAAGGCCGCACCGCTTTGGGAAATGATTCGTATAAACATTCCCCAAAGTGAACTGAGGGAAATGGCTTCCATGCCTTCCGAAAAATGGGATGGTTTATCGGATAAAAGGATAGAGGAACTGATTAAAGCTGTGGAATATGCTGTAAAGAAAGCAAAAAGAATAAAGAAAAGGCTATATGGAAACTGTATTGATAGTAGAGGATGACCGTGTGTATGCACGTGCTACCACAAACTGGCTGGTGAAAAACGGTATCAATGCCCGTTATGTATTATCCGTGGACAATGCAAAGGAGTTTTTGGACAATCATGATGTGGATCTGGTATTGTCGGATTTTCGTCTCGACAACGGCAATGGCATGGAACTGCTGGAATGGATGAATACACATGGATATCGTATCCCTTTCCTCATCATGACAGGTTACGGGGATATACCCGGTGCCGTGGAAGCGGTTAAAAAAGGTGCCGTGGACTATCTGCCCAAACCTGTGCAGACAGAAAAGGTACTCGGTATTATCCGGAAAGCATTGGAACGTAAGAGAAGGGACGGCAATACAAAACAAAGATTCTATACAAGCAAAAGCCCTTTGGCATTGAGATTGCAGGAGCATATCCGGCTGGTGGCTCCGGTGGATACGTTAGCCGTGCTGATACGTGGCGCATCAGGGACAGGCAAGGAGTATGTGGCCCGGCAGATACATGTGTTGAGCGGTCGGTCGGATGCCTCTTTCATCGCAGTGGATTGCGGGGTGCTTCCGAAGGAACTGGCGGCATCGGAACTGTTCGGTCATGTGAAGGGTGCCTTTACCGGAGCGACGGAAAACAAGACGGGCATGTTTGCCGCCGCCAACCATGGGACACTGTTTCTGGACGAGGTGGGCAATCTGAATGCCGAGGTACAAAGGGCACTGTTGCGTGCCTTGCAGGAAAAAAGCTACCGCCCCGTAGGCGGTAAAGAGGAGATTCAGACGGACATCCGTCTGGTAGCCGCTACCAATGAGGACCTGGAGAAGGCGATAGCCGAAGGACGTTTTAGGGAGGACCTGTTCCATCGTCTGAACGAATTTCCGTTGCATGTACCATTGCTGGCAGAGTGCATTGAGGATATTATCCCGTTGGCGGAATTCATGCTGGATGCCGCCAACCGGGAGTTGGGAAGGAGTGTGAAAGGCTTTGACCGTGAAGTACAGAAGCGGTTGAAATCTTATTCGTGGCCGGGAAACATACGGGAACTGAGGATGGTTGTCAGACGGGCCACCTTATTGGCTAAAGATGACTGGATAACCACCGGGGAGATAGACATTCCCGATAAAGGCAGGCAACCGGGAGAGTATTCACTTAATGACGAGCGGACGGAACGGGCAACCATTCTGAAAGCATTGGAGGCAACGGGCAATGACAGGAAGGCTGCCGCACGGCTGCTGGGCATCAGCCGGAGCACGCTTTATCTGAAACTGAGGAAGTATCGTCTGGATTAGAATATGTCCGAAATTCGGACACATCATGTCCAATCCACATTACTTTTATGTACACATCATTTTTACTGCTTTCTATATAGTTTATTTACAATGTTTTATCTGTGTAGTGTTTCAGGCATGGCACTTGTCTTTATTCCGGCAGGATGAGTGGAGAGTTGAATTGTGGAACCTAAAAACATGATACGATGAAGACATTGGTGGAAACCTCTCTTTTTAATCTGTTCGCCTCTTATACAAACGGTGCCGGACCTGCGGCAGGTGAGTTGCCGGCCGCCTATGACGATTTCGTGAACTGCCTTGCTACGCTTTCACCGGCAGGGGACCTGACGGGACAGCTACGTCGTCTGAACTACACAAAAATAGAGTTGGCCTTTATGCGGCAGGCCTGCAACGGAATGGCTGAAGATTGCCGCAATATCCTGTATGACGTGTTCATCGACAAGACGCTGGCATTGCTGGATGCGGAAGCGGAAATACTGAAGGAGATGCTTCGTCATGGTACCGTGTCTGCCGGATTCCATGCGGAAGCGGTGCGTGGAAGCGGAAGGAAAACTTCCGTCACACTGACATGGAACGGTACGGACAGCGACCTGATTGAACTGGTGGCTGCACTGATGGCAGCCGGTGCGATAGGTACGGCCGAAGGTCGGGATTTGAAAATTGTGGATGTTATCCGCGTTTTCGAGGAAGTGTTCCATCTGAAAATCAATGCGCTGTACACCAAGCGTGGCAAAGTGTTCGACCGTTGTACGGACACCACTCCGTTCATCGACTCCCTGCGCAAAAGTTATAACCGGATGCTGGACGCACGACTGGCGTAAAGGTTGTACGCCAACAGCCGCCAACGGATGACTCGTATGTATGAGGGATTGCAGATTGGCGGCTGAATGTTTTTCTTTGTCGCCGGTTATCATGTCTAAAAATACAAGCTATGTCAATCTTGAATGATATTTGGAACCGCATTGCCCGGAAACCGGACAGGCGGAAAGCGGCGGCAACGGAAACTTCCGGGACGGAAAACCGGGTATATGCGGTGGTTACGGAAGAGGGCGTGATGCTGTTTTCCGACACCCCCAAGGGTATGAAGGCACGGAACAGCTATCTGCAACATCTGGCCGACGGCTTCTTCAACGTGACCAAAGTACCCGAAACTTTGCGGATATATGAGATTGACCTGCCTACCAAACGGGTGGCCGGGATGGCGGACAACTGTATCGAAAAGCTGTCCAAAGCGGATTTGCGAAGCACAGACGCACAATTGCGCAGGTCGGTGGTGAACTTCACCTCCGACAAGTTTGCGGATAGAAGTGTGCTGGACGGTGGGGTGTGCAAGGCAAAGTTCGACCTGCGGCCCGATTTCCATAACTTCGACCGGCTGACAAAAGAATTCGGTTTGGGTATCTCGCCCCGGAACTATGATGTAGCGTCATTGCTGTATATTTCGGAAAACGGGTACGCCGGGATTGTTGCGGCAGACAAGGTGCATCCGTTCAGCTATGAGTATGAGTTCAGGGAACTGGCGGAGAAGCTGGGAGACAGCATGAGGGCACGGATGAACGCGCCTTTGTCGGCACACGACTTCGGCTATGCGGCCTTACAGAAAGAGGCAAAGGAGATGGCGGTGGATTTGTTACAATCGGAGTTCCATATTACGGATGGAGAGTTCAGGTTGGGCGCACGGATAAGTCGAATAGAAAGGATGGAAATGTCACATCCGGTGTCGTATCCGCATTCGGAAGAGGAACAGACCGGCGGGTTACCGGAAACACACTACAGGCAGGAAGCTCCTGAACAGCGGATGTCTGACAGCCAACGGCAGGTGAAGCATGCAGCTTCCATTACCCCACAGAAGAAGGAGAAGAAACAATTAATCCTATAGAATCTATGGAAGAAAAGAAAAAGCAAGCGGTGGAAAGCGGCAGTCTGTATATGACATTGGACGCCTTTTACAGACCCGTGTATCTGAGTATGCGCGGACAGGGGGAAGAGGGATTTTCCCGTTATATCAGTAACAACGTGCGGTCTCATACGACCGGTCGGGAATTTATTCCCGACCACTGAATGTTCCGTTTCGACTTTAAAGACAAAAGTCTGATTCCTCCCATATTCGGTACGGACAATGCGGATTATCTGGAACGGCTCTGTCCTGTACTGGAACGGGAGAATATATATCCGTCGGGGGTGGTGAGACTCCGGGATGCGGCATTCTGTGAGGAACGGGGGATTGTACATCTGTCATTATCAGCGGAACATACGGCTTTGCTGGAAAATGAGGATTACAGGCGGCTGCGACATCGTTTCGGAATGGACGGGGATGTGATACGCAGCGGGCTGGCTGCTTTTCCCACCTACATGGCGGTGGAACACGGGCGGAAGGTATTGCTGTTTGACAAGACAGACGGTGGGGACAGGATGCTGGATGAGTTTCTGAGTGGGCTGGCCGAACGTTTTTTTGACGGCAAGCGGAAACCTGAGAGCTTGAGGTTTTATGAGGTGGCTCCGCTGAATGCCGCATGCCGGGCAAAAATAGGTGACGGGCAGACGGTTTCTTCGGATATGGTGAGATATGGGATTTGTGTGGCATGTTGCGACATGGCACCTACGCTGAGGAACTTTAACAGGCTGAGAAAATTGCAACGGCAGCCTATGCCGCTGACCGGAGAACAGGAACGGATAGTTTCGTCACTGGTGGCACGACCGGATAATGTACGGTTCCCGAACGTGGAAATGAGGGTGCGGATTCCGGCAAAGAGAAAAGGACAAGGAATGAACATTTAATTTTTTGATGAATGGAAAAAGAGAATACGAACAGTGGCAGTGTGTATGTCACAGTGGACGGACATCTCAACCCGGTGCATGTCAGTATGAAAGGTACGGGTGAGGAAGGTTTTCTGGAGTTTATGCTGGAAGATGTGGAGAAGGCGCTCAAGGAAACGGAAATGCCTACCATGGGCATGATGTACTATAATGTGCCTGATATGGGGATTGTTCCGCGTTTGCGGGAAGGGAATAATGATGATTATCTGCGAAGACTGGAAAAGGTGATGGACGGACATGGGATTAAGCCGCATAGATACCTGGCTCTGTCGGAAGTGGTGTATTGCCTGTGAAAGTACATGGACCCGCTTTCAAGGGACGAGAACTATCCCCGACAACTTACACCGGAGATGTGGCGGGAGATAAAGTCCGCACCACCCGAAGTGATAGCGGAGATGCAGGATGATTTGAAGCATGGGAACACGTATTATACAGGTGTTGAGACGGGTAAAGGGGTGCTGCTGTTCGGTAGGGATTACGTAGGAAACCGTCAATACGGGGATTTTATGGCAACGAATATAGAGAAGCGTTTCTTTGAACCGGACTTTGAGGAAAAGTATCTGAATGTATATGAGTTACGGGGATGGCCTTCATTGATGGAAGGGAAAGTAAACCGCTGTTGCGATGATTACGGCTGTTTGTTGCCGTTGGAGAAGATTCCGGCAGATGCTTTTGTGGACAAATCGGTATCGAAAAGTATAACGGACAGTGAGCGTTATGACCTTGCTCCTACATGGGAGAACTATTATAGGCTGACTGATTCCGGAAAGGGGCTGGGTCTTACTCGGAGTCCGTATAATTATGACCGGATGACACTGCTGTATATCATGGATAAAGGCTATCCGAGAGACGGACTGATAGATGAATACCCGGACAACTTCAGTTTTTACGATAAATTCGAGAAGATAGAAAACAAGCTGCTGGGCCGCAACAGATGGGATGTGTATGATGTGATGCAGGGGAAGGCGAAGAAACTGGCAGGGAAATTGTTGAAAGAGCACTTTCCGGAAACACGGCAGAAAGCGGACATGAAGGAAAAGGCGGCTGTGCGGAAAAGTAAAGGCATGAAGATGTAGGATTATGGAAGACAAGTAAGGGGATGGAAGGCCCGTTGCCGCATAGATGCAGGTAACGGGCCCTTCTCTTTTATCGTTGGATACGCCAATGCACGCCAACGGAAGACTCTGATACGATCTGTTTGGATAGGATATAGGATATGCTTTACTTTGCCTCATATTCAGAAACTTAAAAAGAATTTTAGTATGGAACTGACGATTATTGAAACAAGCGCGTATCAGGAGTTGAGAAAACTGGTCAGCACGCTGGCCGTACAAATGAGTGACTTCCAGAAAAAGATTGCACCGCCTGCGTCGGACAAGTGAATGGATGCGCAGGACGTATGTCTGGCTTTGGGCATATCGAAACGATGCCTGCAAAATTACCGTGACAACGGGCTAATCCCCCACTCGAACGTAGGGGGAAAATTCTTCTACCGGGAAACGGATATTCAGGAGATATTGGAAAACGGACTGATCAAAAGGAAGTAAGGTATGGCGGAGATTATCACAAGGGATTCGGAAGAGTTCAAGGAACTGGCCGGATGGATAAAAAAAGCGGGGAAAGCGGTGGAAGAGGCTACGGCACGGATACGCCCGACAGTTGCGGACGAGCATTACATGACGGGGGATGAGATATGCACCCTATTGCATATCTCACGACGGACGTTGCAGACGTTGAGAGATGAAAGGCTGGTGCCTTATACCACTATCGGGGGAAAACTGCTCTACCCGGAGAGTGCCCTATACGAAGTGTTGAAAAAAAATTACAGGGATTTCAGACGGTTCAGAAAATAAACAAGTAAAATAAAAAACGTCCTTCGGCTTATCGGTACAACCTTCCGCGATAGCGTCTTGTAGTCTGCCTGTAGTAATTCTACCTTTGCCCTAAAATTTCAGATATGGGAAAAATAGAATACTACAGGCAGATTTTTTCTGCTTTCAAAGAATTATGTTCATCCGGCAAACAATCATGTTCCTTTCGGGAATATTGCCGTGAGCATGGTATTAGTTATACCGGAATGTATCTTGTATTGAAGGAAGAATACACAGGTTTAAATGATATTCCGGGATATACAAGAGGCAGCAGCTTGAAATTTCGCTGTTCTCGGGTTTATGAAGAATTTAAGAAGCTCTGTGCTAATGGCAGTCAACCGGGAACCTTTATAGATTATTATAAAGGTTTTGGAATAACAAAGAAACAAATGGATGGCTACCAGAGGCGCAACAAACTACGTGTTATAGATTTACCGGGATATACAAGTCCTTTCGGCAGTCCAGGTTCACAATATAAGGAAATACCTTTCGAAGATGTAATATTTGAAGAAGCGGGATTCCTTCCTGCCGGAAGCAGTAATGTGATTACCATCAGGGTAGACGGCAATGTGGAAGTTAGTTTTCCTGCTGATACAGACTTGTCTGAAATTATGAAGTTTATCCGCAAAATGAGGAAGGAGGTCGGTCATATGGGGGATTGATTCATATCTGCACCTGTGGGTCTGTCAGAATCCGGTCTCTATGCGCTACGGTATCCGTGGTCTGACGCAAATGATATGGTCGTGGAAAGGACATTCTCCGGTTTCGGGAGATGTATATGTATTTTTCTCAAAAGACCGTAAGACCATGAAGGCATTAAAATGGGACGGTGACGGCTTTTTGATGTACACTAAAAGGCTGTCTCAAGGGCGTTTCCGTGAAGTGCTGAGAAACGGTGATGGCAGTGTCCGCAGGCTTCAGTGGGACGACTTTTACATGCTGATGAGAGGGCTCACACCTGTAAAAGTAACGGTTGAAAATCGCTTTAGAATGACTGTAGAATAGTATGTAATATGTTGACATACAGATAACTAAATCATTAAAAACGTTGCACATATCAGTTTTTTTTCGTAACTTTAAAACATGAAAAAGGATGAACTGATAGAACTTTTGCAACGCCAAGCAGGCTTCCTCCAGGGTAAATTAGAGGAAGCCTTGACGTCTGTCCGTTCGCTTACTTCCGCTAACGAAAAGCTTACTGCTACGGTTGAGGAACTGAGAAGACAGATAGCCTCTCTGGAGGAAACTCTCAAAGGAAAGAACATTGAACTCAGCAAAGAAAAAACTGCCCGTCAGGCCATGCGCCGTTTGCAGGAATCTCCGTCGGAAAGGCAGGTTAAACCGGTAATATCCAAATCAGATGCTCCTGAACAGAAGAAGGAAAAGAGACATACAAACAATGGGGCAAAGAAAAAGACACATCCCGAATGTGAGATTGAAACCGTTGAGGTGGAGCCTGACAGTCCGGAGTTCAATCCGGAGCTGTCCAAATATATGTGTACATGCGATGTCGTGCGTTACTCAATGGTACCCATGCGCTTTATCAAGACAATCTACAAAGTAAAAAAGTATGTTCAGAACGGCATGATCTTCAAAGGCTCGGCTCCGGCAACTCCACTGCTGAACTCCCAATACACTTCCTCCTTTATCGCAGGTCTGGCGGAATTGCGATATCTGCACGGCATGCCACTTGAAAATGCGGTAGAATACTTCCGTTCACACGGCTTCGACCTTGACAAGGGTACCGCCCATAAACTTGTCAGCAAAACCAAAGTGCAGCTTGAGAACCTTTATAAAGCCCTTGCAAAGGCAATTCTTGAGGATAATTATATCTGTGGTGATGAAACTTATCAGAAAGTACGTCTGCAGGCAGCCAATGAATCCGGAAAGAAAATCAAGAAAGGATATATCTGGGTGTTTACAGGTATGACCACCGGTCTGGTATATTTTTTCTATGATGACGGTTCGCGTTCAGCAGAGGTCTTTGAACGGGAGATAAAAGGTTTTAACGGAGCGTTCCAGTGTGACTGCTACTCCGGATACCGTCATATAGGCATCGGCGATATGAATGGTATAAAAAGACTTCCATGCCTACAGCATATAAAGCGCAAGTTCCTGGATATAAAGGATAATGCAATGGCTCAGGAAATCGCAAAACTGTTCGGATTGTTTTATCACTTCGACCACAAACATAAAATAGGTAAAGACGGATGGACTGCCGATGATCATCTTCAGTGGAGACAACGGTACTCAAAGGTATTACTGGAAAAAATCTACATGAGACTGATTGCTGTTAAAAAACGTCCCAATATACCACCGGAAGACCCTCTGAATGCAGCTGCAGAACATGCACTGAAACAATGGCATGAGATACCGGAAATCTTCTCATCTCCTACATACAGACTTGATAATAATGAAATCGAACGGATCAACAGGTATATATCACTTACACGGCGACGTCTGACAATCGGTTCGCACGCTGGAGCCGAAGTAGCCGTGCTGTACCATTCACTGGCTATTACCTGTCATCGGTGTGGAATAAACGTCTTTGAATACTTCTGCGACATTATAGACCGGTGTGCCGCATGGGCTCCTAATACCCCTTTTGAGAAATATCGTAATTTGCTACCAGACAGATGGAAGCAGATGAAAAGATAGACGCCCAATATCTGGACGGCTATCTTTTTATTGCTTATACGCTATCGCGGAAGGTTGTACGCTTATCGGCTTCCGGACGTTTTTTTATTGCCGTGTTACATGGCAAGTTTGTAAACGTGACCGATTTTCTCGCAAATTCTGTCGGTATCCTCGCCTACCTTCGGATTAATCAGTTCGGCATAAACCTGCGTGGAGAGAATGGACTTATGCCCCAACACTTTCTGAAGGGTTTCCAACGGCATTCCCTTAAGTATGGCCAGAACGGCAAATGTGTGGCGCCCGATATGCGGAGTGACCTCGGCCCGGCAGTTGCATTTCCTGCCTATGATTCCAAGACTGAGCCGCATGGCATTGTATTCGCCTACCGGAAAGACACATTCGGGAGAGTCTTTCTTTTCATCCGCACCCCTGTATTTTTCAATCAACTCGATGGCAATGGGTAATAATTTTACGACATACGCCACTCCCGTTTTTATACGGTTGCCCATCAGCCATGTACCGCCGTCGGAGTCGGTATGAATATTATCGTAGGTTATGGATTTCAGGTCGGCGTAGGAAAGACCGGTGAAACACATAAATAAAAACATATCGCGCATGGCACGCTGGCGCTTGTATCTCAGTTCTATACGGATTATCCTTTGCAGTTCCTCTTCGGAAAGGAAAGAGCGCCTCTTGTATTCGGGCATACATTCGAATGATGCGAATGGATGGACCCGTATCCAGCCTTTTTCCTGTGCGATATACATCAGCCATTTCAGAGTATTGACACGCCCGAAGGCAGTGGAGTTCGCCAGAGCACAGGTACCGAGCATCCAGTTGTAGTAATCCTCGATGAAGGATTTATCAAGTTCTTCAATGACAATATCCTCTGTATTCTTTTTGCTTTTCATGAAAAGCAGAAGGTTCTTGTAATCGGCAACCAGACCGCGATAGGTGCTTTCGGCCTTTTCTTTGCCGACTTTCTCTTTATACGATTCCAGCTGTTCCCTGAAAAGACTCATAAGGGTATGGTATTCCTCTGAGAAGCCGACATAGCGGTTATAGACTTTCTTGGCTGTGACAAAACTGTCGTGGTCGCAGATATACTGGTAGTGCCTGGTGATTTGCGCCTTGATATTGTCAAGCTCCTGATTGAGTGCACGGGCTTCCTCGGACTTGCCTTTGGCCCGGTTGGCTTTGACGTCCCACAAAGCGAGGGACACTTCTTTCTTACAACTGAAACCGGCTTGGGTTCCATTGATGGTGATACGGCCCATAACCGGTGCCTTTCCGTTTTTTACAGACTGTTTCTTCACGTAAAATAATACTTTGAATGTACTTTTCATAACTCAACTTTTTTTAGTTACAAATTTAATTACTATTGAGTTATTTAAGATTATGCAAAGTTGTGCAAACCGCTGTAATATAATATATTAAGAGTGTGTTTAAAGCATTTTGGGTTGAGTTACGATTTGGTAACTTAACTCTCACCCAAATATGCTTTTTCTTGCTTCCTTTTCTACCCTTGCTAAGAAAATATGTTTTATAACCATTTGATTTTTAGCAAGGTTACATTATCTTTGCGCATCTGTTTGAAATATTTAGTTTCACCATATGGAACAAACTGTTCCAACAAGTGGAACAACCCACATCATGCATGTAAAAAGAGGCTGTAGCATATGTGCAAGATTGACAAAAGTCTGTCACCGTATCCGTCACGCTATCCGTCACCATCGCAACACGTTGTGATTCAAGTGTATAAGTTACCATGTGACAGATGTGACGGATGTGACAGTTTAGATTTCTCATAATACCAAATTTAAGGTTTATGCAAATACAACGGATATTTTCTCCCGAAACAAGAATATGCTATAAAAACATATGAAAAGCCGGACAAACATCTCTGTCGCCCGGCTTTTTTATTATCAAAACAATCAAAGAAGCATCAATTTGCCATTTCAGAAATAAACTTGATGCGGACCAACCGGATTTCATCCTCCGTATAGTCATCACCCAATTCATCCATCGCGTCATCTATTTTGTCTGTTGTAGACTCCTTGAAGTAATCATAAATATCGTTCAAATGGTCTTCATCCATAATTTCCTCCAGGAAGTAATCAATATTCAGCTTGGTTCCTGAATAAACAATAGCCTCCACTTCATCCAATAATTCACCGAACTCCAACCCCTTTGACACTGCAATGTCGTCCAAGGCCACCTTCCGGTCAATAGCCTGAATGATGGATACCTTCAGTTTGGATTTATTGGCCACCGTACGGACACGCAAATCCTCCGGACGCTCTATTTCATTTTCCTCACAATGCTTCTTTATCAATACACAGAACTCCTGGCCATAACGTTTTGCCTTTCCGGCACCTACGCCCGGAATATTCTGCAATTCTTCCAAAGTCACCGGATAAATGGTAGCCATCGCCTCCAAAGAAGGATCCTGGAAAATAACATACGGCGGCACATCCAGTTTCTTGGACAGCTTCTTGCGCAAATCCTTCAACATAGAGTAAAGCACGGGGTCTACTGCACAAGAGGCACCTCCCCGAACCGGAGTTTCTTCTTCCTCCTCCTCAAAATCATTGTCTTCAACAATCTTGAAGGATTTCGGTTTTTTCAAGAATTTATGTCCTTCGGGGGTAACCTTCAACAGACCGTAATTCTCTACGTCTTTACTTAAATAACCCGCTATCAAAGCCTGACGGATGACAGCATTCCACATTTTTTCTTCTTCTCCCATGCCTGAACCGAATACTTCCAGTTCTTCATGTTTATGAGCAAGTACTTCTGACGTTTCCTTACCCAAAAGAATATCAATTATATAATCTGCTTTAAAGTTTTCTTTCACTGCTATGATTGCTTCAATCACAGCGCATAATGAATCCTGAGCCTCCACTTGCTTTTTAGGATTTAAACAGTTATCACAATTTCCACAATTCTCCTCTGTATATTCTTCCCCAAAATAATGTAACAATGATTTACGACGGCATATAGAAGACTCTGCGTATGCAGCTGTTTCCAACAGCAACTGTTTGCCGATTTCCTGCTCTGCCACGGGCTTTCCCTGCATAAACTTCTCCAGCTTCTGCAAGTCCTTGTTGGAATAGAACGTAATACACTGACCTTCCCCTCCGTCACGACCGGCTCTCCCCGTTTCCTGATAATAACCTTCCAGACTTTTCGGAATATCATAATGTATCACAAAGCGCACATCGGGCTTATCAATTCCCATTCCAAAAGCGATGGTAGCTACAATCACATCTATATCCTCTTTCAGGAACCCGTCTTGATTGGCTGTGCGTGTAGCAGAATCCATGCCGGCATGATAAGCACGCGCATTGATTCCGTTAGCTTGAAGCACTTCGGCCAATTCTTCCACCTTCTTACGGCTCAAACAGTAGATAATACCTGATTTACCAGGATTAGCCTTGATAAACTTGATAATATCCCTGTCAATATTATTTGTCTTCGAGCGCACTTCGTAATACAGGTTCGGGCGATTGAAAGAGGACTTGAACTCCTGCGCATCCTGCATACCCAGATTTTTTTGAATATCCATACGCACTTTCGGAGTTGCAGTAGCAGTAAGGGCAATCACCGGCGCCTTTCCTATTTCATTAATAATAGGACGGATGCGACGGTACTCCGGACGGAAGTCATGCCCCCATTCCGAAATACAGTGTGCTTCATCCACCGCATAAAATGAGATCTTCACTCCTTTCAGGAAATCTACATTCTCCTCCTTTGTCAAAGATTCGGGAGCTACGTAGAGCAATTTGGTTTTGCCGCTCAGGATATCCGATTTAACCTGGTCTATAGCCGATTTGTTCAATGACGAATTTATAAAGTGTGCTACTCCGTCTTCCTCACTGAAATTACGCATGGCATCCACCTGGTTCTTCATCAATGCAATTAAAGGAGATATAACGATTGCTGTTCCATCCATGATAAGGGATGGCAACTGATAGCATAACGATTTACCACCGCCCGTAGGCATCAAAACAAATGTATCATTTCCGGCAAGCAGATTACGGATAATCGCTTCCTGATTACCTTTGAAAGTATCAAATCCAAAATACTTTTTTAATGCGTCCGTTAAATTTATATTCTCCGTCATTGTATCAATAGTTTTTCACGGTTTTCCCGATTTCTTGTTTTACATCTTTTGTTGCCTAACAAAGTTATAAACAAGTTCTCAAATTACACGAATATTTCGGGTAATATTTTTCAGAAGAATTGCATTTTTTCTTTCTCTCTCCCTTTATATCTTGATACTAAGCTGTTTGCATTCGCGAAATATTTGCCTTTCCCATCTGCTGTTTTGCAAAATCAAGTGTCACTTCGTACTTTTTCGCTTTCTGAGAGGGAATTTCAAACATAACGTCCATCATGATCGTTTCCACAATGGAACGTAATCCGCGTGCTCCTAACTTATACTCAATAGCTTTGTCTACAATATACTCGAATACTTCGGGTTGAAACTCCAGCTTGACCCCATCCATCTCAAATAATTTAACATACTGTTTGATAATGGAATTCTTCGGTTCCGTCAAGATATTGCGCAAAGCGGTTCTATCCAACGGATTCAGATAAGTCAAGATGGGCAGACGGCCTATGATTTCAGGAATCAGCCCGAATGATTTCAAATCCTGAGGGGCAATATATTGCATCAAGTTGCCGCGATCTATCTTCACCACGTCCTTTGCCGCGCTATAACCTACCACATGCGTATTCAAACGTTGCGCAATTTTGCGTTCAATACCATCAAATGCCCCACCACAAATAAACAGAATGTTTTTCGTATTGACCGGAATCATTTTCTGGTCGGGGTGTTTACGTCCTCCCTGAGGTGGCACATTCACGATAGATCCTTCCAGCAGTTTCAACAGACCTTGTTGTACACCTTCACCACTTACATCACGAGTAATGGAGGGGTTATCTCCTTTACGGGCAATCTTGTCAATCTCATCAATAAATACGATGCCTCTTTCAGCTTCCGCCACATTATAATCCGCTACTTGAAGCAGACGGGTTAAAAGACTCTCAATATCTTCACCCACATATCCGGCCTCTGTCAGCACGGTGGCGTCAACAATGGTAAACGGCACATGCAATAATTTGGCAATAGTGCGTGCCAGCAAGGTTTTTCCCGTTCCCGTACTACCTACCATAATGATATTGGACTTTTCAATCTCTATATCATCCTTATCCACTTTTTGGAGCAGACGCTTGTAATGATTGTAAACGGCAACGGAAAGATAGCGTTTGGCGTCATCCTGACCAATAATGTATTGGTCAAGAAATTCCTTGATTTCCTTTGGCTTCGGAAGTTCCTTCAAGTTCAACTCACCCGGTGCACCTTTTTTTTGATGCATGGCTTCCTGCATAATTTCATATGCCTGCTCCGAGCAACTGTCACAAATGCAGCCGTTCATTCCGGTTATCAGAAATCCGACTTCATTTTCCGAACGTCCGCAGAAACTACATTTCCTTCTACTGTTTCTAGGTGTTTTATTATCTTCCAATGTTTATTCCTTTAAATATCCAAGTTTCCTAATGCGTCTTTAAGAAAGAAGCCTGCATGAAATGATAGCGGGAACCTGGGTTGTTTTTAGTACTGTTATTCTTATCGAATGGAAATAAATACATTATAGAGCAGCCGGTTTGCGTGACAGCACCTCATCAATCATACCATATTCCTTAGCTTCCTGAGCTGTCATCCAGTAGTCACGGTCAGAGTCTGCCCATACTTTGTCAAAATCCGTATGAGAATGGTCTGCAATAATGGTATACAGTTCTTTCTTCAACTTTTGGATTTCACGGGCCGTGATCTCAATATCCGAAGCTTGTCCTTGCGCGCCTCCCATCGGCTGATGAATCATCACACGTGAATGAGTCAACGCAGAACGTTTACCTTCTGTTCCCGCAACCAACAGCACGGCTGCCATCGAAGCGGCCATACCTGTACAGATCGTGGCAACATCACTATTAATGAACTGCATGGTATCATAAATACCTAATCCGGCGTAAACAGATCCTCCGGGAGAATTGATATAAATAGATATATCTTTACCAGACTCTACTGAGTCCAAATATAAAAGCTGCGCCTGGAGTGTATTGGCTGTATAATCATCAATCTGTGTACCCAGAAAAATAATTCTGTCCATCATCAGTCGGGAAAACACATCCAACTGAGTCACATTCAACTGACGCTCCTCCAAAATGTAAGGATTCAGATATCCTTGCGACTTGATGACATCATCCAGCACCATACTGTTCATCCCCAAATGCTTGGTAGCAAATTTTCTAAAATCATCCATAATCTAATGGTTTAGTTATTAGTAACAAAAAAGGGTTTTCAACCTCTATTTTTCAAACAAACAAAAGTACAAAAAAATACGGTTAACGTATCCAATACTCTTATCTATAACGAAAATTTATGGTCAAAAACCCCTTTTTTAGAAAGTTTTAGCAATCACTTACTTCGACTTACTAAGTTATTATTCAAACATTTTGTTGAATTCTTCCATAGAAACCGTTTTGTGGTTTAAAGTAGCCTTAGCTTTCAATGCGGCAGAAAGTTTGCTTTCAGCAGCACGGTTTACCAAACCTTCTACAGATTCCTGCTTCTTCAACATTTCTTTTGCATAGTTCTCTAGAACTTCTTCAGGGATATTCAACATTCCGTATTGAGCAAACTGAATGCGAGTTGCTTCCTTGGCCATATTCATCACATCGGCTTGTTCCACTTTAATCTCATTATTCTTGAGCAATTGCTCTTTAATCAGATGCCAAGTCAGTTCTTCGATACTCTTGTCATAGTTTTCAGCGACAAAAGCTTCACCCTTCTCTTCATTATTCAGCAACATGATACGCTTCAGTAACGCATCGGGGAATTCCAACTTACCAATCTTATTAACCAAATATTCACGAACATCGATCAAGAATTTATAATCGCTATCTGATTCGAACTGCTTTGCAATTCCTTCTTTGATCTTAGCGCGGAATTCTTCCTCACTGCTTACAGTGCCTTCGCCAAATACATTGTCGAACAATTCCTGGTTCAACTCAGCGGGAACCATACGGGTGATCTCTTCCACCTGGAAGCTGAAGTTACCTTTCACACCGGCAACTTCCTCTTTCTTTATCTTCAATAAAGAAGAAAGTTCAGCTTCATTATTATCAAATGCTACAGCAGGATTAAATACCAGCACATCATTTACTTTAGCACCGTTAAATATAGCCTTTTGCTCATCATTCTTCATATAAGCCGGCATCATTACCGCACCTTCTACCTGAATACCGCCTTCTTTAGTATTTCCATTTTCATCCAATTCAGCCAACAGACCTTTAATCATGTCTTTGTCTTCATACTGCTCTACTTTATCATATTTTGCAGCACGCTGAGTATACATTTTAACCTGCTGTTCTATCAGTTCGTCTGAAACTTCGATAGTATAGTAATCCACTGTATCCGCAGCTGAGATTTCAGCTGTAAATTCAGGAGCCAAAGCGATGTCGAACACAAATTCAAAATCTTCTTGCGTATCGAAATCGATAGGTTTCATCTTTTCTTCATTAGGCAACGGCATACCCAACATATTCACTTTGTTGTCGCGGATATATTCGTTTACCTTTTCCTGCATCATTTTATCAACCTCTTCTACAAGGACAGACTTGCCAAATTGTTTTTTAATCAAACTCATAGGCACCATACCCGGACGGAATCCCGGAATATTAGCTTTCTGACGGTAAGTCTTCAGTGTCTTTTCTACTCTTGCCTGATAATCAGCTTTTTCCAGTTTTAAAGTAAGCAATGCACTCACTTTGTCAACGTTTTGCAATGAAATATTCATTCTGAACTTTATTTATTTAATTATTACTTCTTTCTGTTTTTCACCAAAGAGGTTGCAAAATTAGTGTTTAATCTTTCAATAACCAAATACACAGACTAAAAAATACTAATTGACAGCAGAAAGTATCCATTTAAAATGACTGACTAAGAAACCGATTCAAAAAAAAGAAAAAAAAGTTGTTTTTCTTCTTGCAAATTCAAAATTTATGCGTTCCTTTGTGCCCGACTGGTGATACTAATTATAGCTAGTGATTTTTATTACAAGGTTTTACTTTTGTACGAATAGCACTTACGTAAACTCTCTGTCGTTCGAATCCCCTACTTCATTAATAATCACCACTCAGAGAGTATTTTTTATTTTAATTATTTTTATTTTTTCACTATGAACATGTATGTTGGAAACCTTAACTACCGTGTTAAGGAAGGAGATTTGGAACAAGCAATGGCGGCTTATGGAGTTGTTACTTCTGTAAAAGTTATCAAAGACCGCGAAACAGGTAAATCTAAAGGATTTGCATTTGTTGAAATGGAAAATGACGCAGAAGCAGCCCAGGCCATGAATGAACTGAACGGTTCGGAATTCATGGGACGCCAATTGGTAATCAAGGAAGCAAGACCTAGAGACTAATTACTTATCTGATACAATCAAAAAAAAAGCTCTGAGCAAATTCAGAGCTTTTTTTATATCCCACATCTCCGGTTTTATACATTTTTTCCCTGCCTGTCCTTTTCCGCCAATTGAAAATCCTTACGGCGAAGCACAAAATTAGTGCCTAGATATTTCTCACGGACAACAGGATTTTCCGCTAGTTCTTCAGGGGTTCCCTGAAACAGAATTTTTCCTTCAAACAACAGATACGCACGGTCGGTCAAGCGCAACGTTTCCAATGCATTATGGTCGGTAATTAAAATACCGATATTTTTATCTTTCAATTTCCATACAATATGCTGGATATCCTCTACGGCAATAGGATCTACTCCTGCAAACGGTTCATCCAACATAATGAACTTAGGGTCGATAGCCAGACAACGCGCAATCTCCGTACGACGACGCTCGCCTCCTGAAAGCTGGTCTCCCAAATTCTTACGTACTTTCTGCAAACGGAACTCGGCAATCAAGCTTTCCAGTTTGTCCTTTTGATATTCCGGAGTAGTATTAGTCAACTCCAGCACAGAGGCAATATTATCCTCCACGCTCATCTTACGAAAAACTGAAGCCTCCTGTGCTAAATATCCAATGCCATTCTGAGCACGCTTATATACAGGATAACTGGTAATATCCAAGTCATTTAGGAATATATGCCCCTCATTCGGCACGATAAGTCCCGTAGTCATATAAAACGAAGTAGTCTTACCGGCACCATTCGGTCCCAACAACCCTACAATCTCTCCCTGCTTCACATCAAAAGAAACATGACTTACTACCGTACGCTTGCCGTATTTCTTCACCAGATTTTCTGTACGAAGTATCATACGGTTGTCATCGGTCACTGTATTTTGTTGTTCTATTTCCTGCTCTGACATATCCATGTATTTTGCGACAAAAATACTAAAAAAGTTTAGGAAACGCATAACAGAACAGAAAATCAGAACTTCTTTTGCATTTATATAGACAAAAAAGGCTACTTTTGCAGGAAATTGTGAAAACTATGATGATAAGACCCATAACAACCGTAGGGAAATATATCATGCTGATGGGGCGTACTTTTGCTCGTCCGGAACGTATGCATATGTTTTTCAAGCAATATCTCAATGAGATGGTACAGTTGGGAGTAAATTCCATCGGTATTGTACTGCTTATTTCTTTTTTCATTGGTGCCGTAATTACCATTCAAATCAAATTAAACATCGAAAGCCCGTGGATGCCCCGTTTTGTGGTAGGCTACACCACCCGCGAAATCATGTTGCTGGAATTCTCCTCCTCCATCATGTGCTTGATCCTGTCAGGAAAGGTAGGTTCTAATATTGCCTCCGAAATAGGAACCATGCGTGTAACCCAACAGATTGATGCATTGGAAATCATGGGGGTCAATTCCGCCGGATACCTTATTCTTCCTAAAATTATAGCTTTGATGACAATGATTCCTTTTTTGGTTATTTTCAGCATATCCTCGGGGATTATTGGTGCCTTTTGCACCTGTTGGTTCGGAGGAGTCATGAATGCCGAGGATCTGGCCTATGGTCTGCAATATAGTTTTCAGGAATGGTTTGTATGGTGCAGTTTTATTAAATCTATCTTTTTCGCTTTCATCATTTCCAGTGTATCTGCTTATTTCGGTTACACGGTAGAAGGAGGTTCTATTGCAGTAGGTAAAGCCAGTACAGATTCTGTAGTAATGAGCAGTGTACTCATTCTATTTTCCGATTTAGTATTAACACAACTTTTAATGGGATGATACAAGTTAAATCATTATATAAATCATTCGAGGGAAAAGACGTATTGGTGGATATCAATGCTACTTTTAACAATGGTAAGACCAATCTGATTATCGGTCAGAGCGGTTCCGGGAAGACGGTATTAATGAAGTGTATCGTCGGTTTGCTGACTCCCGAAAAAGGCGAGATTCTGTATGACGGACGCAACTTCCTCAACATGAATAAAAAAGAAAAAAAGACATTGCGCCGCGAAATGGGAATGATTTTCCAAAGTGCCGCCTTGTTCGACTCTCTTACCGTACTAGAGAATGTAATGTTTCCATTGGATATGTTCTCAAACGATACGTATCGTGACCGCGTAAAACGCGCCCAATTCTGCCTGGACCGTGTGAACCTGATTGAGGCACAAAGCAAATATCCGGGAGAAATCAGTGGTGGTATGCAAAAGCGTGTAGCAATTGCACGTGCCATAGCTTTAAATCCCCAGTATTTGTTTTGTGATGAACCTAATTCCGGCCTGGACCCTAAAACCTCCCTGGTAATTGATGAACTGATTCATGACATAACTACAGAGTATAATATGACCACTATTATCAATACTCACGATATGAATTCCGTTATGGGAATCGGCGACAGTATTCTCTATATTTATCAAGGACATAAAGAATGGGAAGGAACAAAAGATGATGTGTTCACTGCTACCAATGAACGGCTGAATAATTTTATCTTTGCATCTGATCTGCTCCGCAAGGTGAGAGAAGTGGAAGAACATAGAAAATAATGATAAAATGATTAGTGGTTAATAACCAGCGGATATCACGGTGAAACCCATTAACCCACTAATCATTAACCACTATTCTTATTTCTGTCTGATAAAGATATTTATCGGCGTTCCTGACAAATTCCATTTCTCACGTATCTTGTTTTCAAGGAAACGCTTATAAGGCTCTTTCACGTATTGCGGCAAATTAGCAAAGAACACAAAAGAAGGAACCTGTGTGTTTGGCAACTGCGTACAATATTTAATCTTGATATACTTACCTTTATTTGAAGGAGGCGGATAAGCCTCGATCAACGGAAGCATTTCTTCATTCAGACGAGCTGTCGGAATACGGGTAGTACGTGCCTGATATACTTCTTTTGCAGTTTCCAGCACCTTGAAAATACGTTGTTTTGTCAAAGCGGAAGCAAAGATGATAGGAAAATCAACAAACGGTGCCAGACGGGAACGAATGGCTTCCTCATAAGTTTTCATCACTTTGGCATTCTTGTTCTCTACCAAGTCCCATTTGTTCACCACTACCACCAAACCTTTCTGATTACGTTGAATGAGAGAGAAGATATTCAAATCCTGTCCTTCAATGCCGCGGGTGGCATCCAGCATAAGAATACACACATCCGAATTCTCAATAGAACGGATAGAGCGAATGACAGAATAATATTCCAAATCCTCGCTTACCTTATTCTTCTTACGGATACCGGCAGTATCTACCAGATAAAAGTCAAAACCAAACTTTTCATAACGGGTATAAATAGAATCGCGGGTAGTACCTGCAATCTCTGTTACAATATTACGGTCCTCCCCGATAAAGGCATTGATGATAGAAGATTTTCCGGCATTCGGACGTCCTACTACTGCAAAACGAGGGATATCCTCATCCAGCAGTTCTTCACCCTCCTTACTGAATTTACCTACCACCAGATCCAACAATTCCCCTGTACCGCTTCCGCTTAATGCAGAAATACAATAGGGATCACCCAGCCCCAATTTATAAAATTCGGCAGCATTATATTGCAGTTCATTATTATCAGTCTTGTTAGCTACCATAATAACAGGTTTCTTTGTACGCCGCAAAATAGAGGCTACAGCCATATCCAAATCGGTAACCCCGTTCACTACATCCACAACAAACAAGATTACATCCGCTTCATCTATGGCAAGACTTACCTGTTTACGGATCTCTTCCTCAAAAACATCATCCGAGTTTACTACCCATCCACCGGTATCAACGACAGAAAACTCATGTCCCACCCATTCCGACTTGCCATACTGACGGTCGCGGGTAGTTCCTGCCTGCTCGTTTACAATTGCCTGACGCGTTTTGGTCAGACGATTAAAAAGTGTAGACTTTCCCACATTGGGGCGTCCTACGATTGCTACTAAATTTCCCATTTTCTTTCTTGTTTACGGCTATCACAGTCGATTTTAATCCATTTGATACCCAAAGTTCTTTAATTCTTTGTCCGAGCTTCTCCAATCCTTATCAACTTTCACAAAGGTTTCCAGATAAATAGACTTTTGGAAAAAATGTTCCAACGTTTTACGAGCCTCTGTAGCCACCTTCTTCAATGCCCTGCCCTGCTTACCTATAATAATACCTTTTTGCGATTCACGTTCCACATAAATCACAGCATTGATATGGATACTCTTAGCATCTTCCTTAAATTGCTCCACTACCACTTCTACAGAATAAGGAATCTCCTTATCATAATAAAGCAAAATCTTCTCGCGGATAATCTCGGTGACAAAGAAACGCGCCGGTTTGTCTGTCCACTGATCCTTACCGAAATAGGGGGGTGAATCGGGCAGCAATTCCTTGATACGCTTCATTACCGTATCCACATTGAATTTAGAAGTAGCGGAAATCGGAATAATTTCAGCTTGAGGAAGCTGTTCGTGCCACGCTTCCACCAACTTGACCAAGTCTTCCTGATTGGTCAAATCTATTTTATTAATTAACAATAAGACAGGAACCTTGACATTACGGACTTTTTCTATAAAGTCCGCATTTTTATCCGTTTTCTCCACCACATCTGTCACATACAGCAATATATCCGCGTCCACCAATGCCGACTCTGAGAAGTTCAACATAGATTCCTGTAACTTGTAGTTTGGCTTCACTACTCCCGGAGTGTCCGAGAATACAATCTGCATATCGTCCGTATTCAAGATTCCCATGATACGATGACGAGTTGTCTGCGACTTGAACGTTGCAATAGAAATACGTTCCCCCACCAGCAAATTCATCAGTGTCGACTTGCCTACGTTGGGGTTTCCTACTATGTTTACAAATCCTGCCTTATGCATAATTCTTTCATTTTATTGGTTACAGACAAAAAAACGCATCGGAATACGGATGCGTTCATTTGTATTTGTAGTTTAATGATTATTATCTCTTACTACCATCGTAACCCCATTTCACATAAACGGCTCCATAGGTAAAACCTGCGCCGAAAGCTGTAAATATCAGGTTATCTCCTTTCTTCAGCTGCTTTTCGTAATCCCAAAGACACAACGGAAGTGTAGCACCACTGGTATTACCATATCGCTGAATATTAATCATTACCTTTTCCAAGGGAACTTCCAAGCGAGAGGCTACCGCATCAATAATACGCAGATTAGCCTGATGAGGAATTACCCAGTCGATATTATCTTTATTCAAACCATTCTTTTCGGCAATAGTCGCTGTAATATCCGACATATTGGAAACAGCATATTTAAATACTGTTCTTCCTTCCTGATAAAGATAATGCATCTTATGATCAACAGTGAAATAAGAAGGAGGACATACAGAACCACCGGCTTTCATGTGAAGAAAAGGAAGTCCCTTACCATCTGTACGAAGAATAGAATCCATAATACCATAATCTTCTGTAGTAGCTTCCACCATACATGCTGCTGCACCATCACCAAAGATAGGGCAAGTTGCACGATCCTGGTAGTTTACCATAGATGACATCTTATCTGCACCGACAATAATAATCTTTTTATGTCTTCCCGATGCGATAAGTGAAGCAGCAGTTTCCATTAAATACAAAAAGCCGCAGCAGGCAGCCTGCAAATCAAATGCAAATGCATTTTTCAATCCCAGCTTATCACACAGGATAGAAGCAGTGGAAGGGAAATGATAGTCAGGAGTAGTAGTTGCTACGATTACTGCATCAATGTCATCCGGATTAGAAGCTGTTTTCTGCATCAGTTGTTTGGCAGCCTTACGCGCCATATACGATGTACCTAATCCTTCTTCATTCAGAATACGTCTTTCTTTAACTCCGATTCGAGTCATAATCCATTCATCATTGGTATCTACCATTCTTGAAATCTCTTCGTTAGTCAAGACATAATCTGGTACATATCCACCGACTCCTGTTATTACTGCATTTATTTTTTCCATCATTCCAATTTAATTAGTTTATACCCTTACAAAAAAGTAGCCGACAGAGCCGAAGCTCGCCGGCTTTATTTTATAAAACGTACAAACGTGTTT
>OJOS01000147.1_pt1 | contig 52676 bp, 38 predicted proteins | sample 1598271 | NCBI WGS metagenome assembly OJOS01 (sample SAMN03922451, study PRJEB24848) | human gut metagenome | isolation source: stool sample | host: Homo sapiens | place: Germany | collected 2009-11
AAGCAAAGGCATTTTATTTAGGGAAGGAAAGTGTAACTACAGTATTGATAAACGAATAGTATTCAACAATGTGCAAAACCCTCTGAAGAAGAATTTCTTTGGAGGGTTTTATTATTTATATACTTCTATGGGTGGGGTGGATGCACGCATTTTGATTTCTGCGTTCAGCACGATTGAGTGGTTCGGTGATGCCGGATCCTTGATCTTTTCTAAAATCAGTTCGGCTGCACTTTTCCCCATTTGGTACAGAGGTGGTTCGACGGTAGTCAGTTTGGGATAGACTATGTTGGAAAGCTCAGTTCCTGAAAAGCTGGCTACGGCAATTTCGTCCGGTATCTTTTTTCCAAGTTCTTTCAATCTGTTCATGGCTCCAATGGCTAGTGTTTCCGTGAAAGCAAAAACAGCATTGAAAGGTATATTTCTTTCCATTAATATATCCGCTGCTTTTTTTCCTTCTTCAAAAGTTATACCGGTTCTTATCAGCATATTATCCTTATCAAAAGGAATCCCGAATTTCGCCAAAGCGTCTTTGTATCCTCTGACACGTTCTATGGAGTTATAAATATCGTCCGGTCCCTGTATATGAACAATCTGCTTGCGCCCGCTTCGGATAAGACTTTCCACGAGAAAGAAGGATTTCATATAATCGTCCACTATTACCTGTGGAACTTCAAGCCCATAGGGAATACGATCATAGAATACCATAGGCATTCCTGCTTCCTGTAAACGGAAATATTCCTCCTTGTTTCTTTTATAACTGCAAAGACAGATGATGATACCATCCACCATGAATCGTTCCATCAGTTGCAAGTTCTCTTTCTCTTTTTCCGGATCTCCTCCTGACTCTGCAATAATCACCTTTATATTTTTAGCATGGAGCACTTCTTGTATCCCGTTTATTACTCGTGAAGCAAACGGGGTAACCATTTCAGGAACTATCACTCCCACGGCATTAGTATGTCCGTATTTAAGGTTGATTGCTACAGGATTGGGTCTATATCCCAATTCTTTAACCGCTTCCATCACCTTTTCTTTCGTTTCCTTACGGATATTCTTATCATCCCCCAATGCACGAGATACAGTGGAGACAGATATTGACAAATGTCTGGCTATGTCTTTAATGGTTATATACTTCATGGTTGATGATTGTTTAAATCAAAACAAAGATATCGGTTTCGATCAACAAATCCTAATTTTTAAGAACGTTTGTGCTAGAAGCCGAATGCCGTTCATGTTTATGCAATGCTTTTGTAACGTTTGCAGATTTTGGGAACGTTCCCGCAATCGTTTGCAGGAAAAAGATCTGCAAAAAAACATTTTTCCAGGTTCCCATTCTTTATCTTTGTTACATCATAATTATGTCGAACTAAATCTAAAGAAAGTATGAAAACACAATTCTTTTCTTGTAAGTGCGATCCAAAACAAATCAAAGTTTACTATACATTGAATCGGTAAGATTCTAAATATATGAATGATTTTGAAATGATTCATTTTGAATTTAACACCAAAGTTAAACTTAAGGATAAAAATAGGAATGGACAAGAAAGTACTAAGTATGGAAATCACGAAGCGGGGTCCAATAGTGGGCAACTATGATGTAGTTGTTTGCGGTGGAGGGCCTGCTGGTTTTATAGCAGCAATTGCTGCTGCTCGATGTGGCGCGAAGACTGCTGTTGTGGAACAATATGGCTTTTTAGGTGGAATGGCTACAATGGGGCTTGTAACTCCTTTGAGTGTATTCACTTATAATAATGAGAAGGTGATAGGTGGCATTCCATGGGAGTTTATCGAACGACTTGAGAAAATGGGGGGCTGTATCATTGAGAAACCTCTCGGAAATGTGGCTTTTGATCCGGAGCTTTACAAACTTTTATGCCAGCGAATGATGCTCGAAGCCGGCGTGGATATGTATATGCACTCTTATCTAAGTGGTTGTCAGATAAAAGATGGCAAAATATCCAGTGTCCTTTTTGAAAATAAGAATGGGACAGAGGCTATCAGTGCCGATATATATATCGATTGTACGGGTGATGGTGATCTTGCTGCTATGGCAGGTGTTCCAATGCAGGCTGATGAATGTAAACCTCTGCAACCTCTTTCAACCTATTTTATTTTAGGAGGTGTGGATACGGATTCACCTATGATAATCGATGCCATGCACCATAACAAACAAGGGCAGAATTGTCATTGCATTGCAGTTCGTGAGAAACTTCTTGAAATGAAAGATGTGCTTGGTATCCCCGAATTTGGAGGTCCCTGGTTTTGTACAACTCTTCGTCCGGGTGAAGTAACGGTCAATATGACTCGTACTGCAGGAAATGCTGTCGATAATCGAAATTTTACCGCAGCCGAATGTCGTTTGCGGGAAGATGTATTCAAAATAGCACGAATCCTTAAAGAAAACTTTGAAGAGTTTAAAAACAGTTATGTGACGACGGTTGCCGTACATGCCGGTATTCGTGAGACACGTCGTATCAAAGGTATACATACAATCACAGGAGAAGAGTATGTGAACGCTTATAAGTATCCTGATAGCATATCACGCGGCGCACACCCTATAGATATCCATGTTGCAGCAGGTGCAGCACAGAACGTTACTTTCCTTAAAAAAGCTGCGTATGTACCTTATCGAGCTCTTGTAGCTGATAACTTCCCGAATTTGCTTGTAGCCGGGCGTTGTATAAGTGCCGATAAAACTTCTTTTGCATCGCTTCGTGTTCAGGCAAGTTGTATGGGGGTAGGGCAGGCTGCAGGAGTGGCGGCCGCGCAATGTATAAGGGCCGGTGTGACAGTACAAAAGGCTGATGTAGACAAACTCATAGAAGAATTGAAGAAACTTGGAGCAATAATATAAAGTATATGGAATCTTTAGACTATTTTGTTATCTTACTCTACTTTCTCGGATTGATAGCCGTGAGTGTTGTGATGTCGCGGAAAATTAAAAACTCCGAAGATATGTTTATTGCCGGGCGAAATTCTTCGTGGTGGCTGTCGGGAGTCTCTTCTTACATGACCATTTTCTCGGCAAGTACCTTTGTCGTTTGGGGAGGCGTTGCTTATAAATCAGGTATAGTTGCGGTAATTGTTGCACTTTGCCTTGGTGTGGCATCATTTATTGTCGGTAAATGGATCTCCGGCAAATGGCGTCAGTTGCGTATCAAATCGCCGGGGGAGTTTCTCACGATCCGCTTCGGACACCGCACAGTGAGTTTTTACACGATTTCAGGAATTGTAGCCCGTGCGGTGCATACGGCAGTGTCTCTGTATGCGGTAGCGGTTGTGATGTGTGCGCTTATCAAGGTCGATGGCGGCAGTATTTTTGCGAGTACAGGTATGCTAGGCGATTCACCGGAGGGTTATCTTAGCATTTGGTGGGCACTTCTCATACTTGGTGCCATCGCTCTTGGATATACCATTGCCGGAGGTTTTCTTGCCGTACTAATGACCGATGTGATTCAATTCGGAGTACTTCTGGCTGTGGTTGTATTTATGATCCCTCTCTCATTTAACGCAGTTGGAGGTGTAAGCGCATTCATCGATAAAGCAAATGAGATACCGGGATTCTTCTCGGGTACGTCTCCGACCTATACATGGGTATGGCTTTTATTGTGGATATTTCTTAATGTAGCCATGATTGGTGGCGATTGGCCGTTTGTACAACGTTACATAAGTGTGCCTACTACAAGAGATGCGAAGAAGAGTACTTATTTGATAGGAATACTTTATCTCGTCACTCCCCTCATTTGGTATCTGCCTACCATGATTTATCGTGTAATGGAACCCGGACTTGCACTTGATTTGGATGCAACTACAATGACTTTCAACGGTGAACATGCTTATGTGAATATGAGCAAACTCGTGCTCATGAAAGGAATGGTAGGCATGATGTTGGCAGCGATGCTATCGGCCACATTGAGCAATGTTTCGGGCATTTTGAATGTGTATGCAAATGTATATACTTATGATATTTGGGGACACAAAGAGAAAAATCGTCAGGCAGATGAGAAAAAGCGTATAAAGGTAGGTCGTCTCTTTACATTTGTTTTTGGACTTGTGATAATTGCCTTGTCGATGTTCATACCTTTTGCCGGAGGTGCAGAAAAGGTCGTGGTAACCCTTCTTACTATGGTGATGTGTCCTTTATATATTCCGTCAATATGGGGACTGTTCTCAAAGCGGTTGACAGGTAACCAACTTATTACTGCAATGGTGCTTACTTGGTTCGTGGGTATTATGGCTCGTATCATCATTCCTGCCTCCGTCATTAGTCCAAGCATAATAGAATCGGTTTCCGGTTGTGTACTTCCCGTACTTATTCTTGTAATGATGGAAATTTGGTCGGTACGCAAAAAGTATGAAGACAATGGCTATCAAGCCATTTGCGAATATACTGATCCTGATGCCGACCGCGAGCCAACCTCAAAGGAGAAAAAAGCGGTACGAAATTATTCGCATTTGGCCGTTAACTGCTTTTGTATAACCCTTGGAGTCGTTGCACTCTTGCTGGTTGGTCTGCTCATTGTCGGCGATCCAAAGACTCTTGCGGTAAAAAATATCGTAATAGGAAGTATCGTACTGATTGTTGCCACTATACTTGCTTATGTGATATACAGAATCATGTATGCAAAGCAGGTGAAAATATCTAATTAGTCATTATTAATTAACCCTAAATACTAATCAAATGAACCTAAAGATGTTATTGTTTGCAAGTGTGTCGCTTGTTATTTTTGCATCTTGTCACGATTCGGATACTCCGTACATGACACTCGCGACAAAGACACTTGTTGTAGAAGCAGAAGGTGGTCTTTTCACCGTTGATCTTGAATCAAATGTCTTTTACAGAGTCAATAACGACTGCCAGGCCGAAGGAAGCGATAGCCATTGGGCAGTTATTGATTCTCATGAGACACAAGGTGAGATTACTAAATTTACAATCAAAATTTCTGAAAATTCATCGGCTACTTCTCGTACTGGTGCAATTCGTTTCATTGGTGATGATGTAACTCCTCTAAAGCTGGCTATTACTCAGAAGGGGATTGTTCCTAAGGGCATCAGCCCTGCCACCGAATCGGTTGATGCAGCTACAACGGAATCTTCGTTCAAAGTCTTTGGCGATAAAGAGTGGAGAGCTGTTTGTATAGATGCGGATGTGACCGTTTCTCCTACAAATGGGGTAGGCGAATGTGACATTAAACTTACTTTCCCGGAAAACAAGACATTTGTAAAGCGGACAATAGAAGTAACGGTAACCATCCTGGATGATAAAGACTATACATATACTCTTGTACAAGATGCTTTTTCGGGTATTTTAGCTGATTGGGATTTGAAGAGTTTAACCAGCAATACGAGTGGAACATTTGCTGATGGTGAAGCACAGTCGGTATTCCCGGGAGCCAATGGCAAGTATATTGCTCCAAGTGCCGGAAGTGGTAAAATAGAGTATTGGGCATGTGACCGAACAGGTTATATAGCGCAGACAGCTATTTGCGACCGCGCAGTGGGCGGTAATGGTGACCCGTATGTATCAGGAGCTATTCCTGGCGATTATTGGTATATCTATGGCGATGCGAAAGGTGCGATAATTCCTGCCGGTACAAAGATCCATTTCTATTTTGTGACTAAATTGGGAACGATGTGTTCCAGCTACTGGATGATCGAGTTCAAGGATGGGGAGGAATGGAAACCGGCTCTTCCGACTTCGACTCTTCTGGAAAGTGCGACAGAAACGATATCGGGTGCTTCCATTGATTATTCGGCAACAATTACCTACAATTTTGCAGGAATGTTGCTTGATACCAGCAACAATGGTGCATATATCCCTGCCGAAGGAGTATTTACGACAACTAAAGATATGGATGAGATTGTCTTAAGATTTGGACAAGCAGGTCGTTTAGGTCTTAGTGGTGCTAGATATTCTGGAAAATATATCGACTGCACACACGCAAGTGGTCAGACACGTTTTTCGGCGCAACATCCGAGTAACCCTGAAACAGGTGCGGCGATCAAAGAGTATAACCAACATGTATTGCTTGAAATCGTAGAATGAATATTATGAAGAAAAGTATATTAAGCCTGTTATTGGCATGTTTCCTGCAAATCAATCTGGCTTTTGCACAGAATGTAATGAAGGGTGTCGTTAGCGATGCCAATGGTCCTCTTGTCGGAGTTGTGATCCATGATAAAAACAATGGAAAAGGTACTACCTCCGATATGTCGGGAAAGTATGCGCTTAGTGGTGCGGAATCAGGGCATACAATAGAATTCCGTTATCTGGGTTATATGACCGAACATGTTGTATGGGATGGTAAAAGTGTGGTAAATATAAAACTTAAAGAGGATGCTGTACAGCTTGAAGAAACGGTCGTTATCGGTTATGGATCTGTAAAGAAGAAAGATCTTACAGGTGCAGTCGGTGTAATCAACAATTCATTGATCGAGAGGCAGAGTACTTCGCAACTTTCGCAATCTTTGCAAGGATTGATTCCGGGACTTACGGTTACTCGTTCAAGCAGTATGCCGGGAGCGAGTGCTACGGTGCAGGTTCGTGGTGTGACAACCATGTCTGATTCGAGTCCGCTTATCCTTGTCGATGGTATGATGGTCAGTAGCCTCGATAATATAGCAAGTGAAGACGTGCAGCAGATTACTGTACTTAAGGATGCGGCTTCTGCATCTATTTATGGTGCCCGTGCTGCTGCTGGTGTTATCTTGATAACAACTAAGGAGGCAACCGAGGGACAACTTTCGATCGGTTACAACGGGGAGGTTTCCTTATCTTCTCCTACCGAATTTCCGAAATTCCTGACCGACCCTTATCATTACATGACAATGTATAATGAATGGTCATGGAACGATGCCGGTAATCCTGCGGGGGGCGAGTTTGCCAACTATTCACAGGATTACATCGACAACTATGCTACCAACAACAGGTATGACCCCATTCAATATCCTATCTATGATTGGAAAGATGCCATTCTTTCGAGCACCGCTATGCGGCATAAGCACAATTTGACAATGACGTATGGCAACAAGGTAATCAAGAGTCACACTTCCGCTACTTACGAAAATGCTGACGCTGTCTACAAAGGTTCAAACCACGAAAGAATCTCTATCCGTTCTCGTAATAATCTGAAGATTAGTGATAAACTCTCCGGTTCTATTGATTTTTCGGTACGTTATGCCACGAAAAACGACCCCACTTCCGGTAGTCCGATTCGTGCGGCTTATATGTATCCTTCCATTTATTTAGGACTTTATCCGGACGGTCGTGTAGGTCCCGGTAAAGACGGCAGTCTTAGTAATACACTTGCCGCTTTATTGGAAGGCGGAGAAAAAAAGACTGTATCTAATACAATGACCGGTAAATTCTCGTTGAGCTATAAGCCTATAAAAGATTTGACCATTACTGCTAATTTGACTCCTACCATTGGAAATGTTTCAATCAAGGAGATGAAGAAAGCCATACCTGTTTATGATGCATACGAAACCGATGTTATGTTGGGATATGTTTCGGGATATACTTCTAATTCGTTAAGTGAAGAACGCCGTAACATCAAATCATTGGAGAAACAATTCATCGCTACATACGATAAAACCTTTAGCAAGGTACATAACTTCAATGCCATGGTCGGTTATGAGGATTATAGCTATACGTATGAAACGATGTCGGGGTCGACAAACGATATGTCTTTGTCTTCTTTCCCTTATCTTGATTTGGCGAATAAAAATGCTCTTGCTGTAGCCGGCAATTCTTATCAGAATGCCTATCGTTCATTTTTTGGCCGTATCATGTATAATTACGACAGCCGCTACTACCTCCAACTCAATGCTCGTGAAGACGGATCTTCACGTTTTCACAAGGATCACCGTTGGGGATTCTTCCCGTCGGCATCGGTTGGTTGGGTAATTTCTAATGAGAAATTCATGCAAAATATAACCCCGATAAGTTATCTGAAGTTTCGTGCCTCTATCGGTACTCTCGGTAATGAGCGGATTGGAAATTATCCTTACCAGACATACATTTCGTTCAACAATGCCATTATGTATGACAGTGCAGGATCTACTCCTCAATCTTCAATGTCCGCCGCACAACAAGATTATGCGTATGAGAATATCCATTGGGAGAAAACACAGAGCTGGGATATAGGTGTGGATGCCGCTTTCTTTGACAACCGCCTCGACTTTAGCGCAGACTATTATTATAAAAAGACAACAGATATGCTCTTGTCGGTGGCAATCCCGTCGTTTACCGGTTACTCGGCACCTGACAGGAATGTAGGTAAAATGCACACCCGCGGTTGGGAAGTAAAACTTGGCTGGTCTGACCGTATCGGGGATTTTAGTTATGCGGTAAGTTTTAATATCTCTGATTACAAGTCTATTATAGATAATCTTAACGGCAAGCAGCAGTTTAACAGCGATGGTACTATTATTACTGAAGGTGCAGAATATAACTCATGGTATGGATATAAGACTGCAGGTTTGTTCCAGACCGCAGAGGAAGTCAGCGAAAGTGCTTTGCTTTCGGCTTCTACCAAACCGGGTGATGTAAGATATGTAGATATCAGCGGATCAGATGGTACTCCTGACGGAATTATCAATGAGACATATGACCGCGTAGTGCTTGGCAGTTCGTTGCCACACTATCTTTATGGAGGTTCTATTAGTTTGGGTTGGAAAGGCATCTCCTTCTCTCTACTTTTCAATGGTGTCGGGAAACAACTTTCACGCCTTACCGAAAGTATGATTCGTCCCATGCAGGGACAATGGCTTCCGGCTCCGTCAGTCCTTCTGAACGACAATGGTGACCGTAATTACTGGAGTGTGTATAATACAGCAGAACAGAACGCATCAGTCAGGTATCCTCGCTTGAGTCATCAGGGCGGTGAATACAACAACTATAAAATGTCAGATTTCTGGCTTAGGAGTAGCGCATATATGCGTATAAAGAACATCAATATTGGCTATACAGTTCCTAAAAAAATCGTCTCTAAGGTCGGAATCAAGGGACTTCGGGTGTATGTCAATATCGATGATCCATACTGCTTTGATAGTTATCTTTCTGGATGGGACCCTGAAGCAGGCGCTTCTACCTATATCACACGTACTTATACGTTTGGAGTTGATATTAAATTCTAATAGAGTATGAAAAAATTACATAATATGAAAAAAATACATGTATTGATTTACATGATAGTTCTTCTATCTGTAACTTCTTGTGTGAACCTCGACCTGAATCCTCCTTCAGCTGCATCCAGTGAAAACTGGTTCTCGTCACCGGAGGAAGTTCGAATCTCATTGAATGATTTTTATCGTAGTACCTTCTTTGTTATAGAAGAAGGTTGGACGTTGGACCGTAATACAGATGACTGGGCGCAACGAACCAATATTTATACAATTGCGGCAGGTTCACTGAATGCGTCTTCTACAAGTAATCCCAACATTAAGACTGTTTGGAGTTACACTTATAAGAACATTAGTCGTGCAAACCGGATTTTGGAGGCACTCGACAATCTTGAAGGTAAATATTCCACCACAGAACTTAATACGCTTCGTGCCGAAGCCCGTTTTTTCAGGGCGTTTGCTTATTCACGTTTGATTACTCTTTGGGGAGATGTTCCTTTCTATCTGACTTCAATTACTCCAGAGGAAGCATTTGAGATGGGACGTACCGACAAAGCTGTCGTTTTAAAACAGGTTTATGAAGATTATGACTATGCAGCAGAAAATTTGCCGGTCGCAAATAATAATAGCGGTGCCACCCGTGTGGATAAAGGAACGGCCTATGCTTTCAAGGCTCGTACAGCTCTCTATCAGCACGACTATGGGACTACCGCAAAGGCTGCACAAGACTGTATGGATCTGGGAGTATATGATTTAGCCCCTGATTATGGAGAACTTTTCCGCGATAAGACAAGAGGTAGCAAGGAAGTCATCTTCTCTGTTGTTCACTCAAGTGACCTTGAATTGGATGAAAACGGTCAGCCTACTACACAGTCTATCGGTTCATTCATTGCCCGTTCGGCAGGTGGTACACATAATGCGCAACCTTCATGGGAACTTCTTGCTGTCTACGAAATGACGAATGGTAAGACGATCGATGAGCCCGGCAGTGGTTTTGATCCTCGCGATCCATTTGCCAACCGTGATCCCCGTTGTTTGGAAACATTTGCTGCTCCCGGTAGCCGTATCTATGGTATTGAGTGGAATCCTGCGCCAAATGCACTTGAGGTAATGGATTATACGCAAAATCGCATGGTTACAAACAAAGATTCAAAAGGCGGTTCGGATGCTTCCAACTGCGCTTACAATGGTTGCTGCCTGCGCAAAGGCGCGCAAGAATCATGGCGTACTACTTTGTATAACGACAATCCCGTCATTCTCATGCGTTATGCCGATGTGTTGTTGATGTATGCCGAAGCTAAGATTGAACTGGGAGATATTGATGCTACTGTTCTGGCTTGTATCAACGATGTCCGTGCTCGTGCTTATAGCACTACCCGTACGCAAACCAACGACTATCCGTCCATCACCACCACCGATCAGACGGTATTGCGTAAAGTGCTTCGTCGTGAGCGTCGTGTGGAGTTTGCATGGGAAAATCTGCGTTATTTCGACTTGCTTCGTTGGCATCAGTTTGAGAATGCTTTCGGACACAATATGTACGGATTTACTCGTACGGCCAATAGAGCAAAGGAATATTTTGCGGCAGGCAACTGGTTCTGGCCACAGACTCCGGCATTTGATGAAGACGGATTCCCTTCCTTTGAAGCGATGGCTGATGGGACTTATATCGTTCAGCATGGAGAACGTAAGTTTGATGAGAAGATTTATTTGTGGCCATTGCCAAGTGATGATGTACTAATCATGAATGGCAAACTTGTTCAGAACCCAGGGTACTAACTTTATTAAATAAATGATAATATGAGCATTGGAGAAATTTTATTGCACAGTCGGTATCAACCATTAAAGAGGGTGTTGAGCTATGATGTATTCAACACAGGCTTTAACGGCTGGATGACATTGATGCCTAATTTTACGGAATATCCGAATTTTGATGTTCCTAAGACATTGGTCAATAAAGATCAGTGGCCACCGGTCATGCTTAGTTCCGCTACCTTTAGGTATCCGGGTACTCATGGGGCAATGTCCGGTACTTATTCTCTTAAACTCTCGACAAGACCTGTTGCAGCGCCTTATACGGAGATTCCGGCAGAGGGATGCCTGGGACATGCCATTAAGCGACTTTCATTCTCTCGTCCGGGCTGCAAATATTTGCAGATAGAATGCTGGTTTACATATACGGCGGAGCAGGATGTGGTTGATGGCGGTGATCGTCCGCAACCGGGTTTACATGAGAGTTCAATCCGCGACTTCGGTATGGGATTTGATGTACAGGAAGGTGGAAAACGCTATCATGTAGGAATACGCTATCTCAATGCAGTGGACGGAAAGTTAATGCAGAAGTGGCAGTATGAACATTCGGATGAAGACGTTACAGATCGTGATTGGGCTTATGGACTTGACGGAGATTGGTGTAAGAAGGGTGTCGATCCTTGGTGGTTTGGTCGTCGTTATCCTAATGGTGACCATGATGGGTTCAAAGATTTGAACGATGGTCATCAGAAACTCATTTACAATGAGACTGATTGCAAACTCAATTGGCAATATATGCGCCTGAAACTTGACACACAGCTTCGCGAATATGTGGAGTTCCAATGTCAGGACAGAATTTGGGATATGCGTGGCATTGCAGCCGATACTGTTGATGGATATAACCGTATCGACAACCTTATCAACCCTCTTTTCTGGGTGGGTACTGATACCAATCGTCGTGTATTCTTTTATATAGATTCAGTTGTTGTTTCACAAGAATAAGGAGGAATGTAATATATGAAAATGTTTAATGATTCCCATCTTGAGGTAAAGAAGTTTTTTAAAGGAACTTTCTTCACTCATCCTTACGAGGCTGGTTGGGCAGATGAGGCTATATTCTTTGTTATGGTTGAGAAAATAGAGGGAGATCCTGTATTCGAAGGTCGTGTACAACTATCGCAAGACGGTGTGCATTGGGCTGATGACGGCAGTATTCCTACGATCTTCAAAGGACTTGGCCAACATATTATAAAAGTGAATTCAAATTTTGGTAATTATATTCGTCTTGCCGTCAGCATTGAAGGCGGAGAGATGTTTTTAAATCTTCATATAGCATGCAAAGGTTAATATTTATTTTCAGTTTGTTCATCCTTGCGATTGTAGGGTGCAGTTCTAATGAATCTCAATCATTTTTGATTCGTCCGGACGGAGGTGAAGAAGGTGGAGATGACTCTGCCACCGAAATAGAGATAGGTAAAACTATTCCTGCTTGGCAAGAAGGTGTGATGGATATTCATTTCATCAATACAACTACGGGTGAAAGCGTGTTTGTAATATTCCCGGATGGTACGCAAATGCTTATTGATGCCGCAAGTTCGAGTGTTACAACCAACTCTAATGGTAATACGACCAACACCGGTATTCGTAGTCGTTGGGATCCAACCTTAACTTCTACCCGTGGCTCACAAATTATAGCTGATTACATTCGTAAGTGTATGGCATGGACAGGTAACAGTACGATAGATTATGCGGTACTTACCCACTTCCATAATGACCACTTCGGTGGTTATAATACATCCTTGCCGAAATCTTCCAATTCCGATACCTATTCGTTGATAGGTTATGCCGAGATCTTTGACAATTTTAAAATTGGCACGCTTCTCGATCGTGGTTACCCCGATTATAACTATCCGTTCGACATGGCGACAATGGCAGATAATGCTTCAAGTTGTAACAACTATATCAATGCGGTGAAATGGAATGTTGCTAATAAAAAGTTCGAGGCTGCGATATTTAAAGCAGGGGCAAATAATCAAATAGTTCAGAAGTACAATTCAGCGAAGTATCCTACTGCAAAGGTGCAAAATGTTGCTGTGAATGGAGAAATTTGGACAGGTTCGGGCACTGCCACAAAGAAGACATTCCCTGAACTCTCGGAGATTTCATACAAAAACAGCAAAGACATTACAGCCAGTGACAATTGTCCGCCGGAGAACATAACCAGTTGTGTGATGAAAGTCTCGTATGGCAACTTTGACTTCTTTGCCGGTGGTGATCTTCAGTATAACGGACGCTCGAGTTATGCATGGAAAGATGCCGAATTGCCATGCGCAAAAGCCGTAGGCCAGGTAGAAGTGATGAAAGCCGACCATCATGGTGTAACCAACACCAATCAGGCCGATGCTCTGAAAGCACTCAATCCACAAACGATTGTTATTAATTCATGGGTCGATTGTCATCCCCGCACCGATATATTGAATTCGATGGAGACAACACTCCCTGCGTGTGATATATTTATCACTAACTTCTGGCAGGGCGATCGTCCCAGTGGAGTAGACGACCGGGTAACGGCAGAAGAGGCTGCGAGAGTAAAGGGATATGATGGACATATTGTAGTTCGTGTGACCGATGGAGGAAACAAATATAGAGTAATGACGACCACAGATTCTGATGGGGCAATGACTGTTAAGGCTGTTTCCGGTCCATATACAAGCAGATAATGAATACAAAATATTATGATGTATTAGTAGCAGGTGCAGGGCCTGCCGGAATATGTGCGGCTGTAGCCGCTGCCCGGCAGGGGGCACATGTTGCTCTTATCGAAAGATATGGAGTCATTGGAGGTAATCTGACCGCTGGGTATGTCGGTCCTATTCTCGGTAGTGTAGGTAAGAACACTATGCGCGATGAGGTTTGTTCTATTCTTGGCGTCAAAGACAATGACTGGATTGGGGAGCATGGAAATGCTCACGATTTTGAAGAGGCAAAACTTACATTGGCAGAATTTGTTGCGAAGGAAAAGAATATCGATGTCTTTTTGCAATGTTGTGTGTCGGATGTTATTCGTGACGGAAAAGTGATAAAAGGCATTAAGTGCGCAAGTAACGAGGGGACACTCTGTTTTGAGGCTGCAGTTACCATAGATTGCACTGGCGATGCAGTGGTGTCTTTTCTTGCCGGTGCAAAAATAGAAAAAGGGCGCGATGACGGACTTATGCAGCCTGTAACCCTTGAATATACTATTGACGGAGTAGATGAATCAAAGGGGCTTATTTGCATTGGAGATGTAGATGATGTTCAACTTAATGGCGAGCGTTTCCTTGATTGGTGCAAAAAGAAAGCTGACGACGGTAAACTTCCCCCAATTCTTGCTGCTGTACGTTTGCATCCATCAGTCAGATCGGGTTGCCGTCAAGTAAATACGACACAGGTCAATAGAGTGGATATAACTTCAGTAGGATCTATTTTCACCGCTGATCTTGAACTTAGACAACAGATACGTCTCCTGACTCAATTTTTGAGAGAAAATTTGCCGGGTTACGAGAACTGTAGAGTGATCGGAAGTGGTACAACAACTGGAGTGCGTGAAAGCCGCAGAGTGATGGGCGACTATGTGATTGATGCCGATGAGATGGCGGAAGGCTGCCGCTTTGCTGATGTGGTAGTACATAAAGCATTGTTCATTGTCGATATACATAATCCTGATGGAGCCGGACAGGCGGAACCGAGCATACAATATTGCAAACCATACGATTTGCCGTATCGTTGTTTTCTCCCGTTGGGCTTAGAAGGGCTTCTTGTGGCGGGACGGTGCATATCGGGTACTCACAGAGCCCACGCTTCATACCGTGTCATGAGTATTTGTATGGCAATGGGAGAGGCTGTTGGTATTGCTGCTGCCATGAGTGCATCGCAGAATTGTACTCCGCGTGCTCTCGATGTAGGAGAGTTGCAGCGACGGCTTGAATCGTTAGGCGTAGAGCTATTCGATTAACGTAGAACATAATCATACTTTAAATTTATAGAGCATACTTATGAAAAAAATATATTTGTCTGTCGTGTGCTTATTGGTCTCTATTCCCCTTATCGCCCAGTTGTATGTTGAGCCGGAGAAGGAAGTAGAGTGCTCTGTCTTCTTGGCAAAGGAAGGACGGGGGCGAGCACAGCAAGGACTTGAAATATGGGATGATTACATATTCTCGTGCGAGGATGGAGGGCATGTGAATATATATGATTTCAAAAGTGCAGATTCGAAACCCTTAGCAGGCTTTGAACTGGCTTCCTCCCATCCTGACAACCATGTAAATAATGTATGTTTTGGTGTTGAGACAAAACGAGGAGCATCATTTCCTTTACTATATATAACAAATGGCAAGGTAGGAAGTGAATTGGAATGGTTGTGTTTTGTAGAGAGTATAACTCGCCGTGGGAAACGTTTTAGCAGCGAAATCGTACAGACAATCGAACTAGATGGTTCGAAGTGGGCGGAGAAAGGGTATGTCTCTATCTTCGGAGCGCCGAGTTGGCTGGTCGATCGGGAACGTGGCTTTATATGGATATTTTCGGCACGTAAGCGTACGGTAGCGAAAGTGACAAAGAATGCATGGGAGAACCAGTATGTCGCCACCAAGTTCCGCATACCATCGTTAAGTGAGGGTGCAAAGGTGCGGCTTGACCAAAATGACATTCTTGATCAGGTGGTGTTTCCCTATGATGTATGGTTCACGCAAGCGGGCTGTATGCATGATGGTAAAATATACTATTGCTTCGGAGTTGGGAAGCAAGATGACAACCGTCCTTCCTGCATCCGGGTGTATGATACTGATACGCGGACAATTACTGCACGATACAATGTGCAGGAACAAGTCATTTACGAACCGGAAGATATTGTGATAAAAGATGGAGCCATGTATGTCAATACCAATACAAACGCAAAAAAGACATCCGACCTTCCTTGCATATTCAAACTCTCTCTTCCAAAAGAAAAGCGGATAGGGGAAAATCCTCTCGATGAGATACGCAAGGATCCGGAACGTGCAGGTGGCGTGTATTATGTGACCGATCTTTCACATAGGGTTACGCCGACCCCTAAAGGGTATAAACCTTTCTATATAAATGGCTATTTCCGTCACGGAGCACGTCAGATAGACGATGCGGTAACTTATCCTGCCATATACGGCGTATTGGAGAAAGCTCATGATACGAACAACCTTACAGACTTCGGGAAGGCTCTATACGAACGCCTTGAACCGTTCAAGATGAATGTGTTCTATAAAGAAGGTGATCTGACGCAGATCGGTTATCGCCAGACGCGGGAAATAGGCCGAAGAATGGTACAAAACTATCCTGAAGTATTTGAAAACCATCCTTATTTGAAAACTAACGCGACAAATGTACTTCGAGTGGCAGCTACAATGCAATCGGTGAATTCGGGGATTTTGTCACTGAAACCCGAGCTTGAATGGGCAGAGATAGACAACTCTCGTTCATTTCTTACCACACTGAATCCTTATGGCAATGTATGTCCCGACAGAAGTACGCTCGATAAGTATATACTTGGTAAGGAAAATAGTTGGTATAAAAAATATCGTTCATACATAGATGAAAAGTTGGATGTTGATGTTTTTTTTACAAGGCTGTTTATAGACATTACACAAATAGAAAGTGAGTATGATAAATATGACCTTGTCCATCGCTTCTGGTTAATGGCGTCACTTATGCAATGTCTCGACCGGCAAGTGCCTATCTGGGATATCTTTACAGAAAAGGAAATATTGGCTTGGGCAGAAATCGAAAACTATAAGTATTTTGCGCAGAAGGGGCCTGAGCCTGTATCCCACGGGCGGAGTTGGGGGCTTGCATCGCGCACGTTACGCCATCTATTAGACGAATCTGCCGAAGATATTGCCCGTAAACGTCATGGTATAAATCTCAACTTCGGACACGATGGTGTTCTTATGGCCATCTTGACAAATCTACAGGTTGGGACGTGGGCACGTGAGGCAAGTAATTCCAAAGAAGCTTTGCAGAGTTGGAAGTATTGGGATATTCCGATGGGGGCGAATCTTCAGATGATATTTTATCAATCGGAAGACAATTCGGATATTCTAGTCAAGTTTATGCTGAATGAAAAAGATCTTCAGCTACCGCTTGAAGCGGTTGAAGCATCTTATTACAAATGGAACGAGGTTTATAAATTCTATATCGAACATTGCGACAAGGTTGAAAGATCACTTGCCGAAACACTGAAATTATCGTATGAAGACTTTTAATTACAATCGTGCCGAAATTAAGGCTGGAATAGTACATTTCGGCGTTGGGAACTTCCACCGTGCGCATCTCGAAGCTTATACAAATCTTTTGCTTGAAGATCCGTCGCAAAAATGCTGGGGTGTGTTTGGAGCAATGATTATGCCTACAGACGGGATACTGTTCAATGCTCTCAAAGAAGAAAATGGTATATATCAGTTAACGACCTGCAGCCCTTCCGGCGAACGGCATAGTATGTTGATTGGCTCGCTTGTCGAACTCGCATGGGGGGAAATAGATAGTGAACCAATCATTGCTAAAATAGCATCGGAGGAGATAAAAATCATTACTTTGACCATAACTGAAGGGGGGTATAAGGCTGATTTAGATAAGCCACGCACAGTATTCTGGTATGTAGCCGAAGGACTTAAACGTCGAATGGAGCAAGATTTGCCGATTACGATTCTTTCGTGCGATAACATGCAACAGAATGGCAATGCTGCAAAATGTGCGTTTATGTCATACTTCGAAGCGAAATATCCCGAGGTGGCAGCGTGGGCAGAAAAGAAAGTGACGTTCCCCAATTCGATGGTGGATAGAATCACTCCTGCAACAAAATCGGGGAAAATTACTAATGTGTGCTGTGAAGATTTCATACAATGTGTCGTTGAAGATAATTTCATTGCAGGCCGCCCTGCATGGGAGAAAGTGGGAGTTACATTCACGGACGATGTGACCCCGTATGAAATCATGAAATTAAGTCTTCTCAATGCATCGCATACACTTCTGTCTTATCCTGCCTATATGGAAGGATTCAGGAAGGTTGATACTGTATTGGCAGATGAGAGGTACCGCACAATGATAAAGTTGTTTATGAACAGGGATGTTACTCCTTATGTTCCGGTTCCCGAGGGTGTTGACCTTGAAGCGTATAAAGATTTGCTTATCAAACGATTCTCAAACAAGGCGATAAGCGATCAAGTATCGCGACTTTGCGGTGATGGCATCGCGAAGTTTGCAGTCTATGTAGTACCCATACTCAAACAGATGTTACGGGATGGAAAGGATATTTCGATAGAGGCTTTCCTGGTAGCTGTTTATTGCAAATATCTTGTAGGTGCACACACAGAGTCTGGGGAGGATATAACTATTTTCGAACCTCACATTACTCCGGCGGACAAGATGCTGATTTCTGGAGGATCACCAGTTGAGTTCTTGAAAATATCGCCTTTTGTGTCATTGGAACTAGACAAATATCCTGTATTTATGGAAAAGTATGAGCTGTTTTATGGCATGAGCGTAGCAGAAGGATTAAAGGTCTTATTGCAGTAAACAACTAAAAACAACAAAACCATGAAGAAGTTTTTTATTCCGGTTGTTCTGTTACTGTTGTGTGTAGTATCGGTTTCGGCACAAAAACAGGTTGAAGCATCTACACTTAACCTGATAGGTAAGCCGTTTGAATTGACCCCCAATCCATATCATAGAGTCGATACATTGGTTTATAAAGGTTTTAATCGGACGGAAAATCGGCAAGTTCGTTGCCCGGCTGGTATGGCTGTACTGTTTAAAACAAACACACGTAATATACATATTACGACAAAGTGGGGGTATGTATATTCGAGTAACTCGACAATGCCAATCTCTTATAAGGGATACGATCTTTATATCAAAAATGCGGACGGACAATGGCAGTATGCGGCAAGTGGTTCATCGAAAGCGTATAAAAGCGAACGTATTGAGACGTTTGCACTTATAGAGAATATGGATGGTACAATGCACGAATGCATGATGTATATGCCGATGTATTCAGAGGTTATTTCTTGTAAGATAGGGATAGATGACGACGCTGTTATCGAGCCGTTGAAGTCGGACTTTCGTCATAAGATAGTGGTATATGGCTCTTCATTTACGCAAGGAGTAAGTACGGATCGGTCTGGCATGAGTTATCCTATGCAATTTATGCGCAATACGGGCTTTCAAATCGTGTCGCTTGCAACAAGCGGACGTTGTTTGATGCAACCTTACATGACCGATGTCCTTGTGGAAGTAAGAGCTGATGCTTTTATATTCGATACCTTTTCGAATCCTGATGCAGAATTGATAAGAGAGCGCTTGATACCGTTTATCAATCGGCTCATAGCAGCGCATCCGGGCACTCCGTTGATATTTCAGCGTACTATCTATCGTGAACGACGCACATTCGACACAGTTCTTGATGCGAAAGAACAGGCTAAAGCCGCAACTGTAGAAGAGTTGTTTGCAAAGATCCTTGTTGACCCGAAATACAAAGATGTTTATCTAATCACGCCTAATGCTTCCGATGCACACGAGACATCGGTTGATGGAACTCATCCTAATAGTTATGGATATACACTTTGGGCTAAGTCGATAGAGGCTCCGGTAATAGAAATCTTAAGTAAATATGGAATAAAATGAGACAAGCTGTATTGGTAGAACCGAAACATATAGAGTTTCGTGAGGTCGAGGCACCTAAAGCGTCAGACCTGAAAGAACATCAGGTTCTTCTGAATATAAAACGAATAGGTATTTGCGGAAGTGAAATACATTCTTATCATGGATGTCATCCGGCAACCTTCTACCCGGTAGTTCAGGGACATGAATATTCGGCAGTGGTAGTCGCTACAGGGATGGCGGTCACAATATGTAAGGCAGGTGATATTGTCACTGCACGTCCGCAACTTGTGTGTGGGAAGTGTAAGCCTTGTAAAAGAGGAGAGTATAATATTTGTGAAGAACTGAAGGTACAAGCCTTTCAGGCAAATGGAGCCGCGCAAGACTTTTTTGTAGTAGATGATGATAGGATTGCGGTGTTACCTAAAGATATGTCACTTGACTATGGCGCTATGATAGAACCGGTGGCAGTTGGTGCGCATGCAACAATGCGTGGCGGTGATTTAAAAGGTAAAAATGTAGTTGTTTCGGGTGCTGGAACGATTGGAAATCTCGTGGCACAGTTCGCAAAAGCCAGGGGAGCTAAACAAGTTCTAATTACCGATGTGAGTGACTTCAGACTTGAAATGGCCCGTAAATGTGGCATAGAGGATACGCTTAATGTTGCTAAGACGCCATTTAAGGAAGGGATTAAGAGTGTTTTTGGTGATGAAGGTTTCCAAGCCGCATTCGAAGTCGCCGGGGTTGAGTCGAGTATTTGTTCGCTCATGGAATGTATTGAGAAAGGGAGTACCATCGTTGTGGTGGCGGTATTTGACAAAGATCCTTCGCTTAGTATGTTCTATTTGGGAGAACACGAATTAAAGCTGAATGGAACGATGATGTATCGCCATGAAGATTATCTTGCAGCTGTCGATATGGTAAGTTCGGGAGCTATCCATCTCGAACCGCTTATCTCGAATCGCTTCCTGTTTGAACAGTATGATGAGGCATACAAATTTATAGATGAGAATCGTTCGACATCCATGAAAATAATTATTAAATTATAAAACCATGAAAATAATAGGTATAGGAGAAGTTGTTTGGGACTGCTTCCCGGAAGGCAAAAGACTTGGCGGAGCACCTATCAATTTCTGTTTTTTTGCAAAAGAGTTGGGAGCAGATTCGTATCCTGTTACGGCAATAGGCGAAGATGAACTGGGTGATGAAACGATTGTGGTGCTTAAAAAGACCGGACTTGATTTAAGATATGTTTCTCGTAATTGTTTGCCGACGGGAAAAGTGCTAGTGTCGTTGAATGAGGCTGGCGTTCCGCAATATAACATTGTTGAGAATGTTGCTTGGGATGCAATCGAGTGTAGTCGTGCAACAATGGAATTTGTTAGCGATGCAGATGTGGTTTGTTGGGGCTCTTTGGCACAGCGAAGTGAAAAGTCGCGTACTGCAATCTTGAGATTTATAGATGCAGTGCCGAGTACCTCCTTGAAGGTATTCGATATTAATATCAGGCAACATTTTTATTCGACAGAGTTAATTGTGGAATCATTGCAAAAGGCCAATGTTCTCAAATTGAATGAAGACGAGTTACCGTTGCTGATTTCTCTTCTTTCTCTTTCGACAGATTTTGTTGAAGCTATCGCAGAGCTTATTTCTCGTTTCTCACTTAAGTACGTCATATTTACGCAAGGCGCAATGTGTAGTGGAATATACGATGTAAGTGGGGAAGTTTCATCCATTGACACGCCCAAGGTCGAGGTAGCCGATACTGTAGGTGCAGGCGATTCGTTTACCGCTACCTTTGTTGTTAACATACTTAGAGGTGAATCGGTGGCGGAGTCGCATCGTAGAGCAGTTAATGTCTCGGCATATACTTGTACGAAAAGGGGGGCGATAAATCCGTTGCCGGATAGTCAAAAGTAACCTTTAATAACTTTTTCAACCTGTCACTTTTTCCAGAGGCATTCTGTTTATCAATGTTTCGGAAGGGAGACAGGTTGTTTTTATCTGTTTTATATCTACAGTCTATAATTTAAATCCCTGTTCTCTAAATTTTTTCGGAGAAATCCCCATTATCTGCGTAAATATTCTGGAGAAGTAGTAACTATCTTTAAATCCAAGTTTGGAAGCAATTTGTGTGATCTTTAAATCTGTTTTTATCAGTTCAATGCAAGCCCTGTTGACCTTCATTTGAATAAAATAGTTGATAGGTGATTGCCCGGTTGCCTTATAAAATTTGCGGTGGAAGTAAGAAACCGAGTATCCTAAAAAAGCGGCCATTTCTCCGATTGTTACTTTTTGATTGATATGATGGTTCATATAGGCAATTACCCGGTTAATAATACTTTCTGAATACTCACTAACCACTTCGGACGATTTATGGGAATCTTGAAACAGGAAGGTTGCCAGAAAATGTTTCAGACAAATATTCGTATAATTCAGATTGTCAATAGTAAAGCCATTGCGGAGTGTGGAATACATTTCTTCAAAGAGTTTAAACCGTTCTTCTTCACTGGACGAACCGGTATAGTTGGCTTTTGTAGGTATATAAAATTTTTTGGAGAACAATTCTGCTTTTGTACCAATGAAATGCATCCAGTAAATACTCCAGGGAGATTCTTGAGAAGCACCGTAACTATGTGGAATATCAGGAGGCAAAACAATAAATTCATTGGCTGTTAAAGTGTATTTTTGTTTATTTACTTCAATCCAGCCTTTTCCCTCTTTACAATAGATAAAAATATATTGTTTACATCCATGGATACGGTTGATGTAGTGGTACTGTGCATGTGAAAAATGACCAAGAGAATAGAGTATCAAATCTCCGGTTAAAGGGCTGTCTATCATTACATCAATTAAGGAAAGCGGTAGATAGATGAAACGCTCTCCTGGGAAACCTAAGGCTAATTGAATCATAATTTAATAAGATTACATTTACACCGTAAAGTAAGCGATAATAATCTATCTTTTATGCCACTTTACTCCATTTTTTTTGTTTTTTATCCCGACTATCTTTGCAAAAAGGAATTTAATATTAGAAAACATGACTTCAAGAGAAAGATTACAAACAGTATTGTCACACAAAGACGCGGATAGGATAGCGCTGGATTTCGGGGCTACAACCGTCACAGGACTCCATTGTATAATAGTGGAAAAACTGCGTGAATATTATGGTCTTGAAAGGCGACCGGTCAGAATTATCGATCCCTTCCAGATGTTAGGCGAGGTAGACGACGATCTACTGGATCTCATTGGTATAGATACTATCGGTGCATGGGGACGCAAAAACATCTTCGATATTGATGAGACGTGTTTGCACGAACAAGTCACCCCTTGGGGACAAACCATATTGATTGCCCGAGACATCAACCTGACACCGGATGAAGAAGGTGATATATACATCTATGCAGAAGGCGACTGTTCCTGTCCTCCTAGTGCTGTGATGCCTGACGGATGTTACTTCGTGAATGCCATAGAACGGCAAAAAACGATTGATGATGATAACCTGAATCCGGAAGATAATCTTGAAGAGTTCGGCTATATTACAGATGAAGATTTGGACTTTTTGAAACAGGATATAGAAAAGCGTGCTGCAACAGGAAGAGCTGTCGTGGCGAGTTTTGGAGGAACTGCCTTGGGGGATGTAGCCTTTGTGCCGGGGATGGGATTGAAGGATCCTAAAGGTATACGCAGTGTTGCGGAGTGGTACATGTCAACGATGATGCGTCAGGACTATATTCATCAGGTTTTTGAAAAGCAAATTGATATTGCTATTGAGAATTACAAGAAATTATGGCAAGCGGTGGGCGACAAAGTAGATGTTGTGTTTACATGTGGCACAGATTTCGGTTCACAAGAATCACAATTCTGTTCACCGGATACCTTTCGTGAACTATGGCTTCCACATTATAAACGGATGAACGACTGGATACACCAAAATACTACCTGGAAAGTGTTTAAACACTCATGCGGAGCGATTCTCCCTATCCTGCCGGGGATTATTGATGCGGGATTCGATATAATCAACCCTGTTCAGATTAATGCGAAAGATATGGACCCGGTTCGCTTGAAAGAAAATTTTGGCGATCAAATTACTTTCTGGGGTGGAGGTATTGACACTCAAAAAGTGCTGCCTTTCGGCACACCGGAAGAAATCCATACTCATGTATTGAAACAATGTGAAATACTGGGTAAGAATGGCGGATTTGTGTTCAATACCGTTCATAACATACAGGCAAATGTGCCTATAGAGAATGTCGTAGCTATGATTGATGCTTTAAAAACCATAAGAAACAAATAGAATGAGTCAGATCAATATGAAAAGTTGGATAAGTCAAGTTATCCAAAGTAAGGAGAGGATGGCAATTCCTATCATGACACATCCGGGTATCGAACTGACAGGTAAAAGCGTATATGAAGCTGTGACCAATGGCAAGATACACTTTGAAGCAATCAAAGCCCTTTATGATCGATATCCATCAGCGGCAACCACTGTTATAATGGACCTGACCGTAGAAGCAGAAGCTTTTGGGGCGTCGATTACGTTTCCTGAAAATGAAGTACCTTCCGTGACTTGCAGGCTGGTGACTGATTATGAATCAGTCAAGACGTTGGAGATACCAGACTTGGGAAAAGGACGTATTACCGAATATCTTAAAGCTAACGAACTGACTGCAGAATATGTAAAAGACAGACCGGTATTTGCCGGCTGTATCGGTCCTTATTCATTAGCGGGACGTTTGTTTGATATGACGGAAATCATGATAGCTATCTATACCGAGCCCGAAACGGTGGAATTGCTTTTAACTAAATGTGCAGAATTCATCACATCCTACTGTCTGGCGTTAAAATCGGTAGGAGTAAACGGAGTAATCATGGCCGAACCGGCATCCGGATTACTGTCGAATGATGACTGCTCCAGGTATTCGTCTGTATATATAAAAAAGATTGTAGACAAGGTTCAGGATGAAACATTCTCCGTAGTTTTACATAATTGCGGCAATGGTGGACATTGTACAAAAGCAATGTTGGAAACGGGAGCTGCATCTTATCATTTTGGTAATAAGATAAATATGACAGACGCACTCCGTGAATGTCCGTCCGATGTATTGGTCATGGGGAATCTGGATCCGGTCGGTGTGTTCAAGATGGGAACAGCAGAAGAAATAAGGGAAGCAACTTTAAACTTGCTGGAAGAGACCAGGGAGTATGACAATTTCGTGCTTTCTTCCGGCTGTGATATTCCACCGGAAGTACCTGCCGAGAATATCGAATCATTCTACGATGCACTTAATGAATATAACAAGAAAAACTAATATCAGTATGGCGAACTTAAATGATTTATATACTGCAATTCTTACAGGAAAGCTACCTGTTGCAGTAGCAATTACGAAAGAAGCGATAGAAGAGAACGTTGATCCGCAATATGTAATCAACGAATATATGGTCAAAGCTATGGAAGAGATTGGTAGTCGTTTTGAAGCTGGTAAGGCTTTTGTGCCGGAATTATTAATGGCTGCACGTGCTATGAAAGGCTCTTTAGAGTTATTAAAACCGCAATTAGCTAATAATCATAGTCAGCCTATCGGTAAAATAATTATTGGAACTGTAAAAGGTGACTTACATGACATCGGTAAAAATCTTGTAGCATCTATGTTTGAAGGATGCGGGTTTGAGGTAATCAACTTGGGAACAGATGTTTCCGCTAAGAAATTTGTCGATGCAGTGTGTGAACATCATGCTGATATTCTTTGTATGTCCGCCCTGCTGACTACTACAATGAATTATATGCGTGAAGTCATTGCTGCGTTGAACGAATCAGGAATGCGCGGAAGAGTAAAGGTAATGATTGGTGGCGCTCCCACAACGCCCGAATTTGCGAGACAGATAGGTGCGGACGGGTATAGTGATAACGCTAATTCTGCCGTTATATTGGCTAGGAATCTATTGGCATCTTAAGATGGACGATACTGTTATTTCTTGCTCTTCTCTCCAGTTTTCTGTCGAAGGAATATATGAAGCTATGGGATATGGCGGGAATGTGCCGGATCATTCGGTGAATGAACTTGTCAATAGTATCTGGAAGCGTGTTAGAAAGGCCATTACACTACATTTCTATTATCAAATTTTCGATTGCGAGATACTATCTGATAAAGTTCGCATTCAAAATACTATTTTTGAGACTGGAAAGGTTATAGCACGTTCATTAAGGAAATCAAAGCAGATTGCTGTTTTTGTTGCAACTGCAGGGCAGGAATATGAGAATCTGGTTAATGAGATGAAAGCGGAAGACGATCCTGTTTCTTTGTTTATTCTTTATTCCATAGGTACATGCCTGGTAGAAAGTACAGGAGACTATATGGAAAGAGTGTTAAAAGAAGATATTGGAGATAATAATCATACCAACCGTTTTAGTCCGGGGTATTGCGGATGGAGTGTAGAGGAACAGAAAAAACTGTTTTCACTTCTCCCCCTGGGAGTCTGTGATGTTAGATTATCAGATTCGTGCTTGATGCATCCCATAAAATCAATCAGTGGGTTTATAGGTATTGGAGAGGGAGTGACTACAAAAGTTTATAGTTGTCACATTTGCAGGATGAAAAACTGTTTCATGAGAAAAACTAAGAGAAAAGCATGAATAATAAGACTCTTCGTTATCAATAGAATGGTGAAAAGAACGAGGGTACTTCAAAAGGGTACTCTCGATTTTTTATTCGCTCTAAAAAGTTTATCTTGGGACATGTTCATCGATTGTGCAAATATACAACTTAAGGAGGCTTCTGGGGTATGAATTCCAGATTTCCTTCCCGTCTTGACGAAAATATTTCTTCGGATACTCCGGTCAGCCTTGTGAATCAAATTGTTGACGAGCTTGATGTCAGTCCATTGTTGTCCACTTATAAGGGTGGTGTTGTCCTGCGTATTATCCTCGCATGCTTTTGGGTGTTGCTCTTCGCTTACCTGACAATGTGTACTCTTGCTGTAAGATAGCGCGTCTGGAAAAGAAGATTACATGAAGAACGGACAGTTTAAACTGGGATATGGATGCAGATGTCTACAGAAAACCAGTTCATAACAAACTGTGCTTTCTATCACAATCCCGGTGACACGTTGACTTTGATTTCATTTCTATTCTTTTGTGTGTTTTGGAAACTTTAAAATATTGAAATCTACAGAGATTTCAGGCTCTTCTTTACAATACTCAACAGACTTAACTTGGATACATGGGATTTATTTTTAATTGTTAGTTGAAATATGAATACATTTATCATATTGCGTTTTTATTAATTTTTTCATATTTTTGCAGAGAGTTTTTTGAATATTTGTGAAGACATGAATTGTTTTGTGAAAATGAGAAGGCTTTTGTTGTTTATATTCCTTTTCATTAATGTTACTGTAAGCAAGGGACAGATCTATAAGTACATAGGACTTGAAGATGGTTTGAACAATCAGAAAATATACTATATCCAGAAAGACCGAAGAGGGTATATGTGGTTTTTGACCCAGGAAGGGGTAGACCGTTATGATGGTAAACATATCAAGCATTACACCTTTTCAGACGATAGCATGAAGCTGGATTCGCGGATTGCCTTGAGTTGGCTCTATATGGATAGAAGGGATGGCTTATGGGTGATTGGACAAAAAGGACGGATTTTCAAGTATGATTCGAAACATGATAAATTCGAACTGACATATGTACATCCGGAGCTGATTAGAAATAAGTCACAGGCGTTTCTTAATTACGGTTATTTGGATAAGAATGACCATATCTGGCTATGTTATAAAGACACCCTTACTTGGTATAATATCCGTACAGGAAAAATTCTACATTTGGCAATACCGGTTCATGAGGAAATAACTGCCATTGAACAGACGGATAGTAACCAGTTTTTTATCGGTACGGGAAGCGGTTTGTTTCGTGTTAGAGTAGAAGGGGAAGAACTGAAGCTGGTTTCTGATGAGGTTGTGAAAAGTATTGCTGCACCTGTACATGAGCTTTATTATCATGCCGTTTCACAACAGCTGTTTGTGGGAACCTACAAAGAGGGAATACTTATATATGACATGGTTGGAACAGGAAAAATCATCCCCTGCCAATCCCCCAATAATGTAGAGGTTAACCAAATTGTAGCTTTGAACGCTCATGAACTCCTGGTAGCCACAGGTGGAAAAGGAGTATACAAACTGGATGTGAATACGGCTATGAGTGAGCCTTATATAACGGCTGATTATAGTAGCTATAATGGGATGAATGGAAACAATATCAATGATATTTATGTGGATGAAGAAGAACGTATTTGGCTTGCTAATTACCCCACCGGTATCACAATCCGTAATAATCGTTATCAGAGTTACGACCTGATAAAACATTCCCTCGGTAACAACCGGTCTTTGGTGAACGATCAAGTACATGACGTGATGGAGGATAGTGACGGTGATCTTTGGTTCGCAACCAGTAATGGCATTAGTCTCTATCAGACTAAAACAAAAGAATGGCGTTCTTTTTTAAGTTCTTTTGATCCGATATTGGAAGATGGGAATCACATCTTTTTAGCACTTTGTGAGGTTTCTCCCGGTGTGATATGGGCCGGTGGTTTTACCTCCAATATTTATAAGATAGAAAAGAAAGGGTTTAAAATCAGTTATCTTTCTCCTGCTTCTATTGCAGGAATACGTCCCGACCAATATATTTTTGATATTAAAAAGGATTCAAGCGGTGATATATGGTCCGGCGGGTATTATCATTTGAAACGAATCAATCTGGAGAGTAAAAGCGTGCGTTTGTATCCGGGGGTAAGTTCTGTCACCACTATTCTGGAGAAAGATGCCCGGCAGATGTGGATTGGTACGAGGATGGGACTCTATCAGCTTGATAAGCAATCTGGAATTTATCAGTATATTGACCTGCCCATTGAATCTCTTTATATATGTGCATTATATCAGAGAGAAGACGGTATTTTGTATATTGGTACTCGCGGAGCTGGACTTCTTGTTTATGATATCGATAAAGGGAAATTTGTGCATCAGTACCGAACTGACAATTGTGCGCTGATTTCCGATAATATTTATACGATTCTTCCACGTCAGGACAACAGCTTCTTGATGGGGACGGAGAACGGTATTACAATTTATTCACCCGAGGAACACTCCTTTCGTAACTGGACGCGGGAGCAGGGCCTGATGAGTGTCAATTTTAATGCAGGTTCTGCCACAGCTTACAGTAATAGTACCCTTGTTTTTGGTGGGAATGACGGCGCTATCAGGTTCCCGACGGACATACAGATACCAGAACCACATTATTCGCGTCTGTTGTTACGTGATTTTATGATAGCTTATCATCCTGTTTATCCGGGTGACGATGGATCTCCTTTGAAGCAGGATATTGACGAAACTGATCGATTGGAATTAGCTTACGGACAAAACACGTTCTCTCTTGATGTAGCTTCTATTAATTATGATTATCCTTCCAATATTCTTTATTCATGGAAAATTGACGGTTATCATAAAGAATGGAGTCGTCCGAGCTATGATAATCGAATTCTTGTCAGGAATTTGCCTCCCGGTAGCTATACGTTACAAATTCGTGCCATATCCAATGAAGAGAAATATAAGACTTATGAAACGAGGAGCATCCAGATCATTATTACGCCTCCAGTATGGGCCAGCATGTGGGCCATGGTGGGATATGCAATCCTGTTGCTGTTGGTTATGATTATCATATTCCGTATTGTCATGTTGCACAAACAAAAGAAGATTTCGGATGAGAAAACACGTTTTTTTATTAATACAGCTCATGACATACGTACACCGCTTACATTGATAAAAGCACCGTTGGAGGAGGTTGTAGAGAATCATATGGTGACTGATAAAGCATTACCCCATATAAGTATGGCTCTTAGGAATGTGAATACATTACTTCAACTGACAACCAACCTGATAAACTTTGAACGGATAGACATTTACTCTTCTACCCTTTATGTCTCTGAGTATGAGCTGAACTCCTATATGAATGATGTTTGCGCCACTTTCCGCAAATATGCCGAAATGAAACATGTTAGATTTGTTTACGAAAGCAATTTCGACTATCTGAATGTGTGGTTTGATAGTGACAAGATGAGTTCTATTCTGAAAAATATTTTGTCAAATTCGTTAAAGTACACGCCAGAAAATGGTAGTGTGTGTATTTGTGTTTATGAGGAAGGAGCTACTTGGAACATTGAAGTAAAAGATACAGGAATTGGTATTCCTTCATGTGAACAGAAGAAATTGTTCAAGAACTATTTTAGAGGTAGCAATGTTGTCAATCTGAAAGTAACGGGTAGTGGAATTGGGCTTATGTTAGTGTATAAACTGGTTCGGTTGCATAAGGGAAAGATTCAGATCCAAAGTACTGAACAACAGGGTACTTGTGTTCGGATAACTTTTCCGAAAGGAAATAAGCATTTCCATAAAGCTAAATTCATTTCCCCTAAAGAGGTGGATGAATGTCCGGAAGCTACCATGTTGGGTGAAGCTCCGAATTTGCCGGTCATGAAATCGCCACAGATGAACAGCTCTTCGCAACGTGTTTTGGTAGTGGAAGATAATGATGATTTGCGCAATTATCTTTTTGATATGCTTGCTGTGAGTTATAACGTTCAGTCTTGTTCTAATGGAAAAGATGCACTTGTCATTATACGGGAATTCAATCCGGATCTTGTCATATCCGATATAATGATGCCCGAGATGAGTGGGGATGAACTATGTTCAACTATAAAGAGGGATATTGAAATGTCTCATATTCCAGTCATTTTGCTAACCGCACTAGGGGATGAGAAAAATATGCTTGGAGGACTGGAAATCGGAGCGGATGCTTATATCACCAAACCTTTTAGTGTGGGAATATTCAAGGTTACCGTTAAAAACATACTTGCGAATCGTGCATTGCTTCGTCAAGCTTATAATAGTATTGAAGATGAAGAAAAGCATTTACCAGCCAATTGTTCTAATACTTTGGATTGGAAGTTTATAGCTTCAGTTAAAGAATGTATAGAGAAGAACATGGGAGATCTGGACTTTACTGTGGATATACTTAGCAGTCAGCATCATATGAGTCGTACGAGTTTCTACAATAAATTAAAGGCATTGACCGGTTATGCCCCGGCTGATTATATCCGGATGATACGTTTGCAACATGCTGCACAGTTGTTGAAACAGGGCGAACATACAGTAACGGAGGTTGCTGATATTGTTGGATTTTCGGATGTGAAATACTTCCGCGAAGTATTTAAAAAATATTATGATGTAAGTCCAAGCAAGTATGCAGAGTCGGGAAAAGATGTCGTTTCTTCGGCAACCAATTCGGTAAACATAGAATAGTATGTGAGGTGAATAAACATTATTTTATTTCTGGTTGTTATGTTCTGTAAATAGAAACAGATCCGGTGGCAACATCTCGTTTCCCATATTATCAGTGGGAAGAAGTCCGCAAATATTTTGAACAACGAATAATAATGTCGAGAAAGATACTTTCCAATTTTCGAAATGAGACTGACTAATCAAAAAGCCCTGTAAGAATGTTTTTTCTTGCAGGGCTTATCTTTATGGAAAAGAAATTATTTATAGCAAATTGTTGGAGCCAAGTATAATCAACATGGTATATCCCAATATTAGTCCGATAATTCCCATAATGATACCGACTTTTTCCATATCCTTTTGTTGAATCATACCTGTAGCATGTGCCAGTGCGTTGGGAGGAGTACTGATGGGCAATATCATTGCTAATGATGACCCGATTGCTACCCCGATCAATAAAGTTTCGACTCCACCTAATGAAAATAGGTTTTCACGCATACTGCTTCCCGCAATAGCAAGAATAGGGACTAGCAATGCCGCAGTAGCCGTATGTGAGATGAAATTTGCCATGGCATAACAAATCAGTCCGGAGCCGACAATCATTAGTGCAGGAGGCCATGTGTTGAAGGGGATAGCTTCAATCATATGTTTGGCTAGTCCTGTTTCCTGTAAGGCAACACCTAGTGCGAATCCACCAGCTACCATCCAGAGTACACTCCAACTGATTTCTTCCAGGTCACGTTTGGTGATAACTCCTGTTATACAGAATACGGCTACCGGAATCATGGCTACTACATTGGAATTCACTCCTGTCACTTTGTCAAACATCCATAGGACAACAGTGATAGCGAAAGTGATATAAACCACAATGGAACGCCAATCTTTTTTGGCTTCACCTTCGATTTGTAATTCAATATTTTTTTGTTTAAAAGGGAATAGTCTTAAGAGAATAAACCACGCAATAAACAATACAATAATGGTATAAGGCAACATAAAACTCATCCACTCTCCAAAACCGATGTTCAGGTTTAGCCCTTCCGGATCATTCAGGTATTTTAAAGCAATGGCGTTAGGTGGTGTACCGATAGGAGTTCCCATACCGCCTACATTGGCCGCTACAGGAATAGCCATGGCCAGCCCTATTTTCCCTTTACCGTCTGCTGGCAGTGCTTTTAATACAGGAGTAAGGAAAGTGAGCATCATGGCAGCTGTAGCTGTATTGCTAAGGAACATTGAAAAGGCAGCCGTAACGAGAATGAATCCTAATAATACATAGCGTGACTGTGTTCCGAAAGGTCGCAGCATGACACGTGCCAACAATACGTCCAGTCCGCTTTTGGTTGCTGCGATGGCAAGTATGAACCCACCTATAAATAGCATAATGATAGGATCGGCAAAGCAGTGCATAATGGACTTATATTTGACTGTCTGGCCTAACTCATCAGCTGAAATATTTTGCGTGAGGAACCATAAGCTACTGTCAGAAACGGTAAGTAATAGTAATACAACAATCAATACGGAGGTTGTCCACGCAGGGATAGCTTCGAATACCCACATCAGTGTGGCAAAAATAAAGATGGAAATAAGTCTTTGTTCTATGACGGTTAATCCTTCTATTCCAAATGTGCCAATAGGGAGGAACCATAAAATAAGAGAGAGAGTAATAGCTACGGTTAACTTTATGCATCGGGTTACTGTCCGGTTTTTTGCCAACCGTTTGGCTTTTTTTAAATCTTGATAAGCTTCCACTAAATGGAAACCATGAAAAATTTTGTACATAATATTAGGTTAAGATAAAATTAAAAAAAACGGTGCAAAAATAACTTTTTATTCCATATATAGTTATTCGAAGATAATTTTTTTCTAGTCAAAGTGTCTTTGGAGATATTAATATAGATATTAGGTTAATTAGGACAAATTCTCTAAATTTGTGCCATTAACTTGACTAATACATCCATGGAGCATACTGAAACTTTAATAGTGGAGCAGTTGAAGACAGGCAATGAAGATGCCTATCAATACATCTATGACCGTCACTATGCCCTGTTGTGTCATGTCGCGAATGGCTATGTAAAAGATCAATTCCTCGCGGAAACCATCGTCGGAGATACTATTTTTCATTTATGGGAGATTCGTGAAACGCTGGAGATTTCCGTTTCCATCCGTAGCTATTTGTTGAGAGCCGTCCGTAATCGTTGTATCAACTATCTTAATTCAGAATGGGAAAAGCGCGAGATTGCGTTTTCATCTCTAATGCCTGATGAGATCACAGACGATAAAATGACGATATCCGATTCGCATCCGTTGGGGACATTGCTGGAGCGTGAACTGGAAGAGGAAATATATAAAGCCATTGATAAATTGCCGAACGAATGTCGCCGCGTGTTCGATAAAAGCCGTTTTGAAGGAAAATCATACGAAGAAATTTCTCAAGAGTTAGGCATCTCTGTCAATACGGTTAAGTATCATATAAAGAATGCATTAGCATCTTTACAAACGAATCTAAGTAAATATCTGATTACTCTACTTTTATTTTTTTTCGGGTAAAAACGAAAAAAAGTCATTTTTAGACTACCCTCAATTAAAAATCTACTGTCTCCTTTATAGAACGCAGAAAAATGGAAGAAGAAAAGAAACATATTGATGAATTGATTGCAACCTATCTGACCGAAGGTTTGGACAAAAATGCTTTAGCCGAACTGAAAGCATGGATAGCTGCATCACCTGAAAATGAGGATTATTTTATTCAGCAACGGGAAGTCTGGTTCTCTGCCGTGAGCCGTGAAGCCGCGTCGAAATACAATAAAGACAAGGCATTCGATACCTTTAAGAATCGTATCGGGAGCCGGAAACAAGTGGAGAAAGCTCCTCGCCAGGAATTCCGTTTGTCGGCGTTGTGGCGTTATGCCGCGATTATCGCAGTCATACTTGCAGTAGGATGCTTCTCATATTGGCAGGGAGGAGTGAATGTAAAAGACACTTTTGCAGATATATCCGTAGAGGCTCCTTTAGGATCAAGAACGAAACTTTATTTGCCTGATGGTACATTGGTTTGGTTGAATGCCGGTTCACGAATGACCTACTCACAAGGCTTCGGAGTAGATAACCGTGAAGTAGAATTAGAAGGCGAGGGATATTTTGAAGTCCAACGGAATGAGAAACTTCCTTTCTTTGTAAAGACTAAAGATTTGCAATTGCAGGTACTGGGAACTAAATTTAATTTCCGTGATTATCCGGAAGATCATGAAGTCGTAGTATCTTTATTGGAAGGAAAAGTAGAACTGAATAATTTACTGAAAAAAGAGAAAGAAGCAGTTCTTGCCCCTGACGAAAGAGCGATATTAAACAAAACGAACGGACTGATGACAGTAGAAACAGTCACAGCCTCCAATGCTTCGCAATGGACAGGCGGCTATTTGTTTTTTGATGAAGAACTTTTGCCGGACATCGTGAAAGAACTGGAACGTAGCTACAATGTGAATATCCACATAACTAATGATTCATTAAATAAATTCCGGTTCTACGGAAACTTCGTCCGTCGGGAACAAAGTATTCAGGAAGTGTTGGATGCGTTGGCATCTACAGAGAAAATGCAATATAAAATTGAAGAGCGCAATATAACTATCTATTAACCGGTTACCAGAGATTATAATACTATGATTGTTTAACCTTATAATTGAAGAATATGAGTAAAGGAAATAATACTGAATAGTCTTTAGTGAATGATAAGGAGAGAAAAATAAAAACCGGAAGATCTCGAACATCTTCCGGCTCCTGAATCTCTTCTTCAACAACTTTCAAACGTGAGCATGTTTTCAAAAGAGATTATGCAAAGTTAGCAAAATACATCTCTTTTAAAACGAGTTATTCAAGTTTTAATTAAATAATTTGTTTATTTTATGAATTACAGGAAGAAGGCCATATTAATGGTCGTGGCTCTCTTTTGCCTTAACATAGCAATGCTAGCCCAGGCCGTTTCATTGAAAATGAATAATGTTTCAGTGAAAGAAGCAATGACGCAATTGAAGAATAAAAGCGGATATTCTTTCGTTTATAAAGTGGGAGACCTGGATACCAGGAAGATTGTAAGTGTAAAGGCAAAACAATTGAATGAAGCTATCGATCAGATATTGTACGGGCAAGAAGTTGTTTATGAGGTAAAGGGCAAGAATATTATTGTCCAAAAAGGGCAAGCGCGGCAGAATACCTCTAAAGACACTAAAAAGCGTAAAGTCACAGGTACAGTGAACGATGCCAACGGTGAACCGATCATCGGTGCTACCATCAAGGAAAAAGGAACAACCAACGGAACCGCATCTGATTTGGATGCTAACTTCTCTCTGGAAGTGTCACCGGGAGCTGTATTGGAAGTCTCCTATATCGGTTATCAGACACAGGAAGTAAAGGTGGGCGACCGGGTATCTTTATCTGTCACCTTGGCTGAAAATCAGCAAATATTGGACGAGGTGGTAGTGGTGGGGTATGGTACAACCTCCCGTAAAAACCTGACTACTTCTATCGCTACCGTAAAAACAGAAAAAATATCCAAAGCGGCTACTAGCAATATCTCCGGAATGTTGCTGGGACGTGCTGCCGGTTTGCAGGCAACCGTTGCCAGTCCCCAGCCGGGAGGAGGTATTAATATCTCCATTCGTGGAGGTGGTACACCGATTTATGTGGTGGATGGAGTAGTTATGCCTAGCGGCTCTTTTGAAGTCGGCACGGGAAGTACGTCACTTCCTTCTTCCGTCAATCGTGCCGGACTGGCCGGATTAAACCCCAATGATATTGAATCCATTGAAATCCTGAAGGATGCTTCTGCAGCAATTTATGGTATCGGAGCAGCGGATGGTGTTATTCTGGTGACAACCAAAAAAGGAAAAGAGGGAAAACCGACCATCGTGTATGAAGGAAGCTATTCCGTGCAAAAACATTATCCTTACCTGGATGTATTGAGCGGACCCGAACTGATGAACATGGTGAATGTGTTCAGTAAAGAGAATTATTTATATGACAAAGGTCAGTATCCTTATGGAAACGCCGCTTATGACGATAAATGGACACCTATCTTTACACCGACACAAATAGCCAATGCCCCGACTACGGATTGGCTGGACAAGGTACTGAAAACAGGTGCAGTGACCAATCATAATCTGACGATTAGCGGTGGTTCGGAAAAGTTTAAATACTATCTGGGCGTTAACTACTATAAAGAAGACGCTACCGTTTATAATTCGGATATGGAGCGATACTCCCTGCGTACAAACATCACATCCCAGCTGACTAATTTCCTGAAACTGACAACAATTGTCAACTTGAATCAGAATAATTACACGAACTCTACTGTCGGCGGAGATGTCGGAAACTTAAGAGATCAGGGAGCCGGAGCACTTTTCGGAGCAATTTTCTATCCCTCTTATCTTCCCGTGTACGATGCCGAAGGACAATATAATGTATTCAGCCGGACGCCTAATCCCGTTTCCATGCAAGATATTAATGACAAATCCGAGCAAAATGGTTACTACATGAACTTCTCACTGGATGTCGATATTATCAAGAATATGCTTTCAGCCAAAGTATTATATGGCTTGAACAAGGAAAATACTTCTCGTGATTCTTACATTCCTTCTGATATTTACTACGCATTGCAACGTAAATCCAGAGGAAACTTAGGATATGGAAAAAGGCAGCAAAGCACTCTCGAAGGTACATTAACATTCCAACATAAATTTGGAGAGTTATTGGATATGAATTTGATGGCCGGTATGGGACGTTATCTTGATAGTGGCGATGGTTCGGATATATCTTATGAAAATGCCAATGACCATATACAGGGAAGTAGCGTAGGTATGGCAGACGGTCCTTTCTATCCGACTTCCTATAAATATAAGAATGAAAAGAGATCACAGTTTGTCAGAGGAAGTTTCGACTTATTCGGACGTTATGTAGTATCCGCTTCATTGCGTCGTGACGGTACGGATAAATTCTTTCCCAGTAAGAAATACGCTCTCTTTCCATCTGTTTCTCTTGCATGGAAGATGAACGAAGAATCATTTATAAAGAATATCTCCTGGATTAATATGTTGAAATTAAGAGCCAGTTACGGTGAAACTGGTAGCGATAACCTGGGTACAACACTATACGGTATTGTAACGACAACCCGCGAGGATGTTCAATTCAATAATAATTCGGTAACTTACATTCCCTACATATTGTCCGGCGCTAACTATGAAGATGTCACCTGGCAAAAGACAGTCATGAAAAATATCGGATTGGATTTTTCTATTTTTAGAGATCGAATCTGGGGTAGTGTAGATGTATTCCGTAACGACGTAACCCATTTGTTGGGAACAGCACCGACAGAATTATTGGGAATGCACGGAACACGTCCTATCAATGGAGGGCATTATAAACGTACCGGAGTAGATGTAAGCCTGAACTCATTGAATCTCCAGGCACATGATTTTAAATGGACCTCTCAAATTACGATGTCCCATTACAATGCAGTATGGATCGAACGTATGCCTAACTATGATTATCAGAAATATCAGAAAAGGAAAAATGAACCGATGAATGCATTCTATTATTATAAAACGACCGGTATTATCGATGTGGATAAGAGTAATATGCCCGAATCGCAACGTTCATTGGGACCTGCCGCCTGTATGCCGGGTTATCCTATTGTCGAAGATAAAAACGGTGATGGAATCATTGACGTGAATGACTCTTACATGGATAACATGCTTCCTAAATTGTATTTTGGTTTTGGCAATACGTTTACATGGAAAAACTTTGATCTGGATATATTTATGTACGGACAACTAGGTGTAAAGAAATGGAATGACGCATATAGTTATAGTGCAGATGCCGGAAATCTCTCCAGGGGAGTGGATGCGCACAATGTGGGTATCTATTCTTATAACATCTGGAATACCCAGACAAACACGAACGGACATTTTCCGGGTATTGCAATCAGTAAATCAGTGGCTTTACCCGAAAATCTGGGCTTTGATTATACAAGAGAAAATGCCTCTTATATACGTGTGAGAAACATCACACTGGGATATAACCTGGGCCCCAAAGAATTATCCGTATTTAAAGGATATATTAGAGGAATACGTGTGTTTGTTGACTTTCAGAATCCTTTGACCTTTACCAAATACAAAGGATATGACCCTGAAATCAACACTTCCTCTTCGAATCTGACCGGAGGACAATATCCTCAAATGAGAGTTTATTCAATAGGTGCAAAATTAACCTTCTAAACTTCAAGCTATGAAATCTAACAAATTATGTCGTATGAAAAAGAAGTTTTTTTTACCGATGCTTGTTTCCTTGCAACTCTTATTCGGTAGTTGTGAGAATAATTTTGATCCTTATATTTACGGAGCTTTGTTGCAGGGAGAATATCCTTCCACAGAGCAGGAGTATGTTTCCTATATGATGGTTTGCTACCTGCCTTATACTACGGTTTGGACGTATGATATGGGTTCGGGTGGTTTGCAACATGGTATTCATATACAGTCTGGAGGAGCGGTGCGTATGTTTGATTCTGCTTCTGATATATGTGCGCCTGCTACCACAGTAGGTGCAGACTGGGAACGCCTTAGTAAAGGAGATTATAGTAATTGCTTTTATTACTGGCGCGGAAATGTAGACGACGGTGGCAACTTGAATCATTTCCCGAAAACAGCCCAGGTAACCCGTATGACTGAAGTGATTGGAACGTTGGAAAAAGCTCCCCTGACTGCTCTTACGGAAGAAAAGAAGAATAATTTACTTGGAGAAGCACGCTTGTGTCGTGGATTAATGATGTACTTCCTGTTGCATGTTTACGGTCCCGTACCGGTAATCCTGGATCCCGAAAAAGTAATTGATCCGGAAGCGTTGTCGAATACCGTGCGTCCTTCTTTGGATGAAATGACTCAATGGATTACGGATGATCTGGAATTTGCCGCAAAGAATGCTCCTGAAGTAGCCCCGGATTTGGGACGCTATACGCGTGACTATGCCCGCTTCTGTCTGATGAAACACTGTCTGAACGAGGGTGAACACATGGAAGGTTATTATCAGAGAGCGATTGATATGTATAATGAACTCAATACGGGCAAATATGATTTGTTTAAAACCGGAAGTACTCCGTACGTTGACCTGTTTAAGAATGCCAATAAATTCAATAAAGAAATGATTATGGCTGTCAGCTGTAGCCCGGCTGCCGATGGTAACCCGAAACATGGAAATGCGAATCCTTTCCTGATGTGGGCTTTACCTTCTGATGTGGCAAAAGGGGATCCTTTTCCAATGGGAGGCGGATGGCTCCAGGCTTTCAGTATGGATAAAAAATACTACGATGCTTTCGAAAGCAACGACGGTCGTCTGAAGACCATTGTAACCAGTTATAAGGATAAGAATGGTGTCGTTATCAACAAAGATAATCTGGGAGTGAGATGGAACGGATATATTATAAATAAATTCCCGCAGGAGACGATGACTACTTTCCAGGGTACCGATATTCCTTTGGCAAGATGGGCCGATGTATTATTGATGTATGCAGAGGCAGAAGTGCGCAAAACAGGAACTGTACCTTCCGTAGCTGCTATAAATGCGGTGAATCAGGTGAGAAAAAGAGCCGGGCTGTCGGACTTGCCGAGTGTGACAACCAATACAAAAGACGCTTTTTTAAACGCTATTCTGATAGAGCGGGGACATGAATTTTTCTATGAAGGTAATCGAAAGATTGACTTGATCCGCTTTAATAAATACGCGCAAGAAATGTATAAGGCAAAAGGCATAATGCCGACGCATCAATACATGCCGATTCCTAACTATGCAGTCGAACAGGCCATTTCTTATGGAAAAGAGCTGAAGCAGACTTGGGAACGTCCGGGTTGGGCGGAGGATAAGAGCAAAGCGCAGCAAAGTATAAATTAAACCTATTAACTGAATAAAAGATATGAAACGTATGAGTTACTATATAATTGGTCTATTATTGTCTTTAATGAGTTGGTCGTGTTCGGATGATGCAGAAACAGGCAGAGAAGAAATTCCGGTGGAAACTGATGGCGGATATTTGTTCGCTCACATGACTAATGCGAATTATGGAAAGTTGTATTATGCTGTTTCCCGGGATGGCATCAATTGGGAAACGCTGAATAAAGGCCGGATCATCAATAGCGCTTACATTGGACATCCTGATATTTGTCAGGGACATGACGGAGCTTTCTATATGATTGCAGTCAATCCGTTGGCTTTGTGGCGTTCGGAAAATCTGGTGACATGGACATCTACCCAGTTGAATGAAATGATTTTTAATCGTAGCAATGCACAGGGATTCTATACTACCTATTATTGGGGAGCACCCAAAATGTTTTATGACAAGGATAGCGAACAGTACATTATAAGCTGGCATGCCTGCAACGACCCGGATAAGGACGATTGGGACAGTATGCGCACTCTCTATGTGTTGACAAAGGATTTCGAGACCTATACGGAACCACAGAAATTATTCAATTTTACCGGTACGGATGAGAATATGGCTATTATCGATGCTATTATCCGTAAAGTAAACGGTGTTTATTATGCGATTATGAAAGACGAACGCGATCCGGCTGTTGCCCCGGAAACAGGGAAAACAGTCCGTATTGCCACCTCTTCCAATCTGACTGGTCCCTACACTAATCCGGGAGCACCTGTCACTCCGAATGATATGATGCGTGAAGCACCTATTTTTATCGAACGGCCGAATCATAGCGGTTGGTTTATTTATGCGGAATCTTATGCAGCCAAACCTTATGGGTATCATTTGTTTCAGTCGACCTCTATGAACGGCCCATGGAAAGAACGTACTTTCTCCGGACCTAATGTAAAGGATGGTACGGACAGACCCGGCGCACGACACGGCTGCATCGTAAAGGTGAACGAAACAGTTTATCAGGCTCTGCTGAAAGCATATAAAAAATAAATGTATAATCTTAATATGACTGCATTATGAAATATTATATATATACGGTTCTTCTGTTGCTGTTAACGGCATCTTGCAGTGATGACGTACAGAAATGGGATCAATGGCCGGAATGGAAACTTGCCTCTCCTCTTTCTGTAGGAGGTCAAGTGTTGGATGAAGAGATTTACTCTAATTTTCAGGGAAAAAAGCTTCATCTGGAAAAAGGACAGGAAGTCGAGTTTTCGGGGATTGACGAAATAGAATCCATTCTTTCACCGGATTACTTTGAATATGTGTCTGAAAATAAGGCCCGTTTCAAAGGAGAGACGGCTGATTATAGTGTGCTTTATGATCCTGCTAATGAGCTTTTGTACATAGAAAAAGCCGGGGCGACCTATCCGGACGGATTATGGCTCTGCGGAGCCAACTGGGGACATCCTCAAGCGAGGCTGGTTACCACAAGCGGCTGGAGTATGGACGGACCCAACAATGTGCTTTATTGCTATAAAAGTGCCGACAATGTTTTTCAACTGACTCTCTATCTGGCTAATAACTTCTCATTTAAGTTTTTCAAGCATAGAGGCTGGGGAGAAGGAGACAATGAGATCACTACTCTTCCCGAAGATAATATCACTCTAACTACCCCTTTCCTGGTTGCCGGAAAGACGGGAGGAGATTTTATTCCGGGACCTCTGTTCCAACCCGGAGTTTATCTTATCACGCTCGATTTGAACAATAACACTTGTGCTTTTGAAGCGAAAGATGAGAATATTCAAGAACAATCCTTCCTGGTTAACGGTCAGGAAATGGGTATATTAGAAGAGGCTTCATCTTTTCTGGGCATTGCTTTGGAACTTCATAAAGGTGATGAAGTGACTTTCAGCAATTTTGGTGATGTGAGAAAGATGCTTCAACCGGATTTCTTTGAAAATATAACAAAAGATAAAGCCACATTTATCGGAGTAGACGGAAACTATAAATTGTATTATGATCCGATAAACAAACTGACATATCTGGAAAACCGCTCGGTGAATTATCCGGATGGGTTATGGGTTTGCGGATCCAGTTTCGGACATCCTCAAGCCGGACGGGTGACTGTCGGTGCATGGACTTTCAACTTGCCGAGTGATGCATTCCAGTGTGTGAAGGTATCAGACAATATTTTTGAAACTACTCTTTATCTGGTTAAAGATTTCCAGTTTAAATTCTACAAACAACGTCCTTGGGGAGGTGAACTGGCTAGTACTATTGTCAATACGCAACCTGTTAATTTATTGGGTAAGGGATGGTATTACAGTGATCCGGCAACAGGTGGCACTGGTGGCGGACATTTTACCGGTGATTTTGTAGCCGGACCGGATTTCACACCGGGAGTATATCGTGTCCGGATAGATTTGAATAAGAATATATGTATGTTTATTGATAAGGTGGATGAAGGACAACTTGGACCGGAATCTTATAAAATAAATGGTACGGAACTGACTCAATCTACTAATCCAAGCTATATCGCTGTAGAGTTAAACCTCACGAAAGGACAAATGGTCGATTTCGAAGGATTTAGTTATCTGGACTATATGCTTCAACCGGAATACTTTACGAATGAAAATGGACAATATAAGTTTAACGCTCCGGACGGTAAGTATCGGATTTCATATAATAAGGATAGAGAACTTATATATGTAGAGAAAACGACCGATACGGAATTCCCGGAAACAGTATGGATAACTGGAGCTGCCTTCGGCCATCCTAGAATCAGCGGACTCCTTCCCGATGACATTGGAAATTGGGGATGGGATAATCCAAAAGACTTTATTTGTTGTGTGAAGACCGGAGATCGTGTATATGAAACTAACCTCCTTCTGAACAACGATTTCATGTTCAGATTTTATAAAAGAAAAGGTTGGAATAATGAAATTACTTCGTTTGATGTGACCATCGTATCTGAAGGTGATTTAATAGCCCGGGGCGGTTATTGGGATGGAGATCAATGGAAGGAAACAGAGAACTTCGGACCGGGAAATAATTTCAGAGCCGGTATATATCATGTCAAACTGGATATGAATACAAATACCTGTACGTTTACAAAGAGATAATAGTCTGACATAGGTATTAGTGTTACATAAGATAAAGAGGCCGGGTTTCACCGAAACACGACCTCTTTATACAAATAGCAATGTGGCTTTTTCTTTCAGAAATGTCTTATCATATAGATTCTAAAAATAATATCCATGAAGAATTTCCTATTTGTCTTAACTTTATTGTTTTCATTATCATCCTTTTCCCAGTCTCCGGTCGATAAGTCTTTTCCTCCGGAAGAGTTGTTTGCTTTGGGCTCTTACTATTATCCCGAGCAATGGGATTCCTCCCAATGGGAGCGTGATTTGAAGAAAATGTCGGAAATGGGCATCAAGTTCACCCATTTTGCAGAGTTCGCCTGGGCTATGATGGAACCGGAAGAGGGAGAATATCATTTTGAATGGCTGGATCGTGCAGTCTCTCTGGCGGAGAAGTATGGTCTGAAAGTAATCATGTGTACACCTACCCCCACGCCTCCCGTCTGGCTGTCGAAAAAATATCCCGACATACTGATTCAACGGGATAATGGAGTGACCATTCAACACGGACGACGTCAGCACGCTTCCTGGAGTAGCGATCGCTACCGTCATTATGTAGAAAATATCGTTTCCCGCCTGGCAATACATTATGGCAATAATCCTACTGTTATCGGCTGGCAGATTGACAATGAACCGGGACACTACGGGGTGGTAGATTACAGTGAAAATGCACAAGCCAAATTTCGTATCTGGTTACAGAAGAAATACGGCACTATTGACAAACTGAATGATACCTGGGGTGCCTCTTTCTGGAGTGAAACCTATCAGAACTTCGAGCAGGTTCGCCTTCCCAACCAGCAGGAAGTACCTGATAAGGCCAATCCTCACGCCATGCTCGATTTGAACCGCTTTATGGCGGACGAACTGGCAGGCTTTGTCAATATGCAGGCAAACATCCTCCGGCGGCATATCCACAAAGACCAATGGATCACTACCAACCTGATACCTATTTTCAATCCGGTCGATCCGGTACGGATCGATCATCCGGATTTCCTGACCTACACCCGCTATCTGGTGACCGGACATAATCAGGGAATAGGCGGCCAGGGTTTCCGGATGGGTATTCCGGAAGATCTCGGTTTCTCAAACGACCAGTTCCGTAATCGCGTAGGTAAAGCCTTTGGAGTTATGGAACTCCAACCCGGGCAGGTGAACTGGGGAGTGTATAACCCCCAACCTTTACCCGGTGCCGTCCGTATGTGGGTGTATCACGTCTTTGCAGGTGGTGGGAAATTCGTATGCAATTACCGTTTCCGTCAACCTCTGAAAGGCAGTGAGCAATATCATTACGGTATGATAATGACTGATGGAGTAACTCTTTCTCCGGGCGGTGAAGAATATGTACGCATTACGCAGGAGATGAAAAAACTGCGTGCCGCCTACGATAAGAAAAATCGTATGCCCGGTCAACTGGCCTCCCGGCGTATTGGTTTACTTTTCGATATGAGTAATTATTGGGAAATGGAGTTTCAGCGGCAGACGGATCAATGGCGGACGATGGCTCACGTGCATAAATATTACAATCTGCTAAAATCTTTTGCAGCTCCCGTAGACGTGATTTCGGAGAAAGAGGATTTTTCCGGTTATCCTTTCCTGATAGCTCCTGCCTATCAGTTGCTTGACAACAAGCTGGTGGAACGTTGGACTGAATATGTGAAGAAGGGAGGACATCTGATCCTGACTTGCCGTACCGGTCAGAAAGACCGTGACGCCAAACTGTGGGAGGCTCCTTTGGCTGCTCCGATCCATCAACTGGCCGGAATAAATAGCCTGTATTATGACCATCTGCCACACAATCTGTACGGAAAGATCGATTTCGAGGGTAAGGAATTTGCCTGGAATAATTGGGGAGACGTACTGACACCGGCTGCCGGAACAGATGTGTGGGCTGTCTATACAGACCAGTTTTATAAAGGAGCCGCTTCCGTGATACACCACAAACTGGGTAAGGGAACGGTCACTTATATCGGAACGGATACCGATGACGGCAAACTGGAAAAAGAGGTGGTACGTCGTGTATATACAGAAGCAGGCGTATCGACCGAAGATTTGCCGTACGGAGTAGTGAAAGAATGGCGTGACGGTTTTTACATCGCCTTGAATTATACGTCGGACATTCAGGAAATAGTCATTCCCGATGAGGCGGAGGTACTGATTGGCAGTGCACGCCTTGAACCTGCGGGAGTAGTGGTGTGGAAAGAAAAATCGGACAACAAGCATAAATAACCCAATAACAAGAAAAATGAAGATAAAAAATCTTATATCTTGTGCCCTTTGCGGGCTTACTCTCTTTGCCTGCTCACCGTCCGGGGGAGGGAAAGATGCGGAAATGGACTGTTTCATTACCGACTTAATGGAGCGGATGACTCTTCGTGAGAAACTCGGACAACTGAACCTGCCTTCGGGCGGTGATCTCGTGACAGGTTCGGTGATGAACGGTGAACTTAGCGATATGATTCGCAAACAGGAAATAGGCGGCTTCTTCAATGTCAAGGGGATCCAGAAAATTAATGCCCTGCAACACCTTGCGGTAGAAGAAAGCCGGTTGAAAATACCTCTACTTGTAGGTGCAGACGTTATCCACGGTTACGAAACTATTTTCCCGATCCCATTGGCGCTTTCTTGCAGTTGGGACACTCTGGCCGTCGAACGTATGGCACGCATCTCTGCCATTGAAGCCAGCGCAGACGGTATTAACTGGACATTCAGCCCGATGGTCGATATTTGTCGTGACGCCCGCTGGGGACGTATCGCAGAAGGGAGTGGGGAAGATCCTTACCTGGGTTCTTTAATGGCTAAAGCGTATGTGCGTGGTTATCAGGGAAACAATATGCAGGGCAACGATGAAATACTTGCCTGTGTGAAACATTTTGCACTTTATGGAGCGTCTGAATCAGGACGTGATTATAATGTGGTGGATATGAGCCGCCTGCGTATGTATAACGAATATCTGGCTCCTTATAAAGCTGCCGTTGATGCCGGTGTAGGTAGTGTCATGAGTTCTTTTAATATCGTCGACGGTATTCCTGCCACGGCCAATAAATGGTTACTGACCGATCTGCTTCGGGATGAATGGGGCTTCGGGGGACTATTGGTGACAGATTATAATTCGATAGCCGAAATGTCCTCCCACGGCGTCACCCCTCTGAAAGAAGCTTCCATACGTGCTTTGCAGGCAGGGACAGATATGGATATGGTTTCCTGTGGTTTTCTGAACACACTGGAAGAATCCCTGAAAGAAGGAAAAGTGACGGAAGAACAGATAAATGCGGCCTGCCGTCGTGTCCTGGAAGCTAAATATAAATTGGGGTTATTCTCCGATCCGTATAAATATTGTGATACTCTGCGTACCCGGGAAAAACTTTATACGGCCGAACATCGTTCTTCCGCCCGTACGATTGCAACTGAAACTTTTGTTTTGTTGAAGAACGATCATCATCTGCTTCCTTTGGACATAAAAGGAAAGATTGCCCTGATCGGTCCGATGGCAGATGCACGTAATAATATGTGTGGAATGTGGAGTATGACATGTACTCCTTCCCGGCACGGAACGTTACTGGAAGGAATCCGTTCGGCAGCGGGTGATAAGGCTGAAATACTGTACGCGAAAGGCAGTAACATATATTATGCTGCAGAAACGGAAAAGGCTGCTACGGGTATTCGGCCGCTTGAACGTGGAGACAACCGGCAGTTATTGGATGAGGCTTTGCGTATAGCTGCCCGTGCTGATGTGATTGTAGCTGCTTTGGGTGAGTGTGCGGAAATGAGTGGTGAATCGGTTTCACGTACCAATCTGGAGATACCCGATGCTCAACAGGACTTATTAAAAGCTCTGGTGAAGACGGGCAAACCTGTCGTACTTCTTTTGTTCACGGGTCGTCCTTTGGTTTTGAACTGGGAGGCTACAAATGTACATTCCATCTTGAATGTCTGGTTTGGAGGTAGTGAAACGGGGGATGCGGTTGCTGACGTACTGTTCGGCAAGGTAGCTCCAAGCGGTAAATTGACAACGACTTTCCCGCGTTCGGTGGGACAGTTACCATTATTCTACAATCATCTGAATACCGGTCGTCCTGATCCTGACAATCGTATATTTAATCGTTATGCCAGCAATTATCTGGATGAGAGTAATGAGCCTCTGTATCCGTTCGGATATGGTTTGAGTTATACAGACTTTGTTTATAGTGATCTTCAGATTAGTTCGGAAACTTTACCTAAAAACGGTGAGTTAACGGTTTCTGTGACTGTTACCAATAAAGGAAACTACGACGGTTACGAGACAGTGCAGCTATATCTTCGTGATATATATGCAGAGATTGCCCGTCCGGTGAAGGAGTTGAAAGGCTTTGAACGTATTTTCCTGAAGAGTGGTGAAAGTCGTGACATTAAGTTCGTTATCACGGAAAATGATCTGAAATTCTATAATTCCGGTTTGGAATATATCTATGAACCAGGAGAATTTGATGTCATGGTAGGATCGAACTCCCGTGATGTACAAACCAAGCGGTTTAGAGCTGAATGATGGATACAGTATAACTCAAAGGTGAAAATTAAAATAAATAGACTTGTATATTAATCAATTGAAATAGCATGAAAAATAAATGGTGTGTTAGTGTTGCATTTTTATTCTTTTTAGTGGGGATATGTATAAATGCTTGTACGCAGGAGTGCAATTCCTCAAACAATGATCGTTGGTCAGAAGAGAAAATACAGAAATGGTATGACGACCAGGATTGGCTGATAGGTTGCAATTATATTCCGGCAACAGCAATCAATCAGATAGAAATGTGGAGTGCGGATACTTTCAATCCTAAACAAATAGATAAAGAACTGTCATGGGCACATAATCTGGGTTTTAATACCTTACGGGTTTTCTTAAGCAGTGTCGTGTGGAAAAACGATGCAAAAGGCATGAAAAAACGTATGGATGAATTTCTGAATATTTGTAAGAAGTACTCAATTCGTCCTATGTTTGTATTCTTTGATGACTGTTGGAATGCTGAATCTGCTTATGGCAAACAACCAGAACCGAAGCCAGGCGTTCATAATTCCGGATGGGTACAGGACCCTTCATGCAGCTTGCGCAAGGATACACTGACTTTGTATCCTTTTCTACAAGAGTATGTCAAAGATATTGTACGCACTTATGCTCATGATGACCGGATATTGATGTGGGATTTGTATAATGAACCCGGAAATAGTAAACACGAGGAAACCTCTTTGTCTTTATTGACCAATGTTTTTCGCTGGGTACGCGACTGTAAACCATCACAACCGATTACTGCCGGTGTCTGGGACTATAATTCTTCCCGCAAGAATGTTCTGAATGCATTTATGCTGAATCATTCGGATATTATCTCTTATCATAATTACGATAATGAGGCACAGCATGCCGAGTGCATCAAGTTTCTAAAGATGCTTAACCGTCCGTTGATCTGTACCGAATATATGGCCCGCCGCAATGACAGCCGTTTTTGCAATGTCCTTCCTCTGATGAAAAAAGAAAAGACCGGAGCTATTAATTGGGGATTTGTTGCAGGAAAGACAAATACTATTTTTGCTTGGGATGAAGTGATTCCGTCGGGAGAAGAGCCGGAGTTATGGTTCCATGATATTTATCGTTCTAACGGAGTACCTTTTCAGCAGGAAGAAGTCGATTGCATAAAATCTCTGACAGGAAAAAGATAGAATCTCGTATTCATTTTTCATTTCTGTTTTTTAGTTTTCATATAGGTTACTATAATATATTATTTTATTTTTGCATCATTCTTCTTATGATTTGATAACTACTATAATTAAAACCATGAAAAAACTGAAGATTTTATTATTTCTATGTGTTGTCGCATGTACGCTTACGGTACAAGCACAAAAACAATTTACCTTGAACTCTCCGGATGGGAAACTCCAAACAACTATTACCGTCGGTGATAAGTTGACTTATGACATCCATTGTGACGGACGTCAGATACTGGCTTCTTCTCCAATTTCAATGACATTGGATAATGGAGAAGTTTGGGGAGAGAAAGCAAAGTTGGCCGGCACTTCCGGGAAAAAAGTAGATCAGATGATTCCTTCTCCTTTCTATCGCGCCAACGAACTAAGAGATTACTATAATGAACTGACTCTCCGGTTTAAGAAAGATTGGAACGTAGAGTTTCGTGCTTACAATGATGGTATTGCATATCGCTTTGTCAGCCGGTCGAAGAAAACTTTCAATGTAGTGGATGAAACTGTAGATTACCGTTTCCCGTCCGATATGGTAGCCTCTGTTCCGTATGTAAAAGCGGGGAAAGACGGTGATTACGAATCCCAATATTTCAATTCTTTCGAGAACACTTATACTACTGATCGATTATCGAAACTGAATAAAAAACGTTTGATGTTTTTGCCATTAGTAGTGGATGCTGGTGAAGGTGTCAAGATTTGTATCACAGAATCCGGTTTGGAGAATTATCCCGGTCTCTATTTATCTGCTGCTGAAGGGGAAAACCGATTGACGGGTCAATTCGCTCCCTATCCCAAGAAGACGGTGCAGGGCGGACACAATCAACTTCAGATGTTAGTGAAAGAGCGTGAAGCTTACATTGCCAAAGTAGATAAACCCCGAAGTTTTCCATGGCGAATGAGCATTGTTACCACTTCCGATAAAGATTTGGCGGCAAGCAACTTGAGCTATTTGTTGGCTGCTCCTTCCCGTCTGACGGATATTTCATGGATCAAACCCGGTAAAGTGGCATGGGATTGGTGGAATAACTGGAACTTGGATGGCGTTGATTTTATCACCGGAGTAAATAATCCGACTTATAAAGCATATATTGATTTCGCTTCTGCAAACGGAATAGAATATGTAATCCTTGATGAAGGTTGGGCAGTCAACCTGCAGGCGGATTTGATGCAAGTAGTGAAAGATATTAATCTGAAAGAACTGGTAGATTATGCAGCTTCCAAAAATGTAGGTATCATTCTTTGGGCTGGTTATTATGCCTTCGATCGTGATATGGAGAACGTTTGCCGTTATTTTGCCGACATGGGAGTCAAAGGCTTTAAGGTCGATTTTATGGATCGTGACGATCAGTATATGACAGCATTCAATTATCGGGCTGCCGAAATGTGTGCTAAATATAAATTGATTCTCGATTTGCATGGAACGCATAAACCGGCCGGCTTGAATCGTACTTATCCGAATGTGTTGAACTTTGAAGGGGTTAATGGCTTGGAACAGATGAAATGGAGTCCGGCTTCGGTCGATCAGGTGAAGTATGACGTACTGTTGCCTTTCACCCGTCAGGTTTCCGGTCCGATGGATTACACCCAAGGCGCGATGCGTAATGCTTCGAAAGGTAACTATTATCCTTGTAACTCGGAACCTATGAGCCAGGGAACTCGCTGTCGCCAACTTGCTCTGTATGTGGTATTCGAGTCTCCTTTCAATATGCTGTGCGATGCGCCAAGCAACTATATGCGCGAACCGGAATCGACCGAATTTATTGCCAATATTCCAACCGTATGGGATGAAAGTATCGTGCTTGATGGTAAAATGGGAGAGTACATCGTAACGGCGCGCCGGGCAGGAAATGTCTGGTATGTAGGTGGAATTACCGATTGGACGGCACGTGACATTGAAGTAGATTGTTCCTTCTTGGGCGACAAGACATACGATGCTACATTATTTAAGGATGGAGTGAATGCCCACCGGGTTGGACGTGATTATAAATGTGAATCTTTCCGGATAAAGAATGACAGTAAGTTGAAGATTCATTTGGCACCCGGAGGTGGTTTTGCACTGAAGATCAAATAATAGCTACTTTAGGTTCTATATTCTATCTAAATATTGAACCGGATTTAATAAGTCTGAAATAGGTTCGATGCTGTATCAGTAAATTTGATACAGCATCGAATTTTTATGAACAGGCCGATTGAGGACCTGCCGTGCAATGACAAATTGGAACGTGTCAGGATAATGCCGCAATACCTGTTCCTATCAGATTGGCATTATTCATACTTTTTATGTCGATCTCTACGTCTTCCAAACCAAATAAACTGAAGAGTTCCCGTAATTTCTCCATGACAATCATATTATAGTTTTTATCTTTTCTGTTCTTGCTCCAGAAAAGACTTCCTTCGGCAACCAGGCAAATTCTCCTTATCTCCTTATTGTATGACTTTAGCAACATGATAAGCCCTGTAAGTGAAGCTGCAACCAATTGCGCCGATCTGCCATATATCCACTGTGCTACCTGCACATACACTTCTTTATAAATATCGGGATAGTTCATGATAGAGGTAAGCTTTTGTGCATCGAATTTTTCTTCAAATTCTTCCAGAGGGAAAGTCGCTTTTAGAATGTCTCCCAAGTACATGCCGGATACAGCTTTCTCGAAACGTTGTCTTCCCGGATTGTCGGAGATTACATCTACCGTATTATCTACTGCGGTGAGGAATGGCGGATGGAAGTTCCCCGACTCCAGATTAACGGGAATCAATCCATCGACCTTATGTGACGGACTTAACTTCTTAATTTTGTCAGCCGGAATAAAAGTAGCCATATTGGTGCCTGTTCCCACAATCAGACCTATATATGCATCGTAACTGCTGTCGGTAAGTCCTGCAAATAAACTGGCTACGGTGTCATTAAGCACTTTTATATTCGTAAACTTGATTTTATTTCTTTCGTTTAGATAGTCCAGTAAAGGCTTCCCTACCACTTCTCCGATCATCTCTTTTATGTCAACTCCTTTTGTCCAGCGTAAGAGTTTGGCATCTCCGCTTGGCACAGACTCTGTCGGATAAGAAAAGCAATATCCGATTGGCATTTCTTTCTCCCGTTTTATTCCGGTAATCATGTCTGCCAATTCTTTGAATAACTCCTCGCGAGTATAGCCGGGAGATTTCATAACCGACATGTCTTTCTTCCAACCATTGTTGGGGTGAATGGTTGGAGGAACTTTACTGAAGTCAACGATTGCCACCCGATAATTGGTTCCTCCCAAATCAAGCACTAACGATTTACCATTAATACTACTTGCTTTCGGAGTGATAAAAGTTGGAATGCATTGTATCTCTGCATATTCTGTGTTCAATCCCTCTTCTACTTTTGCTTTGAATGAACGGGCAATTTCTTTGAGTTGCTCATTATCTAACTGAAAAATATTCTTCTCCATGATATTGACTTTTATTGTGTATACTATGATATATATGAATAACAACTGAAAAGGAATTTTGCTCGGTCGGTCGGTATACGGTATATGGATTCGGCCGGATTCCTGATTTATCTCTTTCTTTTTTGCTCTTTCCTAAAAAATAACCTTTCGTTGAATTCAAGTTCTCCTGCAAATGATTTTTCATTTTCATTTCTCATGTTCTCATGAGCGATATGGCAATTAATTGTAAATCAATTATATAATGATATGAGAAATAAACTGTAGAATGGTGTTTCTCATAGTATTTCCATCATTTAGACCTAAAAATAATGCATTTCTCATAGGTTTTAAATCATTTCTCATCTTATTCTCATATTCCTTTTATCTATTTTGCTCATTTCTCATGCATGATGGCTGTAGCTTTTTCCGGACTATCGCCGGACTTGCGATTATTCCTTTCCTTATGTCGTTTATTAATCAACTTCCTATTGTTTACTGCTTTCCTGTGTATCATTCACCTTATATCTTTATGTTTTTCCTTAATCATTTTCATTCCTTCCTACTACTATCTGTATCGTTCCACTCCAGTGAACAGGCTTGTGCACTAGA